>Ga0302324_100030423_pt1 | contig 10205 bp, 9 predicted proteins | sample Palsa_T0_1_FD_201949 | JGI IMG/M metagenome (GOLD analysis project Ga0302324, IMG submission 201949) | Peat permafrost microbial communities from Stordalen Mire near Abisko, Sweden - Palsa_T0_1 | ecosystem: Environmental > Terrestrial > Soil > Palsa > Peat permafrost | place: Sweden: Abisko... | reverse complement strand
CCATATCGGCGAATTCACTCGGTAGTGGCCACCGCGAGTTGACCGCCCCGCCCGATTCAACAAATCTCTGAGTCGGAAACAGGGGCCGGTGTCAACCACGTTTATAGGTCGCGTGTAATTTGTTGAGGAGACTATATACCTAAACTTAATTGGGAGCTTCCTGGCAAGGAAGAATCTGGCTTGGGTTACCAATACTGTCACGCTCATTTACGGCGAACACGATGCCGTCCTTGTGGATACGTTCCTGTCCGTGCAACATTCAAAGGAGCTAATAAAAAGAAGTAGGTAGTGTCTTAATTTGGATGCTCGCGCGGCTATGTTGCGCGGCTGGCGCGGTTCCTTTGCGTGATAGCTGCCTTGGCGTACTTGTCGGGTTGCTTATCGAAGGTCTGCTTACAGCCGGCGCAGCAAAAATAGAATACGCTCCCTTGAAATTCCGATTCGTGTTTTGTGGCGTTCAAATCTACCGTCATTCCACAAATTGGGTCTTTGGCTTCGGGTTTCAGCAAAGGCAACTCGATCTTGCTTTTCAGTGTGTCCGCCCGGGTTCGATTCATCTGAATGATTTCGGCGAGAATGCTTACCGCGATTTCCTCGGGTGTAGCTGCGTGAATATCGATCCCCGCCGGAGCCCGGAGTTGGTTTAGCCTCGCGGCCGGAATTCCTTGCTCTCTCAGATAATCGAGAACTTTGGCGGCCTTGGTTTTGCTGGCCACGAACGCCACATAGCTTGCGCTGGTGAGCAATCCTTTTTCCAACGCCTCCTCATCGCACTCTCCTTGCGTGGAAATTACGATGAAAGTCTGAGGGTCGATCTTTAACGCGCTAAGATCAAAACCCGGTTGCACAAGATCGGAATCTGGAAAACGCTCTCGCTCGGCACCCGGGGCCGCGACAGAAATTGTATAGTTAACCACCTTGCCAAGCTGCGCTAGCGCGGTGGCGACGGGAGAGCGGCCAAGAATCAGGATATGGGGACGAGGCAGAACTGGTTCGATGTAAATGTCCAGCGTGCCTCCACTGTGGCAAGTCATGGTGTAGTCTACGATGCCTTCCTCCGGGGATGACGAAGGGCTGATACGAATCAGGCGGGGCTGACCGTCGGCCAGCGCTTTCAAGGCTTCTTTAATCACAACGGGCTGGGCGCAACCGCCGCCGATCCAGCCCCAGATTTTGCCATCGGGAAAAATGATCGCTTTGTTTCCGGGCTTGCCTGAGATCGGCGCCTGATAACGCACTACGACGGCGATTGCAAATGGTTGGTCCCTGGCCAGCAACTCATTCGCTTTACCCAGAAATTGATCGAACATCTCGACTCACCTTATAAATACCGTTCCAAAGCCAGCAAGCTTTCCAAATTATGAGCCGCGGCGAAGACATCAACATAGGGCAGAGCTGCGCTCATGCCCCGCGTGATCGGTTTGTAATCTTTCAATCCCATGAGCGGATTGAGCCAGATCAGTTTTGCTATGCGGCGACTGATGATGCACAGTTCAGCCGCTAGCGTGGCGGGTTCTCCGGTGTCCCAGCCATCGCTGAGAATTATGAATGTGGTGTTGCGGGAAATCAATTTCCTGCCATACTGCCGGTTGAAACTCCGCAGCGACTCGCCGATCTTTGTGCCGCCCGCCCAGCCTGTCGCGCATTGCGAAAGTTTGCGGAGAGCCTCGGGCAGTTGGCGCGTTCGTAACATACCGGTGATTTCGACTACGTCTGTACTGAAAAGAAAGGTGTGCGTTTGCTGGAAATATTTTTGCAAAGCGTAGGCGAACCTCACCAGAAACAAACTATAGGAATTCATTGAACCACTGATATCGAGAAAGATTACGAGCCTGTGCTTCCGTGGCTTTCTTCCCTGGAAAGCCAAAACGACGGGATCGCCGCCGTGAGGAACGCTGCGGCGAATGGTCCGGCGCATGTCCACGCGGTCTGCAAAATTCCTGATCTTGAGCCTGCGTGAGAGGCGTAGAGCCATTTTTCGGAACAATCGCAAGCAAATTTGTTCCAGCGCAAAAAGATCGTTATGGCTGGCCTCGGAGAGATCGACCTTTTGCAAGCGCTGCTGTGCGCTCGCACCAGAAACCGCTTTGCCTTCACCGTCTGTCGAAGAAGTCTCACCGCTCGATCGAGTCATCAATGCTCGGGAACTTGGGTTTGGCTTGTTGACGCTGAACCTGGCATCGCTGGTTTCTCCTGACGGTGGTCCCGTTTCGCTACGAGCGCCGTTCCAGAAAATCTCGAAGAGGCGGTCAAAGAGATCCCATTCCTCTTTCGAGGAGGTGAGGACTGCGCGCAGAGCGCAGGCGATTGCCTGCCGGTCGGCGACGCCAATTGCTGCGGAGGCTTCCACTGCGGATAGAGTTTGCTGCACTCCGGCTGACAAACCATTCGTCCGGGCGAAGTGGCAGAACTCAATGATCGCAGCGGTTGAATAAGCGGGATCTTCGTGACGCGTGGTTGCTTCCATCGCCGTTTCCGAATTCGTGGTCAGGACTTTACGTAAGCAACTTTTCGAGTCCCGTGGCCCTGAGCTTAGCGCTGTCCTCCATCGACTTGGCCACACAGCCTAACGTTTCCTCGGCGGTTTGTACATCCAGTCGAGGTTTTCCCAATGACATCACGGAGTGAACGCAATCCAATGTTTCGGATACGCCGGGAGGTTTCGTAAGATCCAATTGCCGCGCATTCTGAACGAAGCGCACGACTTGCATCCCAAGATTTGGGTCAACACCTGGCAGCCTGGCGCGCACAATCTTGAATTCTTTTTCAAGACTGGGATAATCAATCCAATGATAGAAGCAACGCCGTTTCAGGGCATCGCTGAGTTCGCGAATGCGGTTGGAGGTGAGAATCACGTAGGGGATGTGCTTCGCCTTGATGGTGCCCATCTCTGGAACGGTGATTTGAAAATCGGATAGCAGCTCCAGCAGAAACGCCTCGAAAGCTTCGTCGGCACGGTCGATCTCGTCGATCAGCAGCACGGGCGAAACATCTTCCGCAAGTATCGACTGGAGCAAAGGACGTTCAAGAAGGAACTCCTTGCTGAAAATGTGCTTCTCCTTTTCCTCTACGGATTGCTGCGTGCGCTCCTGGATTTTTATGGCTAGCAACTGCTTCTGATAATTCCATTCATATACGGCGGAGCTGATATCCAGGCCCTCATAGCATTGCAGCCGAATGAGCGGCGCTCCCAGCAGGGTGGCAAGTACCTTTGCCACTTCCGTCTTGCCTAACCCAGCATGTCCTTCAATGAGCAACGGCTTCTGCAACTTGATAAGCAGATAAACGGCTGTGGCGAGGGCGCGATCTGTCACGTAACCGAGTTCTTCGAAACGCAGGCGGAGGGAATCCACGTCTTTGATTGGGGCGGGAGGAAGTGTAGGAGAGACAGGCATGATTGAGATTAGAAGGATGATGGATGCAAGGCTAAGTTCCGTCGCGGCGAAAGACGCCTTTTGCCGCCTGCCAGGCGAGCGAACCGGCTCGGATAGGCGTGGACGCCGCTTCCGTCGCATTCTCGGCGGCATCCGACGGCTGCGCCAGCCGGGCCTGGAAATTCTTGGTGAACTCTCCGAACATAATATTCGAGACTTCGTTAATAACGCGCGCTCCCATCTGCGCCAGAATGCCCACCACATTCAACTCGGAAACGCTGGTGACTTCGACACCGCCATCCGCCAGCGCGGTCAGCTTGCCGGTCATCTTCATGGAGGCGCTGCCCCTGCCTCTTACGTCCTGTCCTTTGCCCAGAATTTCGATTTCATAGTTCACAGGGTCGAGACGGAGGATGGTTACCTCGCCTTTATAATCGGTCACGCTCGGTCCCACTTTTACGCTGATCGCGCCTTTGTAAGTCTTCTCATCGATCTGCTCGGTAATCTTTGCGCCGGGGACACAGGCAGCAACCTTCCTTGGGTCGCTCAGGAAATCCCAAACTTTATCCAGCGGCTCTTTGACCTGGAAGGTTTTTTCAATTCGCATCCCCACGGGCTAATTCACCACGCCTTTCTCGTGCAGCACATTCCACACTTTCCAGGGCGTAATGGGCATGTCGATGTGCTTGACACCCAAATGCGAAAGGGCATCGACGACGGCGTTGACAAACGCGGCGGGAGATCCAACGTTTGGAGATTCTCCGACGCCCTTCGCCCCGAACGGATGATGCGGCGATGGCGTGCAGGTGCTCCCAGTCTCCCAGTGCGGCGTTTCGACCGCAGTGGGTATCAGGTAGTCCATGAAACTTCCGCCCTGGACGTTACCGTTTTCGTCGTAATCGATCAACTGCATGAAAGCGATGGCCAAGCCTTCGGTCAGGCCCCCGTGGATTTGACCTTGCACGATCATGGGATTGATGACGTTGCCGCAGTCGTCAACTGCAACGAATCGGCGTACCTTTACTTCCCCCGTGCCTTTGTCGATGTCGACTACACAAATGTAAGTTCCGAAGGGGAAGGTCAGATTCGGAGGATCATAATAGTCTACAGCTTCGAGCCCGGCTTCGAGCCCCGCCGGAATGTTGGTGTAAGCGGCAAAAGCAATTTCCTGGATTGTCTTCGATTTTGAGGGCGCGCCCTTAACGAAGAACTTGCCGGTCTCCCATTCCAGGTCTTCGTCGCTGCACTCGAGTAAATGCGCCGCAATCTTTTTCGCTTTGTCGCGAATTTTCCGGGCGGCGATAGCTGTTGCCGCGCCGGAGGTCGGAGTACTGCGGCTGGCGTAGGTTCCGAGGCCGTAGGGAGCGGTATCGGTGTCGCCCTCTTCAATGATCACATCGGATGCCGGAATCCCCAGTTCCTGAGCCACGATCTGCGCATAGGTAGTCTCATGTCCTTGTCCCTGGCTCTTGGTGCCCATGCGGCAAATCGCTTTTCCCGTGGGATGGATGCGGATTTCGGCACTGTCGAACATTTTGATACCTGCGATATCGAAGGTATGAGCAGGACCTGCGCCAACAGCTTCCGTAAAGCTGGAAATACCGATGCCCATCAACTCGCCCTTCTTGCGCTTCTCTGCTTGCTCTTGGCGGAGTTCGTTGTAGCCGATCATATCGAGAGCTTTGTTGAGCGCGCCTTCATAGTTGCCGCTGTCGTAGGTCCAGCCCAACGGCGTCTTGTAGGGAAACTGGTCGGGCTGAATAAAATTTTTGCGCCGGAATTCCGCAGGGTCGATCTTCAACTGGCTAGCCAGAACATCGACGGCGCGTTCGATGAGATAAGCGGCCTCCGTGATGCGAAACGAGCATCGATAAGCAATTCCGCCGGGAGCTTTGTTGGTATAGACGCCATCCACTTCGCAGAACGCCGCGGGAAAATCGTAGGAGCCTGTACACACGCTGAATAGACCGGCAGGAAATTTGGTCGGTTGTGCCGCTGCGTTAAAGGCTCCATGGTCGGCCAGCGTCTTCACCCGCAAAGCTTGAATTCTTCCGTCGCTGGTCGCGGCCAGTTCCGCTGTCATGTGATAATCGCGGGCAAAGCCAGTGGATTGCAAATTCTCTGATCGCGTCTCGATCCACTTCACGGGCAATCCGAGGGTCAGAGACGCGACCACTGCGCAAACATAGCCGGGATAGATCGGAACCTTATTGCCGAAGCCGCCACCAATATCGGGTGAGATAACGCGAATATTCTGTTCGGGAATGCCCCCGACAATCGAGAAAAGAGTGCGATGAGCGTGCGGCGCCTGAGAAGTCAGATATATGGTCAGCTTCTCCGTTGCCTTGTTGAAATCGGCAACGCAACCGCAGGTTTCGAGCGGCGCGGGATGGCACCGCTGCGAGATGGCGTGCACGGTGGCCTTGACCGGCGCATTTTGAAAAGCCTTGTCGGTGGCGGCTTTGTCGCCCACCTCCCAATGAAAAATATGATTGGACTTTTCCTCGCGGTCTTCGCGCAGGATAGGCGCATCAGGGTCGGTGGCCTTGTGAGGATCGACCAGCACGGGTAGTTCTTCATAGTCGACTTCCACCAGTTCGGCCGCGTCGGCAGCGGTGTACTGATCTTCCGCGACCACAAAAGCGACTTCCTGCGCCTGAAACAAAACTTTGCCCGTGGCCAGGACCATTTGCTTATCGAAAAAGAGCGTCGGCATCCAGGCGAGGTTGGCCTTCGCCAGATCCTCTCCGGTAATAACGGCCAGCACTCCGTGAAGCGCCTTGGCTTTTTCAGTATTGATTCCCTTCAACCGCGCGTGCGCGTAAGGGCTGCGTACCATGTGGCCATAGACCATGCCGGGAAGATGCACATCATCGACATAATTTCCTTTGCCCTGGATGAATCGCGAATCTTCCTTGCGCTTGATCGAGTGGCCCATGCCACCGATTTCCGGAGACGTTTTCGTAATCACTTCACCCCTCCTGCCAGCTCGGCTTCCGGCGCCTTCACTTCAGCCATCTTGTTGGCGGCATATTGCACCGCCTTGACGATATTTTGATAACCCGTGCAACGGCACAGGTTCCCGGAGATGCCCCAGCGAATTTCTTCCTCGCTCGGGTTCGCGTTCTTTTCCAACAAAGCATAGGAAGACATCAACATGCCCGGCGTGCAGAAGCCGCATTGCAGCCCGTGCTCCTGTTTGAATCCATCTTGCAGCGGATGAAGCTTCCCGTCTTTGATGAGTCCTTCCACGGTGAGAAGCTCCGCGCCATCAGCCTGCACCGCGAACGCAGTGCAGGACTTGATTGTCTTTCCGTTCAGGATGACGGTGCAGGCACCGCAATTGCTCGTGTCGCAGCCCACGTGTGTGCCCGTCAATCCCAGCACATCGCGGATGAAGTGCACCAGAAGAAGGCGCGGCTCAACCAGCGCTTCGCGATTGCGACCGTTCACTTTCAATTGAACCGATTGTTTCTTTGCCATCTCAGATCCTCTTTCGATCCCGAACTTACCCTCTACTTACCGGCGCGTTCGATTGCGCGAACGAGCGCCCGTTTGGTCAGTTCCTTTGCCAAACCCTTCTTGTATTCAACCGGTCCGCGCAAGTCTGCACTGGGAGACGATTCATCCGATGCAAGCTGCGCCGCATGCGTGATGTTGACATCATCCAATTTCTTGCCCTGAAGAAAATTCTCCGCTTTTCGTGCCTTCAGGGGAGTCGGTCCAACATTGGTGAGACCAATGCCAACCTTTTGACAACCTCCGCTTCCATCGAGCGTCACCTGCACGGCCACGGCAACGGTCGCAAAGTCCCCGACCTTGCGCTCCAGCTTGACGTAAGCTCCTCCGCTGCGAGCCGGCGGAATCGGAATGCGTATCTCGGTAAGGATTTCATCCGGCTGCAGGGCTGTGGTGAACAAGGACAAAAAGAAATTCTCAATCGGAATAACTCTCTCGCCGTTAGACCCGGTTGCGACAACTGAGGCTCCCAACGCAATCATGGTTGCAGGGTGATCGTTGGCGGGATCGCCGTGGGCCAGATTGCCTCCTACTGTGGCCATATTCCTTACTTGCGGATCGGCGATGACGTGAGCGGTATCCAGCAGAATCGGATACTTGTGCGTGACCGGCGACGCCTCAAGCTCAGCTTCGCGAGTCAGGCCGCCAATTTTCAAAAAGCCGTCCTCTTCTCTGACATAAGAAAGCCCCGAGATTCGGTTAATGTCGATCAGATAGCCCGGCCTCGCCAGCCGAAGCTTCATCATGGGAATCAGGCTTTGTCCGCCGCTGAGGATTTTCGCTTCGTCGCCATGCTGTTGCAGGAATGCAATGGCTTCAGGAATGGTGGTGGGCCGCAGGTATTCGAAGGCTGGAGGAATCATCGCGTAGCCTCGTTTGTCCGAAGTCCCTCCCGCACATCGACGCGGATTTGCAGAGAAGGGAATGCGGCTAGTACGTTACCACACCTGGGCAGTCCCTATAAACCGGGTAAACCCCGTTTGTGCTGAAGGCAAGTGGCCGCTCAGCCGCGGTTGCCGGGATTGAACTGCCGGGATGCCCGGAATATGATAACTCCGTGTTAACGTCCGATTTATACGCCAAAGCCGCCCAACTTACTGAGCAAGGCAAATCCTTTGCTTTGGCGACGGTGGTCCGCGTGGAAGGTTCTTCATCCGCCAAGCGCGGGTCCAAGGCACTCATCGACGCGCAGGGAAAGATCGTAGTGGGTTGGGTGGGCGGTGGGTGTGCTGAAAGCACCGTGAAACACGAAGCTGTGAAATGCATAAAACTGGAACGGCCCGAACTTATTACACTCGATATGACGGATGAGGTTCTCGGCGTAGGGATGCCGTGTGGCGGAAAAATGGATGTCTATATCGAGCCGGTACTGCCGCAGCCCGAATTGTTGATCGCCGGACACGGGCGAATTGCCCAGGTTTTGGCTGTACTCGGGAACCTGATGAATTTCTCCGTTACCGTCAATGATCCAGGAGCCGACCGCGAAGAATTTCCCAATGTAACCCGTGTAGTCAATAAAGATTTCGATGTTGTCGAAACGCCGATAAGTGCGCGGACCTTCGTAGTGATCGCGACGCTGCACAAGAACGATCACCTCTGGCTGGAAAAAGCATTGGAAGGCGATGCCGCGTACGTCGCTCTAATCGCCAGCCGGCACCGGGCTCGACTGGTGCTCGACTATCTTCTGGCGACCGGAATGCCCGCCGAGAAAGTGGAGAAAGTCTGGGCGCCGGCAGGCTTGAATCTCGGCGCCACCACACCGGAAGAAATTGCGTTGAGCATCATGAGTCAGATCGTGGCCGTACGCCGCGGGAGCGCCAATCACGTTCACCTGAAAGAGTCCGAACACGCAACAGAACGCAGCACCGCCGATAAGGTGATTCAGAAGTGTGAAACGGAGCGAACCTGACTCTCAAGTTACACGAACTTTCAATCTTTAAGGTCGTGTCGACAGCTTGTTCGCGCTTCGATTTCTCTTTTCAGAAAAGATTTCCGCCATGATGCTCAAGGCAATCTCCTCGGCAGTTTCCGCGCCAATGTCCAATCCGGCCGGGGCGCGAACTCTCGCCAATCTTTCTGGCGATTCACCTCTTAACTCCAGGCTGCGAAGTACTTCGCGCGCTCGCTTCTTATTTGCAACCAGCGCAATGTAGGTGCAATCGAACTGTAAGGCTTGCTCTACCGCTTCTTCGTCGAACTGTCCCCGGCTAGCCACTACAACATAGCGAGTGGACGCCGGTGGCAATTGCGAAAAGTCCAACGCATTTAGTAGCCAGTCCGCTTCCGGCAAGTCGGAAATGGTCATCCACGGATCGACAACTATGACCGTAAGATGCAACGACTTTCCCAGCCTGGCCAGAGCGATTGCCACGGGTTCCCTGCCTACGATGATGAGTTGTTCGCCACGCGAGAGATCTTCCGCACTTGAAATCTCCCTTCCCTGCAAATCATTGGAGGCGATCCTCGTCTTTTCATGCACCGTGCCCGGGCTGAAGTGTTGCAGCTTTTCAAAGTCGTCTTTGCTGTCCAGATCGAGAAGAATCCCAATGTCCTTCACCGGCGCCTTCACGATCCCTTCTAAGTGACCTCCGAAAATTGCGCGGCAGCCGATGTCGCCGCCGAGAGCCATGATCTCAGAAAACACACACCGATCGAGCAGGACCGGATTACCACGAAACCCCTTATAGATAGGAATCACAATCTGTGCGTTGGAGTTCCGGTACCGCCCGATGATTGCGTTCAAAGTTGCAGGTCGAACAAATGGCTGGTCAGCCAAAACAATTAGGGCGGCTTCCACCTCCGGAGGCAGCACAGAGATACCAGCTCGCAGAGACGTTCCCATGCCCTGCTGGTGGGCATCATTGGTTACAACCTGAAGACCTTGAAGGTTCACGTGTTGCTTGATCGCTTCTGCCGCATGGCCAAGAACGAGAACGATTTTATCCACTGTGGAGTGGCGGACGTTCTCCAGCACCTGACCAAGGACGGTGTTCCCGCCCAGAGGCAGCAACTGTTTCGCTTCTCCCATCCGAGACGACATTCCTGCAGCCAAAATCACTGCTCCCACGCGCGCATTGTTTCTCGCTGTCATTGACCATCCCAAGGAGGAATCTATCAGAATAAATCAGCAGCTCTTCGCGACCTGGATGAGCCCAGCGAGGACGCGGTCCAGTCGACCTAAGCAGGGTGTTTTCGAGACGCGACAGCCTTTCGAAACACGATACGTCCGGGAACGACAACCGTCATCTCGGTTCCAGAGGTGGGCGAGCTCACAATGGTAAATTGGGCGCCGATGCGCGCTGCACGTTCCCG
>Ga0302324_100030421_pt1 | contig 10206 bp, 8 predicted proteins | sample Palsa_T0_1_FD_201949 | JGI IMG/M metagenome (GOLD analysis project Ga0302324, IMG submission 201949) | Peat permafrost microbial communities from Stordalen Mire near Abisko, Sweden - Palsa_T0_1 | ecosystem: Environmental > Terrestrial > Soil > Palsa > Peat permafrost | place: Sweden: Abisko... | reverse complement strand
TTGCTCGCGCCGCTGGGCGTGACGCTCGACTGGCTTAGTTTCGCCGACGCCTGGCGTGCCCGCTATCAGCCGACCATGGACGAAGTCCGGAGCGGCCGTCTGGCGTTCTGCAGGCTGGATCTGCTGCACCGGCGCAATCTGGATCAGGTGCTGAGCGATTTCGGCCAGCAGCAGCTGGCGGAACCGGTCCGGGTGCAGCTCAACCTGTCGTGGCATCGGCTCGACGCCTGGCCGGACGTCAGCGCGGGCCTGGCGCGACTGCACCCGACATTCCGGCTGGCGCCGTGCTCGAACGGCAATATTTCGCTGATGGTCGACCTGGCGAGGCGCAATGGATTTCACTGGGATGCCATCCTTGGCGCCGAACTTGCGCGCGACTACAAGCCCAAGCCGGTGGTTTATCTGTCGTCAGCCGCGGCGCTGGGTTGCGAGCCGGCCGAAGTCATGATGGTGGCGGCGCACTCCTCTGACCTTGCGGCCGCTGCCGCGGTGGGCCTGCGCACGGCTTTCATTGCGCGGCCGAACGAGTACGGACCGGGTCGCGGCGAAGTCCGTGCCGGCGTGGCGGTCGACCTGTCGGCGAGCAGCGTGCCTGATCTGGCCGACCAACTGGCCGCGAACGATGCCTCCGCGATCCCGTGCTAGCATGCTGTGTCATGCGCGAAGCAATGCTGACGGGGACGTTCGCGGTGTGGGTCACCGTGGCGGCCTGCACCTGTACGGGAGCCCGAGCCGCTTCCGTCGAGACGCGCCTGTCGGCCCAGAATGAGCTGTTCGAGCAGCAGTACCAATCCGATCTCAAGGCCCACCCGGAGCTCGCCACGGCTTACGGCGATTACCGCTATAACAACCAGCTGGACCAGCATTCGCTGGCGGCGATCGAGGAGCAGCACGCCCGCGATGAGCAGTTCCTGGCGCGCCTGAAAACCATCCCGACCACCGGCTTTCCGGAAACGGACACGCTGTCGCACCAGCTCATGCTGCATATCCTCGAGCAGCGCATCAGCAACTACCGCTTCAAGGAATACGAGATGCCGCTGAGCCAGATGAACGGGCCGCACGTCGATCTGGCCGATCTGCCGCTGGCCGTGCCGTTCGATTCGGTGCAGCAGTACCAGGACTATATCGAGCGGTTGCATCAGATTCCGCGGGTATTCACCCAGACCGAGGAAGTGCTGCGCGCCGGCATCAGGGATCATCTGATGCCGGTACGCTTCCTGCTCGAGAAAATTCCGGCACAGTGCCAGGGCGTGATTGCCGCAGATCCGTTCCTGCTGCCGACCACGACATTTCCTGATGCGATTCCGCCGGACGAGCAGCAACGCCTGAGCGCCGCGATCAACGATGCGGTGGTCAACGAAGTGTTGCCCGCCTACCAGGCGTTTGGCGATTTCATCAGCAAGGAATACGCGCCCCGGGGCCGCAGCACGCTCGCTGTCACGGCGCTGCCCGGCGGCAAGCAGCGCTATCTGAACGATATCCGCAACAAGACGACGGTCGCGAAGCTCACTCCGGACCAGATTCACCGGCTCGGGCTGCGCGAAATCGATCGCATCGAGGCCGAGATGCTGGGCATCGCGCGCCAGCAGGGATTTGCCGACCGGGCGTCGTTCCGCGACTCGCTCAAGACCAACCCGAAGTACATACCGGTATCCGCGCAGCAGATCCTCGATGATTTCCGCGGCTACATCGCGCAGATGCAGCCCAAGCTGCCCGAATTGTTCGGCTTCATTCCCGGCTCGCCGGTCACGGTCGAGGCCATCCCGGAATTCCAGGCGGCCATGGCCACGCACTACCAGACCGGCACGCCCGATGGCAAACGTCCGGGCCGCGTGGTCGTGGCGACCTCCCACTTTGCGCAGCGCACGCTGATCAACGACGAGGCGACCGCCTATCATGAGGGTATACCCGGGCATCACATGCAGCTGTCGGTGGCACAGCAACTGACCGACCTGCCAAAGTTTCGCCGGCACGGCGGCAACTCCGGCTACGTCGAGGGTTGGGCGCTGTACGCGGAGCAACTCGGCAAAGAGGTCGGCTTCTATACCGATCCGGTCAGCGACTACGGCCGTCTCACCAGCGAGTTGTTCCGCGCTGCGCGCCTGGTGGTGGATACCGGGATCCATTCCAAGGGGTGGACACGTGAGCAGGTGGTCGACTTCCTGCGCCAGACCGGCGCCATCGACGAGCCCACGATCCAGTCCGAAACCGATCGCTACATTGCATGGCCAGGGCAGGCGCTCGCCTACAAACTGGGCCAGCTCGAGTTTCGCGAACTTCGCGATCGCGCCCGGAAGGAATTGGGCCCGAAGTTCGACTTGCGCCGCTTTCACGATGAAATGCTGAACGGCGGCGTGCTGCCGCTCGATCTGCTGGCATCGCGCACCGATGAGTGGATCCGGGCGGAGAAGCGCGGATCGCATTCCGGGTCGACCGATTCGATCCACTAGAGTCGATCCACCAGAGTCGCCAACTTGACGTCACCAGAAGGGGAAATTGCCATGTCCGATGCAAAATACAATGCAAACAGGTTCGCGCTGTGCGCGGCAGCGATCGGTCTTGCGCTGACGAGCGTCGCCGCGGTTGCTGAAGATCATCCGTACACCGAAGGCGCGGTGGTCAGTGTCTCCGGCGTCCGCACCGAATACGGGCGCTTCGACGACTACATGAAGTTTCTCGATACCACCTGGAAGCAAGCCGAAGAAGCGGCGAAGAAAGCCGGCCTGATCGTCAGCTACCAGGTACTGCAAACCCTGCCTCGCGGCCCGGATGACCCTGATATCTACCTGGTCGTGACCTACAAGAATTGGGCGGCCATGGATGGGCTGCGCGACAAGACAGAGGCGATATTGGCGCAGGTCTACGGCTCGGTACACGCCGCCGAGCAGGGGGCCGTCGACCGCGGCAAGATCCGGCGCACGCTGGGCGGGCAGATGATGCAGGTGCTCGAGCTGAAATGACGGTGGCGCTGCACTAGACGACCGCAGCATGCGACCCCGGCCCCGCTGGCGGCTGCGCGGCGGGGCCTTTTTTCGCGCACGGCGGTCGCAGGCATGGGAACCGACTGAGGATGAGCAACGACTCGCCGATCACCGACGGCAGCGACAGCCACCGGCTGCGCAAGGTGCTGGGCCTGCGCGACCTCATTCCGATGCAGCTGCTGATCGTGTTCGGACCGTCCTGGATAGGCACCGCCGCGCATCAATCCGGCACTCACGTGAGCTTCTGGCTGCTCGGTGCGGTGCTGCTGTTTCTGCCGGTCGCGACGCTGGTGCAGTATTGCGTGCAGATCTGGCCGCTCGAGGGCGGCGTCTACCAATGGACCAAGCATGCCTTCGGGCCGTTCGCCGGATTTCTGAGCGCGTGGAACCTGGGCGCCTGGGTGCTGCTGGTCGTCTCCAGCCTTGGCGTGACGACCGCCAGCGCAATCAGCTATGCGCTCGGGCCACGCGCGGCATGGATTGCCGAGAACCATGCCGTCATCTCGTGCCTGAACCTGTGCGTGTTTGCAGGGATATTGCTGGTGTGCATCCCGGGGATGCGCATCGGCCGCTGGGTGTCCCATTTTGGAACTGTCGCGACACTGTTCTGCGCCGGGTTGCTGGTTGCGCTGCTGCTGGTGCATCCGCACGCCAGCAAGGCTCACCCGCACCTGTCGCCACAAGCGCCATTTTCGCTGCAGTTCCCGCTCATCACGCTGGTCAGCCTGAATCTTTTCGCCAAGATCGCCTTCAACGGCTTCACCGCGCTCGAGCAGGTCGCCGTGTTCGCCGGCGAGACCCGCGATGCGGCGCGCTCGATACTACGATCGGCGTGGATCGCAGCGCCGATCATTGCGCTGGTTTATATCCTGATGACCGGGTCGGTGCTGACCTATGTACCTGCCGACCAGGTCGATCTGGTCAATCCGATCGCCCAGGTCATTGCGACAGCGTTCGGCGGCGGCGATACCGGCGGCGGCGTCGACTGGGGCCTGCTGCTCGGCCGCGCGGCGATCGTCGCGATCACGCTGGCGCAGATCGCTCAAGGCGCCGTCTATATTGCAGAGACCAGCCGCCTGCCGATGGTCGCCGCATGGGATCACCTGATCCCGGCCTGGTTCACGCGCCTGCACCCGCGCTATGGAACGCCCACCCGCTCGATGGCGGTGATCGTGCTGGCGGCGCTGTTCTTCAGCTTACTGGCGTCGTCGGATGCCGGCTCAGGCGAGGCGTTCCAGTTGCTGGTCACGAGCGGCTTCGCCTGCTACGGCGTCAACTATCTGCTGATGTTCGCGGTCCCGCTGCTGGTCGGCACACGCCTGAGCCTGCGCCCGGATCTTCGGCCGCCGGCGCTGGTGCGCGTGGCTTGTGTCTGCGGCGGCGCGGTCACGTTGCTGTCGATCGTCTTCAACCTGGTGCCGATCGTTGACGTGGCGCAGCCGTGGGCATTTGCGCTCAAAGTCGGTCTGACGGTGGTGGCCATCAACCTGATCGGGGCCGCGATCTACTGGCGCGGCTCGCGCCGCCCGGGTCAGCTGCCGGGCGCCATGCCAGTGAAGTAGATGATCACGTAGGCGGCAAGCGTGCCGTCGGCCTGCGCGATACCGAACACCTTGACCGGCGTGCCGACACCAAGAGCGCTGGTGAAGGTGGCAAGGCCGCTCGCGCTGGAGATATCCACCGAGCTTACGGTGACGATATTGCCGTTCCGATCGACCTGGTAGACCAGCGCTGCCGAGCCGCTGGTGTCGCTGAAGGCCACGGTCACCGGCTGGGTGCCATTGGCCACTGCGATGCTGAACGAATTGCCGGCTACACCGGTAGCGACCGCTGCCAGCGGCACCGGCACCGGCAGCAGCACCGTCCACGGCGCGCTCCAGCCGGTTGGGTTGGCCGGATCGGCCCACGTGGCCGCGCTCAGTCCCAGCACCTTGATCGGCTGCGCGGTGCCACCGAAGCTGACCCCGCCGCCGGTGGCGGCGACGAAGTCGCTGACCGCGGTGCTGCCATCCGTCAGCAGCGTCGGGAAGGCAAAGTTCCAGTACTTGAAGCCGGTGATCGCGTTGCCGCTGCCGTCGCTGCCGTTGGCACTGCCGGCAGAGATGTAGTCGAGTGCAACGACGTAGTCATCGGACGCATGCGGGTAGTTGTGCGTGTAGGTGAATCCGCTGGTGTTGGCCAGCGAAATGCTGCCCGAATAGTTGGCGGTCTCGATGTCGATGCTTTGCGCAACCAGCGGCGTTGCGAGCGGATCGACCACGCTGGCGTGCACCTTGAAGCCGCGCACCAGGTTGCCGGCGTCAAGGAACGCGGTACCGGTGCCGATCGGCGTGGCATCGGCGATCGCCGACCACGGCTGGCGCAGATAGAACTGGGTGTTGGCGTCGATCAGCATCGGCACCGGCACCCCCGACTCGTTGGTCACCGTAATGGTCTGGTTGGTGGTATTGGCGTGCAGTACGTGCCCCTCGGGACTCAGCCACACACTGGCAAAGCTGCTGCTGGCCCAGATACGGGTCGCGACCAGCGTGCCATCCTGCTGGTAGCGCGCCGCGATGCGCACGTACTTGCCCGCCAGTGCGGTCTCGCTGGAGAAACTGGTGATCTTGCTGGCGGTCCCGGCGTCGACGTCATAGAACAACGTGCCGTTTGTGCCGTCCACCAGGATGGTCAGCTGCTGCGTGCTGGCGACCGCCGTCTCCGGTGATGCCACCGGCAGCAGCGGATAGTCCTTGGTGATCGTGATCGATGAGCCGTCGCTCGCCACGCTCATCACGTTGCCGTACATGTGGCGCAGCACCAGTCGCGTGATATCGGCAATCGGATGACGGCGTACCGGTCCGTCAAAATTGACCGCCCATACGGTCGTGCCGGCGCCGGGGGGCTGGTGGCCGACGATAAAGGCGGGATGCGACAGGTCGAATTCCAGGTCAAGCGCAGCATTCGGCGTGCCGCTGGCAGTGACCACCAGTGGTGTATCGAAGCTGATATCGATCGGCACCGTCAGACTGGAACCACTGCCGCTGGCGTGCTGGATGTCGATGGTGTTGGACGGGATGCTCGCTCCCGCGGCGGCGCCGAAGCCGGCCTCCGGATCCGCCGCCACGGTCAGCAGCAGGTCGCCGGGATTGCCGCCGACGGTGAGCACGGCGCCGGTGTAGGTCCCGACCGGTACCGAGACGTTGCCGAGAATCTCCCCGAGGTTGTCGAGCTGCTCGAGATTCAGGTACGGTGCATCGGCGCCGGCAGTGAACACCGTCACGTTAGCCCCACCGGACTGCGGTACCAGCGCAATACTGAGCACCTTCACGCCCACCAGCGCCCAGTCATCCGATGACGCATCACTGACGACCAGCGGCATGCTGCCGCTCTGCATCGTGGCGCCGCCTGAACTGCTGGTCATCGTCGATGTGTCGGAGCTGCCGCCGCCGCAGCCGGCAAGCGTTACTGCTATTGCAGTCGCTATCGCGGCGCACGCGGCGTATCTGGGCATCGTGGGGTTCATGAGCTTGTCTCCGGTTGATATTCCATAAGTCGTCCGGCTCGCTCCAATGCACTGGTCAGAGCGCGAGTTGTGGTGAGCACAGCGGTCCACTCAGGATTCGGTTGACGGCGCTGTAAAGATGACTGACGTATTGGCCTGTTCTGTCGGCGCCGCGCGACAGTCGTCGCAGCGTCAATTCTCCGGCAGCGCAGCACGATGTGATCTGCATCACATCGGGTGATCCACCGCAAATCAAATGCGTTGAACGACTTAGCCGCATCCGCCTGTGCGTGGCATGGCCGTTGCTCCTGATCGCCTGTTGTGCCCCTTCGCATGGAGCTGTCCGCTATTGAACGCCACTGATCGACGCGGTGCTGCGCGCCGCGCGTTGTATGCCGTGTCTGCCACGCCGTTCGCGGCACCGATGCAACAGGCGGCGCCCGGTTCCGCCGGTGGATTGCTGCGCGTCATCCTGGCGCTGCTCGTGGTGCTGGCTGCTGTGCTGGCCGCGGCGTGGCTGGCGCGGCGCATGCGCGCCCTCAGTGGCGGCGGCGGCAGCGCCAATCTGCAGCTGCTGGCGCAGCTGCCGCTGGGCACGCGTGAGCGCGCAGTGCTGGTGCGCGTCGGCGACACCCAGGTGCTGATCGGCGTGGCGCCGGGCAGCGTGCGCACGCTGCACGTGCTGCAGCGGCCAGCACAGCCGGCGAGCGCCGCGCCGGCGTCGGATGCGGACGCGGCGCGGTCGGACGCTGCGCGATCGGCCGCGGCGCGACCGAGCTTCAAGGCGCTGCTGCTGCGGAGTCTTGGCAAATGACTAGCCGTCGGCGCCGACTGAGGCTGTCACTGCAGCTGGTGCTGCTGCTGGCGGTGCCGCTGTTGTTGCCGGTCATGGCGCAGGCGGCGCCGGTGGCGTCCGCGGCGAGTGTCGCCGCTGCGGCGGCACCCGGCATCCCCGCCTTCACGGTGCACAACAGCGGCGGCGGCCAGAGCTATACGCTGACCATCCAGCTGCTGGCGCTCATGACGGCCATCACGCTGCTGCCGGCGGCGCTGCTGATGATGACCGCTTTTACACGCATCATCATCGTGCTGTCGATCCTGCGCCAGGCGATTGGCGCCGGGCAGTCGCCGCCCAATCAGGTGTTGATCGGCCTGGCGCTGTTCCTGACGTTGTTCGTGATGTCGCCGGTGATCGACCGGGTGCGCACCGATGCAGTCACGCCGTACATGGCCGGAACCATCGATACCGGCACTGCGCTCGATCGCGGCGTCGCGCCGCTCAAGACATTCATGCTCGAGCAGACGCGCGAAAGCGACATTGCCGCCTTCGTTCGCATGTCCGGTGGCAAGGGCTTTGCGACCGCGCGGGATGTGCCGCTGACGATCCTGGCCCCGGCGTTCGTGACCAGCGAGCTGAAGACCGCGTTCCAGATCGGCTTCCTGCTGTTCATACCGTTCGTGATCATCGACCTGGTGGTTGCCAGCGTGCTGATGTCGATGGGCATGATGATGCTGTCGCCGGTACTGATCTCACTGCCATTCAAGCTGATGCTGTTCGTGCTGGTGGATGGCTGGACGCTGGTCATGGGATCGCTGGCGTCGAGCTTCTTTCACTGAAACCAGGGATTGCCGCATGACACCGGAAACCGTGATGACCATTGCCCAGCGGGCGCTGGAGATGACCCTGATGCTGGCGGCCCCGCTGCTGCTGGTGGCACTGGTGGTGGGACTGCTGGTCGGCATATTCCAGGCAGCGACCCAGATCAATGAGATGACGCTGTCGTTCATTCCGAAGCTGATTGGCATGGCGACGGCGATGCTGATCGCCGGACCGTGGATGCTCAAGCAGCTGGTGAACTACACCCGGATGCTGATCGAGAGCATCCCGTCGCTGATCGGCTGAGCGCGGCGCCGCGGCATGCCGGTCTACGACTACTCACAGATCGAGAGCTGGATCGGACTGGCATTCTGGCCGTTCCTGCGCATCGGCGCCTGCCTGATGGTCGCGCCGCTGTTTGGGGCCAGCTATGTGCCGCCGCGCGTGCGCATCGTGCTCGCCGGCGCGCTGACGCTGGTGGCGTTGCCGCTGATTCCGCGGGTCGACGGCCTGACGCTGCTGTCCGGCGACGGCGTGATCACCACCGTGCAGCAGATCATCATTGGCGTGGCGATGGGATTTGCGCTGCAGCTGATGTTCGATGCGCTCAACCTGGGCGGCCAGCTGCTCGCCAACGGCATGGGCCTGGGACTGGCGTTCAATATCGACCCGCTGCGCGGCGTCGAGACGCCGGCGCTCGGGCAACTGTACGTGGTGATGGGAACGCTGACGTTCATCGCGCTCGATGGCCATGTGGCACTGATTGAAACCCTGGTCGCAAGCTTCCACGGGCTGCCGGTGGGCCCGAGGGGATTCTCGCCGCAGGCGCTGCAGTCGCTGGCGGACTGGGGCAATCAGCTGTTCCTGGGCGCGGTGCGCATCGCGTTGCCGGGAATGACGGCGCTGCTGGTGATCAACCTTGCCTTCGGCGTCACCAGTCGCGCCGCACCGAGCCTGAACCTGTTCGCGGTCGGCCTGCCGGTGACACTGGTGTTCGGTTTGGTGGTGATCTGGCTCGGACTGCCGAGCATGCAGACCGGTTGGCTCGACCTGCTGAATTCCGGCTTCCGGTTCCTTGCCGCGCTGGGCGGCGCGTCCTAGGACGCAGCGCCGTGGCCGAGTATGACAACGACCGCGAGCGGACAGAGAGTCCGACACAGAAGCGGCTGGACGATGCGCGCGGCAAAGGCCAGGTGCCGCGCTCGCGCGACCTCGGCGCCGCGGCGGTGGTGCTGACCGGCGGCTTTGGTCTGTACAGCCTCGGGTCGCTGATCGGCGGCCGACTGCTGGCGCTGATGCACGATGGACTGGCATTTGCGCCTGCTGATGCACTGGATAACGGCCGCATGCTCATGCAATTCGAACACGCGGCGGTGCGCGGGCTGCTGGCGGCAGCTCCGCTGCTGGCGCTGCTGCTCGCCGCGGCGGTGCTGGCGCCGCTGGCGATCGGCGGCTGGACCTTCAGCACCCAGGCGCTGGCGCCGGACTTCAGCCGACTCAGCCCGGCGGCAGGGCTGGCACGCATGTTCTCCAGCCGCGGCTGGATCGAACTCGGCAAGTCGCTGGCGCGCTTCATCGTCGTTGCGCTGGTGGCGACGGTGCTGCTGTGGAAGCAGTTTCATAGTTTTTCCGGCCTGGGCGCCGAGCCGACCCGGGAGGCAATCGGCCACGCGCTGTCGCTGGTCGGCAGCGCGTTGATCGCGCTCGGCGGAGCGCTTGCCGCCATCGCGCTGGTCGACGCGCCGCTCGCCATCTGGCAGCACCATAAGTCGCTGCGCATGAGCCGCGAGGAAATCCGCGAGGAACACAAGGACACGGAAGGCAGTCCCGAGCTCAAGTCGCGCGTGCGCCGGGCGCAACAGGCGATTGCCCGCAAACGCATGATGCAGGAAGTGCCCAAGGCGGACGTGGTGATCAGCAATCCGACCCACTACGCAGTGGCGCTGCGCTACGACGACGCGCGCATGCGCGCCCCGGTGGTGGTGGCCAAGGGCCGCGACCTGATCGCGCTGCGCATCCGCCAGATCGCGGCCGAGCACAAGGTCGCGCTGGTCGAGGCGCCGCCGCTGGCGCGCGCGCTGCATGCCGGATGCGAGCTGGGCGACGAGATTCCGGCGCGCCTGTATGCCGCGGTTGCAAAGATC
>Ga0302324_100030420_pt1 | contig 10206 bp, 5 predicted proteins | sample Palsa_T0_1_FD_201949 | JGI IMG/M metagenome (GOLD analysis project Ga0302324, IMG submission 201949) | Peat permafrost microbial communities from Stordalen Mire near Abisko, Sweden - Palsa_T0_1 | ecosystem: Environmental > Terrestrial > Soil > Palsa > Peat permafrost | place: Sweden: Abisko... | reverse complement strand
GAACGTTTGGCCAGGTCTCATCCACCAACTCGACCGCGACCCTCGGCAACGCCAGAGTCTTCCAGGGCGCGGTAAAGTTGACGTTCTAAGGCGGTATTCGCGTCTCTCCGTCGTGGCTCTTGCCGAGAGCGAAGCCACGACAGTCTGGCTTCGCGAACCCAAGTCGCTTCAAGCGATGAGTCTCGCCCAGCTAGCGAGTTGATCCGCGAGGTTCGAGTTGGTTGGAGCACGAATATAAGGAGGGTCAATGGCACCACAGGACACCAGCCGAAGGGAGTTGCTGAAGGCGAGCGGCGCAGCGCTCGCGGGCGGGATACTCTCATGGAACGCGGCCAGTTACGCGAACATCGTGGGAGCCAACGATCGTGTGCGAGTCGGAGTCGTTGGCTGCGGTGACCGTATGAAGCAGGCGTTGATCCCGGCCTTTCAGCAGCATGCCAGCGAGATGAATTTCCAATTTGTCGCAGTCTCGGACATCTGGAGTCTTCGGCGCCAACAGGGCGCCGCCTATATTCAGAAACTAAGCGGCAATCCGATCGCTCCAGTCCGCAACAACGATGAGCTATATGCGCGCCAGGACATTGATGCCGTACTGGTGGCGACCGCAGATTTTCAGCATGCCCAGCATGGCATCGAAGCGGTCAACGCGGGACGCGACGCTTATGTCGAGAAGCCTACCGCCCACACCATGGAGGACGCTCGCAATTTTCGCGCCGCCGTTCTGAAGACCGGCAAGATCGTGCAGGTGGGAACGCAGCGGCGCAGCACGCCCAGCTATCAGCAGGCCTATGAATACATCAAGTCCGGCAAGTTTGGCGACATTGTGATGGTCGAGATGACCTGGAATGTCAATCAGCCGGGGCGCTGGCGGCGTCCTGATGTCGTGCCCCTGCTCAAGGAAGAGGATACCGACTGGAACCGCTATCAGCTCCATCTCCCCAAGGTGCCCTTCGACGCGCGTAAGTATCTCGAGTTCCGGCTCTTCTGGCCTTACTCTTCCGGGATTCCCGATCAGTGGCTAGTGCACCAGATCGACACGGTGCACTGGTTCAGCGGATATCCGCACCCGCGCAGCGTCGTCGCCAACGGAGGAATCTATCTCTGGAAGGACGGCCGCAAGAACTGGGACACCATGACTGCGGTCTTCGACTACGGCCCAGAAGACGATCTCACCAAGGGATTCCAGGTTCAGTACTCTTCGCGGTTCACCAACTCCGCGGGCGGCGTCAAGGAGCTCTACTACTCGAACGGCGGTATGCTCGACATGGACAAAGGCCGGGTCACTCCGGACGGCGGCTTGACCGCAAAATACGCCGCGGAGATGAAGATGGCGCCCGACCTGCTGGCTCCCTTCTCGCTGAGCGAGGGCTCGCAAGCAGTCGAGACTTCGGCCAATACAGGTGGAGATCCTCAGACCTCGGCGAACCTGCTCAACTGGATGGAGTGTGTGCGCTCGCGGAAGACGCCAAACGCCAGCATCGAAGCCGGCTACAGCCACTCGGTTGCGCTATGCATGAATATCGCTGCGATCCAGACCGGCCAAAAGGTGACCTTCAACGACGCCACCCAACAGGTGATGGTTGGGGGCAAAGTGTATGCCTAGGTTGTGGTTCGGGTGCCTCGCATCAGCCTTGGCGCTTCCATTAAGCGCGCAAACCAAGCCTCCGGGCAGCGGCGTGCAGGTTACTCCCAAGGTTGAACAACGGCGAGTCGACATCAGTATCGACGGGGCGCCGTTCACCTCCTATGTCTGGCCGACAACGTTGAAGAAGCCGGTCCTGTACCCGTTGATCGCGCCCGGAGATATCGAGGTGACGCGCGGCTTTCCGCTTGCGGCTCGCCCCGGAGAGCGGGTGGATCATCCGCATCATGCCGGAATGTGGTTCAACTATGGAAACGCCAATGGCTTCGATTTCTGGAACAACTCGAACGCGATCAAGCCTGAAGACCGCGGCAAGATGGGCACCATCACTCAAGCGAAGATCGTGTCGACCAAAAGCGGTCCTGACCAGGGAGAGCTGGTGGTCGAATCGGTGTGGACGACCGGCGCGAACCAAGAACTGATCCACGAAACCACGCGCTATGTCTTTACCCGCCGTCAGGACGCGAGGATCATCGATCAGATCACGACCTTGCAGGCGCTCGATCATGTGGTCTTTCATGATGACAAAGAGGGTCTGCTCGGAATTCGCGTCGCCCGCTGGCTTGAGTCGCCCGACGAGAAGGGTGGCACCTTTACGGATGCCAGCGGCCGGCAGACCACCGTCCCCAATGCCACCACGGCCGGCGCGACCGGCGTCTATCTGACCAGCCTAGGCAAGCAAGGCGACCAGGCGTGGGGAACGCGCGGCCGCTGGTGCACGCTCAGCGGCAGCAATGGCCACGACACTGTCACGATTGCCATCCTCGACCATCCGGGAAATCCGAATTATCCGACCTACTGGCACGCGCGCGGCTACGGACTGTTCGCCGCCAATCCCTTGGGCCAGCACGTCTTCGATCCCCAGGCTTCGGTGCTTGACTACACGCTCGATCAAGGTCAGAGCGCTACCTTCCGTTATCGCGTTCTGCTCATCGCCGGAAAATCCTCAGCCGGCGAGATGGACAAGGAAGCCGATAGCTTCGCGGCGCTCTATCCAGCGAGTGAATTGGCGCCGCCGGCCCGGCTCGCTGCGCAAGCGGGGTTCTTCGATTCGTGGCCGGCGGGAATCTCCCCACAAGAGGTGGGAAACCGCGTCGCCGAGCACTTCGTAACCAGTGCTCATCAGTACGGCGCAACGATTCACTACTCGGAAGCTGCGACCTGGTATGGAGCGCTCACCTTCGCTCAACTGACTCATGATGACGCTTTGCGAACCGAGCTGATCAAGAAGTTTGAGCCGTTGATGCCAGGTGGGGCGGAGGCCAGCCGGATCCCGGTCCGTCATCATGTGGACGATTCAATCTTCGGCATCGTTCCCCTCGAGATCGGTCTTCAGACCAAAGATGCCCGCTATCTGGAGGACGGCAAGGCATGGGCAGACCGACAGTGGGAGAATCCGCAGCCCGACGGGCTCTCGGCAGAGACACGCTATTGGATCGACGACATGTATATGCTGACGATTCTCCAGTTGGAGGCTTACCGGGCGACCCACGACCCAAAGTACCTGGAGCGGGATACCCAAGAGATGGTGTCGTACCTGGGCAAGCTCCAGCAACGGAATGGGCTCTTCTATCATGCCCCCGACGTGCCGTTCTTTTGGGGACGCGGGGATGGCTGGGTCGCGGCAGGCATGGCGGAGACGCTCCGCGATCTGCCGCTCGACCATCCACAACGGCCGATTATTCTGAATTCCTACCAGAAAATGATGGCTGCACTGCTGAGATATCAGGGAAAAGATGGCATGTGGCGCCAACTCATAGACCAGGACGATGCGTGGCCGGAAAGCTCGAGCTCGGCGATGTTTACCTTCGCCATGATTACCGGAGTCGAGAATGGGTGGGCTCGATGCGAATATCTACGGCCCCGCCGCCCGGAAGGGATGGATCGCAGTGGCCGGATACATCGACCAGAACAATGACGTGACCGGTGTGTGCGAGGGGACGGGAAAAAAGAACGACCGGCAGTATTATCTCGATCGCAAACGGCGATCCGGGGACTTTCACGGCCACGCTCCAGTTCTTTGGGCAGCCTCGGCGTTGCTCCGCTAGCTCCGTGGAGGGGTATCTGAGAAACTCGTTGCCGCTGATCGCGTCGTCGATATTGCTCGCGTCCGCGCTGGCACAGTCCAGAGTGTGTGAAGTGCGTGCTTACGGAGCCAAGAGCGACGGGACCACAAAAGATACCAGGGCGATTCAGGCGGCGATCGATGCTTGTGCTGCGGCCGGCGGTGGAACCGTCCGGTTGAGCGGCGGCAAGTTTGTCACCGCCCCGATCGAGCTGAAGAGCAACGTGGAATTCGATATAGAAAAGGACGCCGTATTGTTGGGCTCCGCGCTCCGCGAGGATTATCCGAAGGCTCTGAGGATGCGGCAGCAGACCGTGGAGCCGCTCATTGTGATAACCAACGCCAGTAATGTGACCATCAAGGGCGGCGGTGTGATCGACGGGCAGGGCAAGGTCTGGTGGGACTATGTGAATGGAGTCAAGGACTCGGGGGTGCTGGGGACCGACCATCCGCGTCCGATGCTGCTGCTGATAGACCATTCCAAGCACGTGGTCGTGGAGGACGTCACCATTCAGAACTCAGGATTCTGGCAGGTGGTCCCCTACTACTCCGACGATTTGGTATTTCGCAACTTAAAGATACTGGCCCCGCAGCGCGGTGCTCCGAATACGGATGCGATCGACCCGTTCAGCTCAAGCCACGTAACGATCGACCATGTCTTTGCCAGTACTGGTGACGACAATGTCGCGATCAAGAGCGGAGCGATCAATTCGCCCGGGCCGGATGCGCCGAGCCACGACATCACCATTACCGACTGTGAGTTCGAAGCCGGCCATGGGCTGTCGATTGGCAGCGAGGTCGCGGGCGGAGTGCAGAATGTGCGTGCGGAGCGAATCCATTTCAAGGGGACCGACCAGGGCATTCGGGTGAAGGCCAATCGCGACCGCGGTAACGATTTGAGCCATCTGAGCTTCAAGGACATAACCATGGAGAATGTCCGGACGGCGATCTTGATCAGCGAATATTACCCCAAAGCAATGCCAGAGGGCGAGGTCGCCGCGGCGCCGATAGGACGCCTGACGCCGTTCTTCCATGACATTCATATCGAAAACGTTACCGCCACCGGCGGTGATTGGGCGGGGGTAATCATCGGCCTCCCTGAATCGCCGATCAAAGGATTGACGATGAAGGATGTTTCCCTCTCGGCGACCAAGGGGCTTGACATTGCATTCGCCCAAGTGACCCTCGACCATGTTACGGTGACCGCAACTCAGGGTGACCCCGTTAACGTGGCCAAGACGGCGCAGGTCTTCATCGTGAAGTAGAATCACGGGATCAGCGACCTTGACAGTGGCCGACCAGTTCCATTGCGCTCCCCTTAGGCCCGAGAAGCTGAGCTCTCGTTCGGGCGCAGTCAAACTGGTTTTCATGGGTCTCCGGATGCTCCTGCTAGCCCCCCTGCTCTGGATCGCCCTCGCCCACTCCGAGGATGTCCATGTGCGCGTCTCACCGGATGTCAAGACCGGAATCGAAGGGACGACCCAATTCCCAACCATTCAGATGGCTCTGGACCATCACCCATTCCCCGAAGCCGGACCCGACGGTAAGCCCGGCCGCGTCTTCATTGAGATTGCGCCTGGGGTCTACCATGAGCGCGTCAACATAACCCAGAACCATCCGAACATCACCCTGATCGGAATGGGTAAATCGCCTGAGGATGTCATCATCACCAACAGCCTTAACGCAAAGCAGGCGGGAGGCACCTCTTTTACCGAAACCGTCCAGGTCAACGGTCCGGGCTTCGAGGCGGATAATCTCACTTTCGAAAACACTGCGGGCAGTACAGGTCAGGCGGTTGCCATCGTGGTGCGGGCGGACCGCTCCATTTTCAAACACTGCCGCTTTCTCGGCCATCAAGACACGCTCTTCGCCGATTACGGGCGTCAGTACTATGTTGACTCGTATATTGAGGGTGGTACAGACTTCATCTTTGGCAATGCCACCGCGGTCTTTGACCATTCAGAGATTCACGCGAATGCTCCCGGCTATCTTACCGCGCAATCCCGCACCGCCCCGGGCCAAACGACCGGCTTCGTTATCCTTGGCAGCAAGGTGAGCAGCGGCATCGACCACGCATCGGGATTGAGCGCGACCGGGCAGGAGAAAGAAGCGATCAGCCTCGGCCGGCCCTGGCGTCCTTATTCGCGTGTGGTCTACATCGATACATGGATGGCCGCCGATGTCCTTCCCCAGGGCTGGAGCAGGTGGGGCAAAAATAACGAAGAGCCACGAGCTTACTATGCAGAGTTCGACAGCAGGGGCCCGGGAGCGAGACCGCCGGATCGCGTGGCATGGTCTCACCAGCTCGATGCTGCGACGGCCACCCAATTTCGTCCCCAGTTCTTCCTGGCCGGTTCCGATCACTGGGATGCAGAGTCGCAAGCAGGAGAGCTTCCCTAATACCCTTTAGGACTCAGTGCCGGTTGACACCATTCTTCAGATCGAGTGGGGCCGACTTCACGATGTGGAAACTCGCCGGCCTGCCAGAGAGTGTGCGTTTGGCCGACCATGCGTTTCACAAGAGTCGAAGAAGATCGGTCGTCCAGAGTCCGGAAATGAGAGACCGCGTGCGATTCCGGACAGGTCCGCTTCTCACCGAAGCCGCAACGGGTGGCGAGATACCGGAGATTCTCGTCACCCGAGCGGCACTATCGGCTAACGATTCCCAGCGCTTTTCAGCTGGGCCACCGATTTCGAGGGAACCTCCGATTGATGCGCGGCGACGATGCCCTTTGACTCGGGCTGGGCGAACAGCTCGGGATGCAGGTAGTAGCCGCGCTCGTCTGCCGGCTTCTCCTCTTCGGTCGGAATGCGGTTCGCGTTGGCATAGGCGTCCTTGCGGATGCCGGTCACCTGCCACGACACCTCGACTGACGGCTTGTTGGTCCGAATGACGAAGCGGTTCTTCCCGATCTTGGTGGCCACAATCGCTTGCGCAAACTGCCCCATCACCGTGAGCTGATAGCGGAAGTCCCGATTCAATGCCTCGAAGTACTCCGGCAACTCCACCGTCGCCCGTCCGAGCTTGTCCGTCGTCACGTTCCCGTTATATACGTTCATCATGTCCGGCGACTCGACGAAGGAGTGCGAAAGATACTTGTTCGCCGGGTCAAGGGGATCGTCGATCTTGAACGAGCCGCTGCCCTTAACGACCTTCCCGGTTACATTCAGGTCGCCGGCAAAGTAGCCGTTGCCGCTCGCGTCTACATAGAAGACCTGGGTTGTGCTGAAGTCGGCGGCCTCCCGAACCCCCTGAAGGACCACGCCGCCAGCTCCGGTTACAAACTGGCCGGCAGTCCCGGGCTTGATCGTGCATCCGGATGAGGTGCAAGTCTTGCTGACCGCCGCGACCGCAATGTTGGGGGAGAATCCGAAGACGCCATATCCTTGGCTGCTAAGGCTCGATCCAAGCACGCCAGTGGCATTGCCGTGGGTGCCGGTGGCACTGCCGTTGACGCCGGTGGCTCCGTCCGCCGAACTCGCGCTCACCCCGATTACGCCAATCGCAGGGCCAGTGGCAGCCGAGTTGATCCCCACGACAGCCTTGCCTTGAGGGGCCGCTACCTGGCCTTGAACGCCGACCCCGGAGGAACTGGCGGACGTTCCACTCACTCCCAAAGCATATCCCGTGGTGGCAAGGTTGCTACCGTTGATTGCCGTTCCCATTGGACTGGAACTCTGTCCGTAGACGCCGGTGGCGCTGCCGCTGGTGGTGGTGGCGCTGCCGCTGACTCCAATGCCCAGCGGACTCGAGGACACGCCCAACACACCATTTGCCGGTCCCGAGGTCGCTTCGTTGCTCCCGTAGACTCCCTGTCCATAGGGGGCGGTGACATCACCATGCACTCCGTTTCCGGTAGGACTAGCACTCGATCCGTAGACGCCATTGCCGTATCCGCTCGTCGCGTTCGAAACGCCATTGACGCCCGTGCCGCCGGTAGCCGCGGTGTTCACACCCTGCACGCCGACACCGTTGGGGCTGGCGCTGGTTCCGCTAGTGCCCACAGTGTTTCCTGTACCGCTGGTCGCCTGGCCGCTGACGCCCGTGCCGTTAACGCTAACGCTCTTGCCGTAGACACCGTTGGAATATCCGCTGGCCGCATTCGCGACGCCGACCATACCGGTGCCCCCGACGGCGGCGTAATTGACGCCCTGCACGCCCAGACCATTGGGGCTGGCCGTTGTGCCGAAGACCCCGGTGGCGCTTCCGGAGGTGCTGGTCGCACTCCCCATCACGCCCGTTCCGTTGAAGCTGGCGCTCGTTCCGCTGGCGCCTACCCCGTTTCCGGTTCCACTGCTGGCATTCCCGCTGACGCCAGTTCCGTTCGGGCTGGCGCTAGTTCCATAGATGCCGTTGGTATAGCCGGTGGCGCTCGTCGCGGCGCCGCCGACGCCGGTACCGGACGAACTCGCGGTGGTTCCGTAGACGCCGTTGGTAAGCCCGCTGGTGCTGGTCGCCGTGCCGGCGACACCGCTTCCTGTCGTGCTGGCACTGGTTCCGAAGACGCCGCTGCTGTACCCGCTGGTGCTGGTGGCAACGCCAAAGATGCCACTCCCGGAAGAACTAGAATCCACACCTTCGATGGCATAGCCTCCGCTTGAAGAAGAGGTAAGTGTTCCCGTGATGGTCTGGTTTCCGGTGAACTTGTTCGTTCCGCTCAGCAGCGGGACCAGCGCGGTGTTCAGGTTCAAGGTGACTGCGCCAGAAGTCCCGCCCCCGGTCAGTCCGGTCCCCGCCGTCACTGCGGTGATCGTTCCCGCGCCCGTTCCGGGAAAAGTCTGACCGGACGCGAAATTGATTGTGCCGTTGGAGTTGAAATAGAAGCCGGTTTGCTCTGGCCCGGCGATGCCGTTGGAGGAGAGCAGATTCAGAGTGACGTCGGGCGAGGCGGTGTTGTTTCCGATCGGCTCCGCCTGCCACTGGAACGATGGCTCGACCGGACCCTTGATTGTCGTGCTGTAGGCCTGAGCAAACAAGGCAAAGGGATTGGAGTTGAAGGCGGTGGAGGGACTGGCGTTACCCTTCCGGGCCATATAAAGCGGTCCGCGAACGATTTCCCTGCCGTGGATGTCCAGGGCGGCGTTCGGGTCGGTAGTGTTGATACCGATGCCGTTCGCATTTTGAAAGAGAATTGAGTCGGCGATTGTAGTTGCCCCGGTAAACATCGACACGAAGCCGGTTGTGCCGCCAGTAGTAGAGACGGTCGAGTTCGTGTCGGGGCCAGTATTTTGGCTCCCAACGGAGGTCGCGATCCCTGCGGACCTGGTTCCGGCAAGAGCGTATGCCGAAGCAGGCAGGCCGCCCAACGTCGCCGCATCGCTTGCCTTGAGAGCATAGGGAACGCTGGAGAGCAACCCGCGCGGCTGCGGCGCTTGCCCGGTGATCTGGACTTCAAGCCATCGGGCTTCGCCAGTCGCGAAGAGATCGGCAGGCAGGCCATTCGGGCTGGTCGCGCCCAGTTGAACCTTGTAGTGTCCCAACAAGTCGATCGTAACGGTTTGGGTTTCAGTCCATAGCGGCTCGCCGCCCGTTTCCTCTTTGTAAATCAGAAACGTGATGGCTCTTTCGGCCCCGACGGATTTGCCGTCGCTCCCGATGGCGGCTCCGGAATACGGAACCAGCGCGGGAACGGCTGTCGGAGCCGAGGCAGCGATGGGCGTGTCAGCCTTTCCGCTCGCAGTTTGCGCGATCGACGGAAAGTGTGCGGTCGTCGCGATTACCAACGCGAGAACCAAGGCGGATAAAGTGTCTGCTCGCTTCATGAAGATTCTCCAAATATGATTCTGTTGCGATTGCTGGTTGTTGCCTAACTCTTAAACCAAGCGGCGGTGTGAAGCAGGCTAGGGTTTTGGCGCTCCATTCTCTTGCGCGGATTCGTAGAAGCAATGCGCGTCAGAGTCGGCAAGCACCTTGTCAGCGGTCACGGCGAGGATGTTATGGCCGTGGGTGGTCGGGTGCAGACCGTCCCAAAACAGATAAGTGTCCGGATCGACGGGGGTGCCCTGCGAACTGGTAGTCACATCGTCCAGCGAGTATTTTGAGGGTGCCGCAACGATATCATCGAACAAGGTGAAGACGTCGAGCGAAGTCAGGTGGACATGCCGGCGGTAGTTTAAGTCCCGCAGCAAATCGAGGCCGCCGTCGAGAACTTCGTTATAGAGAGCGCTCGCCTCAGTTGCGGGAACCGACGTGGTTGGGGAACCGTTGAGCCGCGGAACCAATCCCAGCGGGGGCAGATTTGGAACGATGAATTGGGTTGCCCCAGCATCGATGAGGCGCTGGATATTCCACGTCTCATTGAACCCGGCATCGATCACGTCATCCTCGGAAGTCGCGTCGAGAACGTCGTTGGCGCCACCCCAAATGACGAACAGCGTCTTGTCATCGATCTTCGGATGCGTCCGCAGATAGGTAGTAATCTGCTTGCCGATGTTATTGACGTCCACCGACAGCGAATCGGACGGGCCGAAGGTAAAGACTCCGGTGCCGCTGCCGGTT
>Ga0302324_100030419_pt1 | contig 10206 bp, 10 predicted proteins | sample Palsa_T0_1_FD_201949 | JGI IMG/M metagenome (GOLD analysis project Ga0302324, IMG submission 201949) | Peat permafrost microbial communities from Stordalen Mire near Abisko, Sweden - Palsa_T0_1 | ecosystem: Environmental > Terrestrial > Soil > Palsa > Peat permafrost | place: Sweden: Abisko... | reverse complement strand
GGGCGGCGGCTCCGGCAGATTGATCGTTTGAATGGTCTTGCGCGACGCGTAGTCCACCACCACAAATCCATGCAGATTGGATAGCTGCACGAATAAGTGCCGCGGTCCCGAGTCCATCACCACCGGGCGGGGCACTCCCGTCAACGGAATCTCAAACGCCGGTTCCTCGGTCTTGGTGTCGATCGCAGTGATTTTCTTGTCGCCCATCGACGTCGCCAGCATGTACTTGCCGTCTTCGGTGCAGTACACGTTGTGCGGATAGCGGCCCACCTGCACGCTCTTCACTTTTTCGAGCGACGCGGTATCCACGATGTCCACCCACGATTCCTGCCGGATGCAGACGTACACCCGCCGCCCGTCGGGCGTGATCGCGACATTGTTCGGTCGCGTTTCAAGCGGAATGCGCCGGATCACTTTCGAGCTGGCGCGATCCACCACGTCCATCAGGTTTTCCCCTTCACTCGAAATGAAGAAGCGCTTCTTGTCGAGCGAAAGAACAATGCCGTGCGGATTCTTGGAAACCTTAATCTCGCCCGTAACCGTATTAGTAACCGGATCGATCACCGAGATGTTGTCGCCGCCGCTGTTGGTGACATACACGCGCACGCTTCCAGCCACTAATGGCAGCGCGGCCAAAAAGCTAAGCAATCGGGCAGCCTTCATAAATGCCTCCTTCTGAACCGATTCATCTTACACCTTCTCGCGCCTATAACTCCGCGTGCCGTGGTACTGCAAGGCGTAGGTAACCATTGGGCGAGGTGAAACTAACCCTCGGTGAAGTACTAAGTCGGAATCCGCGAAAAACTGGCGGCTAGACGGTCTGGAAAGTCTTGCTCACATCGCGTAAGGTGAGGACTGCACCCATGCTGCGCCGCCCAAAACATCCCGGCAGCACTTTGATCCGGCTCTACGTGTTAGGCGCCCTCTTCCTGATCCCTCTCTCGATTGGCATCGTGTTGGTCACCAATAATGCCAGCCGCGGCGATCATGCCTACCAGGCCAGCCGCGACGTGGGGAGCATGTTCGCGCAAGGTCTCGATTTCTCGCAAGGCTCCAACCAGAACATCGCGTTGAACGTGGCGGAGGGCATCGGCATCGACATCCAAGGAGGGAAGGGCGTTCTCATCCTCAGCAAAATTCGCGTGGTTCACGCTTCGGACTGCCCTCCCGACTCCGCCGCGAAGTGCGGCAACAAAGGATATCCCGTGATCACCGAGCGCTACGTGCTGGGAAACCGGTCGCTGCGCCTCAGCTCATTTGGAACGCCCGCCAGTCTCGATCCCGCCAGCGGCAAGGTTCGCGATTGGACCAACGACCTGTCGGCGCGCGCCATCAACTTCGCTTCTAGTTTGAAGCCGGGCGAAGTCACTTATGCGGCCGAGTGCTACCTGGCCTCGCCTGAATCGTCCAGCGGCATCTACTCGCGCAGCATGTTCTAAAAGGCCCTTGCCCCGCTGGCTGAGCTATAAAAGGACTTGGACGGCGCCAACATTGCTTGTGGGTTCTTGTTCTTGACGGGCCTCGCCACCCTCGCGCAGCCTCCCGTATTCCGCCCCGGGCCGGACGTTCAAGCTCCGTTCGTGGTTGCGAAGGCCAAGCCGGACTTCACCGAAGAAGCCCGTCTGGCGAAGCTAGAAGGCAGCGTGTTGCTTTCGCTGGTGGTGGGCGCCGATGGCCATCCGCGGGATATTCAGGTTGCTCGCACGCTCGGCCTGGGCCTGGATGAGAGCGCGGTCGAAAACGTGGGCGCCTGGCAATTCCAACCCGGAACGAAGAACGGAACTCCGGTGGACGTGCTCGTCAATGAGGAGGTCTTCTTCCGTCCGCAGCGGACTCTATGGGATTGGCACCTGGCGCGGGCGGTTTTCCGGACCCTGCCCCGAGCAACCCGTCCGGTGCTCACCAAGGCGAAATTCCCCGCCACGGTCGACCTGGAACAAAATGCATTTGTAATAATTGGCTTCGACGTCGGACCGAATGGCGTCCCGGTCCAACTCCGCGTTGTGAAATCGTCCAACACAAGGTGGGAGATGGAACTGCTTGCGGCCCTGCGTCAAGGCTGGCGGTTTCGCCCCGGAACCCTGGATGGCAAACCGGCCGCTACGCCCGCCTGGTTCGAGTTTGTCCGCGGGTCCCACTCACCGCTCCCGACCGCGGTCATCCCCGCGCCCTAAACTAACAGGCTGGTGAAAAAGGAATAAGTTGTTCCGCTCCCTTTGGTCACGCTCTGTAAGTGGCTGTGAGCACGGAGAAACGATTCTGAGCCGCGCCCAGGAAGCGGTGTTTTCGAGTTTTTCAGCAGCCTGCTAAGCTTGCGCCGCCGCGTTCTGGATCCGCTCTTCGACAATCCGGCCGTCGAACAGCGTGATGGTGCGATCGGCACAGCGCGCATAGCGCGGATCGTGCGTCACCATGCAAATGGTGGCGCCTTCCTGGTGCAATTCGGTCAACAGCCCCATCACCTGCTCGCCATTCACGGAATCCAGATTGCCGGTCGGCTCATCGGCCAGCAGGATGGATGGACGCCCGGCCAACGCCCGCGCCACCGCCACGCGCTGTTGCTGTCCGCCTGAAAGCTGCGACGGATAATGTTTGATCCGATGCGACATGCCGACGCGCTCCAGCGCATCTTTCACCAGTTTCTTGCGTTCCGTGGCCGGCATATTGCGATAGGTAAGCGGCAGCTCGACGTTCTCATACACGGTAAGATCGCCAATTAAATTAAAAGCCTGGAAAATGAACCCAATTTCCCGGTTGCGCACGCGCGCACGCTGCGAAAGCTTCATCTGGTCCACGCGCGTGTCGTTCAGCACATAGCTGCCGTCCGAAGGCGTGTCGAGAAGGCCTAAAATCGCCAGCAGCGTCGACTTCCCGCAGCCCGACGGCCCGGAAATGGAAATATATTCGCCCTTACGAACATTCAGTTCGATGCCGGCCAGCGCGTGGGTCTCCACCTCGTCCGTGCTGAAAACCTTAGTCACGGCCTTGAGGCTAATCATTGTCGTATCTGAATCCACGCCGTCTCCTTCCCCGAGCGCCGGGAGTAACCCACGCTCAGCTCTGATAGACGTACGTTGCCGGAAGGGGTTAGGTTCGCAAAAAGATGTCGAAGGATGCTACAAATCGTCCGGCCACTTGCGGGCGGCCGTGAATTACGGCCAGTATGTCGACAAATCCCCGCCGAATCCGGTAAGGCAAGATCCAAGGCGTGCCAGGCACCCACAGCTCGCCAGTACCCGGAATCCGGCCTGTCCTTCCCGCCCGAGGGTGGCGAACCAGAACTGTAGCGGCTTGTTGTTTTCGCTCCAGAAATTGATTGGCTGCGCCCGCACCATCATCCGCGCAGGCAGTGTTGATATCCTTGCGCGCCAGCCGCATCCAGCGGATTTTCACTTCCGTCGACGGGAGAAACTAGCCTTCATTTCAGCTTCGGTGGCGAATTCGCCGGCATCCGCTTGTCGCAGACCCTCGCGAACGTGGTCTGCCTGCCAGCGGTGAACATCAAGATAAGCCACAATACGTCGCAATACAAGGCCAGCGCAAGCTACGGGCGCCTTGATGATTGAGGCGAGGCCGGAGAGTTTTCGCAACTATGATTGCGCGCCTTTTGACTGGCCAACGTTTTGCTTTGCTTTTTCGCAGGCAAGCCTGTGTCACTCCTTCGAACCAGAACTATTCAGAGGATGTGTTTAGCGATCCGCGCTGCACTCCCGAGATTCGTCGCCATTGGCTGCGTGATACGACCGACATTAAGCGGGCGGGAAGTGTCGCCCGCACTTTCGAACGGAGTGCCCGCACCTCTGGATCGCTTGCGATTTCGATTGTCACACAGGCACTGACATTTGCACGATGTGGAATGCGAACGGAGTCAAGTACAAGGAAATGGAGTGTGTAGATGGAACGAGCCGCAAACCGGTTCCAGACTTTGACCAATGGGTTGACCCTCTGACGAGCTAAAAGGCACGTGGCGCTTCAACTCAGCGGCAAAACCAGCCGCGCCTCGCATCCCGGACCCTCCGCCGCGTTCTGCAGCGTCAGCGTTCCACCATGCGCCTCGGCGATTTGGCGGCTCAACACCAGCCCAATGCCCGTCCCGCTTGGCTTAGTAGTGAAGAACGGCACAAAAAGATTGGCCGTATTCGGCAAACCGTGCCCTTCATCGCGCACCCACACGGTCAGGCGCGAGTCCTGCCGTTCCCAGCCCACCTGCACGCCGCCGCCGGTTTCAAACGACGCATCCGCCGCGTTCCGAATCACGTTAATCAATAATTGTTCCAACTGATCGGCGTCCGCCTGGATCACGATTTCCGGCCCCACCACAATTTGCGGCGTTACTCGTGTCTCCAGCCTGGCGACGCGCCAGACCAGCTCCGCCACCTCCACCGGCAGCATGGTCGGCCGAGGCAGCTTGGCGAGCGTGGCATAAGCGCTCATGAAGCGGCTCAAGGCTTCGCTGCGTCCCGCGATCACGGCCAGGCCCCTGCGCGTATCCACCTCCCAATCTTCTGGTCTGGGATCGCGCGCCAGGATGGTTTCCAAACTTCCGGCAATCGATTTGATGGGCGTGAGCGAGTTGTTCAGCTCGTGGCCCAGCACCCGCACCAGCCGCTGCCAGGCCTTCAACTCTTCCTCGCGCAGGGGCCGCGTCAGATCGGTCACCACCACTAACTGGTGCGGCAGCCCGCCTTCGCGAAACAGGCTGCGGCTGACGCCCCAGCGCGCCGTGCCACCCGGAAATGTACGTTGCTCGGTGCGCTGCGCTTCCCCTTCCAGGTATTGCGCCAGTCCCAACCGATCCGCCGACTGATCCAGCAGCCGCACCGCCGGTTCGTTCAACATCCGCTCGCCCGCTCGATTCACCAGTCGAAGCCGCCGCTCGCTGTCAAACGCGAACACGGCGACATTGATCTCCTCCATCACCTTGCGCAACAGTGCGGTGGCCTCCATCGCGCCCAGCCTTTGCTCCCGCAGCGTGGCGCTCATCGCGTTCACCTGCTGCATCACTTCGCCCATGGCGTCGCCGCTTTTCGAATGCCGCCCTCGGATGGAATAATCGCCCTCGCGCATCGCTTCCAAAAGATTGGCGAGGGTACGCAGAGGCGACGCCACGCGTTCGCGCAACGCAAAGCAAAAGCCGAGCCAGATGCCGATAATGGCCGCCGTCAGCGTCCACTGTACTCTGGGCGTGTAGTCGCCGAGCCACAGCACCAGCATCGACGTCAGCACGGCGGGCGATCCAGCCGCCAGCGCCATCACGAGAATTCGTTGCTCGTGAACCAGGCGAGGCTTGCGGAGCTTCACGGCGCGGTCACAATCCGTAGCGCGTCATAATCCATAGCGCGTCATAATCCGTAGCGCTGCAGGCGGCGATAGAGCGCGCTGCGGCTGAGCCCCAGAGCGCTGGCGGCGTGGCTGACATTCCCGTTGTAGCGCGCTAGCGCTTTCTTGATGAGGAAGGCTTCCACTTCCTCGATGCTCATGTCTTCCAACCGCGGGCTGACATCGCGCCCGGAGCGCAGCGCCAGATCGGCCGGCTTGATCTGGCTGTCTTGCGCCATCAGCACCGCGCGCTCAATCACATGATTCAGCTCTCGCACATTGCCTTGCCAGGGATGCTCCAGCATCAATTGCAATGCCGCGCGGTCGAAACCCCCGATGCGTTTGCGATAGCGCTGGGCATGCGAGGCCAGAAAATGCGCGCCCAGCAGCGGAATGTCTTCGCGCCGCTCCCGCAGCGGGGGCAGATGTATTTCGATGGTGTTCAGCCGGAACAGCAGGTCTTGCCGAAAGCGCCCGGAATTCACCTCTTCGTCCAGATGCGCGTTGGTGGCCGAGATGACGCGCACATCCACGCGCTTGGTTTTCGACGATCCCACGCGCTCCATCTCGCCCACTTCCAGCACTCGCAGCATTTTCGCCTGCAAATTCATCGGGACGTTGGCAATCTCGTCCAAGAACAGCGTACCGCTATCGGCCAGTTCGAAGCGGCCCACGCGATCCGTTTTGGCGTCGGTGAATGCTCCCTTCACGTGGCCAAACAGTTCGCTCTCGAAAACGCCCTCAGCCAAGCCCCCGGCATTCACGGTCACCATTGGCTTGGCGCTGCGCGGAGAAATCGCGAACAGCGTCTTCGCCACCACTTCCTTGCCGGTGCCCGGCTCGCCGGTGATCAGCACGTTGGCGTCCGACGGCCCCACGCGCGAAATCATCTGCAACACCGGCTGCATGGATTGCGACTCGGCGATCAGCGACGGTACGCCTTCGGCCCGCAACAGCCGGTTCTCGGCCTCCAGGCGCATGCCCCGGCGGATGGCATTGCTCAGATCGATCTGCGTCTTGACGATGGTCAGCAGGCGCTCGTTTTCCCACGGCTTCTGCACGAAGTCGCGCGCGCCGCCGCGCATCGCTTCCACCGCCAGGCCCACGGTGGCCCAAGCCGTCATCACGATCACCGGCAGCACGGAATCGATAGCTTGAATACGCGATAACAAATCCAGCCCCTCTTGCCCCGAGGTGGTGTCGCGCGTGTAGTTGAGGTCCATGATCACGACGTCGAAGTCGCGCGCTTCCAGCGCCGTTACCACGGCCGCCGGCGAACCAACGGCGTCGATGTGATAGCCCTCGCCCTTCAGCAGCAGGCGCAGCGCTTCCAGCACGTCCGCCTGATCGTCGGCGATCAAGATGCGCGGCGCCGCGGAAGTTTGCCATTCCTTCATGGCCAGTCCTTCATCGCTTAGTCCGCAATCCAGCCATCGGCGAGATTGATGACGCGATGCCCGTACTCCGCATTCTTCTCGTTGTGAGTCACTTGAATGATCGTGGTGCCGGCCTGGTTCAAGCGCTGGAAGAGCTCCATGATCTCCTTGCCTTGGTTGGAATGCAGATTGCCGGTCGGCTCATCCGCCAGAATCACTTTCGGACTCGCCACAATCGCGCGCGCGATCGCCACCAGTTGCTGTTGGCCGCCGGAAAGCTGATTGGGGTACAGATCCTTCTTGCCCACAATCTGAAACCGGTCGAGCACGTCGCACACGATGCTGTCGCGCTCGGACTTCTTGATGTTGCGGTAGGACAGCGGAATGTCGAGATTCTCGTATACCGTGAGCGAATCCAGCAGATGATAGCTCTGAAACACAAAGCCGAAATACTTCTTGTACAGCTCCATGCGATCTTTCTTGGCCAGCTTGTGAATCGCGTGCTCGGCCAGATAGTACTCGCCGGTCCACGCGCTATCGTGCATGCCAAGCAGATGCAACAGCGTCGACTTGCCCGCTCCCGACGGGCCCATGATGGAGATGAACTCGCCTTCCTTCACTTCGGCGTTCACGCGGCGCAGCACAAACGTCTTGGTGGGACCGTGCTCGAAATACTTCTCGACGTTCCGCAGAACGATGATGGGGGAACTCATACCTGTATCTTAAGACCGCTAGCTCAGTTTCCGAACCGCGACCGTAAGGGAGTGGTTAGTGCAGGATCGAAGCGATATTCGACAAAACCTGCTCGGAAATCGGGCAGCGCTTCACCTGAATCGCATTTTCGACGCGAATGGAATCCAGCGCTTCTCGAACATGCCACGACCGGACCTCGGCCACCCCGAGCATCGCGAGCGCGATGAAGAACACAGCGAAAAAGTCGATATTTCTTCCAAACATTATGCCACTCCCACGCTTTCTTCCACGATCCGTCCGTCAAATAACCGGATGGTCCGGTCCGCGTAGCTTGCATAGCGGGGATCGTGAGTCACCATGCAAATCGTCGCGCCGCCGCGATGCAACTCGCGCAGCAAATCCATTACGGCTTCTCCATTCACCGAATCCAGGTTTCCGGTCGGCTCATCGGCCAGCAGGATGGAAGGGTCGCCACCCAAGGCACGCGCCACGGCCACGCGCTGCTGTTGGCCGCCGGAGAGCTGCGAAGGATAATGCTTGATGCGGTGCGACATCCCGACGCGCTCCAGCGCATCGATCACGCGCTTCTTGCGCTCCGCCGACGGCATCCCGCGATAGGTGAGGGGAAGCTCCACGTTCTCGTACACGGTCAGATCGCCGATCAAATTGAAGGCCTGGAAAATAAATCCGATCTCGCGATTGCGGATGCGCGCCCGTTCCGACAGCTTCAGGTTTTGCACCGGCTTGGAATTCAGCACGTACGCCCCGCCGGACGGCGAGTCGAGCAGGCCCAAAATCGCCAGCAGCGTGGATTTCCCGCAGCCCGACGGGCCGGCGATGGCCAGATACTCGCCTTTCTTGATGTGAAGATGAATGCCCGCCAGCGCATGCGTCTCCACCTCGTCGGTCTGGAAAACCTTGGTCACCGCGTCCATGCTGATCAAAGCTGTTTCGTCAATCGCCATGAAAACTCCCGTTGCCCGCAACTCCGAATCCGCTCCCTTACGGTCACGGTTCAGTCACGCTTCTGAACCGCGCGCGTGAGCAAGCGGCTCTAGTTCAGTCGGATTCTGTTATACGCATCCTGCGACGACATGTCCGACAAAATCACCTGATCGCCCACCTTCAATCCATCCACCACTTCAATATTGTTCACCGAGCTGCGGCCCAACGACACCGGCACGCGCTGCGCGTCTTTGCCGTCGCCATCCAACTTGAACAGCGTGATCTTGGCACCCGGCTGCCCCACCACCGGCCGGCCCACGTACACCACATTACTCAACCGCTCCAGCGTAATAGTTCCGTCCACGCTCAAATCCGGCCGCGCGCCCTGCGGCAGCGGACCCTCCAGCGTCACATCCACGTCGACCGTTCCATTCACCGCCGCCGGATCGATACGCGACACGTGCCCGGGAATAATCCCGTTGCGCGTATCGATGGACGCCACCTGCCCGATCGCCACATCCTTCACCTGCGTCTCGGGAATCTTGAGCGTCGCCTTCAGCTTGTTGGGCTGCGCGATCTTCGCCAGAATCGTGCCGGGCGCCACGCGCATGCCCACTTCCAGCGGCATCGCCGTCGTGCCAAGCTGTGTCAGCGTCCCATTGGCAGGCGACCGGATCGTCAACTGATCCACCTGCTGTTTTTTCAACTTGTACGCCGCCTGCAGCTTCTCGATCTGCACCTTTTGCGCATCCATCTGCGCTTGAATCGATTTGTCGCTGATATCCAATTGCTCTTTGGACAGTGCGTAGCGCCCCTTCAGCTCGGTCCATTTCGCGACCGATAGCTTGGTGTCGAGATCGGACTTCAACCCCAGCTTGGTCAATTGCGAATCGCGATCCGATTGCAGTTCCGCCTGCTCCATGTCCGACTTCACCTGTTGGGTGGTCGCCTTCTGCGCCAGCTGCTGGCTTTCGAGCGTCACCCGGAGATTCTCCAAGTTGGCTTCGGCCGCCTTGATCTGCCATTCCAGGTCCGCCGCATCCAGTTCCATCTGCGGTTCGCTGAGCACCATGATCACTTCGTTCGGATGTACGGTCGCGCCCGGCAGGAAATTAATCTTATCCACGCGGCTTTCAAATTCAGCCGGAATCCACATGTACTGTTCCACCACCAGCGTTCCCAGACCGCGCACATCCCGGACCATGGGACCGCGCTTCACCGAATCGATCCAAACCGTCGCCCGGTCCACCGAAGGCGCCGCCGGCTTCAGCCGGGAAAGACCCCAGGTGATCAGCGGGATCGCCGCCAAAAGGATCAAAACGTATATGACTCGGCGAACTACCTTCCGGCGAGCGACTTCTTTACCGCGTGGTACATCCATTGCCATGGGAGAATTCTCCTGATCTCAATTCGCAAGTACTCTTCCAATGTCGATATTACTGAAAAATAAGGCGCGGTGCGCGATTTGGAGGTACGGAGCACGCCCGTTGTGTCCGCTTGTGGGACTCAGTGTGCGACCCAGGACATAACTCTTAGGTCAAAGCGCTACCCTGGAGAGGAGTTATGAACAGATCGCTGCAGGCGATGGGATTGGCGGCGATCGTATCGCTGGTCCTAGTAGCTGGCGAGCCAAAATTCGAAATTCGCGGCTCGGCGGTTGACATAAATGGCCGGCCCGTGGCGAACGTGGCGGTGTCGCTTCGCACCCAAGAACCTGGATCTGACCGCAGCACCGTCACGGACCCCAACGGTCGATTCGCCTTCACGGACTTACCGGCTGGACGCTATTCGCTCCGAGCCGCGGCGGGCGGATTTAGTCCCGTCCAGGCGCGGGACCTGAACGTCGGACAGGATCGCCGGATTCTGACGCTTC
>Ga0302324_100030417_pt1 | contig 10206 bp, 6 predicted proteins | sample Palsa_T0_1_FD_201949 | JGI IMG/M metagenome (GOLD analysis project Ga0302324, IMG submission 201949) | Peat permafrost microbial communities from Stordalen Mire near Abisko, Sweden - Palsa_T0_1 | ecosystem: Environmental > Terrestrial > Soil > Palsa > Peat permafrost | place: Sweden: Abisko... | reverse complement strand
GGTAGGGACCGCACACCGGCAATTGGATAACCGCCTTCCCCTTCTGCTGCTCAACCTTGTCGGTTGCCTGCTCTGTTTCTACGGGGCCTTACAGATGCGCAAGCTCAAAAAAACCGGCTTCTCTATTTATATCATCGGCGACCTGGTCCCCTATATAGGCCTGGTACTGTTTATAGGAGCAACTATGCTGACCAGCTTTGGCGGCCTCTTCGGAATTGTCATCATCATCGTCTTTGCCATCCTCTATGCTACCCAACTTAAATATATGAAATAGCCCCCCCGCGCCGCCCGCTGCCGTCGCACCAGCCCCCCGCGCCGCGACCCCTCTCACCTATGCCCCCGCGTCAGCGCAGCTGCGCCTGCATCCGCCTGACCCTGTCCTCCAGCTTCTCCGAAGACAGGTCTTCCCGCATGCTATCCACTTTCAGCGGAAATGAAAAAGGCGTCAGCTTTTCAGGCCACCGCAACACGATCCTGCCCTTACTTATCCGCTCCAGCATATCCCGTAACCGCCTTTCCTCCATCTGCTGGTCCATCACCTCGTTATAAGCCTGCCGGATCAGCAGGTTATGCGGGTCATACTCGCTGAATACATTAAAGAGCAGCGAAGCCGAAGACTGCAGATGCCGCGCCTTCGTATGCTCTCCCGGGTAACCCTGGAAGATCAACCCCCCGATCACCGCAATATCCCGGAATTTACGCCGGGCCATCTCCGCACTATTGACGCTGCGCTGGATGTCCGCACTCAACTCCGCCGGACTAAAAAGCGCAAAGGCATTCGTATCGTCTACCGGAATAGGCTGATCGCTCAGCAGCTCGAAGCCATAATCATTCATTGCAAAAGAAAAACTGATCGGCGTCACCCGGCTGATCCGGTAAGCCAGCAACGCCGCCATCGCCTCATGCACCAGCCGCCCCTCGAAAGGATAGACGAATAAATGGAAACCATCCTTGGTCTCGATCTGCTCGATCAATAATTCATTTTCCCGCGGCATATACGACAACGCCGCCTGCAGCTCAAACAACGGCTTCAATACCCGCAGCTCGATATCCGCCACCGCCCGCCGCCCGCCAACTCCCGCCTCCACCCGGCCCTCTCCTGCCACCCGCCCCCCGTCGAGCCCCTCGCCCCTCCGGGCCCCGACCATCTCCGATGCCTCATCCAGCTTCCGCCGCAACATCATCCCCAGATTGGCCGACAACGGCATCCTCCCCCCGTTCCAGCTGGGTACCCTCGACTTCTTCGCATTCGACTTGCGTACCAGCGCGGTCATATCCTTGATCATCACGAATTCCAGATTCCTCCCGGCCAACGTAAACACATCCCCCGGCTCAAGCCGCGAAATAAAATATTCTTCGATGACACCGACATATCCCCCGCTCGTAAAACGCACCTTTAGCATCGCATCGCTCACGATAGTTCCAATATGCAACCGATGCCTCATCGCCACCCGCCGGCTGTTGATCCTGTAAAGCCCGTCGTCCATGATCTCCACCTTCCTGAATTCGTCATATTGCTGCAACGCCGCCCCGCCCGCCGTAATAAAATGGAGGATCTCCCTCCACTCGGCCAAAGTCATCTCCCTGTAACAATAGGTGGATTTCAATTCCTCAAAAATGACCTCGGGGCGGAACCCCTCCGAAATGGCCAGCGTACCCAGGTACTGGATCAGCACATCATAACAAAGCAGCATCGGCTCCCTGCTTTCGATCAACCCCTCCTTCATCGCCGATTTCAACGCCGCAGCCTCCACCAGCTCCAGCGAATGCGTCGGCAGAAACCAGATCTTGCTGACCTGCCCCGGCTGATGACCGCTTCGCCCCGCCCGTTGCAGGAACCGCGCCACCCCCTTTGGACTGCCAACCTGGATCACCGTCTCCACCGGCCGGAAATCCACCCCCAGATCCAGGCTCGCCGTACACACCACCGCCTTTAGCTTGCCCTCATGCAACGCGTCCTCCACCCAATTGCGCAAAGCCATGTCGATCGAACCGTGATGTAAAGCGATCGCGCCGGCCAGATCAGGACTCACCGTCAGCAAAGATTGATACCAGGTCTCGCTCATCCCCCGCGTATTAATAAAGATCAGCGTCGTTTTACTTGTTTCCAGTATCGGGATCACCTTGTCGATCAGCTTCAAACCCAGATGACCCGCCCAGGGATATTTTTCAATTTCATCCGGCAAAATAGACTCCACATCGATCGGCTTATCGATCCGCGCCCGCACAATAAACCCGCGGCCATCCCCCCCATCCCCGATTCCGTCGGACCGGTAGCGCCCCTCTGACTTGGGCGCCCGTCCGACCGAAGCCAACAAAACCTCCTTCGCCTGCTCCAAATTCCCGATCGTAGCACTGATCCCTATAATACTACACCGACCCCCCTTCACTCCCATTATCCTCGAAAGCGCCAGCTCGACCTGCACCCCGCGCTTGCTACCCAGCAGCTCATGCCATTCATCGACGGCAATCACTTTCAGCGGGGCAAATACTTCCGCATAACCCTTCTGCGCCAGCAACAAATGAAGACTCTCCGGCGTGATGATCAGCACTTCAGGCATCCGCCTTTTCTGCCGCTGCCGCTCGCTCATCTCCGTGTCCCCATTTCTTGTGCCTATCTGCCACCGCATCCCAAGGCCGCCGATCACCTCCTCCATCGCCCGCCCAATATCCTTCGCCAGCGCCCGCAGCGGCGATACCCACAACAGCTGCAACCCATTGCTCCCCCGGGTCCGGAAGTCGCCGGGATGCCGGTTGATAAAATCGATCAGCACCCCCAGGAACACGGAAAACGTCTTCCCACATCCCGTAGGCGCATTCACCAAACCCGACCTGCCGCCCAGGATATGCTGCCACGTCTCCTCCTGGAACACAAAAGGCTGACGGCCCTGTGCCTCCATCCATTCCCGGATGACCCCGTATCCTATCGTTTCTTTTAAGCTCACTTTATAACGTCTTCAGATACTCAATGACCTCCTTCCGCTCCGGCTTGCTCAGCCTGTCGCCAAACACATGCCCGTAATTGCCATAACCGGGCAGCGTCGTATTATAAACCGCCGTTCCCCGCGGGCCTGCCTCTTCCGTATATTTCCAACCCATCTTCACATAATCATAGACAGGATTATTAAAATCCCTGGACCAATATGCCGGTCGCTCCTTACTGTTCAACAACGCCTCCAGCGTGGGTACGGACCCGTTATGCAGATAGGGCGCCGTGATCCAGATCCCGTCCAGCGGGGGAGCGATATAACCGTCAAAGGGCTCCAGCCTTGCCGGATGATCCCCCTGCGCAAACCAGCTTTTATTGAACCATTCGATAAACTGCGGACTCTGGAAATTGCTTTTGTATAACAGCGAATCCGTCCCGATCAGCGACTCCGGGATCAGCAGGTTCGGATAGTCACCGCCGTCCCCATAATGACCATGACATTTCGCGCAATGCTCCACAAAGATCACCCCCCCGCGCCGCGCCAACGCCTTATCGACAGGGTAGGGGTATTTTGGCGGCGTCAACGAATAAATATAGGCCAGCACATCGTTGATCCGGCTGTCCACCTCCCGCGCTTCCGAACTGTCGCTCACCGTCAGCAGGTTCGATGCCATAAGGAAGCGCCCAAAATCGCCTCGCCCGAAACCATTATAAAACATCGCATGCTTCTTTTTTAGCAACCACCACGGCGGCGTGTCCGTAGGAATCACCGCCCCCGCCACATCGATCACCGGATCGGCGCTCCACCGCAGCGTCTGCGGATCACGATGCGCCACCAGCAGATCGGCCAGCCGGTCCGCCGAATTCACCCCCCTTACCTCCGTATAAAGCTGACCGCTGATCGTCTTCATCGCCGTCAGAAAAGGCGCTGCCGCCATATATTTTTTGGGATCGTTCTTTTGCAAGACCATCTCCGCCATCGCCGCCCCCCGCGGATTCAGCTTCTTCCGGTCGGAAAAGTCGACAAAGCTGTTCCCAAGCCCGATAATAAGCTTACCCTGGAACACCTGCGCATGACATTCCAGACAGTTTGGCGCCACCACCTCCACCCCATTCGGCGCCGTCACCGCCGTATATTCATGGCTGATCACCGCATTCGGACTATCCCGGTGCAGATAGTTGGTATTGATCCGGCCAAAACCCAGCAGAAAATAATCGTAAGGAATACCGCTCTTTATATAATCGCCGGTCACCAGGTAACGATACCCCGCTGCCACATCACCCCCCCGCTGCGGACTGGCCGGTACCGGCACCGGCTCCTCACGACCCACCGACACCACCCTCGCAAATGCTAACGCCATCACCCCCAGCAAACCCAACACCGCCATTTTTTTCATACCGTAAATTTACACTCCGCCGCCCTTCCGGCATCTCCTTATTTTCCGTATAATTCCAACATCTTTTTCAGCCCCTCCAGCGTGTCGATCTCCGCCGGACTTTTATCCTTCCGCCATCGGTTGATCCGCGGAAACCGCAAGGCTACACCCGATTTATGCCGCGCTGAAGCGGCAATCCCCTCAAAAGCGATCTCGAAAACCAGTTCCGGCCGCACCGTCCGCACCGGGCCAAACTTTTCCAAAGAATTTTTCCGCACAAAAGCATCCACCTCCGCCAGCTCCTTATCCGTCAAACCCGAATAAGCCTTCGTAAAGGTGACCAGCTGATCCCCCGACCGCACCGCAAACGTATAGTCCGTATACAGGTTGCTCCGCCGCCCATGCCCCTTCTGCGCATAGACCATCACCGCATCGATCACCAGCGGATCGATCTTCCACTTCCACCAATCCCCCCGCTTGCGCCCCACCTGGTATGGGGACGACTTCCGTTTCAACATCACCCCCTCGCTACCCGCCTCCCTCGCCCGCGCCCTCGCCGCAGCCAGCCCTGCCCAATCGTCAAAATCGATCACCGGCGATAACGACAACAACGGATGCCCCGCCTCCGCCACAATATTTTCCAGCTGGCTGCGCCTCTCCACCAGCGACCTCTCCCGCCAATCCTCACCGGCATATTCCAACAGATCGTAAGCAATAAAACCGACCGGTACTTCCTGTAAATGCTTTTTCGTCACATTCTTCCGCCCGATCCGCGTCTGCAACGCCGCAAACGGCAATACCCTCAAACCCCCGGCGACCCCCGCGGCGCCACCCCCCATCCCGATAATCTCCCCATCCAGCACCACCCCCTCCGGCAGCCTATCCTTAAAAGCCTGATACTCCGGAAACTTCTCCGTCATCAATTCCTCCCCCCGGCTCCAGACAAACAGCTTCCCGCCCCGATGGATCAGCTGTCCGCGTATCCCATCCCATTTCCATTCCGCCTGCCATTCTCCCGGCTCACCCAACAACCCCGGCTCCTCCTCCAACGCATAAGCCAGATAAAAAGGGTAGGGCTTCGACAAATCTTCCCCCCTCCCTTCGGCACTCAGCAGCGTCGAAAAGGAAGTGGTGGCCGGATCCCAGTCGCCCGTGATCCGATGGGCGATCACCGCGGCATCGACACCCGCCGATTGCCCCAGCGCATTGACGATCGTCTTCTGCGAGATCCCGATCCGGAACCCACCGGTGATCAGCTTATTAAAAACAAAGCGTTCATCTTTGTTCATCTGCCGCCAGCAACTCACCACAAATTCCCGCTTTACGGCATCGGCTTCCTTACCGATCTCCACCAACTGCCGGAGATAATCGGCCAGCGAAAGATCCGCCGCCGCTTCTCTGCCATTCTCCGGCAGCAACAAAGCAATCGTTTCCGCCAGATCCCCGACCGTATGATAGCTTTCTTCAAACAGCCATGCCGGCAAACCGGTTATCTCCCTGCACCATTCCTGTAGCTGCGTGGCATTCACCGTGCGCCTGGGCTTCCGCCCGCTAAAAAGCGCGATCACCCACACCTTGTCCGCATCCTCCGCCGCTGCAAAATACGCCGCCAGCATATCCAGCTTGTCATTTGTCTTTGTACTCGTACCCAGCCTCACCACCAGCTCCGCAAAACGCCGCATCCCACCCATCCGCATCCCGCCCATCCCACCGATCCCCTGCTCAATCTTTTCCATCCCCCGCGCCCTCCCCGCCGCTTTTCCCATCCGCCGCACCCTCACCAATCCCCGCCGCGCCCTCCCTGCCGCTTGCCGTCTCCCCGCCTTCCTCATCCTCCCCATATTCCGTCTTCACCTCCGCCGCGACGATCCCCCGCTCATTCAAATATCTCGACAACGTCGCCTGGAATCCATGCGTTACGAAAATCTTTTCCGCCCCCGTCCCCTCTACCGCCGCCAACAACCCCCGCCAGTCGGCATGATCGCTAAGCGCAAAACCCGCATCGGCATTCCGCCGCCGCACATTCCCCCTTACCTGCATCCAGCCGCTGCATACCCCAACCGAATAAGGCTGGAAGCGCCGCATCCACGGCGAATCCTCCGCACTCGAAGGCGCAATGACCACCTGGCCCCTGAACAACGCTGCAGACATCTCCGGCTCCACCCGCACCACCGGCGGCAAAACGACACCCGCATTCACCAACGCCTGGTGAATATTCCATACCGCCCCATGTACAAAAATGGTTGACCCGACTTCCGCCAGACAGGACAGCAGGCGCTGCGCCTTGCCCAGGCTATATGCCATCAGCACCGACGTCTTACCCAACCCCCTGTTGGCGCCAACCCAATCCTGGATAGACCCAAAGATCTCCGCCTGCCGCTTCCAATGATAGATCGGCAAACCAAACGTCGATTCCGTTATAAAAACCCGGCACCGCACCGGCTCAAACGCCCCGCTGATACCGTCATCCTCGGTCTTATAATCCCCGCTCACCACCCATACATCACCCTTATATTCAACCCGCACCTGCGAAGACCCGATGACATGCCCCGCCGGATAGAGACTGACCTTTACCCCATTCAAAAAAACGGCTTCCCCCCATTCCACCCCCTGGTAGACATGCGGACCCAGCCTCGCCTCCAGCAATGGAACAGTCAGGCGGTGACATAGATACGCGTCACTCCCCGCCCGTGCATGATCACTGTGGGCATGCGTAATAACGGCCTTGCCGACCGGCCGCCACGGGTCGATATAGAATCCCCCCTGCGGACAATAAAGCCCCTTGTCTGTAAATTCTATCATTTAATTCACCGCCGTAATATTCCCATCCGTCTTGCGAATAAAATACAGCTTCTTATTTTCGAAGTAGTCAAGCGTCATCGACTGCCGGTTGAGAAATACCGGCTCTATATTGAAGTCATCAAATACCTTGAATTTCTTTTCCCCGATGCTCCCGCTCAGCTCTTTCCCGTGAAGACACAACAAGCTGCCAAAACGATACACACTCTCATAACCCCGGAATACCATATCGCTCGGCCGGGAATAAAACCTGGCCTTGAAATTCTGCTGTATCCCCTTCACCAGCGTATCCATCGGGTTGATATAAAAAGGAGTGGAATAAATGATCTCTTCCCCCGCAAACTCGGGCTTGGAAAAATCCATATTGTCCCAGGTCGGCATCCCGATCAGCGTCGTAGGATAGCTCTTCAAAAAGGCCAGCGTACTGGCCAGCCGGCTGCCAAAAGCATCATCCAGACTGCCGGCAATACAGATCGTCTGTGTCGTGCTGTCCAGGTATTGCGTTATCGAACCACCATCGAAATTATCGTCCAGCGTCACATACTGAATTTTTAAGGGCACTCCGGCCGTCGTGTGGTCGAGATCCGTAAAATAACCCTTTAACCTGTCTTCCTGTTGTCCCTTTTTTCGAAAAAAGATCAGCGGCTTGGTCGGATAGTTCCGCTGCAGGAACCGATAGATGGCTTCACAATGAGCCCGAAGCGTCGAATTAAGGATCACCAGGCTCGGATTACCCGTGATCCCCCCGTCATTGGGGAAATTGACATTGATAAAGGGAATGCCCTTATGCGCCGCCGCCGTCGCCAGCTGCTGCATCTCCCCCGTATTCATCACCGCCCCGATGATCAGCCCCGTAGACTCGAATTCCGGACTGGCCACCACCTGCTGAATGCTTTGCCCGGTCGAACGGGTATCATAGATCCTTACGACCAACTGGGCATCTTGCTTTTCCAGCGTGTCCAGCGCAAGCGCCGCGCCTTCATAAAACTCAAGCCCCGGATTGATAAACTTGGGAAAATTCTCGTCATAACGATAATTGCCCGCTGCATCAAAAGCGGAATCGAGATACAAGGGCAGAAAAATAGCCAGATCGCGGTGACCGGTCGTGTCTGCCGGATGCCGGGCCGTCGTATCCACCATCGCCTTGCGGGTCGTATCCGACTGCGCCCTGACCGCAACTCCGGAAAACAACAGCAGTAAAACAAAAGAATATCGGAAAAAAGGATTCATCATACATTGGACTTCCCGCACCGCCCGGCACCCTGCCCCTTTCCCGCCGCACCGCCGGGTTCGCAAAATGCGAACTTTTTATTCCCACTCGATAGTTGCCGGCGGCTTGCTGCTGATATCATATACCACCCGGTTGATCCCCTTTACATTATTGATAATGTCATTGGAGATATCCGCCAGAAAAGTATAGGGCAGATGCGCCCAGTCAGCCGTCATCCCATCGACCGAAGTGACCGCCCGCAGGGCTATCGTAAATTCATACGTCCGCTCATCACCCATCACCCCGACACTCTTCACCGGTAAAAGTATCGCTCCGGCCTGCCAGACACTCCCATAAAGCCGATGTTCTTTCAGCCCATTGATATATACATGATCTGCTTCCTGCAATAATTGCACCTTTTCCGCGGTCACTTCCCCCAGGATCCGGATGGCAAGACCCGGCCCCGGGAAGGGATGACGCTGCAGCTGCTCTTCCGGGATACCCAGCTCCGCGCCCACGCGACGCACCTCATCCTTAAAAAGATACCGCAAAGGTTCTACCAGCTCCAGGTGCATCGTCGCAGGCAGTCCACCTACATTGTGGTGGGACTTGATCGTCATCGAAGGCCCATGCACCGAAACGCTCTCGATCACATCGGGGTAGATCGTACCCTGTCCCAACAATTCTACACCGTCCACTTTTTTGGCTTCCTCCTGGAACACATCGATAAACAACCTGCCAATCGTCTTCCGCTTGGCTTCCGGCTCCGTTTTGCCGGCCAGCTCCCGGTAAAACAATTCCCGGGCATCGATCCCTTTCACATTGAGCCCGATCTTTTTATAAGTCGCCAACACCTGCTCGAATTCATTTTTGCGCAATACCCCATTGTCGACAAAGATCCCCAGCAACCGGTCCCCGATCGCCCGGTGGATCAGCGTGGCCGCCACCGTAGAGTCCACCCCGCCGCTCAATGCCATGATCACCTTGCGCGAACCGATCTGCTGCTTCAACGCCGCCACCGTATCACCGACAAAATGCGCCGGCGTCCAGTCCTGTGCACAACCACAGATCCCGACCAGGAAATTCCGGATGATCTTCTTCCCCTCGATCGAATGATAAACCTCCGGATGAAATTGCAGACAATACAACGGCCGCTCACTTCCATTCCCCCCAACCTTTTTGAAGGCCGCATAGGGAATATTCTCCGTATTCGCCAACACCTCGAACCCCCCCGGCAAATCCAATATCGTATCGGCATGACTCATCCATACCTGCGATAACTCCGTTACCTCCCGCAATAAGACATCCTCTTTCTGCTTGTGCAGCAAAGCCCGCCCATATTCCCTTTTATTGCTTTTCTCCACACTCCCCCCAAACAGCTTGGCGGTCAGCTGCGCGCCATAACAGATCCCCAACACCGGCAGCCGGCCATGCAACGCCGCAATATCCACCATCGGCGCCTCCTTGTCATTCACCGAAAAAGGCGAGCCCGAAAGTATGATGCCTTTCAGTGAAGCGTCAAATTCAACCGGCTTATGATAGGGAATGATCTCGCAATAGACATTGGCCTCACGTACAGCCCTGGCGATCAATTGAGTATATTGGGAACCAAAGTCGAGGATTAGAATCTTTTCCGTCATGTTGACGCGAAGGTAAAAAAAATCCGGCATACCCCATGCCACCTCACCCCGTCCCGCTCCGCCGCCCCCGCCATCCCGCCATCCCGCTCCGCCATCCCGCCATCCCGCCATCCCGCCATCCCGCGCCGCATCCATCGGCCGCCCCCTGTAACCACCTCCCGTTTTCCCGCGTCTTACCGAGTTCTCTACCCCGTCTCACCGAATTCCGGGAGGAATGGTTTCGTATTACCAATTAAAAGACTAATTTTTGTG
>Ga0302324_100030416_pt1 | contig 10206 bp, 9 predicted proteins | sample Palsa_T0_1_FD_201949 | JGI IMG/M metagenome (GOLD analysis project Ga0302324, IMG submission 201949) | Peat permafrost microbial communities from Stordalen Mire near Abisko, Sweden - Palsa_T0_1 | ecosystem: Environmental > Terrestrial > Soil > Palsa > Peat permafrost | place: Sweden: Abisko... | reverse complement strand
CCGCGAGACAGAGTAATCGGCGACTCCGTAGATTCCGATTGCCGCCAGAGCTAAGGCCATGGCGCCGATACCGCGGCCAGCATCGCAGTGAGTGCGACGGGCGCCTGCGCTTGCTCCACATACTCACTCATGGGGCGGATATTACCCATGGCGGCTTTTGGGAGCATTCTGTATAGCAAGCGGCGGATTGGGCTGGCGAGCGTCGACGGGTCCCCCTTTGTACGCACCGTGTAACTATACGGCCTCCGCGGGCTCTGCTCGAACGGAAGGTAGATCTCACTGCGTGGATTCTCGGAGAGAGAGTAGTTTCGAGTAGACTCGACCACGCCCACAACCTCGACCCATAGAGGCTGGAAGCCATCGGGAGTGAGATGCTCGGATTCGATCTTCTTTCCGATGGCACTGTGTCCGGGCCATGCGGCGTTGGCGAGGACATCGTCGACGATCACTACCGGCCGGGTGCCGGCTTGGTCATGGTCATCGAAATAGCGGCCTTCGAGCAAGCGAGTGCCCATGGTTCGCAAGAATCCGGGAGTAATGCTGCGATAGTCGGCCATCAAGGGCGCGCTTTCGGGCGCGGGCGCGCCTTCCGGCCGGTATGGTCTGTACCAATTCGGGGAGTCATCCAAGGGCACAAGCGTGGTCTCGCCCACCGCGAGCACTCCGGGGAGCGCCTGAATCTGGGACTCCCAATCTTTGATGAAGCTGAACAGAGCCCCGGCGGCGAGCCCGCCTGGAGTATTCAACTGGAAGGTGAGTAGATTTTGCGGCTCAAATCCGGGCCGGACGCGTTGCATCCGATCGAAAGTCCGAAGCATGAGTCCAGCGCCGACTACCAGCACAAAGCCCAGCATGACCTCGCACACAACCAAGGCAGCCCGGACGCCGCGGTTTCCTGAAGTAAACGAGGTTCGGCCGCCTTCATGCAAAGTCTGGACCAATTCCACGTTGGCGAACTCGACACTGGCGCCAGGCCGAACAGAAGCACGGCGGCCAGCGACACTGCCGCTACAAAAGCCAGTACTCGCCAGTTCAAACCAATGTCTCCCATGCGGGCCAGCGATTCGGGCCGGAATCGAAGGAACAGCCGGATGCCAGCCCATCCGAGCGCCAGCCCCGCCGTTCCCGCGAGGCAGCACAGCAGCAGGCTTTCGGTGAGCAACTGGCGAAGTATGCGCGCTTGCGACGCGCCCAGCGCGGAGCGGATCGCGACCTCTTTGCGGCGGCCGTTGGCGCGCGCCAGCAGCAGATTGGCGACGTTGACGCAGCAAATCAGCAGGACAAACGCGGCCCCTGCGAACAGCGCGACTAAGGCCGGCTTCAGATCGCGCGCTGCTTCGGCTTGCATGGAGACGATACTCAGCCTTCTGCCGGCCCCGAATTCTGCGTTGGCTTGGGCGAACCTGGCGGCGAACCTGGCCGCTATCGCGTTCATTTCCTGCTGCGCCTGTGCGAAGCTTACGCCAGGCTTGAGGCGGGCTGCGAGATAGTTCGAGGCGTTGGTAAAATCGGGGTTCAGATAGAAAAACTGAGCTTGTGAAAGTGCGCCGGAATCGGGGGGAAAGTACACGCGGAAGTCTTCCGGCAGCACGCCGAGGACCGTGAAGATCTCTCCTCCCTGAAGATGTATGTCTTTGCCGGCAATATTCGGATCGCCTCCAAGGCGGCTGCGCCAGAAGCCATCACTCAATACGACCAGATTGTGCGCTCCCAATTCTTCGGCGGACGCAACGGCGCGTCCGCGGACGGCCCGGACGCCGAGCAGTTGGAAGAAATTGGAGCTGACGCCCGCGTTGCGGATTAGTTCCGGGGCTTCCGCGGTATTCATTCTGGCGTTGGAAACGGTAATGCCGGCGATGCCGGACAACAGCCTGGCGCGCTGCTTGATTTCGTTGAAGAGAGCGCCGGGCAACGGTGTGCGGGAGGCGCCCGTTTTATCGATGGCCGATGAGATCAGCGCGAGTTGTTCGGGCTGGTGGTAGGGAAGCGGGCGCAGCAGCACGGCATAGACGACGCTGAATATTGCGGCATTGACGCCGATGCCCAACGCCAGCGTCAGGACCGCGATGGCAGTGAAGGCGGGAGCCGTCCGGAGCGCCCGCACAGCGTTGCGGAGGTCGTGCAGCATGGATTCCATCGGAGCGACGCCGTTTCTTGGAATAAGTGACGCGGCGGCGGAGTGAGGCGTTCATGCGAATTATCGGGGCGCTGTTTGAGGCTTCTATACTGGAAGGGAAGACGCCTTCGAGGAATATTGATGCCTCCCACGCTTGCGAACGGCAAGATCTGCTACATCGAGATTCCCGCCACTGACATTGCGCGCTCGGCCGATTTCTACCGGCAAGTCTTCGGCTGGCGCATCCGGCAGCGCGGCGATGGCAGTACTGCTTTTGACGACGGCGTTGGCGAAGTGAGCGGCACGTGGGTGCTCGGGCGCGCGCCGGCCACAGCGCCGGGCCTTCTGATCTACGTGATGGTTAACAGCGTCGCGGCAACCGTGGATGCGGTGGTGGCAAACGGGGGCGAGATCGTGCAGCCGATCGGCGTCGATGCGCCCGAGATCACAGCGAGGTTTCGCGACCCGGGTGGAAATGTCATGGGCCTCTACCAGGAACCATAGACGTGGCATCGAATCACGAGGGAAAACGCGTTCACACGAGCGACAGACGATCACTGGCGGGAACGTCTCTTGCGGCAGAAACCGACGAATCGCGAGACGAAGAGAGCCGGCTGAAAGCCGGCTGCAGCCAAGATTGGCTGCCCCACAAAGCACGAGGGTTTCTGGAAAGCCTCCGCGGCGAAACGCGGCGCGTCGACTGCAAAAATGCCCGAAAAGTCGCTCAGCCGAGCTTCGCTCGGCCGCGGGGCAAGCTAAAGCATGCGTTACCTCTAAACCGGAACACCCGCCATTCGGGCGATGGCTAGCGCGTTGGTCTCTGTTGTAACTCCGGGTTTGAGGCGGTAATCGAAATTCATGGGGTCGTTTTCATCCTTGGCGCACATGTGTACGTTGGCGCCGCAGAGCCCTTCGGCGTCGGCGATCGCGGTGAGTGACATGTCGTGGGTTGACAGGGCTCCAATCGCGCGGCGGGCGAGCAGCGTTCGAACTACGGCTTCGGCAGCCACATGGCGGTCGCGGGAATTGGTTCCGCTGAAGATCTCATCGATGAGAAAGAGCACCACTTTCCCGCTCCCGGCCAACTGGATGGTTTGGCGCACGCGGTCCACTTCGGCCAGGAATTTCGATTTGCCGTTCAGTAGAGAATCCACTATGGCCATCGAGGCGCACACCGACAGTTGCGAGAGTTGCATGGCTTGCGCACGCACCGGGGCGCCCGCGAATGCCAGAACCGCGTTGAGACCGATCGCGCGCAAGAGCGAGCTTTTGCCGGACATATTCGATCCACTGACAATGTAGAAACGGGTTGCGGAGTTCAGCCGCACGTCGTTACGAATGCAGGTCTCGTCTGGCAATAACGGATGTCCCAGCGCAACCGCTTCGAAGCGGGCGGTTACATTGGCAAACTCGGGAAAGGCGCTGTCCGGGTTCTCAAGGGCGTAGTTCGCTAAGGCGTTGAGCGCCTCGAATTCCGACCAAGCCTGCAACCAGTCTCGAAGCGCAACCCCATGTCGCGTTCGCCAACGCCCAACTGCCATACACAATTGCGTTGTAGCTATCAGCAGCAGCGCGGCTTGATAGAACCAGTCTTTGTTCCGCAGGTGGAGAGCGCCCAGCAGCCGTTCCAGTTTGCGAACCGACTTAGAACTGTTTTGGACCCGCGCCGCAATCTGGCTCAGCTTCGCCGACTGGAATTGCTGCATTTCCAATAATTGCAGCCCTTCCCGAAGCACGCGAATTTCAACGGATGCCGCGCGGAGCGGCTCCATCATCCGCTTCACCCTGTCCCGGCAGATGAACCCGGCCGCCGAGTGAAACAGAACCAATGGAAGAATCCAAATCGCCGCGTGATTCCAAGGAAGCAACCCCGCCGCAGTGGCCAGAACGATGCCCAAGACTAGCGCCGAAGTGATGGCGACTGCTACCGAGAGAGGCCTGCTGAACGGCACGTTTGGCGAATTCAGCCACTCGGTGAACGTCTCCCACTTGGATTCTGAAAAATCGAACTCACCGAGCAGCGCAACTTCCTCGCGAAGCCCGGTGCGATTCCGCAGTTCCCGGACAGCCTCCTGCCGCGCCAGCGTCTCATCGAGCGCCGGAGCTTCCAGCAGATAGTTCGCCAGCCCTCGCCGTCCAATGGCGGTGCGCGCAATACATAGCAGCTCAAAAAGCGAGCCTTGGCCGAAGATGCCGAGGTCCCCTGCGTATGCGTGATCGGCATCGTCAAATTCGTCTCCGGTGAATCCCTCGCCGGCCCAGAGCCCTTTTACGCGCTGGTTGGCGCGCGTATAGAAACGCTGCAATCGCCGCATCCGCGAGCCGGCGAGCCCGAGCCGTCTGTAGTGCAGCGCTGAAGCTGTTGCTATCGGGATCGGCAGCGCCGGCAGCCAGAGCAGGACGCGCCGTTTAAGGGCATAGACACTGAGCGTCAGGAATATCGCGGTGGCAAACAGTAGCACGGCGGCGGCCGCCAGGTGCTGCATTCGTATCTGTGCCAAGCCCGCTTGCAATGCCTGCAATCTGCCTTCGTATTGGAAAAGCACTTCGTTAGCGGCCACGCCATCATCATACGAAACGTGCCTCCTTTACGTGAGATTTTCGCGACTGTCGCGGGGTACACTGGCAGCGGACAGGCGACGCGGAACGACAAGCCGGGAGGCCTGTCCTACCGCGGATATTAGCCGGGTGTTAACCAAATTGCACGTATTCCTGGGCAACCGGCGCTGCTACCTTTAACCCAACGTTCCTTTAATAACTGGGTCTGGCGCAGCGATCCGCGCCGGGCCCTTCCGGATTTACTGCTAATCTCGAAGAATGTCCTCGCCTGTCGCCTCTTTGCGCACGCGCTTTCGCAGCCAGCGCATTGCCAACTTCACCGAGTCCGTGATCCGTGAGATGACGCGCCTGGCCATGCGCCACGGCGCCACCAACCTCGCGCAGGGATTCCCGGATTTTCCCGCGCCGGAAGCGCTCAAGCTCGCCGCCGCGGAAGCCATCCACGCCGATAATAACCAGTATTCCATCACGTGGGGCGCGAAGCCGTTCCGCGACGCCATCGCGGCCAAGTATGCGCGCCATTATGCGATGCAGTTCGACCCGGAACGCGAAATCACCGTCTGCTGCGGCGCTACCGAAGGCATGATTGCGACCATGCTGGCGGTGCTCGATGCAGGCGATGAAATCGTGCTCTTTGAGCCGTTCTACGAAAACTACCGGCCCGATTCGGAGCTCTGCGGCGCCCGCACGCGCTTCGTTTCCCTGCGCGCGCCGGATTGGAGCTTCGACCGCGACGAGCTGCGCCGCGCCTTTACTCCGCGCACCAAGGCCATCATCCTCAATTCGCCGAATAACCCCACCGGCAAGGTCTTCACGCGGGAAGAGCTGGAATTCATCGCGCGGCTATGCCAGGAGTTCGATACGCTGGCCATCACGGATGAAATCTACGAGCACATTGTCTACGATGGCGCGGCGCACGTTCCCATCATTTCGCTGCCGGGCATGCGCGAGCGGACCATCCTGGTGAATAGCATGAGTAAGACTTATTCGGTCACCGGGTGGCGCGTGGGATGGGTGCTGGCGCCGCCGGATTTGACCGATTCCATCCGCAAGGTTCACGACTTTATCACGGTCGGCGCGGCGTCTCCGCTGCAGCAGGCCGGGGTGATGGCCCTGGGGATGCCGGACGAATACTACGCCGGTCTCGCCGCCGAATACTCCGGGAAGCGCGATCACATTGTGGCCTCGCTGGAGGGCGCCGGTCTCAAGTGTTCTATCCCGCACGGCGCATATTACGTGATGGCCGATATCTCGCGAACCGGATTTCATGACGATGTGTCATTTGTCCGTCACCTGATTGAAAACATTGGAATCGCGGCTGTTCCCGGCTCGAGCTTTTTCTTACATCCGGCAGATGGAGCGCGATTTGTGCGCTTCTGTTTTTGCAAGAAGTATGAGACCCTGGAGATAGCCCGAAGCAAACTTAGCCGTCTTAATGGCTGATTGTGTCTTACCGGGCAGGAAGGCGCCCATGTATCCGGAATTCTTATTGCCCGAGACTACTGTGCGCGATGCGGGGGCCAGTCCCGCAATCGATCTCCGGGAGGAGCGGGGTGGGATGCTATTCCTCACTCTTGGCATTAACCGCATCGTTGAAAGAGAAAGCATCGAAATCGACATCTGGGGTTCGGCCGATGGCGCCGATTGGGGAAGATCGCCCCTGCTGTCGTACCCTAAGAAATTCTACTGTGGCACCTACCAGATGCCTCTCGATCTCACACGGCGGCCGGACGTAAGGTATCTCCGTGCGCGCTGGGACGTAAGCCGCTGGAGCGGAGTCTCGGGCCAGCCGCTCTTCACGGTGTACCTGCTGCTTGAGACTACCGACCGCCAACTTGCCGCTGCGAGCGCGTAAGCGCGTAGAACCTTGCGCGGGTGCGGCGGAGCGGATTGTCTTATCCGGGTGTTACTCACGGGGCTGATTTGGCTGGGCGAAGAGCGGGTCCAGGGGGACCCGTGCGGACCCAGATCGCGTAGAATAGGAGAGCAGCATCCTATTCACTTATGATCTCTCGCGAAGAAGCGCTCGACCTGTTCCGTTCGGACGACCTCATCGGCATCGGCATGGAGGCGGACGCCATGCGCCGCAAGTGGCACCCCGAGGGCATCGTCTCTTACATCATCGATCGCAACATCAACTACACCAACTTCTGCACCGAATATTGCAGCTTCTGCGCGTTCTACCGGCCGCTGGGGCACGCCGAAGGCTACATTCTGCCCAAGGAAACTATCTACGCCAAGATTCAGGAGACGCTCGACCTGGGCGGTACGGGGCTGTTGATGCAGGGTGGTTTGCATCCGGACCTCAAGATCGAATGGTATGAGGACCTGTTCCGCAGCATCAAGGAGCGGTTCCGGATTCACCTGCATTGCCTTTCCGCGCCTGAGGTGACGAATATCGCAGAAGTGAGCGGGATTAGCCTGCGCGATACTATCCAGCGCTTGAGAGATTCCGGCCTCGATTCGATCCCCGGCGGCGGCGCGGAGGTGTTGGACGATGCCGTGCGCCATCGCATCAGCCGCTTGAAATGCTCGGTGCAGGAGTGGGTGGATGTGCACCGCACCGCGCACCAGCTTGGCATGCGGACGACGGCCACGATGATGTTCGGCTGCGGCGAGACCATCGAGCAGCGCATGAACCATTTGGAATTGGTGCGGAATCTTCAGGAAGAGACGGGCGGATTTACGGCATTCATCCCGTGGACGTTTCAGCGGGAGAATACGTCGCTGGGGCGGTTTATCAAAGAGGAAGCCACGGCGGTGGAGTACCTGCAAACGTTAGCGATTTCGCGCATTTACCTGGACAACTTCGAGAATGTGCAATCGTCCTGGGTGACGCAGGGGCTGAAGACGTGCCAGTTGGGGCTGCGGTTTGGCGGCAACGACGTGGGCAGCATTATGATCGAGGAGAACGTGGTGTCGGCAGCCGGGGCGCATCATCGCGCCAGCGAAGAGGAGCTGCGGCGGATCATTCGGGACGCCGGATTTGTGCCCAAGCAACGGGATACGTTGTACCGGACCTATTTCCTGAATTAGTGCGGCAGGGACGCGCCGTCACAGTTCCACCATCATTGACACCCGCGCTGGAATCCGCTAAGTATTGATTGCTCACCCGTTGAAAGGAGCAATCATGAGTCTGACTATAAGCAGGCGCGACCTCGGCAAAATGGCGCTGGCGGCGCTTCCTGCTTCACGCCTGCTGGCGAAGCCGAATTCCAAGTTTGGCGGGGTGCAGATCGGCATCAACGCGCCCTATAGCTTTCACGGCGCCTATAACAGCGGCGATGAGTGTCTGGACGCAATAGTCAAACTCAACCTTAGCTCGGTGGAACTGCGCGCCCAACCTATTGAGCAATTCATGGGAGCGCCCGCCAACCTGGTGGCGTATCCGGCGGTCCGGCCGGGCGGACGCGCGGGGGCCGGATCGGGACGGGGATCGGCTGGAGCGGGGCAAGCTGCGGCGCCGGCGGGTGAAGGCGCGGCGGCGGCGCCTGGGACGGCGCCTGGGACAACCCAGGCGGCAGCGCGTGGCGGGCGCGCGCCGTTAACGCCCGAGCAGCTAGCCGCCCGGAAGGCCGCGGCCGATGAACTGCGCACCTGGCGCCTGGCGGCATCCATGGACACGGTGAAGGCGTTCCGCAAAAAGTACGAGGATGCCGGCGTCAAGATCGAAATCGTCAAGGTAGATGCCATCGATACCTTCTCCGACGAGGAAATCGATTACATGTTCGGGCTTGCCAGGACGGCGGGGGCCAATGCGATCTCATGCGAAATTCCGCTGAGCCACACCAAGCGGCTGGGCGCTTTTGGCGAGAAGCATAAGATGATGATCGGCTATCACGGTCACACCGATATCACCAGCCCCGAGGCTTTCGGACGGCCATCGAGTTGGGAGACCGCCATGAGTTATTCCAAATACAACGGCATCAACCTCGACATCGGCCACTTCATAGCCGGGAATAGCGAGTCGCCGATTCCCTTTCTGCAGAAGTACCATGACCGAGTCACTCACATTCACCTCAAGGACCGCAAGTTGAATAACGGCCCGAATGTCCCGTGGGGCATGGGTGACACGCCTATCAAGGAGACCCTGAAACTGATGCAGAAGGAGAAGTATCGTTTCCCGGGAGTTATCGAGATGGAGTACACGGTTCCGGCAGGCTCCGATCTGATGACCGAGATGGCTAAGTGCGTAGAGTTTTGCAAGAACGCCCTGGCGTGATTGCCGGACGCAGTTAGCCCGGTGATAGGAGAGTATCTATATGATCGCGATCGATCGCCGTAGTTTCCTGACCCGGTCCGCTAGCTTAGCGGCCGCGGCGGCCATTCCCTCGACAGCCATGGCGGAGCCGGCGGGCGTCGCGCGAGAATCCGGAGTGAAGCTCAAGCTGGGCTTGAACGCCTATTCCTTCGACAAGGCCCTGCGCGATGGCAGCATGACACTCACGGATGCGGTGCATTTCTGCGCGCAGCATGGCGTGGACGCCCTGGACCCGACCGGATACTATTTCCCCGGCTATCCCAAAATCCCGGCCGACGATTACATCTACAACCTGAAGCGGATCGCCTTCGTCAACGGCGTCGCGATCAGTGGCACGGGCGTGCGCAATGACTTTGCGGTGGCGGACGCGGCCGCGCGCAAGAGCGACGTGCAGATGGTGAAGGATTGGATCGTGGCGGCGAGCAAGCTGGGCGCCCCGGTGATCCGCGTCTTCTCCGGACCGGTGCGTCCGGCGGGGCATAGCTTTGATGAAGCGGTGGAATGGATGGTGGCCGATTTCAAAGAGTGCGCGGCGTTCGGCAAAGAACACGGCGTGGTGGTGGCCCTCCAGCAGCATAACGACTTTCTCAAGACGGCTGCGGAGACCATCCGCGTGATCGACGCTGTGGGTTCCGAGTGGTTCGGCTGCATTCTGGATATCGGCAGCCTGCGCTCGGGTGACCCTTACGCCGAGATAGAGAAGTTGGTCCCCTACGCGGTGTCGTGGCAGATCAAGGAGAATGTGGGCCGCGACGGCAAAGAGGAGCCGACAGACCTGGCGAAGATCAAGGCGATCATGGACCGCGCCGGATACCGCGGCTACGTCCCGTTTGAGGCATTGGGCGGCGGCGATGCGCGCGTGAAGGTGGCGGACTTTTTGGGGAAGATCCGCAAGGCATTCGCGTTGTAGGCGGGATTTGACGCGCCGCTCATCGCGGCCGTCATGTTGGCCGCCGGCGAATTGAGTCGCGCGGGGAATGGCAGCGTACGGCCGCGGCTCGCGGGATCCTTTATACACCCACGCCGGCTCGGGCCCTGCGCTGCTTCCTTCGGAGCGCAATGAGTGCTAACAGCCCGCCAATCGGGGGACTCAAGAGGCTCACCAGCAGAACCAGGAGGAAGAACAAACCGTAGACGAAAGGGTATGGCCCTCCAGGGCCAATCACCGCTAAGTGCGTGGCAACCCCGAGGGCGGCTAACACAGACCCAACCATGAAGCCCACTAAACCATGCGCCCATGCATCGAACCCATGCACCGCAGCGAGTGGAA
>Ga0302324_100030413_pt1 | contig 10207 bp, 11 predicted proteins | sample Palsa_T0_1_FD_201949 | JGI IMG/M metagenome (GOLD analysis project Ga0302324, IMG submission 201949) | Peat permafrost microbial communities from Stordalen Mire near Abisko, Sweden - Palsa_T0_1 | ecosystem: Environmental > Terrestrial > Soil > Palsa > Peat permafrost | place: Sweden: Abisko... | reverse complement strand
CCTGACGCCTCAAGCGTTTTTGTCTCAACTGTGGATCGACTCCTGGCGGTTACGGGCGATTATGCGAGAGGGAACCCAAGAATCAACCCGTTGCTAGAAGAGGTCCAAATTTCCGCGATGGCTATGAGCACGGACGGACGTATCCTGTTTCTTGGAATTCTGAAATCGGGCCAGGGTTCTATTCTCAGCATTGGAGTAAACACTGGCAAGCCGTGTACTCCACAACCGACTTTGCTGGAAGCTGCGCCTTCCGCCCTTGCGATTGGGCACAACGGCAGCCTCTACGCCCTACTACCGAACCGTCTTTTCGTCAGCGATGCGAAAGCTCTCGAGTGCCAGTGATTTACCTCGGGGTCGTCTGCCGGTTCGAGCTGACGCGCGGTCTCTTTGACGCTCGCCGCCGGTTCAAATCGTTGACGCAGCAACGCGATCACGCCGTTGCCGTGTTGCACCGAGGGAAAGAAGTGTTTGATTTCTCCGGGGAGAGTCCAGACGCATGCGCGGAAATCATGTGATCTATCAGGGTTCTTAAGGTTTTTTGGTCATCGTCAGTGGGCGGCATCGGTCAGACCCTTCCCGCGTGTTCATGGGATTTCTTGAGGTTAGTCTAGCGCCCAGCCGGGTGCGGCAGTAGGAATTCGGATCGGACTTCGCGACGAATGCGAGTCCAGTTTAATTCTCCGTGGGCTTTTCGGCGCGCTCGATTACGAAGATCTCCACAGGACCTTCTGCGATTCGAGCTTAAGAGCGAGTTGTTCCTGGATGGCGGTGAAGATAGACGGACCCGCATCGGCTAGCTGCGCTTTCGGTGTGTCCGGGGGTACTTGCAGGGCTTGAGTTTCGTCGGGAGCCCAGTCCAGCGTTATTATATCGAAATTCCCTGCCAGGCCCGTTTATCAACGACGGTGCGTCCGAGAAGGCGCGACAGGATCGGGACGAGGTTGGAAATCTGTGCGCTTTATACATGCCGCGTGCATCGGGAGCGGCCGGTTTGATGGATGCGACTTCAAATGCAGGGGGGTGCGGTGAACTCGTTTGCGCGATTCGCTCCCCCGTTGAGAACCATCAGCGGGCAAACGACAGTCCAAATCAGGCACTTCATGGTTCAAGCCTCCACATCCTCACGATATCAGGTTAAGAAGACGCGATTCACGCGGCGAGTTCAGCAGATCTTACCCCAGGACATCTTTCTATTGAATAGGGTGCCGTGGCCATGCGCCCCGTTGATTCTAAGTGTTAATGTGACTAAGTCGCCTCACTTATTTCGAAGCCCCTTCCCCCTTTTATTGGATGATTAACGATAATTTTGACAACAACATTGATTCGATCGATGGCGATGTCCTGCCGCATGAAGCGCATACAATAGAGTCGTTCGCGGTGCATCTTCAGTGTGCGCTCGTAGATTTCGTCGAGCAAGTACAGCGTCGCGGTGCCTTTCGCGAATTGGGCGCCTGCATCTTCTCTGGTCATTTCGAAATGTAGATCGACGCACCTGCCTTCGACGTTCACCATTACGGAGTGAAGCGCATGCGCATACTTGTGGTAGATCACCGCAGCCGGATGAATCTGTGCCAACCGCAGCAGGAATCCCGCGGCTCTGCCCCGTTCGTCAGCCAACTCATCGGCAAACCGCAGCAGGGCCGCGAGTAGACGTTCCCTGACGGGAAATCCTAGCACTGCCTCGCGTTCCGGTAAGAGCGAGATCTTGTCTCTGTTACCGTTTACGTGCCCACCGTGCGCCTCCGCGATACTGAAAATTGCCTGATGCTCGGGTCGATCATCGCCCAGTAAGTTTCCGAGCTCGGCCATAACTAATTCACTGTTGACCTCGTGCGTGTTTTCTACCGAACAAGTTTCCGACATCGTGCAAGTGGATTGCAGTGATGAGTAAGTAAATTTCATACGGGGTTAATTCACAATCGGCGGCAGCAACCAACTGGGAAGCGCGAAGGATAACAGTCTTAATATGATCGGGGCCGTGGTCCGTCAGAAAGCCGCCGTCAATCGCATTGGCCGACATGGTGACCAACGGGTGGACATTATTGTTAAGATATTCGGCCACTGACTGGTACCGGTTTCCGTAGTTCACGTTTCCATATCTCGGAAACTGCGTACTCCTGGTGCGCACCAGCCATGCATCAAGTGTCTTCCCTTTGAGTTCCACCTATTTCAAAATCTTTCTTGCTTATTACCTGCACATCGTTGTACCACGCTCAACGTCAACAACCGCGTGGAACACAGCGTGCGCAAGCATCGGCGGAACCGCGTTGCCCACCTGTTGCTGTTGAAAGCCGACCGATCCGCAGAATCTGAAGGAATCGGGAAACGATTGCAGTCGTGCGGCTTCCCTAACGGAAAGGCCTCGATGCTGTGTTGGGTGGATCAGCATATTCTTCCGAAAGTTCCCGATTACGATTGACGGCTCGTTCGCATTGAGGCGTCGGTAAATTCCGGTGTGGCAGCGCTCTCGATCTTTGTAGTTGGCCATCAGACTTGCCGGAATACTGCTCCAGTTACCGCCTTGCGGGAGGTGGCGGTAGCGCGCAATGATGCCGGGATGATTCTGGGTAATCAGATGGTTGCCGCAACTCTTAAGGCGTCCGCGCAGGGCCTTTGCATACTGCGATTTTGCCGCGCATCGATAGGGTAAGTCATCGATCATGGCACCGTTTCGCAGAATCGGCAAGTCTCCGATGGCATCATACACCGTGGCTGGCTGCCCAGATACTTGCGGCGGTTCCGGTACGCTTATTCCTTGAAGGGAACCAATAATGAACAGACGGAAGCGGCGTTGGGGGACACCGTAATTGAGCGCATTCAGCAGCCAATGCGATGTTGTATAACCAAGCTGCTGGAGTGCTCGAAGTGTCTTTTGGAAGAAGACGCCCCGTTCGGTCTCAAGGATTCCTCTGACGTTCTCGAACACCACCCACTCGGGCTGAATCATGCGGACGAGGCGCATGTACTCCCGAAACAACCAGTTTGACGGATTATCGCTGTTGCGCGTCCGCTGATTCGATGTGGAAAAGCCTTGGCACGGAGGGCCACCAAACAAGATGATTTTTCGGTCGCGGCGACCGAGTGGTACATCCTGGACAGCTTCGATCCGCTGATCCAACAGACAGGTGCTCGTGTGATTCTCACGGTACGTAATGGCCGCGTGCGGGTCTGCTTCGACTGCAACCCGAACGTCAATGCCGGCCGAGATCGCACCAACCGACATTCCGCCAGCACCGGAGAAAAGATCAATTCCAATCATCGAAAATGTTTGGTTCGTCAGGCCGGGCACAAGTTCTCTATCATAACGTGTCGGCCTTGGGGTTTCCCCCCGCGCCGATATTTTTCCGTTTGTGAAAAACTAGGGAGTCCTATCTTGCCGAGGTACGATTTCACTTCTGGGCGGTCAAGTTTAAGGCCCCAGTGTTGATTCTAAATGTCCCCCTGCCCTTTGGCTCCGTCCTTCCGGTTCGAAGACTGCGCCTTATATTGCCGAGCATGCCGTCCCCCGCGTGCCGGTGCGGTTCCGGCCCGTTTTTTCGTTCCTGTGGCAATGGCCAGAAAGGGCGTATTGACCCGTTCTTGCATAACGAAGTACCGGCCCGCAGCGGAGAGTCTGTCAAGGATGGTGATCTTTCTACCGCGAAGCGGCGCGCAGCGTCCTTGACGTGACTCGAGAGCGAAGGGCAGCCGGGATGGTCATGGACGGGACGGCTGTGGAGGCCCGTTCATGGGAAGCGACGGAAGACGCCTCAGGGCCCGACCCGCATCGCGGGCCAGCAAGTACGTATTCGGCGGGGCAGTCGATACGATCCCCGCGGCTCTACGCGTATCGGGGTACAGTGTTAGTTTAGTTCCTTAATGGTCGGCAAAACCCGATTGAGTCCCTCGATCAGATAGTCGTGGATCTTTCGATCTTCCTCGAATGCCAGTTTGCGAAGCTGCTCATGCACCGAAAGGGGCAAGTAAGCGGTGTGTTGCTGTCCCCCTGCCCTGCTCATCCGCGACAGATTGCACCATTGTTCTTGCGTCGGCAGGCACTCCCCTGGGAGTCCCCTGCCCTTTTGCACGGTCTGGTATTGCTTGCTCCGCTCCGAATACTGCTTCCAGCGCCGTACGCTTCCTGGCACTCATGGAGGCTTCTCCAGTCTCCTGCTGATCCATTTCCAGAGGTCGCGGATTTCGTACGCAGCCTTGCCATCCGGCTCGAATTCTGTCACCCCAAGCCCGGCTCCCTGCGCATCCTGATAAGCGTTGCGCATCACGACATGGTGCGGCGAAACCATTCCGAGCATAGAGAGTCCCTTCTCCGCTTCGCTGTTGCGATAGCTGCGCGGCGGGGTTTGCGTAAGAACGAAGGCGGCGCTCTTCTTAAGGCGCTTATCGTGGCGATAGTGGGTGGCGTCGCTTTCATGTCGCCCGGTGCCGGCCCCGGCGGAGAGCCTGGCAGGGATGGCGACTTAGCCATTGGGGAGCGGTCAGATGCGTCCTTTACATGCTTCTGAACGAGAGGCAGCAGGAAGTGACAGTCTCAGGCGGCGCGTTCGCCGCTCTTCTGGCGGAACTCTTCGAACGAAAGCAGCTTCACGCGCCCACTTTTTTGAATATCCGCCCGGATGGTGCCTGCGGTCAATTCTGCGAGATGTTCCTCGGTCATATTCTTAAAAAGGCCGCGATTATAGCGATCGTGCCGCTGGAAGATATGTTGGTGTTCTTCACGAGGCAGAACCTCGCGGATGTAGCGTTTTGATTCCTCGATACAGTACGATTCATAATCGATTCTAAGCTGGGCAGTGTTATCCCGTTCCATGTTCCTAGCTTGTCGTGCGTGTTCCTGCAACCGTCGCTTACGCGTCGTGGGAAAGTCGGCTGGCGGCGCGATGTTGTCGCGGATATAAAACACGTAAAGGCCTGGCGGGTTTTCTACTCTGCCTCGGGTATCCTTAGCCACAAGCGCGTCCACATATTCGAGCTGATCCATCACTTCTTGCTCTGGTCTGAGGTTCGTAAGTAGCTCGCTGGCCCTCTTCTCTGAAATTCCCCGGCGTATCATCTCGGCGAGCACATTGGTATCGATGGCGCCTGTCGCGGAATGGTTCTGGATTATCCTTGAGGCGACTGTCGTGATCTGTGGCCGGGATTGTTTGTTCGTGAATCCTTCATATTCGGCAACGGCCTTGGGTCCCGGCGTGTAGAGCATCTCCCAGTCGAAATTGCCTTCTGTACCCGTCGTTTCCTGATACTCGACCCTGGCGATGTATCCGGACTCGCGATGGGGAATATGAATCTTAAACATCTGCTTCTTTAAGCGATCGAAGTCGAAATACCGCATCTGCGGAGCGTACTTGCAGTAATCCGAATACAGCATTTTTGCCCTCGATCGACCGCTGGCCAAAGCGCCGTAGATCTGGAAGCTCAGGAGTTCATAGAAGCGTTGCGGGCCGGGAGGAAGGCGCGTCAGGTAGTCATAGTCGAGCGGTCGGACTTCAACGTGATTGAGCAAATCCCGGTACGAGGGGTTTAGTACGAGGTAAACAGCATCGGCGGCATTGCCGTCGGGCAGAATTTCCCCGGTGAACACCACGGAGTAGCGAGTATAACCGATCTCGCCCCATCTCTCTTTGCCTGCTCTGGTCTTGTAACGGATCTTGGCGGTGATGTAGGCGCTGGCGTTTTGGTGAAGCGCTGCCTTGATGGCATCGGTGTTGTGATCGGTCAGCCCGAGGTCGCGGCAAATCTCCCTTAGGCTTCCCAGCTTGATGATTTCCGGGAGGGGCCTCGGGGCCTCGTCGATTCGACGATTGACTATGAGGGTATCAACTTTGTAAGCCAGCGGTCCTGGCTGTCCGAATTCGCTGTTGTAGGAAACTTTCCATCGGAAGGCCGCTTGCGAGTTTTCTGTTGAATGCTGCAGATCGATTGATACGGTGCCCTTCTTGGCAAGGCAGTGCACCGGAAAGCGCGAGAAGGCTGTTTCAACCCGGATGCGATTTAGCGGGGCGATGTTGGTTGCCGCATTGGGCGCTGTCATTACGCGACTCCATGATCAGAATTAGAAAATCGACAATCATCAAAATCTGGTGAGTGTTGATCTTGTCTATAACAACATGTAGATCTTGTCTAGCAAATTGGCGCGTCCGGCAAGTGGTTGATGAAACGCTCCATTCAGCTTGTGTTCGAGAGAGTTGCGTCTCCCCAAACCGGGCAGCCTGTCTCTTCAAACTAGGCGGTCTCGTCTCCTGTAACCGGGCACGCAGTCTCCCCAAACCGGGCGGTGCGTCTCCTCAAACTGGGCGGTCTCCCCAAACAGGGCATAGGGCTGGGTAGCTCTCTGATGCCCTGCCGGCGCCCCCCGTGTTTCGTAGATGGAAAACACGGAACTCACGTGGGCACACGCGACTTAGTCTCCCCAAACTGGGCGGTGGGTCAGGAGCGCGTCTCCTCAAACTGGGCGCTTACGTGAAGACCGCGTCTCCCCAAATTGGGCAGTGAGCGGCATCAACGCTGGAGCAGGCGCGAATGAGCGTGGCGGCCCCCGCCTGCTGTTGTCCGGGAGGATTTCCGTAAAGCCAGATTTCAGGCTTGCGATTTCAGCTCCCGTGCCGTTCCTTGTAGATTTGGTAGCTCTGCTCCAGCAGGTCAATCATGGTCATGCCCCGGCTGGCCGCATAAACTTTATACTCGCGTTTGAATTCAGCGACGACCTTGAAGTTGAGGGTCTCGGTGTCCTGGGGCGGTGCCTTTTCCAGGTTCCGCGGCGCTTCTTCGAGTTGCGGCGGCGCTTCTCGCTGCTTCCTGGGAGATGGCACCCTGGTTGCGGTATTCATGCTGCGCGTCCCCGGTCTAACCTCGTGGCAAGGTTTATGATGCCCTGAACCAACTCTGCCGCCCGTTTATTGAGGCTGGCGAACCGGGTTTCCGTTACGGATTTTCCCTCCTCGGCCGCCTTCAGGTAGCCGAGCTTTTCCGGCAATGATCCCGTGAGTACTGCATACCCTGCCTGCTGAATGTAGTCCCGAGCGGACTGATGCAGGGATTCGCTGTCGCCCACGCGGCATAGAGCAAAAGTAAGCTTCTGCTTGCTGATACCCTTCTTGACGAGTTCATGTGCGAGGAGAACTTGAGGTTTGAGGTCTTCGAGCGAAAGGCCGCTGGGCAGGACCGCAAGTGCGCTTGCCTCGACGATCCTGAGCGTGGCGGCGGTGGAATGTGGGGCGCCGTCGAATACGATGAGATCGTGATGGCCGCTAGCCTTCATTGCTTGCTCGACCGTGCCGAAGCGTTCAACGGCGAGAGTCGGTGCGAGATTCTGTTGCAGGCGGCGGACGTGCCAGTCGAAACTGGTGCTCTGCGAAATATCGAGATCGGCGATTTTTACGTTCCAGCCCGCCTGGGCGTATTCGCGGGCGATCAGCCGGGCACAGGTGGATTTCCCCACGCCGCCTTTCTGCGATACAACCGCGATTATGAGTGCCATAATGAAACCCTGCGTATTACTTTGCAGAAAGAAGGAATTCTGTCAAGGATGATTGCCAGAAGGACGGTAAGCCAGATTTCTGGTTAGATGACTACACAGAATGCCGGAAAGCCTGAAAACCAGTATCACCGAAAATAATGAATTCAGCTAAACCAGTAAGCCATAAAGGCCGAAGGCCAGAAAGCCATCTAACTGGAAATAACGAATAACAGATAACCGGAAAGCGTTAAATCAGGTAAGCAAGTAAGCCAGATACACCGAATTCACCAATTCAGTTTGCCCACTAAGCCAGATAGACAGAAAGACAGAATTCTGCTTAGCGTGGCATATCGAAAAGCGGAAAGGCCCACCAAGGCCTTCCCGTGTCTTACCAGAAGGAACGGGGTCGAGAGGGGGGCGGAAATCGGCTTATCGGGAAAGGAGGATTCCTTAGTAAATAGGACCTGATCTGCTTAGACTTATCCCTTTCGAATCCCACGTCGCCACTCGCCATTTTCGTCCCCTTCTGTGGCGAACAGGAGGCGAATGCCGACTGAGTCGCCTGGACCCGTGGCAGAAAAACAGAAATCAGGCTTTCTGGGACTGGCCCTGGCATCCAGAACGATGCCAGCGTGGCAGGAAAGTCAGTCGCAGCGGCAGGCGGGTTGCCAGTAAAGGAGCGGGCAGGGGCTAGGTGGCTTTCTCCGGGAACAGGCCCGGCATCCAGCGCGATGCCAGTGTGGCGGGGAAGGTAAGGCGCAGGGGGGAACGCGGGCTGTCGGATTCCAGCACTCCCCGGTCCACGAGCGCTGAAACGATACGGCGGGCCTGCCGCTCGCCCGTGCCGACGACAACATTGGCATCGCCGCGAGGCAGTTCACCGCGATATAGGATGGCTTCGAGGATATTACCGGTTTTCGCGGGCAACTGGCCGAGCCTGATTTCTTCTTCGGCCCAAAGCAGAATCCGCGCGCGCAGACGGTCCGGCTGGACCAACCCTTCCATGAAGGTGACCTGATCGATGCAGACCGTGAGAAAGAATCGGGTGAATGCGGCGAGGGCCTCTTCGCTCAGCGTGCCGCGCCCGTCGAGATCATTGCGGCGGGTCTGATCGCAGTTGGCGAGAAGAGCCTTGTACTCCTGGGCGTTGCGGGCGAGGCCGCGCGCGACCGACCAGACCGCGCCGGTATCGAGCGTGTCAAGCAGCAAGGCATGGGACATCAGCCGCGCGACGCGGCCATTGCCGTCCAAAAACGGGTGTATCCAAAGCAGGCGATGATGGGCCGCCGCATTCGCGATGATGGACTCCGTCCTGCCGATATTTCCGTAGACCTGCGCGAAGCGCTCCAGAAAGCGGGGCAGGGCGCCGGGACTGATGGCGACGTGACGGCCCACCTGGACATCGCGCCATCGCAGTTCGCCCGGTACGACGCGTACCCGCTTTTTGGCGGCCGGGTCTTCCACCCAGAGCATATCCTCGGGCAGCAGCTCGCAAAAACGGCGGTGAGTTTCGCGGATTCCCTCGGACCTAAGGACAAGACCGCCCTTGAGGCCGCCGTCATCGATCCATCGCTGAACGGCGATGTGCGCTTTGGCCTCGAGCTGCAGATCGCGTTTTTTTGCGTCCTGGCTATAGTCGTTCCTGAGCGCGCGTTCGATATCGATCGGGTGCGTATCGTGCCCCTCGATGAGGTTAGAGTAATAACAATTCATGGCGCGGACCAAGTGGGCAAGCGATACCAGCAAACGCGGGGGCAGGCTGCGCCGGAATCCGGCGGATTTCTGGGCGAGATCCAGGGCGAGATCGTTTAGTGCCCCGCGATGCCGCGAGTTGTCAGGAATCAGCAGCGGCTCCATGAGCGACACAAGTTCGCCTCTGTCTTCCGCTTCCATGTCCGCTTCCATGACCGACTCCTTCTTGTTAGTAAGTGCTTCTATATCAGCTATATGATAATTGTACAAGCTTCTGGAAGAAGGCTTGTATGTCCGCATGGATGTCCGATACCGGAACGCGGGCCTTCGGGGCGCTTCGGCGGATGCACTCTAAATGCCCACAAACCAAGTGGTGTCAGGAGTTACCAGCCCTGCCAGTGACAGTCACCGAAACAGCGGTCGTTGAGGCCGCCACGTCACTATTCTTGTCACTACAGCCGGGTCAAACCGCGTGAAGCCGGGGGAAATCAGCTGAATCTTTAGGATGCCTGTAAGATACTGGCTGGAAAGGGTTTGTGTTTTGGATTTTGGCAGTTACGAAATCGTCTGAAAAGCATTTTGCCTGCGCCGCGGGGGAATCATCCAACAGCAGATTATCCACGCCGCGTCTGATTTGCAAGGATAAGCTACGGTAAGGGCAGAGCCTTTTCCGGCAGTCCGTCTGGTCGAGTAACGCTGACGGAATTCCGCGACCGCCAGCGCCACGGCTTCATAGAGGGAATCCGCCTCGACCTGGACGGCATGTTCCACGCCGTCGGCGTCCATGTAGCTAACCCGGCAAGCACCCATGCACCACAGTATATCGCGCGCATGTTCGCCTTTTATTTTCCTTCCCTATAACTTTCCAGCGTGCAATAGCGTGTAATGGTCGACGGCGAGTTTGGTAAATTTGGCAGCGGTGGCATCGTAGAATCAGCAAGTTACAGATTCCATTCGCATCACGCGTAGTTCGAATCCCACCCTCACCGCAGTCAGGCTAGCCGAGCCGGGCACGCAACTTCTGCCGGGTAGTTATCCCCGCCCAGGCTCCCGGCCGTTTCG
>Ga0302324_100030411_pt1 | contig 10207 bp, 8 predicted proteins | sample Palsa_T0_1_FD_201949 | JGI IMG/M metagenome (GOLD analysis project Ga0302324, IMG submission 201949) | Peat permafrost microbial communities from Stordalen Mire near Abisko, Sweden - Palsa_T0_1 | ecosystem: Environmental > Terrestrial > Soil > Palsa > Peat permafrost | place: Sweden: Abisko... | reverse complement strand
CAGGCAGCAACGTGAGTGCAAGCAAGACTGCCAGTGCAAATTTCTTCATAGTCTCTCCTTCAGCAATTTGAATGGCCCGGAATGTCTGCGTCCCTTCCGGCTCGATGGACAATTCAACGCTCCGCGGAGGCAATAGTTGCGGACAGTCGGGCCGCGGATTTGACCACCGCGTTCGGGATTCCATTCACATCGAAATTATGTTGCTCTGAAGCGGAAACATGCGGACACGGTCAGCCCGGGGGAGGGCTTCAGGACATTTCGATGCATGCCCAGCGCACCAGGCTGCCCGGCTGCTCTGTGGAAAAGCGCGACGGAATTGTCCGTCTATGTGGCGAGGGGCGCGGGCGCTTCGATCTCTTCGCTCAGCGCCTCGGCGGCGGTGATGCAGTCGCCGCGGCTGACATCGTGGTGCGTGACGAGGCGGATCGCGTCCGCGCCAACGGTGCTGGCCAGAATGCCGCGCGCCTTGAGCCGGACCGTGAGTTCCTTCGCGGTCACCGCGCCGGTGAGGCGGAAGATCACGATATTGGTCTCGACGGTGTCGGGGTCGATGGCGACGCCCTCCATGTTGGAGAGCGCCTCAGCCAGCAGGCGCGCGTTGGCGTGATCCTCATGCAGGCGCGCGGGCATCTGCTCGAGCGCGATGAGCCCGGCCGCTGCCAGCACGCCAGCCTGCCTCATGCCGCCGCCCAGCGCCTTGCGATAGATGCGCGCCTGCTCCATTAATTCAGCCGTGCCTGTGAGCATGGAACCGACCGGCGCGCCCAGTCCCTTGGACAGGCAGAACATCACGGTGTCGAATCCGCGCGTGAGCGTCTTCACGTCGGCGCCCAGCGCGACGGCCGCGTTAAATATCCGCGCCCCGTCAAGATGCACGGGGAGCCTTCGCTCTTTCGCGTTCTTCCAGATCTCCTGCAAAACTTCGAGGCGCGTGACGCGGCCGCCGGCGAGGTTGGCGGTGTTTTCAATTTCGATCAACCCGGTGGCCGCGCGAAACGAGCCGCGCCCGTAAATGACCGGCTCGATATGCTGCCACGTCAGAATCCCGCCATCGGCGTGAACGGCGCGCACCAGGCAGCCGGAGAAGACCGCGGTGGTGGCCATCTCCCAATCGAGAATGTGAGCACGCGACTCGGCGATCACTTCCTGGCCGGGCTGGGTGAGCAGGCGGATGGCGATTTGGTTGCCCATGGTGCCGGTGGGCACAAACAGCGCAGCCTCGCGGCCGAAGATCTCCGCGGCGCGGCGCTCGAGCTGGTTGACGGTGGGGTCTTCGCCGTAGACGTCGTCGCCCACCTCGGCAGCGGCCATGGCGGCGCGCATTTCCAGTGTCGGCTTGGTCACGGTGTCGGAGCGCAGATCGATGAGGTGAGCCATGGTGTCCCTTAGCTGTTAGCTCTTAGCTATCGGCTATTAGCTGTTAGCTGTTCACTGTCAGCTGCTCTCACGGTATTTGCGCCATGGGCAGCTCAATCGCAAATGTGCGCTTGCCGTCTTTCATGGCGTAGGCCCAGAGGCCGTGGAAATTCTCGCGCATGCCCGGATGCACCTTGAGCAGTGCGGTGAAGACGGCCACCGCTTCGGTGCGCCTGGCGGCTGGGTCGCTGACGCCCTCCGATTCATAGGTCACGCCGAGGTCCGCCTCGTGCAGCGTGGTGTCGAAGCCGATGGCATCCACCTTCCACGAACGCGGCCCGTCGGTCAGCGTGTAAGGAAATGCCTCACGGGGCGACTCCTTGAGCAGGTCCTGCTCGTGGGCCAGCTTTTCAAGATTGGGCGAGGACAGAAAGTCGACCGGAACCAGGAGGTATCGGGCCGCGTCGTAAAGGTACCAGGCGCTCCAGGTCAGGTTTGCCTTGGCAACTTCGCGGGCGCGGCTCCAGTACCACACGCCGTCGTGACCGCCGAGGCTGCCTTCGCGCGCGGAAAAGCCGCCCAGCTTCCAGCCGGAATCCCACGCCAGGATCAGGCTCATCTGCCCGGCCAGCGCGGCTCCCGGCGCGTCAGCCAGCACCACGGCGTAGCGGCCCGGCGGCAGCGCGTGCATGGTGAGCATAACGGTCAGCGATCCGGAGGAGTCGGAGCAGAAGAACTGGGTGTCGGCAGGGCCGGTGAGCGTGGTTGCGTCCAGCAGGTAGAGGTTGCGGATCTGCACCTGGCCGCCCTTGATCAGGGGCGCGGCCTGCTCCGCGGCGCCGCGAATCCCCTCCCACTGCCCTGTAACAGCCGGCAGCAGCGCGCTCTGCAGCGTGTTGAAATCCTGCTGGCCGACGGCTACGGCAAGGCGGTATGCCACAGCGGCCAGCGGATCGCGGTCCGTGGGCAGCATTTCGGCCTGGGAAGTGCATGTGGCGGCCATCGCCGGCAGCCGTAACGCCGCCAGGGCCAGCAAAAGGAAGGGCCTGGAGAGCAGCGCGCTTCCACTCCTGAGAAGGAGGTGCATTTTGGGAAGATTTCCTCTCCGCCCGTCGAACCTCTGGTGAGCGTTAGCGGGCCACTGCTAGTCTATTGTAGTGGAGCGGTCGCGCCGGAAATTTGGCTGGAAGTGCGTTTTATCGCCTGAGCGGCCGGCTAGCGGAGAAGTCCAGATGGATGTACCGAACGTGCGGAAGTTTAGGACGGCACGGGTGGCAACCTGCATGGTTGCCGCGGCGGCGCTTGTCCTGCTGGCGGGACCGGCTGGCCGCATCCTGCTGGCGGCACAGACGCCTGCGCCCGCACAGGCGCTGGCGCAGGCATCTCCGGCTGGCGAAGCGCCCGCGCCCCACCACCGCAAACGGCCCAGCCCGGCGCATCCGATCACTCAGCCGGTTGAGGAGCCGGCTCAGCCGGTGACGCCTCCCCCTCCCGAAGCTCCCCACTGGCCGGTCAACGACCAGCCCGCGCAGGCCACTGTGACGTGGGACAGCCAGGGCCTTCGCATCGACGCAGAAAACTCAAGTTTGGAGCAGATTCTAAAGGATTTCTCGACCGAGACGGGGGCAAAAGTTGAAGGGCTCGGCACCGACCAGCGCGTGTATGGCATGTATGGTCCGGGCCAGGCGCGGGACGTGCTTTCGCAACTCTTGCAGGGTTCCGGCTATAATGTAATCATGATCGGCGACCAGGGCCAGGGAACGCCGGCACAAATCTTGCTGAGCGAGCGGAACGCCTCGGCGGGGCAAGCGGCCGCCAACAAGACCGGAAACAACAACGGCGGCGAGGACGAGCCGGCCGAGAACGACGCCGATGAGCAGCAGCCGTATCAGCCGCCGATGCCCATGCGTCCCGGCATGGGGCCAGGCGGCCCGCCGCGCACTCCGCAGCAGATTATGCAGGAGATGCAGCAGCGCCAGCAGCAGCTGCAGCAGCAGAGAAATAACAATCCGAATAATCCTAATCCGCAGTAAATACGGGTTCTGGGAATTGGGGCTCAGGAATCGGAAAGACTGGCCGCAGGGCGAGCGCCCATGCCGAGAGATCGGGATCTGAATGGGCGAGCCCCGCTACGAGACCCGCGCCACTTCCGGCCGCGGTTTCATTGCAGGTTGGCGAGGCTCAAGCCGCATCAGCGCAAACGCGGTGCGAAAGATGCCATATGCCGCCAAAACGCCGAACATGAGCGAGCCGATCGTTGCGCACACCAGCATTACAAAATTCCAAATATCCGTCATCGCCACCTGCTCCGGTCAGCTTGCTCAAAAGTCGCATACGCCATTCACTTGGATGCGCCGGGTCCGAAATAGTTCACCGGACGCGCCCATGGGGCGTCTCTCGAATTCTCGCAGAGAACCCTGCATTTTGGCTCGGCTCGGCTCCATGCTTGCTTGATTTGCTGTTGCCTTTCAAGGTACATCGGGAAAATTTCAAATTGGTAAATCGCGGCATCGTCGCCAGAACCAAAGTAACGGGAATGACAAAAGCTCCCCGGATGCCTGTTCCGTACTGCCGGCTGTTAGGATACTTTGTGGCTTTTCATGGCATGGGCGCGAGCGTCAGCTTTCTGGCGGTGGACCTGGGCGCGTCAAGCGGCCGGGTGATGGATTGCCGCTGGGACGGCAGCCGGTTTGAGCTGCACGAGCTGCATCGGTTTGCCAATGGCGGGGTGCGCCTGGGCGACGATCTGCACTGGGATGTGCTGCGCATCTGGTCGGAGATTCAGGCCGGGCTGCTTCGGTTTCGCGTCGCCGAGCAGGGTACACCGGCGGCCATCGGCATCGACGCATGGGGCGTGGATTACTGCCTGCTTGACGACCGCGACCGGCTGGTTGGCAATCCCTGGCATTATCGCGATGCGCGCACCCGGGGTCTGCCGGAAGTGCTTGCGCCGCAGGTCAACGGGCGCGAGCTGTTCACAGCCACCGGCGTGCGGACCATGGAGATCAACACTGCCTTTCAATTGGCCGCCATGGCCCGCAGCGAGGACGTGCAACTGCGCAGCGCGCGTACACTGCTGATGATTCCGGACCTGTTTCAGTTCCTGCTGTGCGGCGAGAAAAGGGTGGAATACACCGAGGCCACTACAACGGAGCTTTACGATCTGCGCGCGCGCCGCTGGTCGACGGAGGTGATCGAGCGGCTGGGACTGCCTGCGCGCATCTTCCCTGAAGTTGTGATGCCGGGAACGGCCCTCGGCAATCTCCGTGCCTCGGTTCAATCCGGCCTCGGCTTCGCGTCCGCGTTTCCGTCCATCGCGGTCGGCTCACATGATACGGCAAGCGCGGTCGCTGCCATTCCCGGCCTCGATGAAGCGAGCGTTTTTCTCTCGAGCGGTACCTGGAGCCTGATGGGCGTGGCCGTCAGTGAGCCCAATCTATCCGACGCTGCGTTTGAGGGCGGATTCACCAACGAAGGCTCGGCAGATGGCGGCGTGCTGCTGATGAAGAACCTGACCGGCCTGTGGATTGTGCAGGAGTGCGTGCGCACGTGGCAGGCCGCGGGCAGGCACTACGAGTGGGCTGAGCTCGAAAATGCGGCAGCCAGCGCGGCGCCTTTTCGCAGCTTCATCGATCCGCAGGCCGGCGAATTGCAGGCGCCGGCCGACATGTGCGCCGCTGTCCGGGACTACTGCGCGCGTAGCGGGCAGCCTGTGCCGGAATCGGTGGGCGCGATGGCCCGCTGCACCTTTGAGAGCCTGGGCTTTGCTTATCGCGCGGTGGTGGAGGACCTGGAGCGCATCACCGACCGCGCGCTGACCACGATTCGCATTGTGGGCGGCGGATGCCTCAATCGCTTTCTGTGCCAGATGACGGCGGATGCTTGCGGGCGTCGCGTGATTGCAGGGCCGGTGGAGGCCGCAGCGCTGGGCAACGCGATGGTGCAGGCTGTTGCCACGGGACATTTGTCCAGCATTGCCGAGGGGAAGGCCGCGCTGAGGCAGTCGTTGGATTATGAGGAGTATCTGCCTGCGAGCGGAGGATGGGATGAGGCGTTTGCGCGTTATGGGGCCGCTGTCGCGCTTGGCCGAAATCGGGAGCGGGCAGCAAATTCACAGATCGCGTGAACTGGATCGAGATTCGTACTATCCCAGGTCCCAGAATCGGGACCTGGGGCACCCATTTTCGTAGTGATGTTATGCAAGACAAACGAGGAAGAAATCATGTCGACTTATGCAATTCCTGAAGTGAAAGAACTCACGCCAGCCGCAGTTAACGAAGTCATGCTGGTGGCGAACGGCGATCTGCGCCAATCGGCTAACGAAGTCTGCTGGCCCGCGCAGGCTGGGCTCGAAGAGATGCTGGCGGAGGCCCTTCGCGCGGAGGGCATCACGCTGCGCCGCGCACACCCGTTCAACCCCGCGCTGAAGCACGGATTCATTCATGGCCAGCGCATGGGCATGGAAGTCTTTGCGCACATCCATCCCGACGCGCCGATCGTGGTGGCCGAGGCGGTGTGGCAATACAGCAGCCATCTGCTCGCAGGCCTGCAATCGCATCGCGGACCGATTCTCACCGTGGCGAACTGGAGTGGCCAGTGGCCGGGTCTGGTGGGCATGTTGAATTTGAATGGCTGCCTGCGCAAGGCCGGCGTGAAATTTTCGACGCTGTGGAGCAAGGATTTCAAGGATGAATTTTTCAAGCGCGGCCTGCGGCAGTGGATTCGCGAGAAGACCGTCACGCACGATGCGTCGCATGTGCATGATTTCGATCCGGCCGGCGCGGGCAAGGCGGAGCGCGAGCTGGGTGTGGCGCTGGCGCGCGAGTTGCGCGCGCGCAAGGCGCTGCTGGGCGTCTTCGACGAGGGCTGCATGGGCATGATGAACGCCATCGTGGAAGACTCGCTGATGAATCCGGCCGGCATCTACAAAGAGCGCGTGAGTCAGTCGGCGCTGTATGCGGCCATGCGCGAAGTGACCGCCGAGGAGGCAGGCAAAGTACGCGCGTGGCTGGACGCGAGCGGCATGAAGTTTGTCACCGGACCGGACGAAGAGACCGACCTTACCGATGCGCAGATTCTCGATCAGTGCCGTATGTATATTGCCGCGCTGCGCATTGCGGATCAGTTCGGCTGCGATGCGGTCGGCATTCAATATCAGCAGGGACTGAAGGACCTGGTGCCCGCGTCGGACCTGGTCGAGGGCCTCTTGAACAATGCCGACAGGCCGCCAGCTTACAGCCGCGATGGCCGCGAACTCTACGCGGGCAAGCCGCTGCCGCACTTCAACGAGGTAGACGAATGCGCCGGAGTCGACGCCGTCGTGACGAATCGCGTGTGGACGGCGATGGGGCTCGACCCGGCGACTACGCTGCACGACGTGCGCTGGGGCGAGCACTACACGGGCGAAGGCATCGACGAGTTTGTGTGGCTGTTTCAGATCTCAGGCGCGGTGCCGGCATCGCATCTCATCGGCGGTTACAAGGGCGCGGTGAGTGAGCGCCAGCCGCCCATGTATTTCCGGCTTGGCGGCGGCACGCTGAAAGGGTTGAGCAAGCCGGGCGAAGTGGTGTGGAGCCGCGTGTTTGTTGAGGACGGCAACCTCAACGTCGATATGGGCCGCGCCACGGCGATCGCGCTGCCGGAGGAAGAGACGCGACGGCGCTGGCGCGAAGTAACGCCGCAATGGCCCATCATGCACGCACTGCTGCATGGGGTTACGCAGAACCAGTTCATGGCGCGGCATCCGGCCAATCATGTGAATGTGGCGTATGCGCCAAGCGCCGAGGCAGCCGATAAGGCGCTGGCGGCGAAGGCGGCGATGTTTCACGAGATGGGGCTGCGGGTTTATCTGTGTGGGGTGACGCTGGAAGACTAATTGCCGGTGCAAGGTTCTGACATCGCATCCCAGGTCTCAAAATCGAGACCAGGGGCACCCATGTTTGTACACGGTCAGGCCATCAAATGAAGTCGCGGAAGAGCTCAGGCGATGGCGCGGGGATGACGCCTTTGCCGACTAGCATTCCATCTTCGCCGGCCACTTTCGCGCCTGCGGCCACTGCGGCCTGCACGCTTGACACGTCGCCGGCCATGAGCAGAAATCCCTTGCCGCCCAGAGCCATGGCCAGGTGAATCCGCAGCAGCGTGACGTCGGCGGCCTTGATGCAGGCGTCGGCCACGGAAATGATGCTGGCCGCGGAGAACGTCTCAATCACGCCGATGGAGCGCAGCTTGGCCGGCTCAACGTCGACGGCGTTCGATATGGCCGCCAGCACCGCGGGGTGCACGCGAGCGATCTGACGCCGCTCAATCAGCGATGCGTTGGCGGCCACCGCGCCGGCTGCGAGCGCGGCTGTCACCGAAGTCACATCGCCGGCCACTACGATGAGAAATTTTCCCGAGCAGATGCTGCGCGCCATGAGCAGCTGAATATTGCCGGCCTTGAGCATGATGTCTTCGACGACGTAGCCGTTGGCGACGCTGGAGAGCTCGATGAGTCCGATGGAGGCGATTTCCGGCATGATTTCAATTCCTTTTGCGACACGTTCCGGTGAGTAGCCGATCAAATCCCGAAATTCCCGCAGGGGCTAAAGCCCGCAGTGTTTTTTGGCCCGTTCCGGCACGACTGAAGTCGTGCCCTTTCAAAGCTCCGGCCGTTGCAAAGCGTCAATCTCTATTCCGCACCGGCGCAGCTTCTTCGATCCGAAACGAGCTTCCTACGCCTCAATCACCACTGCGTCATCTTCCAACTTGCATACGCCGTCGATACTGGCGTGAATGCGCGCGCCGAGTTTGCCTTCGGGCGGACTGGCTAGCAGATCGCCCACACGCACGCGGTCGCCTGATTTCACCACTGCGATCGACGGCACGCCGGCGTGCTGCTTCAACAGCACCCGCACGCTGCGCGGCGTAAATGGGTAATCGACGAGCGGCCCTACATTGTTGAACTCACCCAGGCCCAGCTTTGCGATCAGCCGGCGCATGGGCACGCGGCGATACTCGGCCATGGGATGCGGCGTGATCGATTCCGGCGACCCCTTGAACGTGAGCCCGCGCTCGCGCGCCAGCGGTTTGGCCTGCACGCACACGCTCTTCGGATCGAGGTCCTCGGGGCACGCGAACATGGTGCACAGGTTGCATTCGCAGCAGTAGAGCGTGGCCACCATGGCGTCCGCGCCGGTCTCAAAGCCCAGCGACTGCATGGCGCGATGCGGCTGGATGGGATGGCCGAGCAGATAGCGCGGGCAAAACTCCGTGCAGAATCGGCATTGGTCGCAGGCCGAGCGGCCAATGCGGCGAATCTGCTGCACCGGCGCGTTGTGCCGCAGGATGAGGCTATGCGTAGCGGGCAGCACGATGATGCCGCCCGTGGTCTTGGTCACCGGCACGTCAAGGGTGGCGGCGGGGCGCGCCATCATCACGCCGCCCAGCAGCACACCGAAATCGTCCACTGTCGGGCCGCCGGCGGCCTCGATCGCTTCGCCGATGGTGATGCCGACGGGGCAGCGCAGCGTGACGGGCGTCGCCACCGCGCCGGCCACGGTGAGATATTTGTGCGTCACCGGCCGATCGAGAGCCATGTTGATCAGCGTCTCGACATTGGCCACCACGCAGTCCACATCTTTGGGCAGACCACCGGGCGGAATCACGCGGTCCGTGACCATGTGCACCAGAATGAACTCGTCGCCGGCCGGGTAGCAGTCGGGCAGGGCCTGCACGCGCACTCCCGGCGGCGCAACGGCCTCGAGCGCGGCAATGATGTCCTGATATTTTTCCTTGATGCCGACCACGCCTTCGCGCGCGCCCACCATCTCCATGGCCAGCGCCATGCCACGCAGGAACGGCTCGGCAATGTGATGAAGCAGCTCCTTGTCCTTGTGCAGCAGGGGCTCGCATTCGGCGGCGTTGGCGATCACCAGCGAGACTTTCGTGCGGAACTTGACCGCTGCGGGGAATCCGCCGCCGCCCGCTCCCACGATGCCGAGCTCCGCCAGCCGCTCGGGTGAGGTGTGCTGGGCCATCGCCTTTGAGGCTGTTGAGTTTGCCGTCATTTTGGACGTGTCCTCAAGATTAAAACGAAAGTCCAGATTCCTTCAACAATTCAGATTGACTCTGACGAATACTGTATCGTATCATTCAACTTCAATCAAGATCATTCAACAAATGAAGTGTTTGATTCCAAATATCGGCAGCACCTCCTTCAAATACCGGGTTTTGGAGATGCCGGCGGAGCGGGTTTTGGCCGAGGGCCGGGTGGAGCGGATCGGCCAACCGGGCGGCGAATGTTGCGATTACGACGCCGCGATTATGAAGTGCATGGCGGCTGTGATGGGCGAAGGCAAGGCCCTCAAGGACCTGAATGACGTGGACGCGGTGGGGTTCAAGGTGGTGCATGCCGGTCCGCATTCAGAGCCGCAGTTGATCGGCGATGAGCTGCTGGCGGCCATGGAGGAGTTTACGTTTCTGGCGCCGGCGCACAATCCGCCATACATCGCGGCCATTGAGGGGTTTCGCAAGGCGCTGCCGGGTGTGGCGCTGGTGGCCGTGATCGAGACCGGCCCCTACCGCTGGATGGACGAGGCCGCGACGACCTATGCGGTGCCCTATGAGTGGCGCACGGAGTACGGGATTCGGCGGTATGGATTTCACGGCGCCAGTCATCGCTCCGCGAGCGAACGCACGCAGGCGCTGCTGGGCCGTAAGAATCTGCGCCACATCTCATGCCATCTGGGCGGCAGCTCGAGCGTGGCGGCGTTTTTGAATGGCGTGGCCGAGGACGTGAGCATGGGCGCGTCGCCGCAGTCGGGCCTGCCGCAGAACAATCGCGTGGGCGACATCGATGTGTTTGCGGTGC
>Ga0302324_100030410_pt1 | contig 10208 bp, 11 predicted proteins | sample Palsa_T0_1_FD_201949 | JGI IMG/M metagenome (GOLD analysis project Ga0302324, IMG submission 201949) | Peat permafrost microbial communities from Stordalen Mire near Abisko, Sweden - Palsa_T0_1 | ecosystem: Environmental > Terrestrial > Soil > Palsa > Peat permafrost | place: Sweden: Abisko... | reverse complement strand
GGGAAGGATGGTGGCCGGATGCAGAACCTTTGCGCCGAAGTAGGCCAGTTCGGCCGCTTCTTCAAAGCTGATGACCTTGACGCGTAGCGCATCTGGGCAGACGCGCGGATCCGAAGTCATGATGCCGTCGACGTCGGTCCAGATCTCAATCGCCTCGGCGGTGAGCGCGCCGCCCACCAGAGCCCCGGTATAGTCGGAGCCGCCGCGGCCCAGCGTGGTGGTGATGCCAGCCTCGTTTGACGCAATGAACCCGCCCATCACGGGAACTTTGCCGTCGCCGATGAGCGGATGCAGCTTCTCGTTGGCGCTCTTTTCCAGGATCGCCTCAAGCGGCGCAGCTTTCTGAAACTGCGAGTCGGTGATGATGATGTCGCGTGCATCCACGTGCGCCGCATTCACTGAGCGCTCCCTGAAAGCCGCGGCCACGATGCGGCTCGAAATGCGCTCGCCGTAGCTGACAATCAAATCGCTGATGCGCGGCGTTAGCTCCTGCAACACAGCGAGCCCGCGAAGCATCTCGTCGAGCGAGTCGAATTTTTCGTCGATCAGCGTCTGCAGCCTCGCGCCTTCCGCCTGATTCTTCACCAGCGCGTAGGCCGTGTCGCGATGTCGCGCACGCAGTCGGGAGCTGATTGCCAGCGATCCGGTGCGGTCGCCCGCGGCCGCGCACTTCGCAGCGCGCAACAACTGGTCGGTGACGCGGGCCATAGCACTCACAATCACCACCGGCCGTTTGCCCATCGCGACCCGTCCGGCGACAATCTCCGCGGTGCGGCCAATTGCGGCCGGATCTTCAACCGAAGTGCCGCCAAACTTCATCACTACCAGGCTCATGCCAATCTTCCCATGGTTTTCTAGCCGAACTAACCCAGCAGAGCACTCACACCTGCCGCAACGGCGTCGCCAATCTCGATAGCCTTCTTCCGTTGCAACGATCCGGATCGATCAGGCGGGGCCGTTTGTTCCAGCTTCCCCAGGCTAGCCAACAGTTCGGCATTCAGAATGGTTGCGCCGGCAGCGCCGCGCACCGTGTTGTGCGAGAGCACCACAAACTTCCAGTCCAGCAACCCGCAGGGACGCAACCGGCCAACCGTGGCCGCCATTCCATTCTCGCGATTGCGGTCAAGCCGAGGCTGTGGCCGGTCGTTCTGCTCGGCAAAGAAAACCGGCTGCTCGGGCGCCGTGGGCAATCCCTGCCCACTCAGCGGACGGAACTCCGCCCATGCGTCGAGCAGGTCTTCGCGCGTGGCCTTCCGGCCCAATTTGCTGCCAAGCTTTATTGACACGCACTCCGTATGGCCATCCTCGACCGCGACGCGGTTGCAGTGCGCCGTAATGCGAGCGTCGAGCGGCGTCACAGTGTGGCCTTCGAGCTTGCCCAGCAGCTTCAGCGTCTCGGCCTCCATCTTTTCTTCTTCGCTGCCGATGAAGGGAACCACGTTGCCGAGAATATCCATCGAAGCCACGCCTGGATAGCCCGCGCCGCTCACGGCCTGCATCGTGGTCACAAAAATCTGCTCAATGCCGAAGCGCTCCTCAATCGGCTTGAGCGCCATCACCAGTCCAATGGTCGAGCAGTTGGGATTCGTCACCATGTAGCCGCCCGAATTCTTGCGCGATTCTTGCTCTTCAATCAGGTGAAGGTGATCGGCGTTGATTTCCGGAATCACCAGCGGCACATTCGGCGTCATGCGGAATGCGCTCGAGTTCGAGATCACCGCGCAGCCGGCCTCGGCAAACTTCGGTTCGAGCTCGCGTGCATAGGCCGCATCTACCGAAGCGAAAATTACCTTGGGCGCGCCAAACGGCTCGGCCGGGCGGACGGTCATCTGCGCAATTCGCTCGGGCAGTGCGGTGTCGAGCCGCCACTTGGCCGCTTTGCCATAGGGCTTCCCGCTTGACCTGTCGCTGGCCGCAAGCCAGGAGACCTCGAACCACGGGTGGTTTTCGAGCAACTGAATGTAGCGCTGGCCGACCATGCCGGTCGCGCCAAGAATGCCGATAGGAATTTTGCTTTTCATGGCCGCAAACTTTCACTTCAGTGTACAGGAGGGCAGGCCACGCATTCAGAAAAACTCCCTGTTGCGAGCGAGGAAGGCTTCGCGACATCAACGGGGAAGCGCCTGATCAGTTTCCGCGCCTTAGGCAGCTTCGGGGCGAATCGGATTTACGGACGAAGCGCCGGCAACCGTCGTCCACTCGCGCACATACCAGCGCTTGACCAGGCCATTCAGCACATAGGGATCGGTCTTCGCAAACTCTTCCACCACGGCGGCCGAGTCGGCCTTGAAAAGCAGCAGAGCGCCGTCTACCGGATTGGCGAATGCGCCGCCCAGCACCAGTTCGCCTTTATCGTGCGATTTCCACGCGGCCCCGAGATGGGCGCTCCGGAACGGCTTGCGCTTTTCCTGAACGTCCTCGACATATTCGTAAAACAGCAGATAGTGCATAACGGATCCTCGCTTGGAAAACGGTGCTTGGCTCAAGAAAAAGTGCCGTGCAGGAACCAGCCCTTCATCAGCCCATCGCCGCCAGCACGGCGTCGGCAAACTGCGTGGTTCCGGCTGAGCCGCCCACGTCGCGCGTCAGCGTCTTGCGCTCGGTGTAAACCGCCTCCATGGCCTTGTGAACCTGATCGGCCGCCGCGCTTTCGTCCAGGTGCCGCAGCATCAGGATTCCCGATTGCAACAGCGCCGTCGGGTTGGCAATGTCCTTGCCGGCAATGTCGGGCGCAGATCCATGGACTGCTTCAAAGATCGCGCACTCGTGGCCGATGTTCGCACCGGGAACGAGGCCGAGGCCGCCAACCAAACCCGCACACAGATCGCTGACGATGTCGCCATAGAGATTCTCCAGCAGCAGCGTGTCGTATTGGTAGGGGTTCATCACCAGTTGCATACAGGTGTTGTCGATGATGTGCTCGCCATAGATCACATCCGGGAATCCCTCCGCCACTTTCCGTGCGCAGCGCAAAAAAAGGCCGTCCGACATCTTCATGATGTTTGCTTTGTGAATGGAGTGAATCTTCTTGCGCCCGTGCTTGCGCGCATAGTCAAAAGCAAACTTGGCGATGCGCGTTGAACCCTTCTCGGTGATCACCTTGATGCTCTCGACCACGCCCGGCACAACCTCGTGCTCCAGGCCCACGTATTCGCCCTCGGTATTCTCGCGGACGATAATCAAATCGAGGCCAGGCCAGTGCGTAGCCATGCCGGGGAGATTCTTGATTGGCCTGAAGTTGGCGAAGAGATCGAATTTCTTGCGCAGCGTGACGTTAATGCTCTTGAAGCCGCCGCCGATCGGGGTGGTGACGGGCCCTTTGAGGGCAACCTTATTGCGCTCGATCGATTCGTAGAGCGCCACGGGAATGTACTCGCCGAAGATTTCGAATGCCTCGGCGCCCGCGGCAAAGCGCTCCCAATCAAACTTCACGCCGGTGGCTTCCAGGATGCGCAGCACTGCCTGCGTCACCTCCGGCCCAATGCCGTCGCCGGGAATTAGCGTCACCTTGTGCGTCTTCGGGTCCGCCATCGACGGCTCCTCTTTCTGAGAATTCAGCGATCGTTGACGGCTTGACCGGTGCTCCTACTTCTTCGCGTCAAGGACTACGTTGTGGGCCCTGGCGGCATCGTCAATCACCTGCGAATACTTCGCGATCACGGGTACATCCTCCTGCGTCGCCCGAAGCAGGTCAGGATCTTCAGCTTTCTGCGACTCGGATTGGAAATCCTGCGTTTCCTGCCGATTGTCCTTCGCCACGGCCTTGAGATATTCCTCATCGAATTGCGCGCCCGACAGCCCACTCAGTCTCGCGATCAGTTGACTGTCCTTCTTTGAGGGTGCTTTGGGCGGGCTGATTTCGAGGAGTTTGGCAAGCGTCTTGAACTGCTCGTCAAACGCAGTCTGGTTTTCGACCATCTTCTGTCCAAGCTGTTTGACGTCGGCGCTCTCCGACTTCTGCTGAGCCAGTTGGCCAAGCTGTTCCTCGGTAAGAGCGCGTTCCAGCACCACCTTTACAAACGCCTGATCCGCAAACGAGTGCGGAACGTTGTGGTCTCCGCCCGCCACGCCTTTGCCTGGCAATGTAGGCTGGTTGCCCATCGACGCCGGCGGCGCCTGCGCAATCGCGGTAACGCTCGCCAGAACCATAACGGAAAGAACCAGGATGCTGGTGAAGCTTCGTTTCAAATTCATTGAAATATCCCCTCTCTAGTCAGAACGAGAATTGTACTCGTACGGTTCCCGGAATCGGTTTGCAACGGTCAGTATTTCGAAAGCAAATTGGGCTGTTCGTCCTCACTACGATGCTACCAGCCAGGGAGCGAGATTTCCTTCAGTCGACTGTCGGTCCGGTGCCTCTATTTCTTTGCGTCCCCGGCTACGTTGTGGGCCCTGGCGGCCTCGTCGATTACCTGCGAATACTTCGATATCACGGGCACATCCTCCCGCGTCGACCGCTGCAAGTCCGGGTCTTCAGCATTCTGCGACTCGGATTGGAAATCCTGCGCTTCCTGCCGATTGTCCTTCGCCACGGCCTTAAGATATTCCTCATCGAATTGTGCGCCCGACAACCCACTCAGTCTCGCGATAAGTTGGCTATCTTTCTTGGATAGGGTTTTGGGCGGGCTGATTTCGAGTAGTCTTGCAAGAGTCTTGAACTGCTCTTCAAAGGCGGTCTGATTTTCGACCAACTTCTGTCCAAGCTTCTTGATGTCGGCGCTCTCCGACTTCTGCTGAGCCAGCTGGCCAAGCTGTTCTTCCGCAAGGGCGCGCTCCAGCACAAGCTTTACAAATGCCTGATCCGCGAAATTGTGCGGCACATTGTGGACACCGCCTGCTACGCCCACCCCTGGCAATCTGGGTTGATCGTATGGGGCCGTCGTCTGCCCTGACGCAGCAAAGCTCGCTAGAACGATTCCGGAAAGAACCAGGATGCCGTTGATTCTTCGTTTTGCGTTCATTCGAATGTCCCCCTCTCGTCTGAGCGAGAATTGCGCCCGCAAAGTCAGGTTGTCCCGGAACTGCCGGCTATTTCTTGCCCTTCACCGCGCCATGGCTACCCAACAGCCCTTCCAGCTCTTCTTTGAACTCTCGCACGTCCTTGAAATCCCGATAGACCGAGGCAAAGCGGATGTAGGCCACCGTGTCGATGCCCTTCAGGTGCTCCATAATCAGTTCGCCCACCTCGCTGGTGGTTCGCTCGCGCTCAGGCGCTTCAATCAGGAAAGTCTCCGTGGCGTCGACAATCGCCTCCAGCTTGCTGGCCGGAACGGGCCGCTTTTCGCAGGCGCGCAGCAGGCCATTCAAAATCTTCTGCCGGTCGAATCGCTCGCGCCGCCCGTCTTTTTTCACCACCATGTAGGGGATTTCGTCGATGCGCTCATAAGTGGTGAAGCGCCGGTTACAGCTCTCGCACTCGCGCCGCCGGCGAATGGAGTCCGCCTCTTTGCTCTCGCGCGAGTCCACCACACGGTCTTGCCCAAACCCGCAATAAGGACACTTCATCTCTGGGTCGATTCTAAATCAGAGCAAGGAGCCGCTCGGGACCGCTCTAACCAAGCAAGCCGGCAAGCGAGTCAAGAATTGCGCTCCAGCCGGACTCGCATTTGGCGGCGATCGCCTCAGGAATGCCCAGGTTGGTCAGCCTCAGCTCGCACCCGGTCTTGCCGGGCGCAATCTCGATGCTCACGCGCGTTGAGACCGGCGAATACTTGGGGACGATGAAGGCGAACCCAAGACGGCTGGGGCGGAGAATCTCAGTGTATTCGCCGACATGTTCCACCTCTTCCCCATCCCGACGCTCCACAATAAGAAACCTGCCCGCCGGGATGGCATTGATCTCGCATCGCGTCATCTCCCCACCGGGAGTGGCGAAGAGAAACTTCCTGGCCTTTGCGGGGTCGAGCCATGCATCGAAAACCTTTTCAGGCGTGCACTCGAACCGGCGAGCAAGGGTCACCGTGAGGGTGCCCTTGATTGAAACAGGGGGCTTGCGCGAATTCAGTTTCTTTCGTCCCAAAACCATATAAATAGACCTTTAGCAATTCACCATTACGGTCGAGCATCCTGCAGTTCCGGGCTTCCATCGGGCCAGGAATCTGGTCACAGACGAGGATTCCGTGTTCCGGCTCAACGCCTCTCCCTCGCCGATTTTCTGCGCATACAGCAGAGCCCCCTTGTCGCTGAGCACGGCGATTAACGGAACACCGCGCTGCACGGGCACCTGATACTTGGATGCAATGTCGAGGTTGGCGTCCAAATGTCCCACATTCACATGCACCAGGACAAAGCCGGACTCAAGGAGGGGAAGGTTCTTCTCATCGTGTAAGTAGATATTGAGAACCTGGCAGTCGCCGCACCAGTCGCCGCCAAAGTCGAGCAGGACGCGCTTGTGAGTCTGCGCGGCCACCTTGAGCGCCGCAGAGATGTCTGCTTTGGCCTGAGAGGGATCTGGGTAGATTTGCCGGTTCGAGCCTTGTGCCTCTGAAGGGAACGGGACTAGGGCCAACGCGCAGACGGAAGCAAGAATCCAGGCACACTTCTGAGCATTCTTCGTCAAGTGGATCAAAGGGGGGAACCTCCACTGCACACCCTAGTCTGCCATAACCGGAGGCGAGAGTTCCAATCCTGCTCCAGCATGAGCCGGACGGCGCCTACGCTCTTGCGTATATGCTGAAGTGTGGCCAACCCGAGTGCGCTTCGGAAGCAATTGGAATCGGCGGCGTTTCCTGACCTGGAAGCGATGATGGCGGGTTACGCCCGGTCGGCGGCCGAACTTGGCAAGAGCCAATTCCGGCAGAAGCTGGACTTCACCGCCGAATCGATCGACAGCCTCGACGAGATCCTGGTGCTGGTGAGCGAAAGCCCGGAGATGGATCTGGACTTCGAAGTTCGACTGTGGGGCAGCTACTTGGGCGAGGTGCTGCGGCGGCGCTACGCCGGAACCTGGGAGATGACCCAATATCCCGGCGGCGCGGCGGCGGTTCCGGCCGTCGAGGTGCGCGGCTCGCGGCTCTTTCCACTGATGAAGGTCTACCGGCGGCTCACCATCGGCTCTGAAGAAGACCTGCGCGCCTTCTTTGCCATGGTGACTGAAAGGCTGGGCAATCCCGCGCAGGTGAATTGAGTGCGGGGTTCAGGGGCCCGCCCGCTTTCGGAAAGACCTCATTGAGCCCAGGTTGAGTCAGGGCACGACTTTAGTCGTGCCGCACGTGTCGCAAAATGAACATGGGCTTCAGCCCCTGACGGATGTTCTTCATCACGCTCTCAACAGAAATGCCCTAGGGAGATCGCAGAAACGCGCCAAAGGCGCAACGTTCATTAGCCCCGCTCTTACCCGGGGTCCCCGTGGACAGGTCCTCGTCAATGGGGTGGTTCAGCGTGGGGAAATGGATCCTGCGCGCTCCTCCAGTCCCGGAGGGACGACGCCTTCAAAGTAAGCCCCCCGGCACGTGCTACCGGCTTTGTGCAACAATAGTCTGTGGGGAATGCGCGCCAGCATCGCGTGGCGCGCGGAGGAATGTTTATGGATTTTCTTCAACCGTGGCACATAGTGGTTGTGGGCATAGTTGCGTTTCTATTGTTTGGCGCCAAGCGGCTCCCGGAATTGGGCAAGGGACTGGGTGAAGGCCTGAAGGGCTTCAGAGAAGGCATTAAGGGCGTCACCGATCCCGCTCCTCCGCCGCCCGCGCAACACAATGTGACTCCTGCCCCAGCGCCGCCGGTGCAACAGAACGTGGCCGCCGCTCCGCCGCCCGCGAATCCGACCGAACAGAAGTAGCATCGGCATCATACGCCGGACAGGGACTGCAGCCGCGGGCCTGGGTCCATCCGGGAGGGTCCGGGACTGAAAGGTCCTCACGAACTAACTGTGAGTCCAATCCATCCGGTGAACAAAACTTGAATGAGAAGGTTGATTTGAGGGCCTGCGCGCTGCGCGGGCCTTGCTGCGTTTGGACGCAGATTGGCCGGGTAAGAGGTTCTAAAGGCCAGTAGCACCATTGCGTGCGGGTGCCCCATCCTAGCCGCGTCTTTGTTTTGCGGCTAGGGTGGGAGACCAAAATGCTGGCACGTTACCTTCGAAATCTCCGGGTGCCCGATCCTCTCCGCGTTGTTTGCGGAAAGGATGATGCGGAGACAACGCCATCGCACCAACCCCCCAACCCCTCAACCCCTCTAAACGCTCAGCAGCACCACCGCCTCTGGGTGCCCCATCCTAGCCGCGTCTTTGTTTTTGCGGCTAGGGTGGGATGCGACAAAGCTGGCATCGGAGCAAATGCGAAAACGCTCTAAACGCTCAGCAGCACCACCGCGCCCAATGCGAGCGCGATTCCGGCTACTTGCCGCCGGCTGGGCTTCTCACCCAAAACAATCATCGCCAGCAGAATCGTCCCGCCAGGATAGAGCGAGCAGACCAGCGCAGCCACATCGAGGCGGCCAAGGCGGCTGGCCAGGACATAGAAGAGGTTCCCCACCGTATCCAGCGTCCCGGCCAGAATGCCGAGGCCGAGGAAACCCGCCCGAGGGCCTTTCGGCGGGAACAACAGAATCACCACGACCAGGCCAAAAACTCCCGCCGCGCGAGCGTATGCCATGATCCAGAAGATGCTGACCCCGCCGGCCATCTTGAGCAGGACCAACTGGGTTCCAAACCCGACTCCGGCAAGCGACCCCATCAGAAGCGGAGCCCTCAAAGCGGACGTCCCCGGGGTTCCCGAAGCGGGCGCAAGCGCGGCACCCGAAGCAGGCCCGCCGGTCAATCCCTCCTCCGCATTCGGTGTCCGCGTAATCAGCCAGATGGCGCAAAGGCCCATCACCAAACCCGCGGCTACCAGGGGCGTAGGCAAACCATCGTGAATCATGGTGAAGAGAACAGGGACTATAGCGGTCAGCAGTCCGCACAACGCGGCGGTCAGTCCCATTGCGCCCATCGCCAATGCCCGATAGAAGAGTGCGAGCGCGAGCGCGCCCTCCAAACCGCCGTTGGCCGCAAAGAGAAACGGACCCCATCCGGGAACCGCAAGCTGCATTCCAAAGCAGACGGCAAGCAGAATAATCAGCGTAAAGGCGTGTCCGGAAACAACCACCAGCAAGGCAGGAGCACGGCGCGCGCCCAGGCCGCCGACAAAATCAGACCCTCCCCAGGAGGATGCAGAGAGCAGACCGAAACCTGCGGCAGCGCCGGACGAGCTCACCGGCTATTTCGTGTCCTGGGCCGAGGGCCAGTAGCCCTTCTTGGCGATCACTTCGAGACCTGGCCGCAACACCCGCACGTCGAGGCTGCGGTACTTGTCGTCGTAGATCGACTCATGGCTCAGATAGCCCAGTGTGTACTGATTGCGCGCTTCTTCGGCGATCCTGGCGTAGCTCTTTTCAATGCCGTTCAGGCCATTCTCCGAGTCGAGCGTGCCCCCCGTCGCCAGGACATAGGACGCGAGCCGGTTATCGTACATCGTGAAGGGAATGTGCAGGCGGCTGATATACCCCTCACCCCAGCGCGCCGAGTCGCCCACTGCCGTCCCGTAAACCGCGATCTTGTTGGTCTGCAGGTACTTGAGCACCTCTTTGTAGGTGGCCTTGCTGCCGTATTCCTTGCCGTCGGAGATGACGTAGATGATCCTGCGCCGGCCCTTGGGACGCGTGGAGAGTTCCTTGGCCGCTCTGAGAATCGCGTCGTTGAGGGTGTGAATCTCCTTGGGAATCGTGATGAAATCCGGGTTCCCAGTCGCGCCCCCATATTGCACGTTGGGGTCGACGCAGTTGCCGTTTTTCACCACACTGCAGTTGGCCGACAACGGACCGCCGCCGTTGTTCGGAACCAGCATGTCAGCTCCGGCGGACTTGGTCATCGACAGCACGAAGGGCACGCGAGCGCTCTGGGCGCCGGTAAAACCAGTCCGCTCCTGAGGGCCGTTTGCGTAAGTGAAGATCGCAATCTCGTCGTAGGGGGTGAGCGCGCCCTGGATCGCGTCCAGCGAGTTGTTCACCTTGGCCATCACGTCGGAGGTCAGGCTCTGGTCGATCACAAAGGCAATCGACAATGGCGCGGAATCCACCGTAAAAAGCCTAAGCGGCTCGCGGGCGTTGTTTTCGTAAACCTGAAAGTCGCGATAGGTGAGCCCGGAAACCAGGTGCCCCTTGGAGTCCTTCACCGTGACCGGAACTTCAACAAAATTCACGTCAACAATATATTTGGCGAGCGTCGACAT
>Ga0302324_100030408_pt1 | contig 10208 bp, 15 predicted proteins | sample Palsa_T0_1_FD_201949 | JGI IMG/M metagenome (GOLD analysis project Ga0302324, IMG submission 201949) | Peat permafrost microbial communities from Stordalen Mire near Abisko, Sweden - Palsa_T0_1 | ecosystem: Environmental > Terrestrial > Soil > Palsa > Peat permafrost | place: Sweden: Abisko... | reverse complement strand
ATCGGCTCATGAGTGCGCTCCACCTATAAGTCCTCAAGCCCACGATTCACTGATTTGCTGGAGTCGCATCCAGGGTGCAACAGCTACACTCGCACGTACGCGGAAGGAAGCGGCTCCCGGCAAGAAAGTGCCCGCTGTGTAAACCCGGACGCAATCGTGTACGTCCTTCGGACTTCAACGACCCGGCCATCGAACGACCCGACGATATCCGACGAAGTTGAACTACGCTCGTCTGCCCCTTTGAAGAGGAACTGATATCCGTGGTCCCTCCTCCACCGGCGAGTGTCGCCAAGAAGATTGCCCTGATGCGCAGCATCGGCGACGGCGATGACATAGTAACCGTCAGAGGCGGTCTCAATTGCGAGCACACCCCATCCGGCATCACGGATGAGAAAGACAAGGCTCTTCAGGTGCTCGCCTTGCGCTTGGCATACGGCAACGGCCTTGTCAGAGTTGAGCAGATTGGAAAGATCGAATTCAATGGAAGTAAGGATCATCGGGTTTTGGATCGGTTTCCTACGTCGTCCCCGCGCACGGAGTCAAGCGAGCGTGTTGATCGTTTGCCGCCTTCAATCCCCGAACCCCGACAGTTTCAACCCGAGTCGATCACACGGCGCATCCGTTAAATCCTGTCGAACGCCCAAATATCGTTCCGTGGTCTGAATCGAGGCGTGGCCCAATGAAAGCTGAATCTGCTCCAACGCCGCTCTCCCCTTGTGCGCCAGCTTTGCGAAGGTCCTTCTCAAATCATGCGGTGCGATTTCTTTCACTCCAATTTCAGCCGCGTACTTCTTTACCATTTCGAAAATGCTCTGTGCCGTCATGCTGTCGCCGCAGAGCCGGTCGCCCTTATTCACGGGGCGGAAAAGTCTGCCAGCGTTGAATCCCGCCGCCGTCGTCCACTCCGCAATGGCAACCTTGGTCCACGAGGGCATCGGAATCGTGCGTACTCGACCGCCCTTGCCCTTCATATCGACGATGACCCAACGTGCGTCTCGTTGCTGGATGTGCTCCAGGGTCAGCAGCGCGGTCTCTTCCCGTCGCAGGCCGCATCCAATGAGCACCGCGAGGAGCGCCCGGTCACGTTTGCCTTTTAGCGTTTCCGTGTTTGGTGCGTTGATCAGCTTTTCCGCTTGCTGCACGGTGAGCCAGTTGCCGGTACGGATGCCTTCCCGTTTAACGCCCTTGACACGTCCAATGCCAGCGGCAAGCTCAGGAACCATTAGGCCATTGTCGGCGGCTTCAGAGGCAAGGCGGCGGATCGCGCTCATGCGAACGTTGATCGTCGAGGCGGCAAGGCCCTGCTCGACCAGCCGCGCTCGATAGGCATGCACTGTCGCTTTTGTGAAGCCGGTGCCGGGAACTGCCGAGGCATACCAAATCAAGAAATCAGTGATGCCTTTGCCGTAGGCTCTTTTGCTCTCGGGGCTGTTCACCGAGTCGAGAACCAGCGCCTTCAGTCTTTCGATGGTGTCGAGAAAGGGATGGAAGATCGGAGCCGGTAGAGTTTCCAAGGTAGTTCAACGATAGCCTTTGAGAACGGTAATTACCATAGGCTATTAGTCCTGTTGTTTCCCCGCAGGTTCGAAAGCGGCGACGTTCGTGGAATCCACCGCAACGAGCTTGCCGGTCCAAGTAGAATTGGAAAAGCGCGGATGAAGAAGACACCACCGGATCTCCAATTTCCCAAAGCGAGGGCAGTAGAGGAAAGTGCCGACCGGCAATGGCATAACGGCGGCGATATTGAAATCCACCAATATGCCCGCTCTCTCCACAAAGCCTCATCGCAACTCTGGAAATGAAACCAAATCCCAAAACGGCTTGGGATGCGTGCCCAGTCGTGTTGCTCTACCAAGAGACAATTGAACTTCACCTGAAAGCGTTGATCGATGAGGGCAGCACTTTCCTTAAGAAAACAATCGATCCAATTACCCTTTACAAAACACATTCAGTGCGGTGGTTGGCACAAATCGCATGCCAGATAATCAAAACGATTAGATGGGAACGAGAATTCAAATGCGAAGGTGTTGCCAACCTTGACGACTTCAGCGCCCTGGTCGCTGAAATCGATGCCTTGAACCCTGTGGCAATTGCGGCACATGCCAGTAGCCGCAGTCCTGAAGGGTCGGTGCCGCATCAACTTCAGCCGCCCAACGTCGTCCTGCTCGCAAAGAAGCTAGACGCCCTTGTTGATCTTCTGGCGTCCACGGCTGATGGGCTGGCGGCGGAATGGGATCGACGAGCGGAGGCTAAAGACCAGATCAAGTTCAAGCCAACGATTCATTGAGGATTTTGGGCATCGGAAACTCGCACTCTACTGAACTCCGTATAAACAGTTCCATTCCACAATCGTTTCTCCGGCAGCTTCGTCAAAGTACATCATGATCCGAACCCCGAAGCCGTCGAGATGCCCGACTACTCCCTTGTCGTCATCCCTTGCGGCCACTCTGCGTGTGACCAGCAATGTTTTTCCCACAATGTCTTTCGATAGGGCCGTAACCACGGGCAACAGTCCGGGACCGATTATGAACTGCATCACTTTCTCGTCCGAAAGGAATCGCTCGATTTCACGGTACGGCTGCAAAGCTCGTTTAAATTTGTCCAAGGTGAATACTTCACCGCCATCCGAGACCTTCGAATTCAGTGCGCCGTCTGACGAGTCGTAGACGTGTCTCACGCCCCTCAGTCTCAGCAAACCTGTGAGGCGGGGTTTCGCTAACACTGCAAGGCGGTCCACCGTCTCTTGTTTGCTCACGCCCGTAGTATACCAGTGGGTTATTTCCACCCGGTCGGCGCGTGCCCTGGCCGTTAGTCAGTGATTCCCAAGAGGGACGCGGCAACCTTCTTCGATTTTTCTGGGCGTCGGGGTTGGCACGGGTCCCGACAACTACGCTGTTGCCTGGAATGGGTTCCCCCGAACTGCATATACAGATAGCGCCTTTTGGCGACCTCAGCCGTTTCGCCGTGATCCGGTATATACACACCGGTAATACATTCCGTGAGCACCGGAGTTCGGTCACTGAACTCTTTCGTCGCTAAATACGTCACGAGACCTCACTTGACATCTTCGGACATCTAATAGGAATATCCATGACTAAAATCACCAACTCAATCACTTTACGTTTCTACGACCCCAGGACAATTGACCGTATCGACGCAGCCGCCGAGAACCTCCATATGACCCGATCAGTCTACATTAGGCGTTCTGTTTTGCGAGCCTTAGAATATACCGAGGAACACGAGCTTCCCTTGTTACAACACCGAGAAATCAGAAAAGCACTGGCACGGGAAAAACTTTAACATGAACAACCAGATTGACAGTGGCCGTGAATGGATCGACATTTGTCTGTCGCCAGAAACGTCTGAACAAAGTGACAGTGCCATCGAGCGCTTTTTTGGTCGCCGCTCTTCAATACTAACGAAACACAATTTTACGGCCAACGCAGTCAAGTGGCTCTTGAATGCCTTGAGAGTAGCGCCTCCCTCACTATGATGAGCCTGGAAGGTGAAGCATGAGCGATTCGACCAACAAAACGAAAGACCCGAAACATATGCTGAAGCTCCAAGCGGAGGTAAAACGGCGAAGCCTTCCTGACCTCTGCCGGAGCGAGGGTCGGAACGTCACCGAAACCCTCCGCGTTGCTTGGCACGTCGTCGAAAAGGAAGAGGTCGAAGGCCAGCCGCCAAGACAACATAGCCCCGCCATCCACGAGGCGATGCAAATCCACAAGCTAGAGAACAGAATCGAAGATCCTGGCTGGCCGGAATCGGCTCGTGTTCGGTATCAAGAGAACAAGGCCACCGTCGCAAGGATACTTTCGGAGCTTAAGAAACAAAAGAAGCAGAAAAGGAAGAAACTGTTGAAGCCAGAACTTCCGTTGCCCAGGCATCGACCGATCAGGCGAGCGTTGGGCCGGAAGGCGAGTTAAAATGACACGAATTCTCACTCAACTAGCCCACACCACCCTTCTGCCGGATTCCATCTCTGCGACGATTGCAGCCGGGGACACCGCGACGATGCCAGACGTGATCTACCACTTGGTGATCGGCTGTATGGACGCAGAAGCGATGATCGCCATTGACCCTGAGACCACGTGGAACGAACGCCGGATCTCCCGACAACTCCTGGCCGTTACGTTCTTAATGGCGCTGGTGCTGGAACACGCCTCTAGTCCGGTGGAATCTGACGCTGCCGTAGAGGAAGAGGCATTAAAAGAAGTGAGGATGTAGTTGATCGTACCGTGAGTCTGTTTTATCTCGGGTTTTTTGCGAAGGAGCGTTTTTGATGTCACAAAGCCTCATCCGCTCTTCGGGATCTTGATTCGAGGACGGGGATACCGTCTACTGTTTGGATTGGGGTGGGAGGCAACGGCGGTACCTAATGACGAAAGAAGCGACCGGCGATATTCGAGTTGTAGTAGGCCGGGGTTCCGTCAGGCAACATTGCCGTCAAGACATCAGCTTTAACCTGCGCCTCAAGCTCCCCATACGTTAGTTCTCGCTTGGTGGAGCAAACCTTTAGGATGGTCCGTTCGAATCGCTCTGGGCCGTGCTGTGCGATTTCTGCGAGCAATTCATCACATGAACCGTAGTAACTTTTCCAATCTGACTCGACTGTGGTTCGACGTTTCCGCTTTTGGCCCTTGAGTGGCGGCTTGGTCCGTTTGCTGACAAATTGCTTTTCCCCGATGTAGCGCCGACCCGATTCAACGTTCTCGATTTGATAAACGAACCCGAACCAATTGAGAGGGTCCAGGAACGGGTTGCCTTGGTACATCCACATGCCAAGGATTTAGACCTGAGGCATGACCCTCTTGTCTGGATCGTCTGCCCGGCCATCCACACCTGGAACCACAATCCAAAGAGATCGAGGTACCCTCATCTACTGCCCCTTTATTCATTAAGAAGGGTAGAAGGCAGGCAACCCCAACACCCACCCAAGAAATGGATTGGTGGAGCCGACGCTTTTCGGCGACACCACACGCGAGTCTTCGAGCGTGTACCTTTCCGTTGTACAATCTTGCTACCGTCGTGCATGGTGATATGAATATTATCTAAGAATACTCATAGTATCTATAGCGGACGAAAGACCCTCGGAGAATCTTGCTACCTTCGTGCATGGGTAACACTTTTGCAAAAGATTCCGTGTATAAATACAAAAGACCACCCTGCCCAGGTTCAAGTAAGCAGGACGGTCTGGAGTATGTTTTGTGTTCGATTAACTGTATCCATGATAGACCAAAGTTCTTAGCTGTCAAACAGAGGATCTTGGAACTCTGGGAGGATGCCAAGGCATGGGAAAGGGAATTCAGGCTCAGCTACCAGGATGACCCGGCCTTCATAAACTTCTTGGGAGCCATCCCGAACGTGCGTACATACAAAGCATTCGCACTATGGTGGGTCTCAGCAAGATTCCGAGAGCACTGGATTATGGCAAGCCCGAAGACCATGAGTAGGTTGATATGGACCATGATCCATTACGAACTATACGACCAGGAGATTGCCGTAGTCGTCCGGGCATGGATGAATCTGCACGGAAGGTATCCGTCAGAGTTCGACTGGCGGAACGAGTTCGCCCCAACTTTGAAGAAGGCGAAAGATGAAGCCAAACCAGGACTAAAGGAACGACGTAAAAAGAGAAATGCGAAGAGGAGAAAACAATACGCTATGAAACGAGGACCCAAAGTTCAAACCGTTGGAGTGAAACCCAACATTTTGGAAGAATTGAAAAAGCAGCCATGCACCCCGGCTCTATTGGTAAAGCGACTGGGAGCCACCAGGAACGCTATTGATAGCGCCCTATTCAAGCTAGTCCGCGCTGGCACCATCATTAAACAGGCTCACGGCCTGTACGCTCTACCTCAAGGAATGCACAGTTCCACAAGCAAAGGGCCGGTTAAAGACCGAAACCCCAGCCATCAACCCATTCCGGTCGTCATGAAAACTATACGAACCCAGGTCCCCGTCAAAGCTGAATGCCCCATGATAGGCATAAACACCACAGAGTACGACCCCGGCCAGCTAGAAAAGCTGTATCAGCGCCTCACATTCGTACTTAACAAATCCCGAGCCGGTATGCTCGAAATGTTGAACAACCCGACCTTTGGACTCTCAGGACTTCTGTCGGCTGCTAGGGTTAGGTCACTTGAGGACTTATGAGTCGAGCGTCATTAAAAACTGAGCCAGCCTGACAGATTCCGAATCAAGGAGACGCTAACACTAGGAGTTATTGTGATGATTAAGAACAAACGAGTGACGGAAGAAGAAATCAGAGACGCAGATCAGTGGATACTTAATCACAATTTAATGACGGTCGTTAACGGTTTCATTTTGCTGTTGATGGTGGCTACCACGCTGATTGCAAGTTAGGCGGAACCAGTGATTGACGTCATTAACCGCCTGATCTCATTCGTTGAATTGACTTCGGCGTACCATCCCCAGGACATCGTCACCTGCCACATCAACGCCATGGCGAAAGAACTCCACCCGGTCACCGATTACCACACCAGAGTTTGGACATTTGACGAATCTCTAATGATTCCAATGGAGTGGAAGAGCGAGACTAACTAGAGTTTTGCAATACGATTTCGCGCCCGCTCCAGTTGCCATCGATTTTGGTTCCGACTCGCCCGTTCAAAGAAGCGGAAGTGAAAGAGACCCGTCACATCACCGTCTACACCACGAGACAGGCCGCGACCATGATCCACTGCTCTGTAGGTCAAGTACACAGCTTGATTCATGGTGGGCATCTTCATCCTTAGCGTTCCCAGGATCACAAGAAGAGGGGCCGTCGATACATCGCTGATGGAGAGTTGCGCCGGTTCGCTAGCAGCCCGATCACGCGCTGTCTGTATCCTGATGTTTCAATTCCATCTGATAAATCATTTCAGATTCGCTCGTTCTCGTGCGAGCGAAAAGAAGGCCCGGGCCTTTTTCATTTGATGCACACGAAACCATCATCCCGCAGCGAATCTTCAACTATTGGGTAGTGGGTTTATTTGAAGTTCCCACAGCGCTTTTGCAATTGACATGCGAAAACGGATCTGCATGTGGGACAATCCAAACGTGCCAAAGCAGCCAGTTTTCAAAGTTGTCTTCGGTGGAGTCCTCGCATGTCTGCTGGGAGCTAATAAGTTATGGGGATGGTTCAGGGCATTCGATTGGCTCAAAAAGAACGCTCCGGCCATTTGGTTTCTGCTGATGGACCCTGCTGCGCAGATGGCGTTGATAGTTATGGCGTTGGGCCTTTCTGCTTGGGGACTATGGGAAATTTGGCAGTTCAAGCACAAAGTGGACCCCGTCCAGCCGAAAGACGGAAGTCGGGGGGGAGCCTCGACGGTAACACACGGTCCCAGTAGCCACGGGGCGGCTGTGGGTCGAGATGTTAGGGATTCCAGCTACCACGTAGGCGACATTCATTATCATTATTCTGGGGGGCCGCGTAGTTCCGCCGATGCCCATCCTGACAAGCTAACTGGCCCAGGTGCCATTGATGCCAAGACACTCGAAAGCCTTCAGGCAATCTTCCCCGGCAGCGTAATTGCTGAGTTGCGCGTTCAGCAATTTCGTTCGACATTCGAGTGGCGCTTTGACGCTGTGTTCCTGGACTTCTATCAATGGGGATTAACGCCGGAACACCGATTTCTGCAAGACGAACTAGAAGGCATCCACAAACGCTTGCGGGATTTGGCGTACAACCTCCGTTATCTCATCCAGCGGGATAGCAAGCTGCTTTCTCCTCAAAACGCATTCGTCAGAGGTTTTATTCCCATTGGGCAGATAACAGACATGGCGGCGCACAATGCTACCTGTGAGGCGGTATGGACCACGAAAGACAAGGTGTGTGACGCCTACGAAGAACTTGTCAGAACAGCGAAACAGCGTTTCTTGGGCATCTCGGCAGAAACCACAATCCCCCGTCCTTGGATAAGGGCGCTGAAGTACACGCGCTTAAACGGAGCGGAAGGCTTTATGCTGGCGCATGCGGGCGAGACGGCATATAGCGTAGAGGTAGAGTCTATGACTGTTGGTAAATGGATTGCTACTTTTGACTCGTTGCCAATTGTTAAATCCGAAGCGTTTGTGAAGCTGGACAGAATAAGCTGCGTGACGCGAGAGGGAACCAACTCATTCAGTGAATATCTGCGCAGTCTCGATTCGGCATGGAGGGAATCTAACAATACTCTGGGGTACATCCCGGAAAAGAAACAGGTTCGAATTTATTATCGAGACTTTACCAATGAGAAGCGGTTTTGCTGCGAATGCGCTATAGAGCGAGACGTAAACGTACGGGGGGATTTAGCGTTTCGAATTATCGATTGCAAAGATGTGCTGTGCTAGGCAGCTTTGCTTTGTTCCAACGTGGCTAGAGAAGCAATCTCATGAATAGACCAAACATGATGACTGAGGCCCGCTTCCATCGCCGGAGTAACGCGCAACGTCTGATGCACGGCCCGAAGTTATGGTACACGTGAAACAGCGCGGACATTTCAGTAGCGCCACCACACGGCAAGCGTACCGGCGTTTACTACCGCTTCGGCTCGACGGGAGCCGCATAACGCCTCGAATCAGCCCTCCACGAATCACTAACTCTAGACTCGTGTCAGGAGGAAGGCGACCTCATTATCCCGAAGGCGATTACCCCGCAGCGAATCTTCAACTATTGACTCGCTTCAGGGAATACAACCCGGTGTTTACGTATGGCACTACCTCCCCGCAGCGAATCTTCAACTATTGACTCGCTTCAGGAAATTCATCCTTCGTTGCGTCCCTCATCATCCTCGCCCCGCAGCGAATCTTCAACTATTGACTCGCTTCAGGCCGTGACGGGAATCATAGTATATCTTTGATCTTTAGCCCGCAGCGAATCCTCATCCATTGACTCGCTTCAGGGGCCGTGGTCCGAAGACCAATATCCCTGACGTCTTATCGGCATCTCAGCGAGCGCCACCAGTCGGCAAGCGTACCAGCGTTGACTGCTGCTCCGGCTCGACGGGAGCCGCAAAATATAACTCATAGAGGCCATGATACTTGCAATGGTCATATAATCCCGCGAGCGGTCCCCGTGATTTTGTCAGCGCCGGATCGCTCGCAAGGAAACTCAATCAACAGCCGCAAGTATTTCACATCTGATCTCCAAATACAAGCGAAATATTAAGAGACTCGCGCCCGCTTTAACCGCAATTACGCCGGATCATCTATATTTGCATCTATCTGTTATCAATCATCTCTCAGTAGCTATATCAATCTTGAGACAATAGCAGGTAAACTCTACCAGCAGATCCGGTAAAAGATTCCAATTGATTGTAAGACTATCTCGCGCTATCTTATTCATCAGAGCGCCGCCGTCTGGCACACTCAAAGCGAGATGTTCTTTCACTCGCGCTGCAAAGGATCTGAATGACCGCATCTGAAAAGTCCCTCTATAGCAAACTGAACCGCCGCCTCCGGCCAAAAGGTCTGACCGTAAAGGCCAGTCGCGGGGAGAGAACAATCACGGAGCTAGGCAGATTCTACGTCGTGAGCGATAAGAACGTGATGGTCATGCATCATGTGAGTCTTGAGAAGTTTTGGATTGAATCAAATGCGAAACCGCAAATTCTTTGAAGCCTCCGTGTCGTTTGACTGGGATCGCTGCAAGATCCCGGAAGCCGACAAAATCGAGGTCACTTGGCGCGAGGAAGAGTCTGACTATGTCGTGATTTGGCATCGCTACGACAACGGCTGTTTTACTTCCGAAGAAACCAAGACTTCAGGCCGGATCGATATCCATGAGGCTTTTCGTCAGACCGCTAAGTGGCGGGAATCGTCGGATTGGACTACTGGGTATCCCGTGACTGTCCATTTACATTTTCTTGTATGGCGGGAAGACGGCGATATCAAAGTGGCCACATCTAAAACTAAAATTCTCGCGGAGAGGAAAAGGATTCATTCGGCCACGACGAAACCCAAACCGTTCATCGTTCGGCCAAGCTAGGATGCCCCAGGCTGGCCACAGGAGCCTCTAGGCTTGATTTGCCGAGGGTAGGTGAGCGTTGGATACCGGCAAGATTACATTGTCACCTTGCTACCGCAATTTGAATGTTCAATTCAATGAGTTGGAATGTTAAAACATCGCCAACCCCAGGCGATGTTTGGCAAAGCCAAATCCACTCTAGCTTAGAATCCGAATCTGGCAAGTTTCACTCACTTCGCTCCAGATAATATCA
>Ga0302324_100030407_pt1 | contig 10208 bp, 8 predicted proteins | sample Palsa_T0_1_FD_201949 | JGI IMG/M metagenome (GOLD analysis project Ga0302324, IMG submission 201949) | Peat permafrost microbial communities from Stordalen Mire near Abisko, Sweden - Palsa_T0_1 | ecosystem: Environmental > Terrestrial > Soil > Palsa > Peat permafrost | place: Sweden: Abisko... | reverse complement strand
TTTGGTTCATGTTCACTTGAGCGGCCCCACTCTGTGGGTCAGCGGCGATAACGATTTCGGATTGCTCTACCTGCTATCAGTGCTTCTGACGCTTGCTATCGCGCTGACGTATGGCTGGTACACCGGGAACACTATCCCCTGGAATAGTTTGCTTGCCGAAAATGTCTCTGGCGGATCCCGGAGGACGCTGCCATCTTCATTCACGCGATAAACGGGTATTCGAGAAAAGACGGTCTCACAGATCGATGAAGTCCATGAAATTCACCCTACTTCCTTGTCATGTCGAATTTAGGCTTCGTCGATCCGACCGACTACCGCACTACGCTGATGAGAATTTTGCTGAACTCCCCGCACTGATACTTGCTCAGCAAAGCCGAGATTTGGAATTCAACTCTAGATAAGGAAGATAATGAAGTTTTTGAATTTTAGCCTCCTCGCCTTTGTACTTGTTTGTTGCCACGCATCGATTGCACAAATTCCGTCCGTCGGCATCGACGGCTTCGTGCCGCCACCGGACCCACGCTGGGCCAGCATCACCGCGAGAGATGTCGACGCCGCATACATGCTGCTTCTCCAAAACCACCCCGGCGCCGCGCCATCACTCAAAGATGCCGCCTTTCAGCACCGTCTCGCAGACGCACACACAAAGGCCTCGCAGCGGGCACTTCTTGTGCATTCCTACCCGGGATATATCGTCACGCTCGCCGGATTTGCCACCAGCATGGGCGATAAGCATATCTGGTCGCGACCGACTTACAACGTCGCCCTCCCCTTGTGGACGGGGCTGATCGTCTCCTTGCGAGGAAACAGCTTCGTCGTCAGCGATACCGACGACGAGCATTCCACTCTGAAGGACGCGACGCTGGTATCGTGCGACGGCGTGTCCGCGAGTGAACTTGCCCGGACCAACCTTGGAGATTTCCGAGCTGACTGGTCGGTCGGCGCACAACAGGTCCAATCTGCCCCTTGGTTGCTCGTCGACGAGATGAATCCTTTCATCCATCGTCCTTCGGTCTGCGTCTTCCAGCACGGCGCAACGCAAGAGCCGGTGACTCTGCACTGGACGCGCATCCGGCGCGAGAATTTGCTGCCGCGGCTTAAATCGGCAATCGGTGCAGGAGCTTCCGGCTTCGGCGTGCGCAAAGTGGGCGGCGGAATGTGGATCGCCCTGGAGGATCTTTCGGCGCCTCAAACTGAGGACGTGACCAGGGCGGTAGAGGCACAGAAGCAGGAAATGCGGGATGCATCGTTTGTCGTGCTCGATGTGCGAGGAAACGGAGGTGGTTCCTCCGAGGTGGGCCGCCAGATTGCAGAGTCGCTGATGGGAAAAGATTTTGTGTCAGCCCGCCTGGGAGAGCAATCGCAATCCAATTGCGGTGGAGCTGATGGCGCGTGGCGCACATCGGCCGGCAACATCGCGGACATGGAGTACCTGCTGACAACTGTCCTGGCGGGAGGCTCCGAATCCCGTCGCATTTTCAGCGAAGTCCTTCGCGATGCCAAAGCAGCTCGCGCTCGCGGAGAGGATTTTTCCGCCTCCATCCATTGCCCCGCATTGCCTGTGTCTTCAGCACAGACACAAGTGGTTTCGGCTCTGCGCGGCAAGCTCTTCCTCTTGACCGACAATCTCTGCTTCAGCTCCTGCCTTGCCGTGACCGAAGCGTTTCGACACCTGGGCGCGATACAAATCGGGCAAACAACTGACGCAGCCACTCACTTCACTGAAGTTCGGGAGGCATATCTGCCTTCGGGCTACTCAATGTTCTCGACGCTGCAGGCCGTGGATGACGCTGATGGCCCTGACCGTGAGGGACCGTTTGAGCCAAAAATCATGTATCAGGGTGCGATCGCAGATACGGCGAAACTTGAAGAGTGGGTCGTCCAGCTCGCCGCGCGACCGTGACAAAGTTTTAGAGCAGCTTGATACAACGGGTCGAATATCTCTTATGAATCAATATCCGCTTTGCGCCGCGATAGATGAGATCGGTCGCAAATTTTTCCCGGCAAGAATGGCAAACTTATTCCTGACATTTGCCATCTCGATTCCCTTGCTAGCGAACTTCTTATGGTCACAGTCCGTAAGCGCTGCTCCGGTTACCGGGGCCGGAGAAGTTTCGTCGATCATCCTGGGCCAGGCGGCAGTGCCGTTGAACGGCCCCTGGAGATTTCACGAAGGTGACAACCCTGCCTGGGCGGACCCGAACTTCAACGACAGCGAGTGGGAGCGGGTCGACCTGACCGCACCAGATGGCTCTCATGATGCAGACGTAGGATTGAGCGGTTATGTCGACGGATGGGGTGGGCGTGGACATCGGGGCATCGGCGGGTATGGCTGGTACCGTCTGCATTTGCACATATCGTCGCCAGACGATCAGACACTTTCCATTGCCGGTCCGCCGGCTGTCGATAGCGCCTACCAGATTTTTTGGAATGGCCAGCTGCTCGGCGGCATTGGGAACTTCGGCAAAGCCCCTCCTCGGGTCTTCAGTATTCAACCTCGCATCTTTCGTAACACTCAGCCCGCGTCAACTACGAAGAGCAGCACGGATGTCTTGGCGGTGCGCGTCTGGATGGCACCGTGGGATCTGGCAGATCCGCAAGGCGGTGGCATTCGAATCGCGCCCACGCTCGGCACCAGCTTCGCGGTCGAGAAGATTTATCAATCCGAGTGGATGGAAACGCTGCGTGGCTACGTGGTCGAGGTCATCGAAGCCTTGGGATTTGCATGTCTTTGCCTCGGGGCTTGGCTGCTCGCACGTTTTGACAGACATCCTCAGCGGTATCGCTGGCTGTATGCGGCCCTCCTTCTGACGGGTGCCTATCGGGCCAACCAGGCAATCTTTTTCTGGGGACAATTTGAAACAGTTCCTGCATTCGAGTTGATCAGTCAAGCTCTTCTTTACCCGCTCGCCCTGGCCGCCTGGACTATGGCATGGACCCGTCTGCTGGGAGTGAAAAAATCTCGATTGTCGAAAGTCCTCGGAGGCGTGACGGCTTTGTACCTTGTGGTCACGCTCGTGCAATACGGACTATTCCACGGCGTGGCTCACCCACCCGTGACAGCCAGCCTGCAGGTTCTCGCAACCTGTTGCCGCTTGTTCTATCTGGTGTACACATGCTGGTTGCTTTTCAAGTCCCTGCTGTCAAACAGCCGCTACCGTTGGCTCCTGAGCGGCGTCCTTCTCCTGGTGAGCATAGGACAGTTTGCGCCCGAACTCTCCGCGATTGGCCTGCCGGGAATATGGTTTCCCTTCGGAACCGGCGTCTCGCGTGCGCAGTTCGCATACGCGTTTTTCTTTTTGATCGCCGCACTGTCCTCTAGCTTGCGCCTCAAAGATATCGCCACAAATCGTCGCAACAAGGAAGACGCGACCTTGCGCGAGCCAGCTTAGCTTTCATTCCAACTTCATCTGTAACTATAGAGATGCATGTTGAAACAGCTTCTCGCTTCTGCTCTATCCAGGGCCTCGGCAGTGGTTTCTTCCTGCGGGCATCACATGTTGTCCGTTAGTTCATTTTCATCCCAGGCATCGCAGAATGATCCATATTGTCGTGCCCCTCATCGTCATCGTCCGTGGACCAGATTTTCTTTGGATCGGTTTCAAACGGATATACGTGCACCATCCAGCCAAACACATGCGGATAGAATTTTCCGCCAGCAGCGTCGCAGTCCTCTTTCGTGGAAATGGATCCAAGCAAACCGAACTTGGCATTCGGTCCGAGATAGCCGGATAGCTGGCCCACTGGTCCCCTGCAGAAATTGACGTGCTGATGCCAACGCGCAATGCTCAGCGGGATGCGATCATTCAGCTCGGCTTCCGTCGCGTCCACCCGGTCGGTGTACATCGCTCCGATCAGGCGATATCCGCCATCCGGCGTCTTCCTGTAGAGCAGTGACGTTGGTTTCGATAGATCGAAATGGGTCCCCGCGTTCCGGGCGTTGTCATATTGCGTGAAGTGATATTGAGATTGCGGCAGGTTGGGAAGGAAGATGCGATAACCGTCCGCCAGCGCCTTCCGGTAATCCTGATATGGCGTGATCGCCGCTTTGGCAGCCACCAAAATTGCGTCTGCTCTCTGCTGGTCCCCAGGTTGCATCGGCCTGAGCGTCGTCATGAACATATGACTCTGCATGTGCGTCATCTTATTGTTCTGGGTCGCTGAAGGTATTGACGCAGTTATGGACTGGGTCCGTGCAGCAAAACTTCCAAAACAAAGAATGAAGATCAGCGCGCAAAACCCTCTTTGCCCGAGGCTCAGTTGGCGGCAAGAATTGGCTGCTGGCTGCAGCATGACGAGGTCCCTCCGTAGTCTTCGTTCGTTCACACGCTAGTTATAAACGACATGCAGGATGGAACCCAATCCCCGATGAAAGGTCTCGGCGGTGGAAAAATTTTGCTCCATCAAGTTGGTCATTGGACGTTTGTGAACGGCCCGGATCGTCCATGCGAATCCTGCAGCAGGCCTCTGCGCTCCAGCGCATTCTCTCTCCCGATGGGCTTCAACGCCGAGCGGCCTTTATGTACACCGGCTATACTGGTTATTAATGGTGTACAATACTTTCGGAACGATCCATGGTCAGTGAGTCGGGTCCTCAAGGAATGGCATGAACGCGAAAAAGGAGAACGAGGATGATATCCCCAGCGGTCCCATATCCGAAACAACGGCGGCACGTTCTCGGCCGCGAGATGGCATATGTGGAGGCAGGTCACGGCGATCCAATTGTTCTGTTGCATGGCAATCCCACGTCGTCCTACCTCTGGCGGAACGTGTTGCCGTACTTGGTGCCACTAGGCCGCTGCATCGCCCCCGACCTGCTCGGCATGGGTGACTCCGAAAAACTGCCCCACAGTGGTCCCAGCTCGTATCGCTTCATCGAGCAGCGCCGCTACGTCGACGCCCTGCTCGAAGAACTCAATGTTCGCGAGCGCGTCACTCTTGTTGTGCATGACTGGGGTTCGGCTCTCGGTTTCGATTGGGCCAACCGGCACCGCGACGCTGTGAAGGGAATCGCGTACATGGAGGCAATCGTCGGGCCGCAGGGCTGGGACCACTGGGACAACATGAAGATGCGTCCGCTGCTGAAGGCACTGCGTTCTGAAGCCGGGGAGCAGATGGTGTTGCAAGATAATTTCTTCGTCGAGAAGATCCTGCCGGGCGCCATCCTTCGTACCCTGTCTGCCGAAGAGATGGCGGAGTACAGACGGCCGTTCGCCGAACCGGGCGAAGGCCGACGACCCACGCTGACCTTTCCGCGGGAAATCCCGATTGATGGCGACCCGGCCGACGTGGCTGCGATCGTCTCTGCATACGCAGACTGGTTGTCAACGAGTGATGTCCCCAAGCTGTTCTTGAAGGCCGAGCCCGGCGCTCTCCTCGCCGTTGGCGCCAATCTCGAAAGAGCGCGCTCCTGGCCGTCCCAGACCGAGGTGACAGTAGCGGGAGTCCACTTCATCCAGGAAGATTCTCCAGACGAGATCGGGCATGCTATCGCTGAATGGATGAAGCGTTAGGCATCCCCGGGCCACGAGCACGACGGAATCGCGTTGAACCGCAAGAGTTCAACGATGATTCGCGAGGTAGCGATGGACATCCGAGATAACCACGGAACCCTCTCCCACCGCGGAAGCTACACGCTTGACCGAGTTCGACCGCACATCTCCCACTGCAAATATGCCTGGTGCGCTTGTTGCATACGGTGAGGTTTCGAAACCATCCGTTGCTCCGGTGAGAACGAAGCCCTTGGTGTCCAGCTTGACCGTGCCGTAGAGCCAACCAGTATTCGGATCCGCTCCGATCATCACAAAGACGCTTCGAATTGGCTTCGTGATCGTTTCGCCGGTCTTGCGATTTGTCCAGCTCACGGACTCCAGGGAAGACTCGCCTTCAAGTTTTACAATCTCCGAATCGGTATACAGCGTGATACGCGAAGATTGTTCTATGCGCGAGATTAGATACTCAGACATCGTGCTCTCAAGCGATGGTCCGCGGACAATGTGGTGAACATGACTCGCGACGGTCGAAAGATATAGGGCTGCTTGGCCAGCAGAATTCCCGCCGCCCACCACGATGATCTCGCGCTCGCGACAGAGGAGCGATTCCATCGCCGTCGCTGCGTAGGAGAGCCCGCAGTTCTCGAAGTCGACGTGATTCGTAACAGATAACCTGCGATATTGTGCCCCGCTCGCGATGACGACGGAGCGAGCACATAGAGACATCCCGCCCGCCAGGGTCAGTTTGTGAATTCCATCAATCTGCTGAGTTGCCACAATCTCACGAGAGATGGCGAAGTGAACGCCGAATTTCAATGCTTGCAAGTGACCACGGCTTGCAAGCTGCGCGCCGGAAACTCCGGTTGGAAAGCCTAGATAATTCTCGATCTTGGAACTCGTGCCCGCTTGACCTCCCGGAGCCGTTCCCTCAATCGCAATCGTGAATAACCCCTCCGACGCCGCGTATACGGCGGCCGCCAGCCCGGAAGGGCCAGCTCCGACAATGGCTACATCGTAGATCGTGTCCGGATCTGGCAGCTCCGTTATGCCCAACTCATCTGCAAGATTTGTGATCGTTGGGCGGACAAGAGTCCTCCCATCGGGCAGGATCACGCTTGGCAGTTCGGCGACCGCCTCGCTTTTTCTGCACTCAGCGTCGTCTTGAATTTCCTCGATTCTGTACGGATAGTAATTGCGAACGAAGAAGCGCTGCAGACGGATCAGTTCTGCATTGCCGGCGCACCCTCGAAGTAGAACCCCGGCTGCTTCGGCGTTAATTGCAATGCGGCGCCAGATCGCGGCGGAGACGATAACATTGGAGATATCACCCTCGGCTCGCATGAGCAGTCTCAACTCTTTACGAGAAATGCGCAGCAGTCGGCTATCCATCACCGTCCGCGCTTCGCTGACCGACCTTTGAGAATTTAGAAGGCTGAATTCTCCGCTGAAATCGAACTTGCGATGACGCGCAAAGATCTTGCGCCCGCCGCCCGTAGTCGGCAGCAAAATATCGATCCCTCCTTCAAGGACGACAAACATGTCGGTATCCCGATCTCCAAGGGTGTAGAGAGTCGCGTTCGCGCCGTACGCCTCATCCAATCCGTATCTCCGCAGACGCTGGACGATTTCTTCAGAAAAATTTGGAAAGGCGAGATCCCGGCGAAACTCCGGGGTTATCTCTTGAACTTTCGCAGACTCGTCCGATGGCGGCTCGTAACTCTGCGCGAGAGGATCTTGAGTATCTCCCATACGTCAAATCTCCGTGCCTCAGTAAACTTCAGCGATCCCTTTGGTTGTTCCAGTGATCATCATGGCGATGCCAGCATAGACCTTGCCATGGTTCAACGCTGTGTTGCTAGGAACGCCACAATCAGAAGTCACGTACCGCATTCTGCTACTTGTACGCCATGAATCATCAAAGTTGCGCCCTGAGCTGTCTTCAATCTTGGAATAACATCTTACGAAGCCTTCAACCGTTTCCGATAGGACTTGACCTTCAGGCGATTGCCGCAGGTCGCCATACTGCACCAACGTCTGCGGCCAGGTCTGGTCAAGTCGTAGAACCAATGAACGCAGGTGCGATCGCCGCAGCGGCGCACCCTTTTGAAGTCACCGGTAGAGAAAAGCTCCGCAGCTTTCAATGCAACCGGCGCGAGTACCTGTTCCGCAGTCTCGGCCGCTCGTACCGTCTTCATCGCGACTGTTTTCGAGTTGGTCCACGACAGCTGAGGATGACTTTGAGCCGCAACCAGGAACGCGTTCAGATCGGAAAAATCGGGGACCTTGCCTGCTTTGCGAGATTCGACCAGGCTCCGCACTACGGCGCGTAGAGCTTTTGCAGCCCGTAACAGGGCGCCTCTGGGACGAACCAACCTGATGCCTTCGGGCGCGAGGCCGGCTTGGCGCAACCAGATGAAGACGTCTTCATCTGTCTCGAAAAAGTCTTCTTTGCCGGAAGGTGAAGGCCACTCTGTGTTCAACAAATCGAGTGCAGCGTCGCCCGCCAGAAAAACTCCTCTTTTCTCAACTCTCTTCGAAGCTTTACCCATCCCTTCCAGCATATCGCCTCCTGGAGAGTAACCTCCTGCCAGATATTTTAAAGGTGTCCGAGATTCGATCGCGCGAGTGCATTTGGGGACTGGACCGAAGAGCCGGCGGACCCGAAAGGACGACCATCGCATCATCCTTTTGAAGGTTTCGCGCCTTGTGGTCCCGGTCTATGGTGGAGCGGTGTCTAGCCGGTGAACGAGAAACTTGACTGCTCGTTCCGTGGAGGGCATGCATTCAGAGGCGCCATGTATCTTCGTGCCCCGGATGCAGCGAGGACAATCATGGCAACTACGCTAAGCAGCGTTCTCAGTGTCGGAAGAGCGATGGTCGCCGGCAGCGACTCATCACTGCGCGAAACTCATCTCCATCGAATACCTCGCTCTGGGAATTTGGAACAGAATTTCGATTACCTTCGTCAGCCCGACCTCGCTCGTATGATCTCTTTCATCGGCCCGACAAAAATCAATGTCCTCGTTTCGGGGGGCGTGAACAGCGAGCGGCAGCAGCTCGCCAGAGCCATTCATCTCTTGAGCAATCGAAGACAAGGCGCGTTCATTGCAATTGATTGCTCAGAACTTTCAGCCAATCCCTTCGCAACGGAGTTATTAGGCGCTCAGGAAGTTCGTCGTTCTTACTGTGGTTATAAGACAAACTGTTTCGACCTTGCCTATGAGGGAACTCTCTTTCTCAATAATATTGAAAGAATGTCGCTGACCTTACAGCGGAAAGTACTTCGCGTCCTGAAAAATCGTGAAACATTTGGAAGACACGCAAAACGCCATCAGAAAATTGACGTTCGACTCGTCGCAGCCTGCGCCCGGCAACTATCGAAGCTCGTTGCGGAAGAAGCCTTCGATGAGGAGCTTTATCACTTACTCAACATTTTCCCGATCTTTATAAGTTAAGAACCGGGAAGCTGATGCGCTCATCCGTGCTGCGTATCAATCCAGGCGCACGCACGCAGACCCCACGTCCAAATCATTCCGCTCCAATGTATCCGCGAGAGATTGCGATCGTCACCGCATGCGTCCGATCATTCGCACCCAACTTCTGAAAAATATTTTTGAGATGACTCTTCACCGTAGGTTCTGCCAGCTCGAGCTCGGCCGCAATCAGCTTATTCGGTGTACCCTTGGCTACCTTCCTGAGCACTTCGAGCTCTCGTTCTGTCAACTCGTCATCCAATGAGTGCCGTCCGAGCTCTGCTGCTATCTCGTCGGGAATTCGCTTTCTCCCGGTGGACACAATGCGGATCGTATCCAGAAGTTCTTTTCGCAACATATTCTTGAGGAGATAGCCAGCCGCGCCGGCTCTAAAAGCTCTGAGAGCTTGCACGTCTCCGCGATACGCAGTCAGCACCACGATGCGCGCCGCCGGATATTCCTGGAGTATGGCCTGCATCGCATCGATGCCGCTCATTCCTGGCAGGTTCAGATCCATCAAAACGACATCTGGGACGAGCTGTCGATAGCGTTCTACTGCTTCACTACCCGTCGTCGCCTCTCCGGCCAGGATCATGTCCGGCTGACCATTGACCGCGGCAGCTATACCTTCACGCAGGAACGGATGATCGTCTACTACCAGTATTTTGATCGGTTTGGTCTTGTGCAATTCACTGTCTCGCACTGTCGCCTCTTCTCCTGAAAATCGCAGAGAAAAATAGCTTGAGGCTTCGTGGATACGCAGCATGGCCGGGGATTCGGATCCTGATCATCGTGCCCTCTGTTGGATCGCTTGCGATATCCAAACGGCCGCCGACGTACCGGGCACGTTCGCGCATACCCGCCAATCCCCAGTGTCCAGGACGTCCCTCTTTCAAAAAATCAATGGGGATTCCCTTCCCATCATCCCAGACTGTCAATGAAAACTTATAGACATCGTAATGGAGCGACACCTTGATTGTCTTTGCAGCGGAGTGATCGAAGGCATTAGACAAAGCCTCCCGGGCCATCCGAAATATCTCCTCCCGAACGAGCGGCACCAATGGTCGCCTGTCACCATGTTCGACCAGAACAAATTGCACGCAGCCATCCTGTAGGCGCTCCTGCGCGTAGTCGCTGAGTCCCTGGACCAGGTCTTCCACCGTCACCGAGTCGCCTCTGAGAAGGTGAACCCGGTCGCGACCCTCGGATAAAACCGCGTCTGCTCGATCAAGGGCGTTCTCTA
>Ga0302324_100030405_pt1 | contig 10209 bp, 11 predicted proteins | sample Palsa_T0_1_FD_201949 | JGI IMG/M metagenome (GOLD analysis project Ga0302324, IMG submission 201949) | Peat permafrost microbial communities from Stordalen Mire near Abisko, Sweden - Palsa_T0_1 | ecosystem: Environmental > Terrestrial > Soil > Palsa > Peat permafrost | place: Sweden: Abisko... | reverse complement strand
GGTGCCGTTTCTATTGTAATCAGCTAGATACGACTGGATGAAACCAGCTCGGAGGGCGCGAAACGGTTTCGATTCCCGTTACCTCGTTTACCTCAATAACCGGGCTGCTGGAAAGGGCAGCGTGAAAACAATAGACTTGTGTGACCAGAAAACAGCGCCATTGACGCCTAAGTCATTTATTTACAATCGACGCTCATATTCCCAAGCTGGTCACGCGGGTTCGAGTCCCGTCTCCCGCTCCATGTTTTCAATAAGTTACAGAGACCTCCCGATCCTAAACGGCACAGTTTTTGAGGTAACGGGGCGGAGCACCGACTTCCAACCTATTAATACGGCGTGGGTTTAAATGACTGACGTCCAGCGTGCCGGGCTGGACGTCGAACTCCACGCGCCTCTCAAGACTTCTCCTAAATCTGATTTGCCGCCTCCACATAGAACCGACACTGGCTTGGAGCGGAAAAGGGCGGGAATGGCATCCACGAAGAGTGCCGAGAGTTCCAGCGTGGTCCGTCATCGAGTTCTTCACTGGTGCTCGCGTAGCAGTTCAGAAGGTCGCTGACTGGCAACTCAGACAAACACGAGACCACCCGACCCCTCATTGCCCCTTTTCACCTGACCACCGAGGCCCGGTCCGCGCTTTGCCGCCTGAACGATGCTGTGGATGGCCTCTTTCTCAGCGCTCGTGAGGTAGTGAAGCGAGTGTCCGAGTTTGACGATTTCTCCACTTGCTCGAGATTTGTCCCTGTACCAATAGCCGCCCACGATAGCCAGTCGCGACTCTTCCGCTGACTGAGGCGCCCATCTGCGATCCCCCTACTTCCACGGTAGGCCGCAAGCCGAATTGCTTGCAGGTCTAGATGAGTGAATGCGTCTTTTGACGCCATTGAAAACGGGAGGTATTACATGATGATCAATCGAAGACTGTTTACGCGACTTTCCCTAATAACGGTGCTCGCGGCAGTGCCCTTGCTGGCACAAGAGCGCCCAACGATTACGTTCGACAATCGCAGCGGCGAGGATGCTCTTGTTCGGCTCGTCGGACCTAGCTCCGATACAGTATCGGTGGCCGATTCGTCGAGTCGTACCATCGAAGCTCGCGGCGGTACATATCGGATCTTCGTCCGCTACGGCCAGCCTGGCAAATATCGGTACACGAAAGGCAACTCGTTTACCGTCTACGAGGGCGCTGACGGGGTCGATCAAGTCTCCATCACACTCCATAAAGTGGTCGGCGGTAACTACGGCACTGCTCCGAGCAATGAGGCGGAGTTCAACGGCAGTAAGTAACTCACGGCACAAGGCGTAAAGGACCACAAATCAAGTGAATGTATGTGCCGCGAGCGGGGCGAGATTTATCTCGCCCCGGCTCTCTCAAGGAGGCGCAGCTTGAATCCAATCCTAGCTTCAACACCTTGTCCTCTAGGGTTCCTCCTGCAGCGCCGAGCGCCGCAAGCGAGCCATTTCATGCGCATCCGCTAGCATCGCTGCAGCGAAACGCAAATAGTCCCTTTGTGCTATCGCGAGAAAGAAGTCGTTAAAGAACAGGGCGAACGTGTCGGCGGGGGGAATTGTAATAGTGGCCATTTGGTCTTCCCGGCGGACTATCAATTCCGTCGTCACATTTGCCAGCGGGCTGAACGCCCTATCTATGCTCACAGTGATTCCCGGGCCCAGAAGATCGAGTCGATTCAAGTAGCCCGTCGTGTAACCAAAAGAACCCACAGTGGAACGTCCCCTGGAGTACGTGGCCATGAGACTGAAACTCGTATCGACTCCGTTCCTAGAGGAGAGGTGGCGGCCGATAATCTCAGTAGGGGCTTCGCCGAAAAACACCCGCCCAGGAGTTATGGCATAGGCTCCAAGGTCTAACATTGCCCCTCCTCCGAGTTCCGCTCGATACCGGAAATTGTAAGAGGGATGAGGAGGAAAACTGAATACTGCGACAATGTTAGTAGGGTCGGCCTGGGCTTCCTTGAACACCTGAAGTGCTGTGGCAATTCGAGGATGGTAGGAATACACCGTCACCTCGGCGAGGCACCGATCATTGCGGGTCGCGATACCGAGTGCACGGCGTGTTTCTTCGAGGCTCAGAAATGCCGGCTTGTCGATAGCCACGTGCAGTCCCCGCTCCAACGCTCTTTCTGCCAATTCGGCGTGTAAATTATTTACCGTGGAGATGTAGACAACATCGGCCTCGGTTTCCTTAAGCGCTGCTTCGTAATTGCGGAAGAGACGTGGCTGGCCGGCACCGCTCCATTCAACTGTCTCGGCAGAGAGCGATGCTATATCGACGCTCTCAATTCCTGAGGTCCTAAGCGCCGGCAGAACGCGCCGCCGAGCGATACTCGAATATCCAAGCAAAAGAACTTTCATAAATCGGTGGGTCTCCATGTTTGTCGGTGATCAGGAGCGGGAGAGGCGTTGGCTAATGCTCTCAGCCAGCGGACATGCAGGTCATTAATTGAAAACCTTCGTTTTCTTTTTCGCGACTCATTCTAGTGATCTGACGAGCCCGCATTTCGAACGAGCCGCGATGGATTCCATTGCGTACTGCGCGAGCACAAGACTCTTCAAAGTTGGGTTCGCATCGTCGTCCAAATCGACGTACGAAGTCGGTGGAAGGATGTACACATTGTCTGTTCGATCAAACAAGAAGTCCTTCGAAACCGCGCCTCCGACGCGAAAGGCGCCATAGAGGTGGTGATTCGCGAGCAGCGGCCGGAAGCTGAACGTCGGCGCGGACAATCCGAGTGACTCGGCGACCTCGGTCATTAGCGCAACCAATTCGCCGTGGAAGGCCGCATCGCGTCCAGACATCACTGGCGGAATTGCGGTCTCGGGTCCAATATTTAAGAGGTCCTTGACTGGCAGCCGATCGTGCATCGCAGCGATGACCTGGATTTGCACGTAAATCGCGTCACCCGTATCCCGTCCGCGGAGATTATCACCACCGGGCATAAAGCGGCGCCAGAGCGCACGAGGTGCTACTTTTATCTCAAGGTGATAGGGTATGCCGCACCGGCTCGAGCCTTCCATCAAAAACACGGCAACGCCGAGGTCATCGACCGGCTTGTCACCAAAGAATCCGGGAGGGAGGCTGCCGTGCAGGTCAATCCGGATGTGGTCAGCGGCTTCAATCGGCAAACTGGTCGGGCAGAGTTGGCGAACGAGGGGAAGGCTTTGCTCGACACCCAATGCCAACACAACGACCTGCGGCTCCAAAACGTATTCACTTCCATTGACGAGCCACGTGCCCCGAACAGCGCGGAGGGATCGCCCATCCGCATCCAATTGTGTGCACCGGAAGCGTGCCAGGAACTTGACGCCATCGCTCGCCAAGTCCGGAATGTGGCTGACGGAGCTCCAACGCCTACCAAATCGATCGATTGCAAGTGGAGCAGGACGTATCCGGTGGGCTGGGAACCGGCTTGTCAACCGGCGGCAAACGCCCGACTCAAGTTCTCTACGGGAATAGGGAACGGGGTCGGGGACCCCGAGCTCCGTTTCGACCAAGGAGAAACGGCGATCGAGGTCCTCGACGGCGTAAGGGAAACGGGACAGAAACTCTATTGGCGGCCTTGGTGCCGAAGTCCCCCAAAGGCAGAGCTTGCCGCCGAAGTGGGCGGCGGCTTCCTTGAGAAGCGGGAACCGCGGCACGTCCATGTTGCTTACATGAGTAAGCAGATCCAAGCCGCCCGAATCGGCCACTACAATTCCTGGCCGGAGCCTCGGACAAATGGCGGAGAGGTAGGCCGCTGCGGAGAGCCCAACGGCGCTTCCCAGAAAAAGAACTCCCGGCCGCAAGCACCTTTCTGGTGTTGCGCAGTACTCTTTTTCGTACGGAGATAAGTAGTCCTCGCAAGGCATGAATTCCTCCACGCGGGAAATGCTCCCCGCGTCTTCCAGACGTCTGGATAGTAGGGGGGGCGGATCCATTCTGGCGAGTTACCTAAGAACCTTCGGGCCCCAGTGCGGGACGCGATACACTCCACCGGGCTGACTTCGCGCAAGTAGCGGGTGTACCGCGAAGTGGAGCAGTTCCGAACCGCCGCATGTGCGGGCTGGTTCGCTTGCAGCAAAGGAATGATCGCGGCCCGGGAGGGTCTCTCAGGTCCTGGTCGTGTGGTCGGCGGCCGAGATCACTGTCCGAAACGTGACCGAAAGCCGCGTACCGCGTACATGAACGTTGCCACCGATGACATCTTTCAATCTCCCTGGGATTTCGTGAGTGAAGGAGGCGCGGGCAAGACCAGCCATCAAGACAACGCTGCCGGGTTCAAGAAGGAGGTCGAGGGCCGGCCCCGGCCCGCCCCTCCGCTTCCTGAAGCGCATCACACATGAAGAGCCTAGCGACACACTCACGATCTCTGGGCCGAAGCATGCCGCGTCAATATGCCGTGATATTCCCTGACCGGGTCTGTATTCGTTGACGATTGCTTGATCAGCCATTGAGCTCATTACCTCGGATACACACAGGTCCAACGCTAGTTCTTTGAGTGCCAGCGGAAGCTGATCCAGCGACGCGGTGATTGAACGTCTAGCGTAATCATACCGATATCCGAAACAGAGTTTGCGACGCTTGAAATCGGGGACCCAAGATGATTCATCGAAGCCGTCGATGAAGCGTTTGAGCGCCGCTTGCCGCTCCGAATCAACGAACCACGGATAGTATGCGAGCCCTGGTACGTCTTCAAACAGGATTCGTTCGAAGGAGGCAGGCATCGCAAATAATGTAGGGGGGCGCTCTCGGGGGAATCTGGAGTTTGGCGGGCAGTTGAAGCAACAGTTGCTGGACAATCAGAGATTGGATTCCACAATGCGTGTGGATCAGCATTTCCTCAGCAACGACGCAAGCGGCCGTGGCGCATGCCATGCTTTTACCAATGGTTAGGCGTTTTTGAGGCCAAGCCTTGGGTTGGGCCGGCCACATCGCAGCCCCTGGAGGCTTCGAGTTTCAGAGCAAGGGCGCTAAAATAGCCGCTCGATCTTTTAAAAGGCAGGCTCCGAGCCTCTCGATTCGCAGGAGTCTCTTCCCGACTGGAGAAGTCGCTGGGCAGCCTAACGCTAAGAGGCAATCTGCGGCAAAGTGGAGACCCGGCGGGCTATTGCATCGCGAGGATGAGTTCGGCGGTTCTGCTGGCCGTTCTGCGTAAGGCCATCACATTGCCCAGGCCCCTACTCAAAGTGCGAAATGGCGATGTTGCCGGGAAGCGCGAGCCGAGTGACGTGTGTCATCCGCCGCAGTTGGCGTTATCATCGTTGGCAAATGCGGATGTTCGAAGAAAGGAACTTAAGTTCATGCCAAACCGGACCTTAGCAGTTTTGGGTGGCGTCGTGCTCTTAGGCTGGTCTTCACTGGCCCCGGCCCAGAGTGCAAGTGAGCAGACGATTCTCGCGGGAATTTCGCTTGGAAGTGGCTACGCCATCAACTTGAATACCTCCAACAACCTGACGAACTGGCTCTCCAATGACGGTTCCGAGTTGATTATGCAATACCCCGGCGGGCAGGCGACAAACGGCTTCGTGTTCATTACACATGGGCCGTCGATTCCGCCCGGTAACCGGCCAGGCCAAGATATGTCCGCTTATCAGACGCTCATCCTTGAGATGAAGGGCGACCCTGGAAGTGTGGTGTACATCGGGATTAAGGATTCTACGCAGCCAGATGACGGTAGTGAGACCAAAATTCCGATAACCGTTTCTGCCGTCTACCAAACATACTCGATCCCGATGTCGAAGTTCGTAGGCGTGAATCTAAAAAGCGTCTACGTCCTTACCGAATGGGTATTTAATGGATCCCAGGCCCAGAATTTGCAAGTGCGAAGTGTGGTCTATTCGTCGGCTCCGCCCGTGACGACGATGGTTCTTCCGCAGTTTGTTTTTGGTGGGGGCTGGTATTCGGCGCTGTACTTTACCAACCTGGGCGGTACTCCGGTTTCTTTTCAAGTAAATTTCATCGCAGATAATGGCGGCCCGCTGGTCGTTCCTTCGGTGGGCGGGTCGTCGGTAACGATAAACCTCAGTTCTAGGGCGACGAGCATCATCGAAGCTCCAAATGTGGGTTCGCTGACCGACGGGTACGTGTCCGTCGCGTTGCCGATTGGCGTCGCCGGTTACGGCGTCTTTCGTCAGAGCGTCTCGGGGGTCCCGGACCAAGAGGCCGTCGTGCCATTATCAGGCTCGTCTGGCACGACAAGTACATTGGTGTGGGATGAGACCAATTTCATCACCGGGGTAGCCATCGTGAATCCTAGTAATGCTGGGGCGACCGTCTCGGTTGTCGCCTACGACAGTTCTGGGCGGATCATCGGCACATCGTCTGTCTTGTTGAATGCGGGGAATAAGACCACTGCTGTGTTAAGAAACCTTCCGGGGTTATCTGCCGTTGTAGGCGCTCGGGGTTCCGCGGATTTTGTGGTCGGTTCGGGCAACGTTGCGGTGCTCGGTCTTCGATTCAACGGCAGTGCATTTACCTCTATACCCACGACGAGCCAGTAGCGACCAGCGGTTTCTCGAAACCAGCAGGCTATTTTCGGGGCTGCTGCCCCTCCTTGGCCGCCGAGTTTCGGAATCCGGGCTGCCGGTCCGATTACGCGCCACGCGGAAAGGACAATCTGAGGTGTTCTTTGCACATTCTCCCCAACTGGGTCGCGATCAGCTCCACCAATCAGCTTTTTCTCGAGCGAGGGGCTTCGAGGTAGCGAAAGCAGTCTCTTCACGAGCGAGCTCGCTTTTGCAGTCCTGATGAAGATGAACGCTCCCTGCACAATCGAAGTGCGAGCGCCGCGACACGGCGAGAGTAATTCGGCCCGGGATGCCGTTCGCGTTCCTCTTCGTAATCAGCCCTTGCCTTCGCCGGAATCCTCAGGAAGTCCTGCCTTCTTTGGATTCTTTCCATCCACGATCGTGTGGTCCAGGAGGAACCTCAAGCTATAATCCTCGGAACGACCTTTGAAGCTGATTTCTGCCCGGGGACACATGGATACGGACCGAAATAGATAGCGCACTTAAGCGTTGTTCTGAAAACACGTTGCAACCCGCTGATTCTTCGACAGGGCTGCCCCGGCTGTTTTTCATCGTCCAGGGCGCACGGTCTGCCGGGCATCTGTGGTTAATACGCCCCAGTGGAGGGCAGGACAAACTGGTTGACGCGACGCCATCCAGGACGTGATCGGCCACTGATCGTCCTTTGCAGCGCTACAACAGGCTGAACAAGGATCGGGAAATAGCGAAAGCTAGCGGAAAGCCCACGCAGTGCCTGACTTCCGGTGTCAGGTTAGACTTGCACGGTCAGATACATTGATTGCGGCACCGTCGTCCCGTTCTGTGTCACGTTGATCTGGTAATCGCCGTTGGCAAGACCGAGCGGGACCGCGATGTAGAACTCATAAAGGCCGACGAAGCCACCCGCCAGCCCCGAGTACAAGAGTGTTGCATTCGTCGATCCGAAAGAAACGGTCACTGCAAATGTGGAAACGGTGTAGGTCTGGCCAAAGACGGAACACGAGGGCCACGCGGCAAGAAGAATTGCAGACGGGAGTCGGATTCTGAAAGCTCCTCTCTCGATCAGTTTTGGATTTGTTTTGACGGGCTAGATGTCTACGATATCGCTAATCTAGTCAACGCTGGGCGGCGTATTTGTGTTTACGTCACCAAGCCGGTCCGGCCAGCGGTCGATAATCTGAGCCTCAAGCCGGCGAGGCCCAGCGGCGATCCCCCACACGCGGGACCGCCGCCGGGACTACCACACTTGCCACTCCACGAAGCGACCACGGAACGATCCTCCAAACTAATGGCGTGTCCCAAAGCGCATTGAAACCTGCCCGCCGATTACCCAAAATCGGTCCTTGTATGTGATGCCCGGAAGGGAGTTAACCGACGAAAAATCCAGGCCCGGCGACTTAACCTGGACATTCCGAACATGGAAGCCAATCCCGAAGTGCCTGTTCGGAAGATACATGATTTCGGCAATCTCCGTTGGCCCATGACCTCCCGTGGGGGGCTGGCAATATATGCACCCTCCTTGCACCTGTGCGTTGCCGGTCTGGGCAGCTTGGTGCACATTTAACCAGGCCATTCCCCCGCCAGCCGATAACAGAAGGCGCTCACGGAACAGCGGAAGGACCGCCCGCGCATCAGTGGTGAACAGAATGGAAACTGTCTTGATGGTCTCAGTTACAGTACCCGAACACCCGCTGATGCATTGATACGGCGCGGTCGAAGTGCCGGAGTTGTTGAAGTTACCAAGGAACTGAATTCCATAGTCTGCTGCCAGGTAGCGGATCGGGCGAACGCCGAACCCGAAGCCGCCACCACCCACGGTCGACAGGTTTTCCGCGCAGCCTTTGCTGAAATTCGTTTGCAGGCCATTCGGGCAGGGCTGGGTCGGGGCGCTAGCAGCGGAACCTCGAGGGCTAAAGGCGTCACCCCCGAAGTCGAAGTACATCATGCTATACGGAGCCTTGCCGCTCGTGTCTTCCTGAGCACGCAAAGCCGGGGAGAAGGTAGAAAAGGCTAAAGTGAGGACCATCGCCAGGCCGACCGAACGGCCATAGCCCCACTTCAGAAATCGATGCTTCAATGTGATCATGCGTATCCTCTGTTTCGGAGTGTCGCGCTATCGAGCTGCGTTCTCGCGCGGACGTCTTAGCCGCGATGGGCCGCAGCAGCGAACTCGTGATACACGTAGGGGGCTCTGATCCTACAGAGGGTGGGTTGACCGAAAGAGTGCTCGATGAAACAGTTCCGTTCTACTCATTTCCACGCAACCTCGCGACCGAATTGAATCATTGGACTGCTATGGTCGCGTTGATCTGGGTGGTCCAGGCGCCGATCGATAAGAGCAACGGGACTGCTGGTCCTGTAGGCGCACTTGCGGGAATGTTCACGTTAACTTGAAAGAGTCCGCCGACTTCTAGCGGCGCGGCACCGGCGTATGTGACGATGCCTGGCGTCCCTCCGAAGAATACTGAAACCGGCACTCTCAAAGCAGAGAGGTCTTCGCCCATGATTTGCCCTGTCAAACTCGGTGGATACGTCTGGCCTCCCCCTGTCCCATAAATCGAGACGTACGACCCCGGTGGTGCCGGATTACCAGGCGCGTTGACCGATCCGTCCTCGTTGAGGATCGCCGCTGAGCCACTTCCGGATTGGTCAATGGTGAACACCGATGGCTTGAAAGGGCTTACAGCAAGACGTACCGGGTCCGAGAGTATACCACTGCGCGAAACCTGTACCACCGTGAATGCCTGACCCTCAATCTCGAACGGCGCGAAGACCGTGATCTGGCCGTCGATCGCGTTAAGGAGCGGGGCCGCGACACCGTCAAACAATACTTGCGAGTTCGCGGTGGTCGTTGGATACTCGCCTGATGCGCCAGGCTGCCCCTTCTCCGGTTGGTTGGGCCCAAGGTAGTTACCGAAAATCGACAAGATTTCACCCGGCGCAACGCCCCCAGCCTCGTAGCTGGCTGCACTAGTGACACCAAAGGGGAGAACAGAGGGCTGAGACGGCGTGAATGAAGCGTTGTTAACGATGATTTCGACGGCATCCGCAAGATTGGCACTCAAGGGATTCTGTCTCCAGATATTCAGATGAATTTCCTCATCCCCGTTGGGAGGCACATCGCTGAAAGAGGAAGTGCGACCGTAAACCCATTCCGCGACCAGCGTGGACGGGGTAGCGCTCGGAGCGTTCCCTTGCCACATGGAAAACACGATCTGAGAAGGTGTCCATGCAATGCTCATTGAGCCGGTTGTCAGCCCGTCGGGAATCGCAAAACGATGCGGCGGGTTGGACGTGTAAGGCTGAACCGTGAATTGAGCGCTGAGGTTATCGGAGGGCTGCCTCCAGAACTCACAATCTAATTCGTGATGCGCGAATCCAGATGAATCCCCGTACAAGAACAGCCCCACAACGGTGTCATCGCCCAAGACAGATAGCGGACCGCTGAGAGTAAAGGTGTATGTTCCATAACCCGTTGGCTTGGTAACGAACACCTCCCCTCCGCACAATGCAACTCCATTCGGGGCTTGGCATGGGGCCAACTTGAGGTGCAAACCTTGGCTGTCAGTGAATACGTTACCGGCGCTGAAGTAATTGTTCGACGGGCCCACGGGGACGCCTGGAGCTTTGATCGTCCAATTGAACCCTGCAAATGGGAGCGTGGCCGACGGCGCCCTGGTGACGGAGGCTTCAGCAATCGCCGCG
>Ga0302324_100030404_pt1 | contig 10209 bp, 5 predicted proteins | sample Palsa_T0_1_FD_201949 | JGI IMG/M metagenome (GOLD analysis project Ga0302324, IMG submission 201949) | Peat permafrost microbial communities from Stordalen Mire near Abisko, Sweden - Palsa_T0_1 | ecosystem: Environmental > Terrestrial > Soil > Palsa > Peat permafrost | place: Sweden: Abisko... | reverse complement strand
CGTGTCTCAGGGGTGGGTTCACCGCAGCGGCACGGTTTTAAGCATTCTTATCCGCGTTCATCTGCGTTCATCCGCGGTTAAATTACTTCCTGTACCGCAACCGCGGATGAAGTCGAATATTTTTTCACGCCCGCCATCACCCGACCGTCTGCCTCACAAGCGGCTCATCCATCCCGACCAGCCCTCGGGCAAAATCGACCGCGTCGAACGGCCGAAGGTCGGAGGCCTTTTCGCCCACACCCACCGCGTGCACCGGCAGTCCAAACGTTTCCGCCAGCGCGACGACAATGCCGCCCCGCGCGCTGCCGTCCAGTTTGGTGACCACGAGACCCGTCACGTCCACCATCTCCTTAAACACCTTCACCTGCTGGACCGCATTTTGACCGGTCGTCGCATCCAGAACCAGCAGCACCGAGTGCGGCGCGGTTTCGTCCTGCTTCCGCAACACCCGGATCATTTTGGCGAGCTCGTCCATCAGCGCGGCCTTATTGTGCAGCCGTCCCGCCGTGTCGATCAGCAAAACGTCGGCACGTTCGGTCCGGGCCCGCGTCAACGCATCAAACGCCAAACCGGCTGAATCGGCGTTCTGGCCGCCGGAGATCACCGGCGCTCCGGTCCGCTGGCCCCAGATCTGCAGTTGCTCCACCGCCGCCGCGCGGAACGTATCGCCCGCGACGAGCACCGCGCGCTTACCCTCGTCATGATACTGCTGGGCCAGCTTGCCGATCGTCGTCGTCTTGCCGGTGCCGTTCACGCCAACCACCAGCACCACATGTGGTTTCAACGCCGGATCGAGCACCAGCGGCTTCGCGACCGGCACCAGGATTTCGGCGATTTCCTCAGCCAGCGCCTGCTTGATTTCCTCATCGGTGACCTCGGTGCCAAAGCGGGTCCGCCGGAACGCCGCGATCACCCGAGCCGACGCGTCGACGCCAAGATCGGCGGAGATCAACAGATCTTCCAACTCCTCCAACGCCTGCTCGTCGAGCCGGCGTTTCTTGAAAACGGTCGTCAGCGTCTCGGTGATGCGGGAGGTGCTGCGCGACAGACCCTCTTTGAGCCGGTTGAAGAAGCCGCCAAGCGCCATCAGGCGGCCTCCGCCAACAGACCCTCGCCCGAGGTGCCAATGACCCGGGCGGAAAGCACGCGTCCAGGCGTCGTTTCCGATATGAGACGAACTGGCGCGAAATGCTCGGTATGCCCTGACCGCTTGCTTTCCGTCAGGATCGATACGATCCGGTTCTGTTGTGTTTCGAAGAAAGCGTGCGACGCCGCCTGAGCGGCCTCGCGCAATCGGGCCGCACGTTCCTTCCGCACCGGCTTCGGCACGGGCGGCATGCGGGCGGCGGGCGTGCCGGGACGCTCGCTGTAGGGGAACACGTGCAGGAAGGGCAGGGCGTTCGTTTCGACGAACGCGAGCGTCTCCTCGAACAACGCATCCGTTTCGGTAGGGAAACCGGCGATCAGGTCGGCGCCGATCGCGATTCCCGGCCGCGCCAGGCGCGCGCGTTCGATCACACGCGCCGCGTCCGCCGCCAGATGGCGCCGCTTCATTCGTTTCAGGACCAGGTCGCTGCCCGCCTGCAGGGACAAATGCAGATGCGGCATCAGGCGCGGTTCATCGGCGATCAGGCGCCACAAATCCTCGTCGATGGAGGCCGGATCCAGCGACGACAGCCGCAACCGGCGCAACTCCGGCACCTGCGCCAAAAGCCGGCGCACAAGCTGCCCCAGACCGGGGCGGCCTGGCAGGTCAGGGCCATAGGAGCCGATGTCGACGCCGGTCAGCACAACCTCCTGAAACCCCTCTTCCACCAGCGCCCTCAACTGGGCCACGACTGCTCCGACGGGCACCGAGCGATTGGGGCCGCGGCCGAAGGGGATGACGCAGAACGTGCAACGGTGATCGCAGCCCTGCTGCACCTGCACGAAAGCCCGAGCCCGCCCTGCGAACTCGGTCACCAGATGCGCCGCCGTCTGACGTGCGATCATGATGTCGCCGACCAGCGAGCCCGCACCGGCGGTCCAACTCTCCGGCTGGAGCTTCTCCGCGTTGCCCAGTACGCGGTCGACGCCGGGAAGCGCCGACCAGGCGGCAGGGTCGATCTGGGCTGCGCAGCCGGTCACCACGATCCGGGCATCCGGCCTTTCGCGTGTCAGCCGCCGGATGGCCTGGCGTGCCTGCCGTTCGGCCTCGGCGGTCACCGCGCAGGTGTTGACGATCACGGTTTCGGCCCCGACAGTTTCGCCAGCCGGGTGGGCAAGCCCGCGCATCACCTCGCTCTCATAGGCATTCAGGCGGCAACCGAAGGTGACGATCTCGACGCTCATCGGGCGGCAGTCTTATCCGCCCGCGCGGCAACCCGGAAGGGGACTGCGGCCCAGGGGAGAGCGGCCCACGGGAGAGCGGCCCAGGGGAGAGCGGCCCAGGGGAGAGCGGCCCAGGGGGGGAGCGGCCCAGGGGGAGCGGCCGGGGAAGAGAGCCGGGGATGGCAGCGCCTGTGTTACGCTACCTTCGCCGCCGGTTGCCTGGCTTCCATCAGGCGCGCTACCGCTGCCGCGAATTCCGGATCGACTTTGCCATCCAGGAACCGGGCATGCAGTTCCCCGGATGCCCCGATGGAACGGACCTCGAATTGTGCCCGGGAATCGCCGGCATGCGTCAGGGTAAGGCTGCCGAGCCGACCGGCCGAGGGCACCTTCGCATTGCCGATATCGATGAACGCGCCGTGAGCGGACAGATCACGCAATGTTCCCGGGATCGTGGCTCCGTCGCCGTCAAGCCTGATCGAACACGCGACGTCGACCGGTACCCGCTGCTCTATCCTGCGATCGGCTTCCGTGGTGGCGGTCCGCACCGTGCGCACCAATGCCGTTTGTAACGCCATGACATCGGTGACCACGGCCCCGGCATTGTGCCGTAAATGCGCCACCTGGTGCCCGGTGGTCGTGGCCTCCTTCGATACCTCGTTCATCAGCCCGGTAATAAGCTGTACCGCTTCACCGTTCTCCGCGACATTGCGGGCGATTTCGTGGGTCGCGGCGGTTTGCTGCTCGATGGCGGCGGCTACCGACATGGCCACCTCGGCCACCGTATTCAGCGTGCCTCCGATCGCCTCCACCTGAGTGACCGCGGCGATGGTCGCGGCATGCAATTCGTCAATCTGCCGGGTGATCTCGGCGGTCGCGCCGGCGGTCTGAGTGGCCAATGCCTTCACTTCGTTCGCTACCACCGCGAAACCCTTGCCGGCGTCTCCCGCGCGGGCCGCCTCGATCGTCGCATTCAGGGCCAGCAGGTTCGTCTGACTGGCGATATCGGCGATCAGCCGAACCACCGAACTGATCCGTTCGCCGGCGCTGGCCAGCGAGCCGATGGTTTCTCGCGCCTTCATGCCCTCGCCGGAGGCTTCGCGCGCCACCGTGCTGGCATGCTCGACCTGCGACGACACTTCGCGGATCGAGGAAGCCAGTTCCTCGGCGGCGGCCGCGACAATCTGCGCGTTCTTGAGTGCCTGATCCACGGCAAGCGAGGTTTGACTGATATTCAGAGTGACTCTGCCGACCGAGGTGGTCACCTCGTCGGCGTCTCCCAGCATCGCACCCGCGCGCTTGCCAACCAGTTCCACGGCGCCTCCAGCCTCGGTTTCGATCGCGCGAGCCATTGCCTCGACTGTCTCGTGCCGGATCGCATCCGTTTTGCGCTCGAATTCGCGCCGCCGCCATTCCGCGAACGACAGGTGAGCCCGCATGGCGCGCAACATGGCGACCACACCTCGGAATTCGGGTACCGCGGGGGTTGCGATTTCCTGGTCCAGATCATTTCGCGTGATGGCACGTAACTGTCCCTCCAGGTCGTTGATCGGCCGCCTTATCCCGGTGTGCAAAGCCCAACCGGTGACCAGCACCGCGGCCACGCCGGCACAGCCGAGGCCTATCCCGATCATGAGACGCCAACGAAGATCCGCGACCGACTCGTGGTAGGAATCACGTCCGATCTGGATCTGGCGAACGACCAGATCGCGATCCGCGTCGAACACGGACTGGAACAACGGCGGAACATTTTTTTGGAACAATCGATCGAGTTCAGCGACGTTGTGTTGTTCGGCCAGCGCGAGCGCCGGTTCCATGCCATCGTGCAGCAGGGCGGTGAGCCGTTCATCGAACTGCCTGATGAGAACAAGTTGATCCGGCAATCGTTCGCTCGCCTTATAGTCCCGCCAGATCGTGGCGATCTGGTTCAAATTGTCGCGTATGGGGGGAATGCGCTCGGCGAGCACCTGCTCCGATGGTTCCCCACGCCCGAGTGCGATTGTCATCTGCGCGATATGGTTTCGATTATCGCGGATACGATCGACGATGCCGCGCAACTGATCCACCGACACCAGGTCGTTCTCATAGACCTTTCGCAGCGCGCCGTTTGACGATGCCATGCCGGAGAAGCCGAGCCAGCCAACCGCGACGATGACCAGCAAGGCGGCGAAGGACGCGAACGCGATGCGGCCGCGAACCGAGCGCCAAAGGTCCAGCAAGCGGCTGCGCGACCCGTGCGGAACAATCTCGCCGTCCCGCAGCGCGACGCCCTTCGCGGTACCGTCCCCCAGAGCGGCGTAGACCTTCTCGGCGGCAGCGACCGCGGCGCGCGACGGCCTGGAGCGGATCGAAATGTATCCCGTCACCTGATCGTTCTCGATGACCGGCGTCACGTTTGCCCGGACCCAATAGAAACCGCCGGACTTTGTCCGATTCTTCACCAGCCCGTCCCAGGGCCGCCCAGATTTGATGGTAGCCCAGAGGTTGGCGAAGGCCAGGGCCGGCATATGCGGGTGACGGACGATATTATGCGGCGCCCCGAGCAATTCCGCTTCGCTGAAGCCGCTGACCCCCACAAAGGTTTTGTTCGCGAACACGATCCGGCCTGCCGGATCGGTGCGAGAGACCAGTGGCTCATCGCCCGAAACCTCGGTCTCGACCGCGGTAATCGGCTCATTGATTCGCATGTGTCATTCCTTCGCGCGATTCGCTCTGGCAGGCGGCGCGCTGAACCATCCGGCGGGCGCCTCGATGCTGCCAGCTTATGAGCATGCTCAGGTTGATGATGTCTTAAGGCCCAGGCAGGCTTGCGCGGCCGGCGACCCGGACGCATTCGAAAACCTCGGGCCCGCGCGACCCGGCTCAGGATCAGGCATGAGCGAAAACCTCCCGGGGTTTGCTCAGGAATGATGCGATGGACAGGGCGGTTGCGTGGCCGGAAAGGGCGGCCTTCAATGGATGGCTGCTTGCCGCGGTTTTGTGCGGTCGTGCATTCGGGGCATGAATGCGGGCGTATGGTTGAGGGGGAGGAATTCATGTCGCCGAAGCCGGAACGGCCCGCTTTGTCCGCGCCCACTCCGCGACCCAGTGGTGCGCCATTGGCACTTTCTGGGATACGGGTCGCGGATTTCAGTCATTTCATCGCTGGTCCGCTCTGTTCGATGATCCTTGGTGATCTGGGTGCCGAGGTGATCAAGATTGAAAAGGCGGACGGCGGCGATGATTTCCGCCGCCTTCGCCCGTTCGTCACCGAACAGGAAGGCGCGCCGTATCTCTGGACCAACCGCAACAAAAAGAGCATCGCGCTCGATTTGACCCGGCCGGAGGCACGGCGCATCGCGCGCGAGATCATCGACCGGTCCGATGTCGTGCTGGAGAATTTTTCCACCGGCGTGATGGCGAAGTTCGGCCTGGATTACCCGACCGTCGCGGCCGCGAACCCAAGGCTGATTTACGCGTCGGTGTCGGCTTATGGGCGCGACGGTGAGCTGCGGGATCGTCTCGGGTTCGATCCGATCGCGCAGGCTGAGTCGGGGTTCATGGCGATGAACGGCGAGCCGGATCGGGTGGGTTTGCGCACCGGGCCGTCGATCATGGACATGAGTACCGCGATGATGACGTGCAACGCCGTGCTCGCCGCATTGTTCGCGCGCGAGCGTCTTGGCCGCGGCCAGTTCATCGAATCAGCGTTGTTCGACACAGCGGTGACGATGGTGGGGTTTCACGCGATGAACTATCTGGTCAGCGGCGACGAACCAACCCGGTCCGGCAACAACAGCCGCGATACCGCGCCGACGGCGGCGTTCGAGACCGACGACGGTCCAATTTACATCGCCTGCGCCAACGATCGCACCTGGCACCGGCTGGCCGTCATGGTGCTGGATCGTCCTGACCTCGCGGAGCATCCGGATTATGCGAAGACGCGGGAGCGGACGGGCAACCGGGACGCGTTGATCGGCATCGTTGGCGAGATTCTGCGCACGAAACCGCGCGCGGCGTGGCTGAGCCGGATGCGTGAAGCCGGCGTGCCGGCGGGCGCGATCAATTCGATCGCGGAAGCGTTTAGCTCAGATGAAATGCGCGCACGCGAACTCGTGCAAGAGATCCCGCACCCGGCGGCGGGCGCGGTGCCGAATATCCGTTTGCCGTTCAGGTTGCACGGTACGCCGCTGGCCGATCCGGTCGCGGCACCCGGCCTCAGTCAGAACGCGCGCGAAATTTTGCATGACGTGCTTGGCTACGATGCGGCACGGATCGAGGCGGCGATGGTATCTGGCGCCGTCGTACCACCCCGCTCTTAAATCACGTCCAGAATGAGCCGGCCGAACATCGTCATCTCCGGACTGGTTTCGGCGTAACGATCGATGGTGGCCAGGACGCGGCGTACCGTCTCGGCGTCTGGTGCGGGGCCAGGGGGCAAACCGGACAGGCGGGCGACGATCGACGGCGCCGCGTCTGCCGCGGCAGCCCGGAACGCGGCGCGGGCGGTGTTCGTTTCATTCACCGACAGCCTCGGCACCAGAGCGTCGGCCAGCCAGGCGAGAAACAGCGGGAACCTCGCCAGTTGCCGGTAAAGCGCCGGGATGAACGGAGCGCCGTCGACGTCGGTGGCGAAGCGCATCAATATGGCGCGTTGGTCCGGTGGTAACGTGAGCGGATCGGCATTGCCCGGCATCGGCGGCAGCATCTCAGGCGGTGTCCAGGTTTCAGTGATGCCGGGTCCATGTGGGGGCGGCGAGGTCAGCATCACCCGGAGGCAGGCACCGGTCATGAGGTTGACCGGCGAAACGCGCACGAAATTCTCCGCTATCGTGCGGACGGTCGCACGATCGGTGGTGTCGAGCCGCCAGGCAGCTCGTTCAGCGACCGAAACAGGCGGCAATGGAGTCATTCTGACGCTGTTCGCCAGCCTCCATCCGGCTTCCGGAACGATCCCGGACACCATCGCGGGCCGGATCGCGGCCCATGCCCATTCGAGAACTCCGGGCATGGTGGCGAGATAGCGTTGTAGCGACGAGACGTATGGAACGCCGGAAAACCGCCGTATTTCATCATAGATGTCAGCGATGGCCCCGGTCGCCTGGTGTTCCGGCAGCTCGGCGAGAAGGGTTTCCGGCATGGCATGGTCCAATCCGTTCGCGCGGCGACGCGCGTATCATAGGCCAGTCAACTGAGGTGACGGTCGTTCGTCAACCGTGATTGGGTCTCGGGTTATGGTCTTGGTCAGGGAATGATTGAGCACCGCGGGAAAGTAAGTGGTTCAACACGGAGGGCACGGAGGACCACGGGGTTACACGGAGTAGTAAGAATCTCAGGCGCTTCGCGCGATAGTTGGACAGACTTCCGCGCGAAGCGCCAGATTTCCTTCTCCGTGCAACCCCGTGGTCCTCCGCGCCCTCCGTGGTGAAGTCTTTCTTGCCTGGTTACGCCAGAACCCTCGGCTCATCGATGAACGCCACGAATCACGTAGGCGCTACCTCGATGTTCTTGTACTCGGAGCTTAAACGGCGCTTGTGCGTTGCCAGGAACTCCTCGACCCTCTCGGGCCGCAGCGGGCCTCCCAACAGGAAGCCTTGAATTTCGCGGCAGCCCAGTTGACGCAACTCTTGAAGCTGGGCCTCGGTTTCGACGCCCTCGGCGACAACGTCGAAGCCGAGATCGGTGCACATACGGATCATCGCCTCCAGGATCACCCGCGTCCCGCGATCCGAGCCCTGTCCCTGGATGAACGACTTGTCGATCTTGATCTTGTCGAACGGGAAGCGGCGCAAATAGCTCAGGCTGGAATATCCGGTGCCGAAATCGTCGAGCGTGATCCGAATGTCCATCGCGCGCAACTTGTGCAAGGTTTCCAGCGTGCGCTGATCCTCGTCGAGCAGCACGCTTTCCGTCACCTCGAGTTCCAACAGGTGCGCGGGAAACTGGGTCCGCCGCAGAATGGTTCGTATATCCTCCTGGATGGTTTCGCAGCGCAGCTGCAGCGGCGAGAGATTGACCGCGACCCGTTGGCGTGCGTGCCACTTGGCCGCGACCCTGCAGCTTTGCTCGATCGCCCATAGTCCGAGCGGATTGATCAGGCCCGACCGCTCCGCGATCGGAATGAAAACGGCGGGCGACAAATCCCCCCGTTTTGGATGGCGCCAGCGCGCCAGTGCCTCGAAGCCGGTGACATCCAGCGTCTCGCAGGAGAACTGCGGCTGCAGGCGCACTTCCAGTTCGTCGCTGTCGAGCGCGCGCCGCAGATCGCTTTCCATCATACGGTTTTCTTCGAACAGCACCATCATCTCGGGGTCGAAACTCTGGGCTGAGCCGCGGCCCGCCATCTTCGCGCGGCTCAAAGCAATATCCGCGTGCCGGAACAATGTCGGCGTGTCGGACCCGTCGCGCGGGTAGAGCGCGATACCGAGGCTCGCGCCGAGGTGCAGCTGTTGGCCGCGCACCGCGATCGGCCGCGCGAGCGTGCGCGGGATTTGTCGCGCGAGGCCCATGACCGCCACTTCGTCGTCCGGATCGTCCAGGAACAACAGGAACTCGTCGCCGCCAAGGCGCGCGACGATATCGCGGTCGGAAACCAGGTCGCGTAGCCGGCGTGCGATCTCGATCAGGACCTCATCGCCGCCCTCGTGGCCGAGCGTATCGTTGATATCCTGGAAACCGTCGAGATCGAGCAGGATCAGCGCCGCCATCCGGCCGGATGTGGATTTTTTCGCGATCAGGTCCTGAATGCATGACGCCGCGCGCCAGCGATTTGGCAGGCCGGTCAATCGGTCGTGATCGGTCAGGAACGAAATCCGTGCCTCCGCATCGTGGCGCGAGGTCAGGTCGGTCCCGACCAGAACCGCTCCGCCGTCGGCGAGGTCGTGACGCGTGACGCGTACGATCGTGCCGTCGGGTCCGGGCAGGTCGGCCTGCTTATTCGTCTCGCCCCGCTTATCCATCTCGCCCGGCTTATTGGTCTCGACTGGCAGTCGCAGTGCGGCACCGGCCGAGTTGGCCATGATGACGCGGCCGTCCGCGCTCTCAACCCGAATGCCTTGATCGACACTTGCCAAAATCGCTGTCAAAGCGTCGGCGGATATTTTGGCCTGGCCGCGCCGCGTGTACCAAAAAACGCCAGCCAGAAGAATCAGCGCGGTGCCGGCCAGCCTCGCGCTGACGATGATGAGCCGTAACGATTCCCAGCCCGCGAACGTGGCGTCGTAACCGATCCCGACGATCAAGGCGGCCGGCACGCGGTCCAGATGATGGTACGAGAAAATTCTGTCGACGCCATCGAGCGGACTGACATGCCGGCCCGTCACGATCGCGTTGTCACGCCGCGTCGCGGCGGCGTCCCCGGACATATCCACGCGGATTCCAAGGATTCCGCGTACGTCTGGGATGCGCGCGAGGATGACGTCCTCATTGGAGAGGAGCGTTATGCAGCCATCGAGCGCAGCGACGGCGGATGAGAGATTCAGCAGCGCGTCGCTCTCGAGCGAATATAAGAGAATACCAGCGAACGATCCGTCAGGATCCACGATCCGGCGGGCAATCGGAATGGAACCAAGATAACCGTTTTTGCCCGGGATTGGCTCTCCGACCGCGAGGATATCGCCCGAAGCGGCGAGTCGCGTCATCAGGCGGGGCCACCCCGACGTGTTGGCATGCGCCGACATCGCCGCCACATGTCCGTCCGGCTCGATGAGCGCGATGCCGCCGGAGCCTCTGGCCGGCGGCAGATGTGCCAGCGCCTGGCCCAGATTGTTGGCGGAGTACCTCTCCCGCAAATCCAGCAGCGTCCGATCGGCGTCCTCGAAAAGATTGGTGATCTTTTGTTCCGAGTATTGAGTTTGGTCGACGATCATCTGGAGCGCGGTCGCCTCGCGCTCTCGATACGTGTATTGGATGAGCAGGTAC
>Ga0302324_100030403_pt1 | contig 10209 bp, 8 predicted proteins | sample Palsa_T0_1_FD_201949 | JGI IMG/M metagenome (GOLD analysis project Ga0302324, IMG submission 201949) | Peat permafrost microbial communities from Stordalen Mire near Abisko, Sweden - Palsa_T0_1 | ecosystem: Environmental > Terrestrial > Soil > Palsa > Peat permafrost | place: Sweden: Abisko... | reverse complement strand
ACCGTTGTGTTCGGCGATCTCCTGGGCGCGCAGATGTTTTTTCACCGTGATCGGATAGTAGGTTCCGCCCTTGACGGTCGCGTCGTTGGCGACGATCACGCACGCCACGCCCTCGACGGTCCCGATACCGGTGACGATCCCCGCGGCGGGCGCTTCGTCGCGGTACATCCCGTGCGCGGCGAGCGCCGAGAACTCCAAGAAGGCGGTGCCCGGATCGACCAGCCGGTCGATGCGGTCGCGCGCGGTCAGCTTGCCGCGTTTGCGATGGCGCTCGACCGCGGCGACGCCGCCGCCGTCCCGCGCGCGCGCCAGCTCGGCGCGCAACTCCTCGACCGAGGCCGTCATCGCGGCGGCGTTGCGCTCGAAGGCGGGGTCGCGGGCGTCGATCCGGGTCGCAAGCAGGCTCACGCCGACGATTTTAAGGACGGGGTGAGAATATCCATGCCGCGGCGGGCGGAGTGCTTTTTTGAGCATATGCTGAGTGCCGTGGCTGTCCCAACGACGACTCCCGCCTCCTATCGTCCGACCGGCTCGCTCGATGCCGCGGCGGCGCTGCGTCCGTACGCCGGTCCCTGGAACCGACGGCTCGCCGCCCACCTGCTCCGGCGTGCCGGGTTCGGTGGCTCGCCGGCCGACGTCGATCGCTTCACCTCGCTCTCGGCCGCCAACGCGGCCCTCGCGTTGGTGCGCTTCGACGACGCGCCGGCCGAAACGCCGCTGCTGCAGCCGCAGCTCGTCCCGCCGCTGGGCATGTACGCCAAAGACGCGCCGATGGACGATGTCTCGGTCCAGGCGCGCAAGGCCTTCCAGATGCAGAACAACGCCATCCGGCGCGACAACCTCATCGCGTTGCAGACCTGGTGGCTCCAGCGCATGATCGCGGCGCCGAACCCGCTGCAAGAGAAGATGACGCTGTTCTGGCACGGCCACTTCACCAGCTCGCCGGAGAAGGGGACGACCGAACAAGAGCTGCTCGCGCAGAATCAGCTCTTCCGCACCTTTGCGTTGGGCAATGTGCGCGAGCTGACCCAGCGCGTCTCGCAGGACCCGGCGATGCTGCGCTACCTCGACAACAACGTCAACGTCAAGGCGCACCCGAACGAGAACTATGCCCGCGAGCTGATGGAGCTCTTCACGCTGGGGATCGGCAACTACACCGAGCAGGACGTGCGCGAGTCGGCTCGCGCCTTCACCGGCTGGACCTTCCAGCGTAACCCCGACGACACCGGCGCGTTCTTCGCTAGACCGCGTCAGCACGACGACGATCCGAAGACCTTCTTGCACCAGACCGGCAACTTCGACGGCGCCGACATCGTGCGGATCATCTTCGCGCAGCCCGCCTGCGCGCATTTCTTCGCCACCAAGCTGCTCGCGTTCTACGTCTACGAGGATCCCGAACCGGGGCTGGTCGACCAAGTCGCCGCGCTGCTCGTGCGCCACGACTTCGAACTGCGCCCGGTGATGGCGACCCTGCTGGCCAGCAACGTCTTCTACAGCGAGCGCGCGTACCGCGCGCTGGTCAAGAGTCCGGTCGAGTTCGTCGTCGGCACGCATCAGCTGTTCGGCGTCCCGACCGTCGCGCCGGTCGAGCTGGGCGCGCTGCGCGCGATGGGGCAGATCCTGTTCTACCCGCCCAACGTCAAGGGCTGGGACGGCGGCGCGGCCTGGCTCAACAGCCAGACCGTCCTGACCCGCGAGAACTTCGCCAACGCGATCGCGCAGAACCCGAAGATGACCGCCGAGGCGACCTGGATCCAGCCGACGATGCGCACGATGGACCCGAAGCAAGTCGCCTTCATCCTGACCGACACGATGTTGCAGGGCGACTGCTCGCGCGCCGCCCAGGGGCAACTGATCGCCTACCTCTCCGGCGTCGGGCAAACGGCACTGGCGCAACTCTCGGTCGAGAACATCGACGAGCGCGTCCGGGGCGCCGCCTACCTCACCATGGCCATGCCGGCCTACCAGCTCGCGTAAGGACTCGCCATCATGCCTCTGTCACGCACGTCATTTCTCCTCGGTGCGGTCTCCGGGCTAGCCGTCGTCGGCCGCAACGATCACTTCTTCGCGCGCGCCTTGGCGGATGCGCCGTTGCCGGGGGCGCTCGACGACCGCGTGCTGGTCGTCGTCAACCTGCAGGGCGGCAACGACGGGCTCAACACCGTCGTCCCGTTCGGCTCGCCGGACTACTACCGCTACCGGCCCACGCTGGGCATCCCCGCCGCGAACGTGCTGCGGCTCGACGACGTCGTCGGCTTCAACCCCGCGCTCGCGCCGCTCAAGAAGATGTACGACGCCGGGCAGGTCGCGGTCGTGCAGGGCGTCGGCTATCCCAACCCCGACCACTCGCACTTCCGCTCGACCGAGATCTGGCAGACGGCGGCGCCCGAGACGTACGTCTCGACCGGCTGGCTCGGCCGTTACCTCGACGACGCGGGGTTGCCGAGCGACAACCTCTTCAACGCGGTCGCGCTGAGCAACATCTTGCCCGAGGTGCTGGTCGCCCGGCGGACCGACGTGCAGGCGATCGACGCGCTGCGCGGCTACGGCCTGACCAGCGACCGGGTCGCCGTCAACCGTGACGCCTTCCACGAGTTCGCGCAGGACGCGCAGGTGCCGTTCGACTCGCCGTTCTTGGCGCAGGTCGCCGAGATCGAAGATCACGCGCAGCGCGGCGCGCAGGAGCTGCCCAAACTGGTCGCCGGCTACAAGACCGACGCTACCTATCCGGCGACGCCGCTGGGCCGCAGCCTCGCGCTGGCCGCGCAGATCGTCGGCTCGAAGCTCGGCACGCGCGTGCTCTACGTGCAGCACGGCTCGTTCGACACGCACACGACGCAGCAGCAGACGCAGGACCGGTTACTCGCCGACCTCGCCAACGCGCTCGCCGCGTTCTACGCCGATCTGGCCGCGCACGGCAACGACAAGCGCGTCCTGACGATGACCTTCAGCGAGTTCGGGCGCCGCGTGGCGGAGAACGCCAGCCGCGGCACCGACCACGGCGAGGCGGCGCCGGTGTTCCTGATCGGCGGCGGGATCAAGGGTGGCCTCTACGGCTCGCACCCCGACCTGGCGCAGCTCAGCATGGGGAACCTCCCCTTCTCGACCGACTTCCGAACCGTCTACACGACCGTCATCGAGCGCTGGCTGGGCCGGCCCGCGACCGCGATCGTCAACGGAAACTTCTCGACGCTACCCTTGCTCGCCTAAGTCCAGCAGCGTGCGCACGTCGGCGGCGATCGCGCCGGCCGTGTCCTGCCAGCCGTGCAGCACGCGTAAGCGGCCTTCGGGATCGATCAGGTAGATCGCGCTGGTGTGCTCCAACAGATAGCCGCTCCCGTGGCTGTCGGGGATCCGTTCGTGGTCGACGTGGTAGGCGTAGTAGACCGGGATCAGCTCTCCGGCGCTGCCCGTCAGCGCGACGAAGTGCGGGTTGAACAGCCCGACCCAGCGGGTGAGCACGGCCGGCGTGTCGCGCACCGGGTCGATCGTCACGAAGGCGACGCTGACCCGCGTGCGCTCGGCCGGCGTCAGGGTGCGGTAGACGCGGGCGAGCTGCGCCATCGTCGCCGGGCAGACGTCGGGGCAGTGGGTGTAGCCGAAGAAGAGCACGACGACCCGGCCGCGCTGCGCGGCCAGGTGAAACGGCGCGCCGTGCTGATCGGTCAGCGTGAAGTCCCAGGCCGGCTGGCCCGGCAGGGTGATACCGGTGAAGCGCGGGGCCACCGCGCAGATGACGAGCGCGCCGACGAGCAGCAGCGCGGCCGACGCGACGCGCAGCGTCCGCTTCACTGGACCTCGATCTTCGCCATCATCCCGCCGTCTTCGTGATCGAGGATGTGGCAGTGATAGACGAACGTCCCGACGATGACCGGGTCGCGGAAGTCGAGCAGCACTTTGGTCAGCGAGGGGATGAGCTGGCCCTGCACCCCGACGCCCTCCGGCGGGAGCACCAGCGTGTCGACCCAGTGCGGTTGCGGGACCGGGACGCCGTTGACGCTCTCGACGATGAAGTGGACCTGATGGATGTGAAAGTCGTGCACCTCTTGGGAGTCGTTCTCGAGCGTCCACTCCTCGGTCGTCCCGTGCTGCGCGACGATAGCCGGCGCGGCCGTCGCGCTGTACTGCGCGCCGTTGAGGTAGAAGCCGTTGGCGTCCTCTTCGAACTGGATCGTGTGCTCGGCGCTGGGCGGCGGCATCGTGCTCGCATAGTACTGCGAGCGGCGCAGCGAGGCAAACGGCTTGCGCACCCGCGTCTGGGTGACGCCGTTGTCGGGGTTCGACCAGGTCGCGTCGTCGGCGAGCTGGCCGAGGGTGATCTGCGGATCGGTATCGCCGACCGGTCCCGACCGGAAGCACTTCGAGATCAACGGGGTCGGCGCGGCGGTCCCGGTCACCAGGAACTCGACCCGGCCGGCCGGCGGGATCAGGATGTCGGTCTGCACGATCGTGCTCGGCGCGCCGGGGTAGATCGAGAGCGGGACGCCGTCTTGCGCGACGATCGTCATCGGCTCGCCGCCCAGCGAGAGGTCGAAGTGCCGGTGCCCCGAGGCGTTGAGGACGCGAAACAACTCGGTCTCGCCGGGCCGAATCCCGATCGAGGCCTGCGGTAGGCCGTTGATCGTCGGCGTGGCGTCGGTCTCCGGCGCGCACGCGTTGCCGCCCCCCTCGTCGTCGCGCGGCGAGCGTGCCGCCGCGGCCAGCCGGCGCGCGTGCGCGGATTCGCCGGCGGCGAACGAGTTGTCGTTGGGGATGTCGCGCAGGACGATCACACGCTCGCGCAGCCCGGCCGTCGACGGGACGTAGTTCGCGATCCCTTGGATCACGATCGCGCCGGCCATCCCGTTCCCGACCTCCCAGGACGAGAGCCCGTGCGGATGCACGTGGTACCAATACAGTCCCGGCGGTTGATCGGGGTTGACTTGGATCGTGTAGTCGAGCGTCCCGCCGGGCGCGGCGAGCGTGGTGATCACGTTGTCGCCGGGGGCGTTCGGCGAGGAGGTGAAGCCGTGAAAGTGCAGGTTCGAGTCGGTCGCGACGCCCGGCGCGCAGAACGCCGGCAGGTCGTTCACGAAATGGATCGTGATCGTGTCGCCGGGCGAGACGCGGATCGTCGGCGCGACCTCGACGCCGTCGAAGAAGAACGCCGGCCGCGCGTCGGCGTCGAACTGCGCGGTCAGCGTCAGCGCGGCGACGCCGTTGACGCTGGCGACCTCCGGCAGGACCGGGAGCGGCGGCGGACCCGCCGCCGCGCTCGTGCCGGCCAACGGCGGAGTCGCGGCGTGGCCGCCGCCGCCTCCGCAGGCGACGAGCGCGAGCGCGATGAGCAGCGCGCCGACCCTGCGCACCCGTGACGCGTGCATCAGTAGGCCACCAAGAACGACGCGGAGAGCACGTGGACGAGCTGGCCGAGATAGTTGTGCTCGGCCGTCTCGAACAGCGTCAAGCGCGTGTTGCGCGTCAACCGGTAGCCGAAGCCGCCGGTGTAGGTGCGCGCGAAGGTGGCGTCACGCGTCGCATCCCAGCGAGCGATGGCGAAGGCGCGGTTGCCGAAGAGCGCTTGGCGGACCTGGAGGAAACCGCCGCTGCTCAGCAAGTCGTCGCGATAGACGTCGGCGGCGGTGTCGTTGCCGGTCTGGTAGACGAGGTTGACCTCGGTCGCCCCGCGCGTCCAACCGATCCCGTAGCCGGTGCGCCAGAACCGGTCGGGGATACCGCTGAAGAACTGCATCCCGTTGAAGCCGAAGCCGGCCACGTCGCGCGTCCCGTCGTACCGGTACGCTTCGAGTTCGAAGTCGCCCAGGTCGCGTTGCAGCGTGAGCATCGTGTCGGCGCCGTGCGCCGGCAGACCGGAGGCCGTGTCGTGCCCTTGCAGCACGTTCACCGTCCCGGCCAGCTCCCGCGCCGGGTCGCCGACCGCGACCTGCCCGCCGATCTTGACGTCGAAGAAGTCGAACGGATCGATCCCCGCCGTCTGCTGCCAGATCGCGTACGGCTGCGTCGTCTCGCGGAACGTCTCGGGATCGAGCGGGAGCGGCAAGGTGAACTCGCCGCCACGCAGCGTGATCGGCGTCGGCGCGCCGTCGTTGGTCGCGCGGTAGGCGTACCAGACGTCGCGCGGCCGTCCCGGCTCGCCGCCGTCGACCGCGTAGACCTCGGCCCAGTACGACCCGCGCGGTCCGACCGACCCGCCGGTCAGGAACTCGATCTCGTCGACGATCGCCTTGGGCAGCGGCCCGTGGCCGACGTCGTCCGGATCGGCGGCGCCGGAGCTGGCGTAGCTGTCCTCCATCCGAACCGCGATCGGGAAGACGGCCTTCGGCTTGAGCCCCGGCATCCGATAGCCGTTCGCCAAGAAGAGCTGCCCGAAGGCCGTCAGGTGCGGCACCACCGTGTGGCAGACCTGACACGTCAGCCCGTACCGGTGCGCGAACACCGGGATCGCCCCGGCCGGAACGGGGACCGCCGACGAAGCGAGGACCAGAGCCACGACGAGGGCCCGGCGCGGGACGAACATAGGCCCTCCGAACGCAAGTGTTAGGAAAGCCTAAATCGCCCCATGAGGTGCTCCTCCCTGCCGGCTGCCACACCGGTGGGCAGGCGACGCGCCGGAAGCCGCGCACGCGCCCCCGAACGGCGGAGCGTGGTTTCGCTGCGCTTTCTCGGCACGGGTGGTGCCCGCTGGGTCGTCGCCAAGCAGATCCGCGCCTCAGGCGGGTTCTGGCTGCACGCCGACGGGACGAACGTCCACGTCGACCCCGGGCCGGGTGCGCTCGTGCGCGCGCTCGGCCACCTGCCGCCGTGCGACCCGGCCACGCTGGACGCTATCGTGCTCTCGCACAAGCACCTCGACCACAGCGGCGACGTCAACGCGATGATCGAGGCGATGTGCCAGGGCGGTTGGCGTCCGCGCGGTGCGATCTGCGCGCCGTTCGATGCACTCGACGCCGCCAGCGAGCCGGTCGTCCTGCCGTACGCGCGGCGCTTCGTGCCGCGCGAGTGGATCGTCGAGGCGAACGGCGGTCCGTTCGTGGTCGGCAGCGTCGACGTGCGCGCGTCGTTGCGCTTGCAGCACCCGGTCGAGGTGTACGGATTGCACTTTCGCACCCCGGCCGGGACGGTCTCCTACCTGCCCTGCACGCGCTACTTCGATGCGATCGTCGAGGACTACCGCGCGCATGCGCCGGCGGTGCTGGTGATGAACGTGCTGCGCTTCCGCGACACGATGGACGTCGACCACCTGACCTACGACGACGCGCGGACGCTGGTCGAGGGGATCCGGCCGGAGGTCGCGATCATGTCGCACTTCGGGACGCGGATGCTCGAGCGCGATCCGCGCCGGCTCGCCTACGAGCTCGAGGACGCGACCGGCGTCAAGACGTACGCAGCCTACGACGGCTGGACGTACGATGTCGCTTGAGATCGAGAGCGCGCGGCCGGGCGAGGCGGATCCCTTCTGGGCGGCACACGATCGCGACTGGCGTAGCGAGCTGTGGAACTTCCGCGTCGTCTGGCACGAGCAGACGCACGACGTCCTGGCCCGTGAGGGCGAGACGATCGCCGGCGCGCTGCGGCTGCACGTCGCGGCCTCGCTGGGCACGATCGCCGCGCTCTACGTGCTGCCGGACCGGCGCCGGCGCGGCGTCGGCCGCTCGCTGCTCGCGCGGGCCGAGGAGCTGGCGAACTACTACAACTGCCACAAGATGACCGTCGCCGTGCTGCGCGAGCACGACGCCCAGCGGTTCTTCGCGGCCTGCGGCTACCACCTCGAGGCGGTCCTGCCGCAGCACACCTTCAAACTCGACGTCGCGGTGCTGAGAAAGTTCCTGCTCTAAAGGATGGCGCCTGACGGCGCAGCCGCTCGCGCGGAGGCCGGCGGCGATTGAAGAACTCGTGGACCGGCCGCCATTCGGGGCCCAGTCCACGATGGTCCGCGAACGCACCGTCGTAGAGGTAGACGTTCCCGCGCTGGCTGATCGCGTTGACCAGCGCGCCGCCGCCGCCGAGCGTCGCGCGCGCGTCGCCGTCACCCTGCTGCGCGATCGTGGTCGGCGCGTCGAACTGGGTGAAGACGCGGCCGCTCTGCGAGTGCGCGACCAGTTCGGCGCCGGCGTTGACGCCGAGCGCGATCGACCCGCTCTCCGACTCGAAGCGCGCCAGTCCCGGCTCGAAGGTCCCGCCGTCGTAGACGATCGAGCCGCTGATCGTCGAGGCTTCGATCTGGGTCGTGCGACAGCGCTCGAACTCGACGCCGGCGGCGTTCACCCGCACCCGGACCCGCTCGAAGTCGTCGTCGGTCAGCGTCAGCTGCCCGTTCTGCTGTTGCAGGAAGGCCGTCGTATCGGCGTCCTCGAGGCGCACGCGCCCGTTGCCCTGCAGCATGAACAGGTTCGCGCCACGGTAGCCGTCGATGGTGGTCTGACCGCCGCCCGAACGGACCTCGAGGATCCCCGTCCCAGCCGGGACGGTCACGACCAGATGCGAGCCGGCCGGTGCGGCGACGGTCACGACGTCGTGCGGGCCGGCGCGGAAGCCGGAGAACGGGAAGTCCTCCGGCGGGAGCAGGCCGGTCCCGATGACCTGACCGTCCAGGCGGTCAACGTAGGCGAAGGGCGGCAGGCGCGCGACCAGCGGCCGGGCCGGCGTCCCCCAGGTCGCCGCCTCCCGGGTCACCGTCGGCGTGACGTCCGGCGAGTCGACCTGCAAGAAAGGACGGTCCCAGGTGCGCACGAGCACGTCGTTCCCGGCGCCGCGGACGAGGATCCGAATGACCGGCTGGTCGGCAAGCAGCATCGACGTCGAATCGGCGACGCCGGGGGCGGCCGATACGAGCCCGAGCAGCAGCAGCCCTAGCCCCGCGGCGATCCACCGCGTGGCTAGAGTTCGGAGGACGTCCACCGACCCATGGTAGCGGCGCCGGCCGGGACCCGTCATGAACCGGCGGTGAAGGATTCCGGTTCGGCCGGCAGGCGCACGCGGAAGAGTGAGCCACCCTCGGGCCGGGATTCGGCCGTCACCGACCCACCGTGGATGCGGGCGATCGAGCGGACGATCGCCAAGCCCAGCCCCGTCCCTTCGACGTTGCGCGCCCGCGCCGGGTCGCCGCGGAAGAAGCGGTCGAACAGGCGGTCGGAGAGCGACTGGTCGATCCCGGGACCTGTGTCGCGGACTTCGAGGATCGCTTGGCCGGGCTCGGCGTGGACCTCGACCTCGATCGTGCCGCGATCGGTGAACTTGATCGCGTTGTCGATCAGGTTGCCGGTCAATTGGCGCAGCAAGCCGGCGTCGCCGAGCACGATCGTCCGCGAGCCTTCCGGGTGGTGGAAACTCAGGCGCAGCCCCTTGGCGCCGGCGCGCTCGGCGGCGTGCGCGACGACGTCGCCGGCGAGCCGTTCGAGGACGACCGGCTCCTTGGGGATCTCGTCGCCCGACTCGGCTTTGGCCAGCGTCAGCATCCCGGAGACCATCGCGGCGAGCCGGCCGCTCTCCTCGGCGATCGCCTCGAGCGAACTGCTCAGGACCTCGGGTTCACGCTGACCCCAGCGCCGCAGCATCTGCGCGTTCGCGTTGATGACGGTCAGCGGCGTGCGCAGTTCGTGCGACGCGTCGCTGATGAACTGCCGCTCGCGCGCGAACGCCGATTGCAAGCGGTCGAGCATCGCGTCGAACGCCGCCGCCAGCCGGCCGACTTCGTCCCGCCGCCGCCAGCGCAGCCGCCGGTCGAGGTGTTCCGAGCCGATCGCGGCGACCTCGGCCGTCAGCCGTTCGATCGGATCGATCGCCGAGGCGGCGACGAAGTAGGCCACGATCGCCACCGCGATCGCCGCCGCCAGCGCGACCATGAACAGGATCGTGCGCGCGCGCGCGATCAGTTGGTCGACGCTGTCGAGCCGTTCGCCGATCTGCGCCAGAACGATCGGCCGGCCCTCGGCGTTGGTGACGACGCGATCCAGCACGAGCATCGTGCCGGGCCGGTTGCCGGCCAGGTGCAGCGCGATGAAGCTGTCGGTCTTGCTCGGCGCGAAGGGCGGCAAGGTGATCCCGCCCAGGTCGGAGCTCTTGCCGAGTGTCTGACCGGTCGGCGTATCGATTTGAATGTATTGGTTCGAAGACGCCCAGCGGTCGAGCGCGACGCGATCGGAGAGGTAGAGCGTCAGCGGCTCTTCGTCGGCAAAACCGTAGCTCGATACCTCACGCGCGGTCTGCTCG
>Ga0302324_100030400_pt1 | contig 10209 bp, 7 predicted proteins | sample Palsa_T0_1_FD_201949 | JGI IMG/M metagenome (GOLD analysis project Ga0302324, IMG submission 201949) | Peat permafrost microbial communities from Stordalen Mire near Abisko, Sweden - Palsa_T0_1 | ecosystem: Environmental > Terrestrial > Soil > Palsa > Peat permafrost | place: Sweden: Abisko... | reverse complement strand
TTGCGCGGGAACCCTGCGGTGATCACGATGATGTCGCTGCCCGCCGTCTCCGAGTAATCTCCCGCGGCGGTTGAAATTCCCACGGCGCGAACGTCGCTGCCGAGAATGGGCGCCGATTCGGCCATGTCCAGGGCTTTGCCGGCGGGCACGCCTTCAAGGATGTCGGTCAGGACGACGTCCGCGAGTCCCGCGTCATGAATTCGTTGCGCCGTCGTAGAGCCCACGAATCCTCCACCCACCACTGTCACCTTCTTCCGCATTCCCAAATCTCCTTGTGTCGAATTAATTTGCTCGCGGCGGCGACGTGAATCGCGCGCGCCTGCGGCGTTAGGTCGATTTTGCCACTGCGGCCGCTTGCATATTCTCGATAATGGCCGCGGCGTACTCCGACGTCTTGAGTTTCTTGGCGCCGGGCATGAGCCGCTCGAGATCATAGGTGACGCGCTTCTGCTGAATGGTTCGCGCGATGCCGTCTTCGACCAGGCGCGCCGCTTCGCGCCAACCCATGAAATCGAACATCATGGCGCCGGAGAGCATCACCGAGCTCGGGTTGATCACGTCTTTGTCCGCATATTTCGGGGCCGTGCCGTGGGTGGCTTCGAAGACGCCGAAGCCGTCGCCGATATTTGCGCCCGGGGCCATGCCGAGGCCGCCGACCTGCGCGGCGCAAGCGTCCGACAAATAATCTCCGTTCAAGTTCGGCGTGGCAAACACTTGATATTCATCCGCGCGAGTGAGCACCTGCTGAAAAACGGAATCAGCGATGCGGTCGTTGATGAGTATTTTCGTTTTCCACAGGCCCTTTCCGTGCGAGGTGGACAACTCGGCGAGGGTGCGGTTGACCTCTTCGATCACCCGAGCCTTGAATTCGGGACTGGCCTGCTCCAGACCGGGCTCGATGAGCTCCGCATTGCGTTCGGCGCTGAGGCTGGGATCGCTGTCCTGGTTGCCGAGAATCCAGCTTTCGCGTTCGGTGACGATATGCGCGCGGAATTCCTTGGTGGCCAGCTCGTAGCCCCAATCGCGGAAGGCGCCCTCGGTGAACTTCATGATGTTGCCCTTGTGCACCAGGGTGACCACGCGGCGCTTTTCCTCGAGGGCATGCTGGATCGCACGGCGCACCAGGCGCTTGGTCGCGCTCGGCGAAATGGGCTTGATGCCGATGCCGGAATCCTCGCGGACTTGCTTGGTGGTGCCCTTCAGCATGTCCAGATTCAAAAAATCAATCAGGCGCTTCACTTCGGAGGTTCCGGAGCGCCACTCAATTCCGGCGTAAACGTCCTCCGTATTTTCGCGGAAGATGACGACGTTCATGCGCTCGGGATTTCGCACCGGCGAAGGCACGCCCTCGAAATAGCGCACGGGCCTGACGCAGGCATACAGCTCGAGCACCTGGCGAAGCGTGACGTTGAGGGAGCGTATGCCGCCTCCCACGGGCGTGGTGAGCGGGCCTTTGATGGCCACGCGGAAATCGCGGATGGCTTCGACGGTGTCCTGCGGCAGCCATTCCTGAAATTTCCGGAACGCTTTCTCGCCCGCGAAAATCTCAAGCCACTCGATCTTGCGCTTCCCGGCGTAGGCTTTGGCTACCGCCGCGTCAAAAACCAACTGCGAGGCCTTCCAGATGTCGCGGCCGGTGCCGTCGCCTTCGATGAACGGAATGATGGGATGTTCGGGGACGCGAAAGGCGGCATCGTCCCCGTACTCGATCGGTCTTCCGTTTGCGGGGACCAGGACACCATTGTAGGAATTCTTCATTACGTGGCAGCTCCAGGAATTGTCGCGCGAACGCTAGCCTTGCAGGCCCGCGCAGACGACATATGAATCTTTTACGTTAGCATAACATTGACCGCCGGTGTAGGCCGGGCGCTGCAAATCGGACCACAGATGAACAGAGATAAACACAGACAAGAGCAGATTAAAAACAGGCGAAGGCGGGCCGCCTCGCGGATTTGCGGCAAGATTATGCTGGGCGCTTCGAATCCGGTATATTGAAGCTGCCAGGAGGCTCGTGATCTTGACAGCGTCTTCCCTCAAGAAACTCATCATCGCCGGCATAATCCTCGTGGTGGTATGCGGCGTGTCCCTGATTGTCCGCAAGTACTTCCTGCACCCGCCTCCGGGACCAACGCTGCAGCTCAGCAGCACTTCCTTCCAAGCGGACACCGATCTTCCGGCAAAGTTTACGTGCGATGGACAGGACGTGTCCCCTGCGCTCGCTTGGGGAAATCCACCGGCGGAGACTCGCAGCTTCGCGGTGATCGCCGACGATCCGGATGCGCCAACGAAGACTGTAGTTCACTGGGTGCTTTACGACGTGCCCGCGTCCACGCGTTCGCTGCCGGAAGGATTGCCGAAAGACGCCGCGCTTCCGGACGGTTCGCGCCAGGGTCGCAACGACCATGGGTCAGTGGGCTACAGCGGCCCGTGCCCTCCGCCAGGTCCGACGCATCACTATTTTTTCAAGATCTACGCCCTCGATTCCGCCATCGATTTGAAACCGGATGCGGGGAAAGAAGACCTCGAACGCGCGATGGAAGGACACATCCTGGCGCAATCCCAATTGATCGGGCGGTTTCATCATTAGCCAAGACGAAACGAGAGATTCCTGGCGCCGCTCCTTTGCCGAGGGCGTTCAGGGCAGGTGGCCCGGCAGTGTGCGTCCCGCACAGCTGCCTGGATGATGTGAAAGTTTTTCTTATGCCTTCGATAAACGATACCACTGGTACGAGCGTCGATTTCGATTTGACGCTCCGAATGCCGGCGCGATACCCTACGCCTCGTCGGCGCGGCTGGGGAACGAGCGGCGGGCTTTGATCCGCGCCAGATTCCATCTCAAGGAGCTCCATGACAACTGAACTTCGCAATTTTTTGACCATCCCCTACGACGAGCTGGAACAACTCAATTTGCAGGCCAAGGAGAAGCGCAAGAACCGCGTGGCGGCGCACAAAATTGAGGACGAGCGGCTGAAATATCTGACGGACGAAAAGCGCATCAAAGCGGTGACCGTGCTTTTCAGCGACCTGGAAGGCCGCCTGCACATGCTGGACTATGACAAGAAATTTTTGGTCAAGAACTCGGACAACTTGACCTTTGACGGCTCGTCCATTCGCGGCTTTACCGCGCAGCGCGAAAGCGATTTGCGCTTGACCATGGATTGGAGCGCGTTCTACTGGGGGCCGGCGGACATTTTCGGGCCCGGCAAGGTGCTCGTCTTCGGGCAGGTGATTGACAAGGACGGCACGCCCTACAGTGCGGATATGCGCGGCGTGCTGAAGGGATTCGCCGACAAGATGTACAAGGACGAGGGCTACACGCTGAACGCCGCGAACGAAATCGAAGGATTTCTATTTCAGAGCGCGGATGCGGAGCAGCACTACTACGAAACCGGGAAATTCGACTACGTGAATACGGGCGGCTACTACCATTCGCTCCCGGGCGATCCGCTGCGCTCCTTTATTGACACTACCGCCGAAGTGCAGCGCGCCATGGGCTTTCAAAACGAAAAGGACCACCCGGAAGTGGCGCCCTCGCAGTTCGAGATCAACTACGGCTACGGAGAGGTTGTCGCCGCCGCGGACCAGATTCAACTTTACAAACTCATTTGCAGGCAGGTGGCCAACAAAATGGGCTTCACCGCGAGCTTCCTGCCCAAGCCGGTGGTGGGTGTGAACGGCAGCGGAATGCACACCAACGTCTCGGTGAGCAAGGGCGGGAAGAATTTATTCTGGGATCCCAAGGGTGAAGAAAAACTCAGCAAACTGGGATGGACGTTTGTGGACCGCGTGCTGACCTACGGCAACGACATCTGCCTGGTAATGAACTCGAGCGTGAACGCCTACCGGCGCCTCGATCCGCACTTTGAAGCGCCCAATCAACTGAAGGCTTCGGCCGTGGACCGCGGCTCGATGATCCGCATCCCCATCGGCAACGAGCGAAGCATGCGCGTGGAGTTCCGTTCGGTGGCGCCGGACGCGAATCCCTACATGGTGATGTATGCGCTCTTCCGCTCCGGACTCGAAGGCGAGGCGGCTAAGATCAAAAATCTGCGGCAGGCCGAGCGCTACTTGCCGGACAACATCTACACCGCGATCGAGAACTTCCGCAAAGCGGATTGGACCACCAAACTTTTCGGCGAGGATGTGAAGGGACGCTATCTGGATTTGAAGCAGGCCTCGGCGGACCGCTGCTCGCGGCTCCTGGGCACGTTTGTGAAGGCGCCCGAGGTGCAGTATCACCACGAGGTGTACAACCAGTTCCTCTGGAACCTGTTCTAGACTTCCGGCACGCATTTCGCATTCGGGCAATTTCGGCCTAAGCGAAAGGGCCGGGCTCAAATGCCCGGGCCTTTTCTTTGCGCGAGCCGAGCTTTTCGAACTCCGGACTATTAAAGTAATGCATCCGATACGTAATCGTTCGACGGTCCCCGCTCGATGCAAGCCCAATGCTAGAGTTGATCGAGGCGATCTTCTCTCTCGATCATGCGACGCCACTGGGTCACAACTCTTCTCGCGTATCTGTGTTTCACGACGGCCGCAGCGGAGTTCTATGGGTTCTGCCTGCTGGCGCTGAAACCCGGCGCTGCAAATGACGCGCCGCTCTATGTGCCGATCTGGCGAATTCTCGGGCTGTTTCCCTCGCCTTCTTCGATTTCGTGGGCCATAAGTGTTTTCGTGGGCAGCGTCTCGCCCGCGCTGCTTCAGTCGAAGATTTACTCGGACGTGGTGAACGCGCTCGTGCTCGTATTCAGCGTCGTGCTCGGCATGGCCATCCTGCAATTGCGGCCGTGGGCGCGCTCCGCGCTGGTTGCAATTTGTGCGCTGACGTTGGCTCTGGACGCTTACACGTTCGTTCAACTCATCAGATACTCCCCGGGGATACTCGCGGTATTGACTTCGAATTACCGGGGAGCCTCAGCGGGTTACGTCTCGGGAGTGGGTCCCGGTGCAGCCTTTGCCAGCATCGCAATTTCCGTCGCGTTGCTTCGATTGCTGCTTCGCGATGGCCTTCCGGCCATTGGCGCGGCGGATTCGAACCCGAATCCTCTGACGGGAAGTGTTCTGCGCGCGACACCCGAGGAAGCTAAGCTACAGCGCGCGAACAAATTCGTCCTCGCCGGCACCGCCGCCTCACTTCTCTTGCAATTCACATTTGTAATCGGCATTGGAGTTTCGGGCGAAAGCGGCTCCGGCCTGATGCGATTGTTGTTGTGCGTGATGATGGCGCCTTGCGTCTTCATTCTCATTCGTTCATGGCGTGGCGCGGATCGCTTGTCCCTGGGAGTCGCGACCGGCTACGGGCTGCTGATTTCTTACATGGGCGCGATTTTTCTGCCGGTCTTCCTCGTCGCGCTTATGTGGATCTCCGCGGGTCAGAGTCACCGAGATAATTGGCTTTTTGGGTTGCTTGAGGCGGTACCGCTGATTCAATTCTTCGTGTTCGTAACAGCGATTGGGGCCACTCGCCATCTGCCTTCGACACGCCCGAAAACCGCGGGACTCGGCATCTGGGGCGCGGCGTTTCTGATTCCGGTGGTTCTGGGAACCGCCGGGCCGCAATTCTATTTTGACTGGCAACAGGGAAGGATGCATGTTCCGGGCGCGAAATCCTGGAAAGAGGAACTCAAGGACATTCAGAATCGAGAGGTTGCCGCTCGCGATCTGGTGCACACCTACGGCAACTGCGCGTTTCTATATGCCAAACTGCATCCAGACACCGGCTTCCCGGAAAACGCGATGCAGATGGGGCCCGGAGGCAGTGCCTGCTTGACCGCGGAGCAAGCCGCCGGCAATCCGCAGGGATATTCTTTTCACTATGCCGCGGAGAAGTCCGCGGGTTCCGTGCGCTACGACCGTTTTACGGCCGCCACGCAGCTCGACATGCAGCATCATTACGACGCGGCGCTGATGGACGAGAAGGGCATTTATGTCCTAGGACACTCCGCCGTGGAGCAGAAAAGCATGGTGTCCGCCGATCAAATTTCCTGGGACTCACCGGGAATGTACAAGCAACCGTGGAACGTCACTGCATGGATGCTGCCCCGAATCGAGGTTTGCTCAAACCTGCTGCTAAAGGAGAGCCCCAGCTCGGAATACCCGCTCGCGCTCGTGGCGATCTTGAGCGTGAAGGAAAAACCGAACGACCCGGACTGCCTGAAATTATTCGGTTCGAGGCCCGATCTTGTTCTGCAGGCTGCGGCCAATTCCAATCGCGTCGAAGATCACGGATACATCCTTGATTATGAGCCGGCGCGAGACTCTTCCGGCAAGGTCGTCCATTTCGGCGTATCGCTGCGGCCGAAGAATTTCGGGCAAGATGGGGTTCGCAGCTATTTCATGGACGATTCCGGAGTGATTCACGCAACTCCCGAAGACCGTCCGGCGACTGCAGCTGACCCGGAAGCCATGACGTGCGAGTCCGTGCTCGCAGAAGTTTGCCAGGACGCGCCCACGAAGCAATAGAATCAGCGCTCTGCTCCGCTAGTCGTAATATTCCGCGCCGAGGTGCGTGATCAATTCTTCGCCCATCATCCAACGCAAGGTGTTTTTCAACTTCATGGACTGGATGAAGAGGTCGTGCTCGGGATAGAGTTCCTTGGCGCACATGGGCGATTTGAAATAGAAGCTCAGCCATTCCTGGATGCCGCGCATGCCCGCGCGCTTGGCCAGGTCGAAAAACAGCGCGAGGTCGAGCACGATGGGGGCGGCGAGGATCGAATCGCGGCACAGGAAATCGACCTTGATTTGCATGGGGTAGCCGAGCCAGCCGAAAATATCGATGTTGTCCCAGCCCTCTTTATTGTCTCCGCGCGGCGGATAGTAGTTGATGCGCACCTTGTGATGAATCTTGCCGTAGAGCTGTGGATACAAACTCGGTTGCAAGATGTATTCGAGCGCGCCGAGCTTCGATTCCTCTTTGGTCTTGAACGAGCCGGGATCGTCCAGCACTTCGCCGTCGCGATTGCCGAGAATGTTGGTCGAAAACCAGCCGTTGAGTCCCAGCATGCGGGCCTTGAATCCGGGCGCGAGGACGGTCTTCATGAGCGTCTGACCGGTCTTGAAATCTTTCCCTCCGACGGGCACTTCCTTGGTCTTGGCAAAATCTTCCAGAGCAGGGATATCGACGGTCAGGTTGGGCGCGCCGTTGGCGAAGGGAACTCCCTCGCTGATCGCGGCGTAGGCGTAGAGCATGGAGGGAGCGATCGCCGGATGGTTCGCTTTCATCCCTTTTTCGAACGAGGCCAAATCCTTGTGCACGTCTTCGGGCTTCAAAAATACTTCCGTGGAACCACACCAGACCATGACCAGGCGGTCGGCCTTGCTCGATTTCTTGAAATTGCGGATGTCTTCGCGGAGTTGTTCGGCGAGGTCGAATTTATTTTTGCCTTTCTTGACGTTGGGACCCTGCAAGTTCTTCACGTAATTCTGATCGAACGCCGCCTTCATGGGCTTGATGCCCTTCAGAAATTTCTGCACCTTGGAGAGGTCTTTGGAATCCAGCACGCCAGCCTTGGAGGCCGCTTGATACGCGTCGTCCGGAAAAACATCCCAGCCGCCGAAAACGAGGTCGTCGAGTTGCGCGAGCGGCACGAAATCATTGATCTTGGGAGTGCGGCCTTCGGTGCGTTTGCCGAGGCGAATGGTGCCCATCTGCGTCAGCGAACCCACCGGGGCGGATTGGCCCCGCCGCACCAATTCCACACCCGCCATGAAGGTCGTGCTCACCGCGCCCATTCCCGGCGTGAGCACTCCCAGCTTTCCTTTCGGGCGAGCAATACTTACAGGCCTGCGCATTCCGTTTCCCCCAGTCCATTGAAGATAGCGAGATATTGTTGCGATTAATCGCGCGAAGTAAAGCTATTCATGATGCGGCAAGGCTCGCGCTTTTGCAAATCGAATCGCGGATTGCGGTAGAGGCCGGCGCGCGCAAGCAGCGCGAAGACATCGGCGGAGACGAGCTGGGCCGATGGATGCGGGGGAAATTTGTTTTCGGCCGGCGCTTTATTTCTTGCGACGGGCAAGGCCAGGGATGACGTGGGAGCAGCACAGAAATGCCAGGACCGCGAGAACTGCCATCATGACGTATGCAATCATGGCCGACTCGCCTTGGTGCAGATGCTCATGCCGGGATAGAAGCACGGAAGATTCCAATCCTGCGATTCCGGCCATCCCACTGAATCAAGGGGACTAAGCGTTCGGCCGGCCAGCATCCCGTGTGTCCTGGGGCAGACACTTGGGGAATTTCAAGCACAAGAACGGCAATTTCCCAGTAGTGCGCTAGAGCTTTTCAAGCCGAATAGAACCGTCGCCGGAGGAGATTGAAAGCGTCTGGCCGCCTCCGTTCAATTTTCCATGGACGGAAGAATGGCTGAGCGAGCCGTTGATCGTCAGCGGAATGTTCACGGTTATGGAGCCGTCGCCGGTTTTTGCATCAACGTCCGCGGCCAAATCCGCGGGGATGCGTAGATCAATGTGGCCGTCGCCCGAATGAATTCGCCAGGCTTTGGCAACCTTGGAGCCGCTGCCGACTTGCCCGTCGATATTGCCGTCGCCGGTCTTAAGTTCGAGCGAATCGAATCGGCCGCTAATGCGCAGATTTCCGTCGCCGGTATCGGCCTCAAGCGCTCCGTCGAAGTTGGTGCCTTCGATGTGCCCGTCGCCGGTGTGCAGGCGAATCTGCCCGCGAATCGCACTGGCGGTGACGTTGCCGTCGCCGGTGCTGAACTGGATGCGCCCGGAGAGATCCTGCGCGGTGACGCTCCCGTCGCTGGTTTGCACCTCGAGATCCAGATCGCGCGGGACGTGCACCTCTACCCGAATCGACTTGTGGCGTCCGCCCCACAATGACCAGTTCAAGTGCGGAAGTTTGACGCTGACCGTGACCTGATTGCCGTTTTGGCTCTCTTCGATGCGTACTTCGCTCGAGGCGATCTTGTATCCTTGCGTGATCACATGGACATCGATCTGCTTCTGATCGCCGCCGGTCACGAAGACGTCGCCGTCGTCCGTGGACACGTGCACATCCGCGCGCCCGTTGACTTGATACGTTTTCGACCAGTCATCCGCACGCACCGGCGCAGCCGTCACCCCAGCGCCACCAATCGCCAACGCCAATGCCCCCGCCGCCAGAATTGTCCGCATCATGAGCTTCTCCATGTGGGTGAGCCGTTCGCCGGCTACCGGCATAAGATACGCCAGTTCGCGCCCAAATGTTCCGTGGCTTTGCCGTAATAGGAACGACGGATGGTTGAAAAGCGAGGAGCGAAGGGAAGGCTACTGGGTGAATCCGCAACGCGTGTCGTGGGTGCGATCCTCGAAGAAGGTGTGTAGCTCCAGCACTACGCGCTGCTCGATGGTGGGGCCCATGCCGTGCTCGTGCAGCTCTTCGTAATCGTCGGGGCATTGTTTCCGCGTGGCATCCCCGGCGGTTTGCCAGAAGGCCAGGTGATTTGGATCGACCAGCTCCGCAGGCTCGTGAAAATAGCTGGCATCGAATACGCGCATGCGCCGGGCCAGGTCAAAAATGTAAAGCCGCCGATTTTCCCGCGAGCGGTCTTCAATGAACATTAGATCGCCCAGAATGCCCAGAAAAGAGTAATCGCCGAGGTCTCCGCTCTTGACCTCGTAGTCTCCGGGGTTCGCGTCGTACTCGCAGGGGAAGATAGCATCCTTGGCCATTTTGCGCTTTACCACGATGTGCGTGCGGACAACATCTCCATGATTCGCCTGAATCACGAAATATTTGTCATAGGCGAAGCAAACGGTGTCCTTCTTGCGCTCGATGGCCGCGTGGTTCGTTCCCGGAACGACGGCGAGCTGTTGCTTATCCACGGGCACCGCAGTGACACCTCGCGTTTGTCCCCGAGCCGATGGCAGCACTATCAGCAGAAGCGCGCCAGCGCACATGATTACCCGCTTCACACCGATCTCCTTGACCCCAAAGCCGGCAAACTGCCCAGCCAGCCCTATGTTTAAGAATATACTTCAAAGCCAATATTGGAACACTTCAGTGCGGGGTGTGTTCCTGTAGTGATATCGGGGCAAAAGGGAAATTCGGACGGGGACGGCCATGGCGCTCGCCGGCGTTTCATTCCCCGCAAGCCCCCCGCGACAGTGTTCTCCAAGAACGCAGGTTCCCGCTATGCGGACTTCCGTTTCGCTGCCGGTTCCTTGGCCGCTCCGGGTTTCGGCCGCAAGGCCGCCAGAAAA
>Ga0302324_100030398_pt1 | contig 10210 bp, 11 predicted proteins | sample Palsa_T0_1_FD_201949 | JGI IMG/M metagenome (GOLD analysis project Ga0302324, IMG submission 201949) | Peat permafrost microbial communities from Stordalen Mire near Abisko, Sweden - Palsa_T0_1 | ecosystem: Environmental > Terrestrial > Soil > Palsa > Peat permafrost | place: Sweden: Abisko... | reverse complement strand
ATACGGTCTTCATGGCGGTTCCTCTCGTCTCGATGGACTTGTTCGCACTCGCCACGGTCGCAGCGCGACCGGACGAGGCGTGAGGGACCGCCACCTACAAAGTTCTACAAGCTACGGGACAACCTCCCGGCAGGTCACGGCGGTGACAGCGCCAGCCGCGGACGCCGGCCGCCCAGAGCGCGCGGCGCAGAGCTAGCTCGGGCTTGGTGTCCTTGCTGCGGATCGCGGCCATGTTGCGACTACGGCCCTCAGGTGAGAGGTGGTCGGGGATGCTTGGATCTTGGCGACCGCAGAGCTAAGGCGCTGCGTGGACGCCTACAGAGGTCATGTGTGGCAGTCCCTCTGCCGTACGTTCGCGTTGCCCGACTCGACGACGCGCGACTATGGCGCGACGTCGCGGGCATCGAGCGTCGCTCACGCCGACCGATCCTAGGCCCCCGTGGATGAGACTACGGTGGCTCGCCATGTGGCAGCGACCCGATCCGCCTCGTCCGGCGACGGGAGCCCGCTGGCGATTACGTAGGCCGTGAAACCGGAGGATCCGCTGCCGGTAGATACCCGGCCACCAGCGGGGCCCTCAGAGCCGCCGTTCGCTGGCTGCGGATCTCGGATTAGCCACGGAGGAGCTGTTCCCGGATACGGGCCCGGTCCGCGGCTGGCAACCGCCGGTACGCTGCCCACAGTTCCTCGAGCGGGTCCCTCGTTCGTTTGCCGCGCGAGACCCATTCGCGCAGGCGCAGCAGAGCCGTGGGCTCGAGCGTGGCGATCGCGCTCGCGACAGCGTCGTGCGATGGCCGTTCGCTCGACCGCACGTGACAGCGGTCGCAGACGGTTGCCAATCGTGGCTCGCCGTCGTCAGTCGGCTGGGAGCGAGCGATTGTGAGCTTGGCGGTTCTCAGCTGCTCGTCGGGATAGGCCTCGCCGCCGCCAATCCCGCAGTAGACGCAAACGAATCCATCCGCGGCGAAAACATCTTGGCGCTGCGTGTCCGTGATGCCCGGCCCGGACGTCTTGGATCGATAGCTAGGATCCCATACCGGACCGCCTATCGCGACGAGGCGCAACTCGTCGGAAGCAAGGGACCGGTCCTCACGGTAGGTCGAGATGACCCATCCGTCAGCACGTAGGTCTCGCATCCGGCGGTCGACCTGTTCGATGCGCGGAAAGGCCTCACGGAGATGCGCCTTCGTAAACGATCCGCCGACACCGATTTCGGTTGCCAGCCAGAGCGCGACCCTGACACGCGTGCCGACTATTGAGGTTCTCCAATCTGGCACCGGCATCCCGTCATAATGCCTGATGGAGAGCCGGTCAATCGAGGAGAACTAGGTGTCCGTGATGTTGCCGCCTAACGCGGCCGATGTGAGGAAGGTCGTCGAGGATCGCTTGGCGGCACTCAAAGCCGAGCCTGGTCTCAGGGAAACCGTGACGATCGAATGGCGAGGTGAGCAGCTGACCATCCCAGTCATCTCGATGCCGGTCGGCCTTCTAAGCTACAACCCCTTAACCCACCGCATCCGCGCCCAGCGGACACTTGATCCTCATCGGGACGACGAGCTGACGAATCACCCCTTTGGGACCGCCGCGCAGGCATACCTCCACCAGCTTCTGATGGGGGACCCATCCGATCCGACGAAGGTCGATCCCAGCTTCGAAGCGCTGAAGGAAGACCTCGCTCAGAATGGCCAGAATTCGCCGGGGATCGTGACCCGCGAGGGCATTCTGATCAACGGAAACACTCGTCGGGCGGCCCTCAGTGAGCTGGGTCACGAGAACCTCAGGGTCGGCGTATTACCGCCTGACGCCTCTCGCGACGACCGCGATGCCATCGAGCTGTCCTTGCAGCTGCGCAAGGAGCACAGGCGTGATTACTCCTTCATGAATTCTCTGCTTGCTATCGACGAGCGTGTTCACGCGGGGTGGCAGGCGGCCAAGATACAACGGGAGTTTCGGATTAGGTCGACCACATTTGAGCAGTGGCGCTGGATTCTCACGGCTGTGCGTGAAGTTATTGAACGCAGCACTGTTACAGGGACGACTGGTCAGGTCGCCGCTCTCCGGCTCGTCGATTTTGAGACACACCAGGGGAAGCTAGAGGAGCTGTACCGGGCGTATACGGCCAAGAAGAAGACGTCGCCAGATGATGCCGAAGCGCTTCGAGAGCAGCGGCTTATGGCGATCGTCCTCGAAAAGTCCAAGACTGACGTCCGTCTCATCGAATCGGACTTCGCTGACAAGTATTTGAAGCCGGTCATGCCACCGAGCGACGCTTCGACGGCTGCAGCCGTGACCATCCCTGGCCTCACGATCACGGCTGACGCGCCAAGTGCAGCCGTGACAAGTCTGCGAGCGCTGACGGACAAAGTGCTTAAGGCCCGTGCCGTGGCGGAGAACCAAGACGACGTCACACCGGCCGATATACAAGACGCCACCCGAACGTTGCAAGATGTAAAGGAAACGCTCGAGCGGGGTCTCACGCAGGCTGGAAGGAGCTCCCGCGTACTTAAGACCCGTCTTGCGCCAGTGGATCGGTTATCTGACGCCGTCGACGACCTTCGAGAGACGTTGTCGGCCGTCGCGCAAGCACGATCCACTGGCAACTTTGACCCCGATGACCTCGACGATGTCCTCACCTCGATGAGGGAACATCTGGTTAAGCTGGCGCAGCTCGCTGCGCGCGAACCCTCGGAGTCTTCGCAGGGATTGGCGTGGCTGCGAGCCGTCGCGAGCCTGCCCGACGGCCAGACTTCGTAGGACGATGTTGCGGCTTGAGTTCTCGGTTCGCGCGGGGCGCGTCCAAGTCTCCTGCGACGCGGAGTCGACGGCACATCTCAATGCGCTGCGAGGACGATTCCTCACCAGTGCAGCAATAACCTCACAGGCGTTTGATGTTGGGATCGATGACCTCCTCGTCAATCTTCGCGATCTGACGGTTTGGCCCGCGACGGACACTGACGTTACGTGGCAGCAAGAGCTACGCGCGCTTGTTGAAGGCAACGCTGCGGATGACAAGTGTGGTGCAGGCTAATCCCCTCGCCGAGGGTCGCGGGGTTCGAGAGCAACACGCGGCAGGCATCGTCTTCGCGGAACCGTCTGAGCTCTTCCGCTCGATCCTCGGTCCCGCCATGAATCAGCGCAGGCGAGTACTCGTTGAGGAGCGCCCTAAGTGATGTGAGATTGCGAATGAACGTCGACCACACAAGGGTCTTGCGACCGCCGCCAGCGTTCGCGTGAACAATCTTCTGGACCTCTGCGTACTTGGGCGAAAGCTCGTAATGCGGCAGATCTCGCATCAGGGCCGCGAGCGACGAGCCTTCGGGTGGCACCAGGGGCGGGACCCGGTACGGCAGCGGCTCATACCGGCTCGCACCTGTCGCGAGAAGCGCAGGCGTTGTCGCAGCCATCAGCAGATATAGGAGGATCCTCCCCAGATCTGCCGCATCTTTCTCGCCGCCGCGCCAGCTGGCCGACATCTGCCCGAGCAGCGCTCTGTACAGCTCCCCGTGAAGCGGCGGCAGATCGATCCGCCGCACGCTGAGGCTCACAGGGGGAAGACCGAGCTCGCTCTTTGTTGTCCGGGCGAAAAGCGGTCGTAGCTTTACGCTCGCAGCCCGCAGATCGTTTCCCGCGAGAGCACCCGCCACAGCTGACCGGCCTTGTCCGGGCCAGACGAACCCCATCAGGTTCTCGAGGTCCCTCGCCCCGTTCGGAGCTGGGGTCCCGGTCAGAATCAGGCGCGCGACTGCGTAGGGCCCGAGCGCTAGACAGGCGCCGCCCCACGCCCCAGCTGAGCCGAGCTTCATTCGATGGGCTTCGTCGAGAACAAGCAGCGACGGATTCACCCGAAGCCAATGCAAGAGCGTGGGCTGAGCGTCGGGCAGCCGTTCGTAATTGACGAGCAGGATGTCGCAATCCGGTGCCAGACCACCTTCGAAGACCGCGATACGCGGAACTGACCCCGGAAAGCACGTACTAACTTCCTCCTGCCAGCTTTCGAAGGCTGATTTGGGAGAGACAACCATCGCGCGCATGATCTCGCCACGATCACGCTTTGCCTGCATGATCGCCAGCGCAACCCGCGTCTTTCCGGCGCCCGGAACGCTGAAGTCGGCTCCGTGGTTGAGCTCGAGCAGCTTGCCAAGGTCACGTCTTTGGAAATCAGTCAGTGGCGCGTCCCAACCACCATTGAGGTCCATAGGCAGCGGTGGACCACCTGAGTCGGTGCCAGCGAGCCGCGCCCGAACAATCGCGGCATGACGCCGTTTACGTCGATCGAGACTTCGCCGCAGGACGGTTCCTACAAAGCCTCGACCGGATTCATCGCCTAGGCCTGGACCCGGACACCAAGACGCAAATCACGGTGCTCGTAACCAATGAAACGATTGACGAGCTCGTAGAGCAGCGCCTTGCGCTCAAGCTCGAGTTTATGGCCGGTGTACTCAACGATCCTTCCGTGCAGGCGCTTCGTGACCTAGAGGAAGAGCCCAGCGAGACGGCGGGGATGGATGGCCAAGACCTCGCCGCACTTGTCAGCTACCTGAAGAGCAGTGCTGCCACCTGAGGCCGTCTTGCTGGCCGCTGCGCGCTGGCTTCGCCTACTGCAGCGATCGAGTGTCGAGCAGGCGGCGGCGATAATCCGCGCTGACGCCGCCCTCGCCGATCTCTCGGTCACTCAGTACTCCCAGGGTCTTGAGTGGCTTGCCGGCATTGGCCTCCTGGAGGAAGGGACGGGGGCTCTTGATCCGTCTGGCGGGCTAGGCTCGCTATCGCCCTCCGAGCTTCACGAGCTACTGCTTGCGGCGACGCTCGATGCAGCGCGGCCGCCATGGCTTCAGGATGCGGATCTGCTCGTCCGCGACACCGCCGATCTGCCTCAGGACATTGTTGCGCTGGCCCGGACACTCGATGTAGGCGACGAGGTGGCGCTTCGGAGCATTGCTGCGGTACACGGCAAGATGGACCTCGAGCAGCGTGCGCTGGTGGGGTCCGCAGGTGAGCTGGGGCTCATCGCCGTCCTCGAGGAGGAGTGGCCCGGATCCACCTATCACGTTGCTGCCGACCACGACGGCTTCGGGTACGACGTCGCGTTTAGGAGCGCCGGCGAGACGTGGCATCTTGAAGTGAAATCAACCAGTCGGCTCGGGAGACTCGTGATTCACGTAAGTCGGCACGAGCACGAGGTCGCACTCCGTGACCCAGCGTGGCAGCTAGTCGCCGCCGGACTCGACGGCGACAGCCGACTGGAGTGTCTTGCGACGATTAGCTACCCTGAGCTCGCAGCGCGGGCCCCAAGGGAGCTCCATCCGACTGCGCGGTGGGAATCCGTTAGGTACGCGATCAGCCCCGAGAACCTGACCGGCGGGCTTGCGTTTGTGCCAGGATTGACTGCGTCGGCCTCGAGGTACCTCGGCGCGTCGGGCATGACAGCTGCAGCGACCGGTTTTGCGTGGATGCCAGCGGCCGAGTGCTAACTCATCAGGTCATCAATGGCCACCAGGACCCTGAACACTTCGGCAGGAACTAAATGGGGCAGGAGAGACTTTGCGACCTGGTGCGCGTCAATGATCTTGTATCCCTCATGTTCAGTCCATTCATTCAATGTGCGGATCACTTCGGAGCCTCTTACCAGCCTGAGCCGGTCCTCCTCCTTTCCCCACAGGTATTCGAAATCACGCTCCGCAGCTTCGAGGGCAGTACGCGTGTCCGCGGGGCCGGCAAACCGCACCGAGTTAGCGACATATGCAGAGCGCGTGTCCGATTGCATCTGAGCTACCGTGGCTTTGATGCGGTCTGCGATGGCATCGGCGTCGGCGCCACACACATGCGCAAGGGCGCTGGGGTCGAGCACATAGTTCTCGAGTTCCGCGCGCTCCCAGATAACGACGGTGTTACTGGGTGCCGCAAGCTGTCGCCGGAGTGCCTCATCGCCCGCCCGAGTTCGCTGGCCGCCCTGAAGCAGCAGAACGGCTGAAAGCGCCGGCGGGAGTGCATCGCGCAGCATCTGTCCAAGCCTGTCAGTGTCTGACCATCGTGCAATGTCGCGCAACTGGATCATGCTGACGCGAAGCTCGTCGGCGACTCGGAGGGCACCGACCTGGCGAGCAAGCGATTGCAGCACCCGTATGTCCTGGCAATCAGTCGCGATCACGAGCTGCGTACGGTTCGTCCGTGCGAGATAGAGGTTGTAGCTACTGCCGAGGCTCGCGCTCAGCGCGGAAAGTGCGGCTCGTGACTTTGCTCGACGTGCTTGGCCTTGCCGACGGTCGACCCAGAGGACACCGTCGGGCGGCGCTTCGGCGACGACATCCGCGGAGTGGCTCGCCAGGATGATCTGGGCGGCGGTGCTAACGAGCAAGCGCACAAGGCGCCGCTGGAGGTCGGGGTGGAGGTACACCTCAGGTTCGTCGAGGACGATGGTCTCTGACGCCTCGGCGCGGTAGAGATGCCAGAGCAGCTGTACCCAGATCTGGACGCCGTCGCCTGCCCACGCCAATTCCTTCGGGACGCGGCTACCGGGTTCCGAATAGAACACACCAAGGCGGTTCGCGGCCGCGTCGAAGACGACGTCCAGGAGATGAATCTCCGGAAGCCAGAGTCCTGCAAACGCCTTGAAATCCTCCCACTCGCCGTCCCGTTGCATAAGGCGGGCGTGATTTCTGAAATGGCGACTGGCCAGCCGCGTACTACTTTGGCGGCGTATGTACTTCTCGTCCTTGAGTTCCTCGATCCTTTCCAGGGGCGTCACCACCGGCAGCACGGCGACAGCGCTGAACAGGGCTGCGACCTCGCCCTGCCCGACCATCGTCCCGCCTGGGCCTTCGAGGTAGAAGAACCCTGGGTCCCGTTCGTCGTCCTGCTCAGGCCAGACCATATGAAGCGATGCACCTGTTCGCCAGCGAACTGCGACCGACGCCTCGGACGTCCCGAAGTCGAACCGCACGGGATCCTCCCCTTCGGCGTTGTCCTCGAGCGACGGCATCGGGTACGCCTTCCAGATCCCAGCTCGGTGCCGGGCCTCGAACAAAGGCCGCTGGCGCCGTGCCCGCTGCAAGCAACGCTCCGCGAGCGCGATGGCCTCTATGACTGTGCTCTTGCCCGCGCTGTTCGGACCAACAATGTAGGCGTGGGGAGCGAGGTCCGCAGCGAGCCTCTCAAACCCACGGAAGCGCTTAAACTCGACCTTGGTCAGCATAGGGCTGGGCAGCAAGTTCGACCCGTGAGACCCACGGTTCGTCTTGGTCGTGGACGGCGGCTCAGGTCGGAGACGGGGGTTGGGGCACCGGAGTGCGCTACCGATCTAAACAGTCGTCGCATGATTCATCAATTCTGGATCATCTCGTCTAGGCACGCGAACGCCCAGGCCTGTCGGACCGCACACAGCAACTTCATGAGCCGAGTCCTCGGACGATCAGCCCTCGCGCTCCATCTCCGAGGTGGCAGGGGCGCGCGCGGCGGCGTCCCCGGGACTCCACCGTGCCTGCGCCGGCGTGTCAAACGAATATCAAACGAACGGCCCAGGACGGCCGGATCTAGGAGGCTGTGTGCGGCCCGCGAATCGCTGGATCTCCAGTATCCATGGGCATTTGGCGGCATCGGCCCGGATTAAGCGAACGGGCCCAATCGGGCTCATAACCCGAAGGTCGCGGGTTCGAATCCCGCCCCCGCTATAAGGAAAGTGCTGGAAATCGAGGCCTCCGAGAGATCGGGGGTTTCGTCGTTAAGAGCTGACGTGCGTTGACGGCGTTGGAAAGGGGGCGAATTTCTGCCGTTCGAGAGCTTGGGGTTGTATGACTGATCCACTCGATGAACCCAAACCGCCGGACCCCCTCGACGACCTCGTCACTGAGCTGCTCGACTGTGGCGGGGTCCTCAGCCAGATCATCAGCCACATGCTCAGCTTTCGGGCTGCAAAGCGATCCGCGCCCGATGCCGCGCCGATCCTCGAGGTCGCGCACTCCGTCATCCGTGGTGTCGTGGATGACATCCACAAGCGACATTCCAAGCGCGATATCAAGGTTGCAGCCCGGATCGTCAAGGAAGCGGCGGACGCCATCTCTGAGGGGGTCTTCTGTGTCGGGCCAGAGCTGAACTGACCTAGGTTCCAAGGAGCATCTCCGGGCTCCGTGAACACAGTAAGGGGTCGCCGTGCCGTGCCGTCAGCGAAATCAGCGTCGGCCGCTGTGCCAGCATCAGGACCCACAGGCAAAGAGGCATATCGGCGAAAAGACGGCATCGTACGCGCCGACCATGCCGTACAATCGTACGGACATGTCGACGAACACGTCAAAACGGTTTGAGTTTCGGCTTCAGCCTGAATCGAAGCAGCGGATTGAGCACGCCGCGAGCCTGGTCCAGGAGTCGACCAGCGATTTCGTACGCGCCGCCGCGGAGCAGCGTGCCGATGAGGTGCTCCTTGAGCACGACGTCGTCACGGTCGTGCCAGCGGAGTTCTTCTACCAGCTGCTGTCCGCCCTGGACGAGGAACCGCAGCCGAGCCCGGCCTTGGCGCGCGCGGGCGATCGGGCGCGGCGCGTTGTGTCGCGCTAGCGAGTGCAATTCGTCGCTGAGCAGCTGAGCGACGCTCACGATCTCGGCGAGTTTGGCAGCGGCCAGCCCGAGCTCGACCGGTGGCTGGTCGAGCATGCGCTCGATACGGCGAGCCGCCGGACGGCGCGGACATTTGTCTGGCATCGCGGTGATCGCGTCGTCGTTGCGTACTACTCATTGACTGCGCACTTGCTGCAGCAGGGGGAGTTACCGCGTTCGCTTGGCCGCGGGGGGCCGCGGCAGATCCCCGCCGTCTTGCTGGCGCGGCTAGCGCTCGACCTGTCTCTCCACGGCCAACGACTCGGCGGGGCGCTGCTCGCCGAGGCGCTCGCGCGAGTCCTGGTGGCCACCGAGACAGTCGCCGCGCGGTTCGTCGTGGTCGACGCGATCGACGAGCACGCCGCTGCCTTCTACGAGCACCACGGCTTCTGGCGCATACCCGCGACACTTCGCCTCGTGCAGAAGGTGTCCGACATCGCCGAGGCGCTGGGCTGAATCACGCGAGCTTCAGGACCTCGCTGATCCAATGCGCGGTCGCGGATAAGAAAAGTGCTTGAAATCGAGGCCTCCGAGAGATCGGGGGTCTTGTTGTTTGGGGGCGTGTCAAAGCGCGATCAAACGTGATCCGGCGCCGATTGTTGGGCCGGTGGCCCGCTGAGTACGCTTGACACCGTGGGCATCGACTCGATGGCCACGCGATGCGGGAGGTCGAGCGACAGCTCGCCGTCGACGAGACTGCCGTCCGCCAGGCCGAGCGGCGGAACGGCGTCCTCAGGCAACTCGTGGGCGCTACGGACCAGGGGCTCCAGGCAGAGCTGGTGCTCCCGCCGCGGGTCGTTCATGGGATGAAGGCCCGGTCGCCGTTGGGCGATCCGGTTGACCTTCCGGCGTTGCCGGCGACGCCGTTCAGCCAGAGCGATCTGCTCGTCAACGCCGATGGTCAGCCCAACATGGCGATTTGCCCGCAGCCCGCGTACCCCGGCGGCGACGGTACGGACCTTCACCGCGGTTCACAAGATCCTGTGAACTGCTCATCCAACAGCTCGCCAGCCACCAGCTCCTCCTCGATGCGCGTTCTCGTAGCGATGGTCGGCGTCGGCTGAGTCAGCCGCCTCCTCGACGCCGCCGCGCTCCAGTCCAACAACGCCCTACCCGTCGAGCATCCCCGCCGCCGACGCCGCCGCCGCGGCCACCACCCCCGTCCTCCAGCCCCTCAGCCAAGCCGCGACGCCGCTCTCGGCTAAACCCGATAGTTGCCCTGATCGAACCAGGTCTTGAGGGCCGGGAGCTGGGAGGTGAGGTAGTCGGGATCGTTGAGCCAGAGGGAGTAGGCCTCGGCGTAGAACTCCTCGGGGTGAGCCGGCCAGTTGTCTTTGGCGTAGGTGGTGAGGGGGTTGATCTTCTGGGCGGTGACGAAGTCGACGAATGCCTTCAGCCGCTTGGACGCGGGTCCGCCGGCGACGGTGGCTGACACTGCCGCGGTGGCGGCCTTGGCGGTCCCGAGCTTCGAGCGGGCGTCGGCGCTGGCCTGGGCGGAGGTGAACCACTTGTCCTGGGCGTCGCTGAGGGCTGCCCAGTCGGCGATGGCCGGATTGCCGGCGGGCAGGGCGGCCTTCGCCTTGTCGCGGGCGGTGATCGTCTTCTGTGCTGCCTGCTCGGAGGC
>Ga0302324_100030397_pt1 | contig 10210 bp, 8 predicted proteins | sample Palsa_T0_1_FD_201949 | JGI IMG/M metagenome (GOLD analysis project Ga0302324, IMG submission 201949) | Peat permafrost microbial communities from Stordalen Mire near Abisko, Sweden - Palsa_T0_1 | ecosystem: Environmental > Terrestrial > Soil > Palsa > Peat permafrost | place: Sweden: Abisko... | reverse complement strand
AGCGAGGATGCGAATCGCCGTTTGGCCGACATCGAGAGTCGTCTGCGCCAACTGGATGTCGAAATCGAGAAGTTGCAATCTGCGGCGGAAAGAGAGGCTGACGCCGAGGCAGATCGCATCCGGAAAGCTGCCGACGAGGACATTCGGAAAGTGGTGCAAGCTGCCGAGCAGGAAATCGCCGCTGCCGCAAAGCAAGCTCGCCGCGAATTGAGCACGCACACTGCCGACCTCGCGATCGCGCTCGCCCGTAAGCAGATTAATATCGATTCGAATACCGATCAGGTATTGGTAAGTACTTTCGCCTCGCACTTGACTTCAAATGATTCTTCGCATGACAACGGCGGAAAGGACGGCCGCTAGGCATGGCTTCCGTCGTAGGGACCTACGCGCGCGCCTTCGCCGATGTTGTAATGAAGAAGAGCAATCTTCTTGATCCCCCCCGGATACTGCAAGAGCTGCGCGGCATAGAATCGCTGTTCAAAGAAAGCGATCCGTTCCGCCGTGTCATGGAAAATCCGTCAATTCCAGAAGACCGAAAGCTCGCCGTACTCGATGCCATCAGCATGCGGCTGGTCACGACGAGGCAGGTGCGGAACTTCGTAGCCGTATTGACAGACCACAGAAGGCTGCCATTGTTCAGCGAAATTCTGAACCAGCTGGAACGGGAATTGGACGAGCGCCAGGGGCTAGTCGAGGCGGAAGTAAGCAGCGCGCGGCAGCTGAGCGATCCGGAGAAGCGGATGCTCGAAGCAGAAATCGCAAAGTTGACCGGGAAAAAAGTTCGCGCGCGCTATGAACAGGACCCTTCGCTATTAGGCGGCGCAGTGGTACAGGTCGGCACCACCATATACGATGGATCTGTGAAGGGGCAGTTGGACCGGATAAAGGAGCAGTTGGTGGAAGGCTGACTGCCGCGACGCATGGAAACTGATTCTTATGGCACAAATTAAAGCAGACGAAATCACCCAATTAATTCGCGAGCGAATCGAAAACTACGAATCGAAGATCGCGATGGACGAAGTCGGCACCATCATAACCCTCGGTGACGGCATCGCCCGCGTCTACGGCCTTGATAAAGTTATGGCGGGAGAACTCCTCAGCTTTCCGCACGGCATCGCCGGCATTGCCATGAACCTCGAAGAAGATCAAGTGGGCGTGGTTGTGCTGGGCGATTACACCGAGATCAGGGAAGGCGATGAAGTTAAGCGCACTGGCCGCATCATGAGCGTACCCGTAGGCGACGCTCTGATCGGTCGCGTCGTCAATTCGCTCGGCCAGCCCATCGACGACAAGGGCCCGATCACCACCGACAAGTTCATTCCCTTGGAACGCCTCGCTCCCGGCGTAATCGATCGCCAGCCAGTGCGCGAACCGATGGCCACAGGGTTGAAGGCAATCGATTCGATGATTCCGATCGGACGCGGACAGCGCGAACTGATTATCGGCGATCGGCAAACAGGCAAAACCGCCGTTGTCCTCGACACGATTATCAACAACAAGGGCAACAACCTCATCTGCATCTACAACGCGATCGGTCAGAAACGCTCGTCGATTGCCCAGGTGGTGAAGATTCTCGAAGACGCTGGCGCCATGGAATACACCATCGTGGTCGCGGCTTCCGCTTCCGAACCGGCTCCGATGCAGTACATCTCGCCCTATGCGGCTTGCGCGATGGGTGAATTTTTCCGCGACAACGGTCGCCACGCCCTGTGCATTTACGATGATCTTTCAAAACACGCCGCTTCCTATCGTGAAATCTCGCTTTTGCTCCGCAGGCCCCCCGGTCGCGAAGCTTATCCGGGAGACGTTTTCTATCTCCACTCGCGCCTGCTTGAACGCGCCGCCAAGGTCAGTGACAAACTGGGCGGTGGTTCTCTCACCGCGTTGCCCGTCATTGAAACGCAGGCTGGCGACGTGTCGGCTTACATTCCGACCAACGTCATTTCGATTACGGATGGCCAGATTTATCTCGAGACCGACTTGTTCAACCAGGGGGTGCGGCCGGCGGTAAACGTTGGACTTTCTGTGAGCCGCGTCGGAGGCAGCGCGCAGATCAAAGCCATGCGCCAGGTAGCTGGAACGTTAAAGCTCGAACTGGCGCAATACCGCGAACTTGCGGCGTTCGCACAATTCGGCAGCGATCTCGACAAGGCCACCCAGCAACAGCTGAATCGAGGACAGCGGCTGGTTGAATTGTTAAAACAGGCCCAGTTCTCACCCTTGCCTTTTTCGAAACAGATATTGATCATCTTCGCCGGCACGAGTGGCGCGCTCGATGATATGCCCGTCAATCAGGTCCGCGATTTCGAGCAGGCTCTTTACCAGTATGTCGATACGACCAATCCCGGCCTGCTCAGCACAATCATGAAAGAAAAGACGCTGGACGACAAACTGAAGGCAGAGATGTCCAGACTGATCAAGGAAGCGAAACAACAGTTTATCGATTCGCGGCAGGAATCGGCAAAGACTGACGAGCCGTCGGGTAAGACCGAGCGACAGCCGGGCAAGAACGGCCCGGGGAGCGACGGAGCTCGATCCGCGAAAAATGAGTCGACAGCCGCAAAAGAATCGACAGCCGACACGAGCAAGCAAGTAGCGGTGAAGCACTAGATCGTGGCAAACATTCTCGACATACGGCGCCGTATCCGCAGCGTGGTGAACACGCGGCAGATTACCAAGGCAATGAAAGCGGTGTCCGCGGCCAAGTTGCGCCGTGCGCAGGAGGCCGCTTTAGCCGCGCGTCCGTATTCGCAGATGCTTACGAACGTTTTAAAGTCCCTCATCTCGCGAGCCGATATATACGATCCGGTCACCGGGCTGCCGATTCATGCGCTGCTTGCTGAGCGGCCCGAAAAAACTGTTTTGCTCATCGTCGTCACCGGAGATAAGGGTCTGGCTGGCGCTTTCAACACGAACATTCTGAAGATGGCGATGAAGTTCATTGAATCGAAGCCCGATCAGAATATCGATATCGAATGCATCGGGCGCAAGGGCCGCGACTTCATGAGGCGGCGTTATCCGATCGGCCCGGAGAGAAAATCTCCCGATCCCGATTCGGGCTATCCGGGTCAGCCAGAAACTGGAGAGGCCCTACCGCGCGCCGGACGCATACAAATCGTCGGGGAACATGTCGGAGTTCTGGGCAAGGTGGAACATCGTTTCGCAACCACCCTCGGCGAGGACGTGGTCGCCCGTTACACGCATCTCGAGATCGATGGCGTCTACCTTCTTTTTAACGAATTCAAATCGGTGATGGCGCAACGCCTCGTGGCAGAGCGGCTTCTGCCGATCAAAGAGATCGGCGAGATCGACGTTCAAATGGCGGAGGAACCCTTGCCGGAGGAACGCAAGCAGCGATTTGAAGCGGCGAAGTCGGAGGGCGTCAGTATGCGTCGACCCGACACTCGCGATGTCGATGAACAGGCTGCCGGCTTTGGAACGTCATCCGTCGATTACATCTACGAGCAACCCCCACAGCAGCTGTTCGAGGGAATTTTGCCGAAGTACGTGGGTATTCAGATTTTTCACGCGCTGCTCGAATCCGTGGCCGCCGAACACGCTGCGCGCATGACGGCAATGGATGCGGCGACCAACAATGCCAGCGACATGATCGACTCGCTGACGCTGATCATGAACCGCGCGCGGCAGGCGAAGATCACAAAAGAAATTATCGAAATCGTAAGCGGAGCAGCAGCGCAGTAGCAGCAAATTTCAGGCCCTCAGGCGCCGTGCAATACTTGAGAACTTATCTATGGCAGAAAATGTTGGAAACGTAGTTCAGATCGCGGGTCCGGCGGTTGACGTGCAGTTTGTTGAAGCCTCGATGCCCCCCATCTATCAGGCGCTTCGCGTCGTCAGCGACGGCTTCAACGTGCCTTCTCCGGTTAACGTCATTCTCGAAGTGCAGCAGCATCTTGGCGAAGGCCGCGTGCGCTGCGTCGCGATGGAAGCGACGGAGGGAATGGTGCGCGGGATGAAGGCGATCGACCAGGGCGGTCCCATCTCCGCCCCCGTCGGTCATGGAACGCTGGGGCGCGTGATGAATGTCATCGGCGAGCCGGTCGACAATCTTGGTCCTATTGCTTGTGACAAGAGGATGCCGATTCATCGTCCCGCTCCGGCGTTCGACGAACAGTCAACCACCGCCGAGATGTTCGAAACCGGCGTTAAAGTGATTGACCTCATTCAGCCATTCTTGAAGGGCGGGAAGATCGGCTTGTTCGGTGGCGCTGGTGTCGGCAAGACCGTCGTCATCATGGAGCTGATTAATAACGTCGCCAAGCAGCATGGCGGATTCTCTGTGTTTGCGGGCGTGGGAGAGCGCACTCGCGAAGGCAATGATCTTTGGCTGGAGATGAGCGAGTCGGGCGTCATCAAGCCCGGCAAACCGGACGAGTCGAAAGCTGCCTTGATCTACGGACAGATGACCGAGCCTCCCGGGGCGCGTCTTCGCGTCGCGCTCACGGCACTTACCGTGGCCGAGTATTTCCGCGACGAAGAAGGCAGCGACACGCTTCTTTTCATCGATAATATTTTCCGCTTCACGCAGGCTGGATCTGAAGTGTCGGCGTTATTAGGGCGCATGCCTTCCGCTGTCGGATATCAACCTAATCTGGCGACTGAGATGGGCGAGTTGCAAGAGAGAATTACTTCCACCAAGAAGGGGTCGGTAACGTCGGTGCAAGCTATCTATGTGCCGGCGGACGACTTGACCGATCCTGCACCGGCGACAACTTTTGCTCACCTCGATGCGACCACCGTGCTCTCGCGCGCGCTTACGGAGATCGGAATTTATCCAGCTGTGGATCCACTGGGATCTACGTCACGAATTCTTGACGCTCGTATCGTCGGGCAGGATCATTACGATGTAGCACAGATGGTGAAGAAAACCCTGCAGACTTACAAAGACTTGCAGGACATCATCGCCATCCTCGGTATCGACGAATTGAGTGAAGATCAGAAGCTTACCGTGGCTCGTGCTCGCAAGATCCAGAAGTTTCTTTCGCAGCCCTTCTTTGTCGCCGAGCAATTCACCGGCACTCCAGGGCGGTATGTAAAAATCGCCGACACGGTCAAAGGCTTCCGCGGCATTGTTGAAGGAAAATACGACGAGATTCCAGAGCAGGCCTTCTATATGAAGGGGACGATTGAGGAAGTTCTGGAGACTGCGGAGAAGATGAAAGGCGACGGAAAGTGAGAGTGGTTGTCGGTAATCGTTTGTCGTTGGCAAAGGGCAACGACGAACAGCTACCGAATGACTATCGATTTAAGACCAGCACCTAACAATGCCAGAAACTTTCCAACTCGAAATTGTTACTCCCGTCAGGCTCCTGGTGAACGACACGGCGGAAGAGGCGCAGATCCCCGGGTTGAGTGGGTATCTGGGTATTCTTCCGGGGCACGCTCCTTTGATTACCGAACTCGCGGTCGGCGTTATTACCTATAAATCGAACGGCACTACGCACACTTTGTCCGTCGCTTGGGGTTTTGCCGAAGTGCTGCCGGACAAAGTGACTATCCTCGCAGAAACAGCAGAACGTCCGCAGGAGATCGACGTGGAGCGGGCGGAAAAAGCGAAAGAACGCGCCGAAGAGCGATTGAAGAGCAGCGATCCTGATGTCGACTTCACGCGCGCGGAAGACGCTCGGCAGCGCGCGGAAACACGGTTGAACGTAGCGAAAGAAAAGTAACCCCGCTGAAGAAGCGGCCCAAGCAAGGCTTGGACCGATCGGATAAGGAAGCATCCTCCTGCATCTCTGCTCGCAACCTACTTTTGCAAGTCGGTCAGCGCCGCTAACACTTCTGCACTGTGCTGATTTGGATTCACCTCGGTGTAAACTTTCACAATTTTTCCGTCCGGATTGATGATGAAGGTGTGGCGCGCCGCGATCTTCGCTGCGCCGTAGTTGGTTAATGAATCGTAAGCGCTTGAGACTTTGTCATCGGTGTCGGCCAGCAATTTGAAGTTTAGGCCTTCCTTGGTGCAGAACTGTTTGTGCGAGTCGGCGCTATCGACGCTTACTCCGAGGATGACGGCATTTTTCTGCTGATACAGCGCCAAGTCACGCTGAAAGTTGTGCGCCTCGATCGTGCAGCCCGTGGTGAAGTCTTTGGGATAGAAGTACAAAACTACCCATTTTCCGCGATAGTCCTTTAAACTGACGGGCATCCCTTCCTGCGAGCTGAGCGTGAACTCAGGAGCCGTGCTTCCGACCGAAGGAGCCGAATTAGCAAAGCTCATCAGCGACGCTAGCGCGAGAGAAATGACGCAAATGGCAATCGTTCTTGGAGTGCTCACAATATAGTCCCCCTCGTTCAGACCCTGATTAGAACATGGCAGGGCTCTGGTGTTCAAATGTTCAAGCTCGAAAATCATTGTGTGCGATTCGATCTCAAGCAACCGGGCGAACAGCCATGGATAACCTTGAGGCTGTCCCGAGCGCGGGACCGGACGAAACCTGCATCATCGACCGTATGCCCGGAGTCGAAAGGCGATGCCAGAAGCAGATCGGGACCTCATTACACCCTATACCGCCGAAATGAAGCGGCTCGAATTCTTTGTCTTCTCTTTCGCCATCCCGTCTTTTCCAATCGGAATTGTGACAACAATATGCGTTCCTTCCGCGTTCGAGGAGAGATCCATCGACCCTCCCAATTGATGCACGCGTTCTCTCATGCCCGCGAGGCCGACACCGACCTGCGCATTTTCATCGCGGACGCGAGCCAGGCGATCTTCCGAAATTCCGCATCCGTAGTCTTTAACTTCTAACCACACAGTCATCTCCGCGACTCGCAGCGATATATCGACCTTCTCGCTGCCGGAATGACGATGGACGTTCGTCAACGCTTCCTGCACGACGCGGAACAGAGCGATTTCGGTCTCTTGCGGCAAGCGCTCATATTGTGACGGAACATCGACGTTTGCTTGAATGCCGCTTCGTTTTGAAAAGCCCTCGACGAACCAGTACAACGCAGAAAGGAGTCCGACCTCGTCCAGCAGAGGCGGATGCAGCAAGTGAGAAATGGTCCGTGTTTCCGCAATGGCGCGGTCCAGAAGTTGTGAGGAGGAATGCAGAACAGTGGACAGGTTTTCTCGTGAGCCATTCGAAGATGTCCCGCCACCCGCAAGGACATCAATGTTCATCTTTAGTGCAGCCAGATACTGTCCCAGGCTGTCGTGAAGCTCGCGGGCGATTCTTCTGCGCTCGTCATCCTGTAGGCTCAGAATGCGTCCGCTGAGCCGTCGGGCCGCCTCTTCAGCCTGTTTTCGGGCGGTGATGTCGGTACAGATTTCGAGCCAACCGGCAAACTGCTGATTCTTGTCCCGCAAGGTTGTCCATCGCGCTCCAACAATTAATCGATCGCCATTCCTGGTGCGATGTCGCAGCTCACCTTGCCAGCGATCCAGACGAACCAACTCCTCCAGAGGTACCGGAAACTCGGTCTGCAGCAATTCATGAGGCGACCTGCCGATCGCGTCATCCTTCGTCCAGCCATACAGGCGTTCTGCGCCCGCGTTCCAATACGAGATTTTACTGTCGGCCGTTCTGACAAAAATGGCGTCATTCGCCAAATCGAGCAATTTGGCTTGTTCCGCGACCTGACGTGTACGATCCTCGAGTTGCGCCGTGCGCTCGTTTACGCTTTTCTCCAGTTCATCGTGCGCCTGCTGCAATTGGGCACCTCTTTGCTGAATCTGGCGTAACATCTCATTGAACGCATCGATGACGGTCGCAACTTCGTCCTCTGTATCGACTCTTTCCGCGCGCAAGGAGTAATTCTGTTCGCGCGACACCAGATTCGCCGTTTCCGCCAATTTCATCATCGGGTCGGAGATGCCGCGCTGGGATGAGCGTGAGACGAGGAAGGCGGCGAGAAGTGAACAGAACAGAACACCGGCAACGATCCCCAGGTAACGCTCGACCCGATTTCGCAGTTCGTTGGTGTCCGAGATCAGGTAAACATGACCAGCCGTGTGGCCTTCGAAGACAATCGGCTCAACAACCGAAAATTCGTCATTCTTAAATTCGAATGTGGGGCCCGATTGATTGATCGATGGCGGGCGGATACCGGCAACGCCATTCCGTCTGTACTCGGCAAAGAGAGAACCGCTCGCCGTGTAAATAGCGGCATAAACGACATGAGGCGAAGCGCGTAACGCCGACAGCGTAGTTTGGGCCGATTCCGTATCATTGAAAGCCAGCGCGGATACTGAGTTCGACCCGACAATCTCCGCCTCGGTTGACAGTTGCCGCAACATGTCCTTTTTGAAAGTGTAAAAGTCGTAAAAAAATAACGCCGAACTGGCCAGCACAAGTGCAGCCCCGCTGGCTAACATGTTCATCAGCGTTAGCTTGCGCGAGATCGAAAAGCTGCGGCTTCCGGACATTTACTCCCTTTTCCACAATAAGCGGGATGTGGAGCTCATTCGGAACGCATTCGATCTCGTTGTTCAGACCGTTCAAACGAGAAATACATCTGCTCCAATTTAATAGTCAAAGTAGGGTTACCTTCTGAGCAATCAGGTAAACCCTGTATAGCCGCTCAAGAGAGATTGTTGACATCATGTGAAGGCCTCGTTTCGGGTGGAGCCTCGCGGCCGGGAGATGGGAACTTTGGGGTCGAGTGCCAAGCGAGTGTTGTGCGTGGACGATGACGACGCCATTCTCAGGCTCCGAAAAGTGCTCCTCGACGCTGCGGGATATTCGGTCATCACGGCGGCTTCCGGTCCGGAGGCGCTGGAAACGCTGACTAAGGGAACCGTTGTCGATCTCGTGCTCCTGGACTATTTGATGCCTGGGATGAATGGCGATGTTCTCGCAGAAAACCTGCGACAACGATATCCGAACTTGCGACTTATCGCAGTCTCCGCAGTTGGTCAGTTGCCTGCCACTTTATTGAATGCAGTGGACAGTCACGTTCAGAAGGGTCAAGATCCTGAGATTCTTCTATCCGTGATCTCGGCGGTTCTCGCCCAATCGGCTGGCCAGCACAACGAGAAGTTGAATTCAGCAAAAACTGTTCTCTGCGTTGAAGATGAAAAGCTGCAACTCCAACTTCGGAAGGTCCTGTTTGAATCGGCAGGGTTTCATGTACTTCAAGCGCAGTCTGCCAGTGCAGCGATGGAGGTGTTCCGATCGCATCACATCGATGCCGTCGTGATGGATTACTGGTTGTCCGATAGGAACGGCACGGCTGTCGCCGAAGAAATGAAACGTCAGCGGCCGAGGATTCCCATCGTGATGTTGTCAGGTTTCGCTTCTCTTCCAGGCGAGGGTGCGGTGGTGGACGCTTGGCTACGGAAAGCGGAGGCGGAACCAGAAGATGTAGTCAATGAAGTCAGACGGCTCATTACTCTCCGCTCCGATGCACAGCAATCTGCAATTTCCTAAATGAAAGCGCAAAACGCCCGAGGTTCGTTGATGTGGCAGCCTCTGCTCTATGTCATGACCTTCTGGCTTTTTTTTGCCGGCACGTCTCTAACTCAAGCTTCTACCGATAGTCAGGAAATTAACAATCCCGTAAAGGAGCTGACGCTGCAGCAGTTGGGAGACGTCGAGGTAACAACCGTCTCCAAGGCACCGGAGCGGTTGTGGAAAACTGCCTCTGCGATTTACGTGATCACACAAGAGGATATTCAACGCTCAGGGGTGACGACCATTCCAGACGCGTTGCGCCTCGCACCAGGAGTAGAAGTCGCTCGTATCGACAGTAGCAAGTGGTCCATCGGCATTCGAGGTTTTGGCAGCAGGCTTACGCGCGATGTGCTCGTACTCATCGATGGCCGAACTGTCTACACTACCTTGCTTGCGGGTACTTATTGGGAGGTACAAAATGTACTGCTGGAGGACGTTGATCGCATTGAGATTATTCGCGGACCGGGCGGCACGATCTGGGGACCAAACGCCGTGAATGGCGTCATCAACATCATCACTAAGAGCAGCAAGAATACGCAAGGGGAGCTGGTCAGCACGGGGGGAGGAGATTTCGAACAGGGCTTTTTCAATACTCGGTATGGGGGCGGCGACAACAAAAACCTTAACTACCGCATATATGCCCTCGGCTTCGAGAGGGGTCCCGAATATCATCCCGATGGTCTGAACTATGACCGATGGCGAGCGGCACAAGGGGGTTTTCGCACAGATTGGGCGAATGATCGCGATGAATTCACGTTCCAAGGCGATATTTATGGCGAAGGAGCGGGAGAGAT
>Ga0302324_100030396_pt1 | contig 10210 bp, 8 predicted proteins | sample Palsa_T0_1_FD_201949 | JGI IMG/M metagenome (GOLD analysis project Ga0302324, IMG submission 201949) | Peat permafrost microbial communities from Stordalen Mire near Abisko, Sweden - Palsa_T0_1 | ecosystem: Environmental > Terrestrial > Soil > Palsa > Peat permafrost | place: Sweden: Abisko... | reverse complement strand
CGTAGAGTTCAACGCCGTAATCGGCCATTTGCCAGACGGCGAGATCGTCCTTGGGTACACCGCGCTCTTTGAGATCGATGTAAGAGGTGAAAGCGCAGCCGGTGACGGCATCCACTTCGCCCGACGCCAGCATCGGATCGCGCACCGGCAGGCCGACATTCTCGACCGTGACCTTATCCGTATCGATGCCGTTTAATTTGGCGAAGATCGGCCATCGGGTCGAGGCCGGTTCGCTTGCCGGCGCGCCGAGTATCCTACCGGCGAGGTCGCCCGGCGCGGCGATGCCGCGGCTCCTTCGCGCGATAATGGCCGCGCAAGGCTTGTCAAACACAATGAACGCCGCCTTGGCTCCGATAGCGGCCTGGTCGCGGAGCTTGATCAATTGATTGATGTCGGAGACCGCCAAGTCGTAACGGCCGGCCGCCAGGAGCTTTATCGCGTCCTGCGGATCGGTCGCCGCCGCGGCATCGATCGTGACGTCGAGCCCTTCGGCCTTGAAGTAACCGCGGTCGATCGCGATGAAAAAGGGTGCTGCCGGACCGTCGATTTTGCGGTCTAATTTCAGGTGGACGGCAGTTTCGGCCGCGACCGGCAAGGGCCCGCAAAAGGTGGCGAGAAGAGGAGCGGCAAACCGGGTGAGCCGCATGAGGTCAACAATAGTCATGCCCGGTTCCCTGTTACGCTTTACATACGTGAGCGGTGCCCCAGGCGTTCCCCTCGTTCTGATAAAGAACATGGCGCCACAAAGCGCAAGCAGAAGGTGCACATGCGCGGCTGCGACAAACTTCCATTGTTAACGCGCAGGCGGCTGCCGCCGCGTTGGAACCCGTCATGACCGCGTCCGCTGCCGCGCTGTCGGCCTTCAATGCCCCGGTTGCGCCGCCCGACGAAGTGCTGGCAGCAGACTTCCTCACCGCTTCCGTCGGTGCCGGCGCCGAGCACCGCATCGACGCGCGCGCGACCGCCCTAATCGAAGCGATCCGCGCCAAGACCGGCCGTCTCGGCGGCATCGAGGATTTTCTTCACGCTTATTCGTTGTCCACTAAAGAAGGCCTGGCGCTGATGGTGCTGGCCGAGGCGTTGCTGCGCGTACCCGATGCCGCGACCGCAGACCGCCTGATCGAGGACAAGCTTGCCGGTGGTCATTGGCTCGACGGCGACATCAAGTCCACCGCGCTCCTGGTCTCGGCTTCGGCGTGGACGCTTGGCGTTGCCGCCCGGATCATCCACCCGGGCGAGACGCCGGAGACCATTCTCGACAGCCTCGGGCGGCGGCTCGGGCTGCCCGCCTTGCGCGCGGCAACCCGGAGAGCCATGCGGCTCCTTGGCTCGCACTTTGTGCTCGGCCAAACCATTGAGGAAGCGCTCGCGCGCGCGGGCAGTCACCCGGAATTCAGCTACTCATTCGATATGCTCGGCGAAGGCGCGCGCACCGCCGCCGATGCGGCCAAATATTTTGCCGCCTATGCCGGAGCGATCGAGGTGATCGGCGCGAGCGCCGGCGGCTCGGCGCGGCGTCCCGGAATTTCCGTCAAGCTCACGGCGCTCCATCCGCGCTTCGAGGCGATCTCGCGGACCCGGGTGCTAAGGGAAGTGACCCCGCGGCTTCTTGAACTCGCCCGGCTTGCCAAAGCGCATGATCTTTTATTCACGGTCGATGCCGAGGAAGCGGACCGGCTTGAACTGTCGCTGGAGGTCGTTGCCGGCGTACTATGCGATCCGTCGCTGCGCGACTGGGACGGTTTCGGCCTTGCGGTGCAGGCCTACCAAAAGCGCGCTCCCGCCGTGATCGATTGGATTGAAGAGAGTGCGGCGGCGCTTGGCCGGCGGCTCGCGGTCCGCTTGGTCAAGGGCGCGTATTGGGATACCGAGATCAAGCGCGCGCAGGAGCGCGGGCTTGCCGACTATCCGGTGTTTACCCGCAAGGCCATGACCGACCTTTGCTACATGGCGTGCGCAAAAAAACTCATCGCTGCCCGCAACCGGCTTTATCCGCAATTCGCCACCCACAATGCGCTCACGGTCGCGAGCGTGATCGAGGCAACGGGAGGCGTTGCCGGTTTCGAGTTCCAGCGTCTGTACGGCATGGGGGAGGCGCTTTACGCGGCGCTGCTTGCCGAATTGCCCGGCGCAGTGTGCCGCGTCTATGCGCCGGTCGGCGGCCATCGCGATCTTCTAGCTTATTTGGTGCGGCGGCTGCTGGAGAATGGTGCCAATTCCTCGTTCGTTTCCGTCGCTGCGGACGAAAGCGTGCCGATCGCCGAGATCTTGCGCCGGCCGCAAAGCCGCATCGCCGGCCCGGGCGAAGCACGCAACAGCAAAATCCCGCTGCCGCGCGATCTTTATCGGCCGGAGCGGGAAAACTCGGCGGGCGTCGAATTCGGCGAGCGAGCAGGTCTCGCGAGTCTCATTCTCGAAGTTCAGGCCGGGGCGAAGGCTACGGCGCAAGCGGCGCCGTTGGTCAATGGCGCTTTGCTGTCGGGAAGCAAGCGTCCGGTTATTTCACCGATCGACGGTCATGTGGTTGGCGAGGTAAGCGAGAGCGACCAAGCTTCGCTCGCCGCGGCCACGGCGGCTGCCGCTTTAGGCTTTCCGGCCTGGGCGGCGACGCCGGTCGGCGAGCGCGCCGCCGCGCTTGAGCGCGCGGCCGGCCTTCTGCAACAAAATCGCGGCGGTCTGTTGGCGCTCCTGCAAAGCGAAGCCGGCAAGACGCTGGATGACGCATTGTCAGAACTGCGCGAGGCCATCGATTATTGCCGCTATTACGCCGCGCGGGTGCGCCGCCATTTGACGCCGCATGACATGCCGGGGCCGACCGGCGAGAAGAACGTCCTGCGCTATCGCGGCCGCGGCGTTTTCGTTTGCATCAGCCCCTGGAATTTTCCGCTGGCGATCTTCCTCGGCCAGGTGACCGCGGCGCTCGCCGCCGGCAATTCCGTGGTGGCAAAACCGGCGGAGCAAACGCCGCTGATCGCCGCGCAGGCCATCGCGCTCCTGATCGAGGCCGGCGTGCCGGCGACCGCGCTGCACTTTGTGCCCGGCGGCGGCGACATCGGTGCTGCGCTTGTCGCCGATCCGCGCACGGCCGGCGTTGCCTTTACCGGCTCGACCGAGGTCGGCCTCCTGATCAACCGGACGCTGGCGGCAAAGCCCGGGCCGATTGTTCCGCTGATCGCCGAGACCGGCGGCATCAACGCCATGATTGTTGACGCGACCGCGCTGCCCGAACAGGTGGTCGATGACGTGGTCGTCTCCGCCTTTCGTTCCGCAGGCCAGCGCTGCTCGGCGTTGCGGCTTCTCTGCTTGCAGGACGATATCGCCCCGGCGGTGCTCGATATGCTCGTCGGCGCGACGGCCGAGCTCAAAGTCGGCGATCCGCGCCAGGTGGATAGCCATGTCGGCCCGGTGATCGACACCGACGCAAAAGAAAAGCTCGAAGGCTGGGTCGGCCGCATGCACAGCGCCGGCCGCGTGCGCTACCGCTGGGACCACGGACAATTGCCGTCCGCCGGCACCTATGTCGCGCCGGCCATCATCGAGTTGGACGGCGCGCGCGATCTCAGGGAAGAAATATTCGGGCCGGTGCTGCACGTCGTGCGCTGGCGCGCGAATGAGATGGATGCGTTACTCGACGACATCGCCGCGAACGGGACCGCGCTGACACTGGGCATTCATTCGCGCATCGACGAGACCATTGCGCGGATCGCGGCGCGATTGCCGCATGGCAACGTCTATGCCAACCGCAACATGATTGGGGCGGTGGTCGGCACCCAGCCGTTCGGCGGCACCGAAATGTCGGGGACCGGACCGAAGGCCGGAGGACCAAACTACCTGCACCGCTTTGCCGCCGAGCAGGTTATAACTGTCAACACAGCGGCGGTCGGCGGCAATGCCGGCTTGTTGGCGCAAGACGAATGACGAGGCTTCGACTTTTCGGCTTGGCGTCGCCGCGGATTTCCGGCAAGGAGCCAAACTGGAGGCGAACGTGAACGCGACCGAAGCAAACAACATCGAAGTGGTGCGCAGATACTTCGCGGGCTGCCAGACCGGCGACCTGGATACCATTTCGAGCACGCTCGATGCCGATGTCGTTCACTATTTCCTGCCGTCGCGTTTTCCGCCGATCAAAGGCGCCGGGCCACTCGCCAAATATTGGCGCGCCTATAAGCTCGCGCTCAATCCGGTCTGGTCGGTCGACCATATCCTCGCCTGCAATGACGAGGTGGTCAGCGAATGGAGCTGCATCTGGACGCCGAAGCGAACGGACAAGCGGCTGATGCTGCGCGGCAGTGAATGGTACGTCATGCGCGCCGGCAAGATCGCCGAGATCCGGGCGTACTTCATGTCTGATGCCGACTTAAGCTGCGAGCTGGCCGGCTTTCCTTATGCCGAACGCGGCTATCTCGGCTTCGTGGACGACCCGGCGAAAGCGGCGTCAACGGTTCGGCGCGCCGGCTAGGACGCGCGCCGGAGCCGCTAGATTCAAGGCCGGTCTCGTATAGCGGGGCGGAAGCCGCGGCCCCCGGCGGTAACCACCGCCAGAACTTTAACACAATTGCGACGTTATCGCGTTATTCTGGTTGGTAATGGCTGATTCGATTACCCGTCTGTATCAAGCCGCGCTTGCCTGCCGGCACGACGATCCGTCCACCTCACGGACGGCGCGGCTGCTTCGCTCCGGCCGTAGCAAGATGGCGAAGAAGCTCGCCGAAGAGGCGGTCGAGGTCGTCATCGACGCCATGCACGGCGACCGCTTCGCCGTGACCAAAGAAAGCGCCGATCTCCTCTACAACCTCGTGGTTCTCTGGGTCTCGGCCGGCATCCGCCCCGAGGATGTCTGGAAGGAAATGGATCGGCGCGAACGGCTTCTTGGCATCGCCGAGAAAGTGCCGAAGAAAATCCCCGACGACAACAATTCGCGCCGGAAAATCATCGCGCTCGAAAGCCGCCGCGTGCGCAAGCGGCGTTGAGCTGCCGCTCTCTCGGCTCGCCGCCGCGAGACGCGACATCCGACACATTACCTAAAATCTGTCGCGGGAATTGGCGAGCTTTTGTCTTCGCAAAGATACGCCGGCGACATCTTTCACGCGTCAGGGTGCCGAACCTGACTCGAGAAAGGACAATTTCCATGGCGTATCGAACAGTTATCATATTGGCGGCAACCGCCGCCCTCGGTGTTGCGAGCTTTTCCAGCGACGCTTTGGCCTTCCGCGGCGGCGCTGGCGTTCGCGGCGGCGCTGGCGTTCGTGGCGGCGTCGGCGGTCGTGGTGGCGGCGTTTATCGCGGCGGCGCAGGGCACGGAGCTTACGCGCGTCGGGGTTGGGGGCCGGGTGTGGGCGTCGGGGTGGGCGTAGGCGCGGCAGCGCTCGGCGCGGCCGCGGTCGGCGCAGCGGTCGCCTCTCCGTACTATTACAACAGCGCGGCTTGCGGATATTACCCCTATCGGGCCTGCTACTAGCGCGACCGCGGCGCATCGGCGTTGCCGCCGGGCGTAAACCCGCCCGGCGTGGGCGAAGTCACACGCCGGGACGCGTCGTAATTCGTTGGACAATCCTCCCCATGGGCGGCTAGACCGTGCTCCGTCGGATCATGGTCTGGCTTTCTTTGGATGGAGCATGATCTTTTCGGAAAACCGGCTTCCACTTTTCCGGATCATGCTCTAAGCGGAGCATGGTCTTTTCGGAAAACCGGTTTCCACCCTCGGATCAAGTCCAAGGGCAAGCTTTCCGGATCATGCTCTGACACCGCCCATGCTTCGCCGCCTCTACGATTGGTGCGTTGACGCCGCCGGCCGCGCGGGCGCAGCCGATCCTGTTTTCTCGCGCGACCATCGCCGATGATCGATCAAATCATCACCGCGCTCGCGTCATGGATTGTCGCGGTTATTTCCGCTACCGGCTATCTCGGCGTCGTGTTTTTAATGGCGATCGAATCCGCCTGCATTCCGCTGCCGTCCGAGATCATCATGCCGTTTGCCGGCTATCTGGTTTCGCTCGGCAACGCCAATTTGCTCGGCGTGGCGACCGCGGGTGCGATTGGCTGCAATCTAGGCTCTACCGTGGCCTACTATGTCGCGGCTTTCGGCGGCCGGCCGGTGCTCGAGACTTACGGCAAATATGTCCTCATCACGCACAAAGAGCTCGAACGCACCGATCGGTTTTTTGCCCGTTACGGTGCGGCGACGGTTTTTTTCGGCCGGTTTTTGCCGGTGGTGCGAACCTTCATTGCCTTTCCCGCCGGGCTCGCCCGCATGCCGATGGCGAAATTTCAAATCTACACTTTTCTCGGCTCTTGGCCGTGGTGCTTTGCGCTCGCTTATGTCGGCTCCGTTCTCGGCGCGCGCTGGGAGAGCGACCCGACCATGCGCAAATTGTTTCACGATTTCGACGCGGTCGTTGCTGTTGCCGGGCTGGCTGCCGTGGCGTGGTTTGTTTGGTCGCGCTGGCGCGAGATCCGTCGCTGAATTCCGTGCTTGCTAGAGGGAAAACAACGCCATGATGTCGAAGACCGATCGCGACAAGGCCGCCGATATTCTCGTCGCCGCCGAAAAAGCCCGCAAACAGGCGGTGCAGATTTCCAAGACCTGGCCCGACATCACCATGGAGGACGCCTATGCGATCTCGACCGAGGTCGCGAACCGCAAGATCGCCGCCGGCGCCAGGCTCATCGGCCACAAGGTCGGCCTGACGTCGAAGGCGATGCAGCGCTCCTCGCAGATCGACGAGCCGGATTACGGCCATCTGCTCGACTCGATGATGATCGCCGACGGCGCGCGCGTGCCGCATGAGAATTATTGCCTGCCGCGCGTCGAGATCGAGCTCGCGTTTATCCTTGGCAAGGAATTGCGCGGCCCCGGCATCGGCCTGCCCGACGTGCTGCGCGCCACCGAATATGTCGTGCCGGCGATCGAGATCGTCGACGCGCGGCTGCAAGACCCGCGCAAGATTTTCGACACCGTGTCCGACAACGGCGCCGCCGCCGGCATTGTCATCGGCGGCCGGCCGGTCGGACCGCTGGAGGTCGATCTGCGCTGGGTCGGCGGCATCATGTATCGCAACTCCGAGATCGAAGAGACCGGGGTCGCCGCCGGCGTGCTCGGCCATCCCGCGCTCGGCGTCGCCTGGCTCGCCAACAAGCTCGGCCAGCACGAGGTTGCGCTCGAGCCCGGCCATCTCGTGCTGGCCGGCTCGTTCACCCGCGTGGTGTTCGCCAAAAAAGGCGACACGCTGCACGCCGATTTCGGCGCGCTCGGCGGCATCGCCGTCCAGTTCGTCTAGCTGTTTATGTGGCCGTCATGCCCGGCCTTGTGCCGGGCATCCACGTCTTGCCGCATTCAGAAAGACGTGGGCCGGGCGAAAGGGCGTTTACGCCCGTCTTCGACGGGCTATGCCCGGCCATGACGACTTGAGTTCCATCGCGACCGCGTTGACTTAAGGCCCCGGCGGCCTACATTAGGGAGCGTTCCGAGGGGTGCCCGAACGGGCTGAGAAAAACCCTTTGAACCTGATCCGGGTCATGCCGGCGAAGGGACAGGAATGATCGTGCCAGCCGCCATTTTAATCGCCAGACTTATTGGGCCGCTGTTTGCGGCCCTGGGTCTCGGCCTGCTGCTCAACTCTACATTCTATGCCACCGCGGTCGGCGAAGGCGCGCACAGTCCGGTGCTGATCGCCATTGCCGGGATGGCGACGCTCGCCGCTGGCCTTGCCATTCTCAACGCGCACCGCGCCTGGACGGCGGATTGGCGAGTGCTCGTCACCGTCATCGGCTGGATTTTCATTATCGCCGGATTGATCCGCCTCATTTTGCCGACGCTGGCCGAAACGCTTGCGCCGGCGGTTTATTCCGGCCCGGCCGCTTTGATGGTGGCCGGCGTCGTCGTGCTCATCATCGGCGGCATTCTGAGCTTCGAGGGTTACCGTACTGCGATCAAATAAATCCATTCGGCGCCAAGGAGAGAAACAATGAACAAGCATATTCCCGAATCCGATCTGGTTACGCCGAAGGTCACGACCGGCCCGATTGCCGGCTCGCGCAAGATTTACGCGCGGCCCGACGCAGCGCCCGAACTGAAAGTGCCGCTGCGCGAGATCGCGCTCGATCCGTCGTCCGGCGAGCCGCCGCTGCCGGTCTACGATCCGTCCGGCCCGTATACCGATCCCGATGCGGTGATCGATGTCGAGCGCGGGCTTTCGCGCCCGCGCTCAGAATGGGTGCGCGAGCGCGGCGGCGTCGAGGACTACGACGGTCGCGCCATCAAGCCGGTCGACAACGGTAACGTTTCCGGCAAGCACCTCGCGCGGACTTTCCCTAATACACCGAAGCCGTGGCGCGGCCTCGACGGCAAGCCGATGACCCAGCTGGAATGGGCGCGGGCGGGCGTCATCACCAAGGAAATGATCTACATCGCCGAGCGCGAAAATCTCGGAAGGAAGAAAATGCTCGACGTCGCGCAGGAAGCGCATGACGACGGCGAGAGCTTCGGCGCCTCGGTGCCGCTGTTCGTCACCCCGGAATTCGTGCGCGATGAAGTGGCGCGCGGCCGCGCCATCATCCCGTCCAACATCAATCACGGCGAACTCGAGCCGATGATCATCGGCCGCAACTTCCTCACCAAGATCAACGCCAATATCGGCAATTCCGCCGTCACTTCATCCGTGGAGGAGGAAGTCGAGAAGATGGTGTGGGCGATCCGTTGGGGCGCCGACACGGTGATGGACCTCTCCACCGGAAGGAACATCCACAACACCCGCGAATGGATTTTGCGCAATTCGCCAGTGCCTATTGGAACAGTGCCGATCTATCAGGCGCTGGAGAAGGTCGACGGCGACCCGGTCAAGCTCGACTGGGAGGTCTACAAGGACACGCTGATCGAGCAATGCGAGCAGGGCGTCGATTATTTCACCATCCATGCCGGCGTGCGGCTCGCTTACGTGCCGCTCACCGCCAACCGTGTCACCGGCATTGTCTCGCGTGGCGGCTCGATCATGGCGAAGTGGTGCCTGGCGCACCACAAGGAGAGCTTCCTCTACGAGCGCTTCGGCGACATCTGCGACCTGATGCGCAAATACGACGTCTCGTTCTCGCTCGGCGACGGCTTGCGTCCCGGCTCGATCCGCGACGCCAACGACCGCGCGCAATTCGCCGAACTGGAAACGCTCGGCGAACTGACCAAGATCGCCTGGGCCAAGGGTTGCCAGGTGATGATCGAGGGCCCCGGCCACGTGCCGCTGCACAAGATCAAAATCAACGTCGACAAGCAGCTCAAAGAGTGCGGCGAGGCGCCGTTCTACACCTTGGGCCCGCTCGTCACCGACATCGCGCCGGCTTACGACCACATCACGTCAGCGATCGGGGCGGCCATGATCGGCTGGTTCGGCACCGCCATGCTCTGCTACGTCACGCCGAAGGAGCACCTCGGCTTGCCGGACCGCGACGACGTCAAGGAAGGCGTCATCGCCTATAAGATCGCGGCGCACGCCGCCGACCTCGCCAAGGGCCACCCTGCGGCGCAACTGCGCGACGACGCGCTGTCGCGCGCGCGGTTCGACTTCCGGTGGAGCGACCAGTTCAACCTCTCGCTCGATCCCGACACCGCGCGCGACTACCACGACGAGACGCTGCCGAAAGAGGCGCACAAGGTGGCGCATTTCTGCTCCATGTGCGGGCCGAAATTCTGCTCCATGAAGATCACCCAGGACGTCCGCGACTACGCCGCGACGCTCAATGATCCGGATAAGCGCGCCATCGCTGGCGAGGTGCTCACCGCGGAAGAGGGCATGGCGGCGATGTCCAAAAAGTTTTTGGACCTTGGCGCGAACGTCTACGTGGACGCCGATAAGGCGAAGAAGAGCAATAAGGCGCTTTAGTAGGCGGCTTGTCGCGCCGCAGTTCGAAGGCGGAAAGAGGCCTGAGAAGAACGAAAGCACACAGTAGATATCGCGGATTATCGCGGCTATCCCCTCGGGCATTGTCGACTTAAGCTAGCCCATCAGAGAATCATTGATGAATAGCTGCGAACGCTTCTCCCCAATCCGAAGAGATCGCCAAGGGATTAAGCACCTTACTACCTGTGATTGAGTATGACCTGCCACTGAATTTTCATCCAGCGGCGGTTAGAGCCTCGGCCAATGTTACGCCCTTGGGCGCGGTGAGTGTGCCGGCATAAGCCGCCGGCGTTTTATATCCGAGCGAGGAGTGTGGCCTCGCG
>Ga0302324_100030394_pt1 | contig 10211 bp, 5 predicted proteins | sample Palsa_T0_1_FD_201949 | JGI IMG/M metagenome (GOLD analysis project Ga0302324, IMG submission 201949) | Peat permafrost microbial communities from Stordalen Mire near Abisko, Sweden - Palsa_T0_1 | ecosystem: Environmental > Terrestrial > Soil > Palsa > Peat permafrost | place: Sweden: Abisko... | reverse complement strand
TGGACATCTACGGTGAAGTCGTCGAGAAGCGCTATGGAATCTCGGTCGAGGGATGGGGCTCGTGGAGTTGGGACTGGATCAAGGCGGAACTGATCGCACTGGTGATTGGAACCATTCTGATCTGGCTGCTCTACACGGTGACTCGACGCAACCAGCGCCGGGCGTGGTTTTATTTCTGGCTGATGGCGGTGCCCATCGGCCTGTTTCTCTTTTTCCTCGGGCCCTGGGTGATCGACCCGATGTTTCACAAGTTCGAACCCTTGCAGCAGAAGGACCCAGCACTCACGGCCAGTCTGGAACAGATGGTGCAACGGGCCGGCGAGAACATTCCTCCCGAGCGCATGTTCTGGATGGGCGCCGGCGAAAAAACCACAGGCTTGGATGCCTACGTCACCGGCATCGGAGCCTCCAAACGAATGGTGGTTTTTGACACGACCATCGCCAAGATGAACAATGGCCAGATTGTCTATGTGGCGGGACATGAAACCGGCCACTATGTGTTGCGGCACATTCCCAAGGGGCTTGCCTTCTTTGCCACACTGCTGCTGCTTTTCTTCTATCTGGTCCATCGCCTGATTGGATGGGTGCTGACTCGCTGGGGAGCGGCTTGGGGAGTTTGCGGTTTAGACGATTGGGCGTCGTTGCCCGCACTGTTGTTCTTGCTGTCGTTGTTTTTCTTCGTGACGAATCCGGTTGCGAGCGCCTTCAGCCGATACCTGGAGCATCAGGCCGATCAGTTTGGACTGGAAGTCACACACGGACTTACGCCCGACTCAGCGCAGGTGGCGGCACAAGCTTTCCAGGTCTTGGGCGAGGTGGATTTGGCCGACCCCGATCCGAACCCGGTCGATGTCTTCCTGTATTATGACCATCCGCCGATCACCGACCGGGTGAGCTTCTGCCTGACCTATCACCCTTGGGAACAGGGTGGGGAAGGGGAGTTCGTCAAGTAGAGCATAACTGTCAGACCAAACAGACCAAACACAGGGGGGACAGATTGAATCCGCAGCCAGCTTGACTTCGCCACTACACGATTTCACCGGCAAATTTTGAGGCGGCGGAGGACTGATTTCGCCAGTTATCCCCGTCGAGCCTTGGCAAAACGGTGAAACCCGCTTTCGTTATGGGCGGATTGCTTTCTGTTGGCCCGCCACTCGCGAAGAGCCAACAATCCGCTCGTTTTCGACTCGCTGCACCAATTTTCACCCGGTTGGTGGCGTAACTTGCTGGCATAATACAGAGCTATGTTCGCGCTTCGTCTCGCATCGCTCTCCGCTCTGAATCAGCGAATCCAACACCCTGGCGCCCTGTACAAATCCGCCGATCATCAACTCGCAAGTGACTCTAACTTCCGGAGCCAGTGTGTCGGCCGTCGTCGCAGTCAGTAGTGGTCAACCCACTCTGTTTCAGTTCACCGATAACCTGTCGCCGGTACCGGCCGGCAAGGCGCGATTCGTCCTGTCTCACGCCGCGGATGCGGGCGAGTTGCTGGCGACGCTGACGCAGTTGGACGTTGCAAACCCCAAGACGTTCACCATGACCGCGAATCCTGGTAAGGAGGGCACGCTCACGGTACCATCCGGCACGTATCAGGTGGAGGTTACCCTCGACGGCACCACGACCTATTTGACTTCCGAGACGATCAGTGTGGGCCGTCAATCTGCAACCTTCATCTACGCTGTTGGCGAGGCCGCGAATAACTCCGTGAGGCTGGCCAGAAAGACTGTGCCAGAGGTTTTCTAGCGCTACAGCAGTTCTAAAAAGGGCCGCGCTCGCGCGGCCCGCCTTGAGTGTGCCGAGCATGTTCGACCTCTCGAGGGTGAAAGTCCCTCTGAACCGCAGTCAGACCCAGGACGGGCGCAAGCTCTGACGACACAAGCGACTTGGTGTGTCGAACGGTTGTTTGCCTGGTCGCAATGGTTCCGGCGATTGGTCACGCGCTATGAGTATACGTCGAGAACTATCTCGGCATGGTCCGCCTCGGCTGCATGAGAATCATGCTGAGGTGTTTATGAGCAATTACTCGTACCGCAGTGCCACCATGGGATCGACCTTCGCTGCACGGCGCGCTGGGATATATGTGGCCAGGAGCGCGACACAAATCAGCAACGCAGCGGCGCGGCAAAAAATCGTCGGATCGTTCACGCCGACGCTATACAACAGGGCCGTCATTGCGCGGGTTAACAGCAGCCCCGCGACCGCCCCGCACGAAACCCCCATAATCGCGAGCTTTGTGCTGCCTAGAACCACCATGCTCAGAACTTCTCGCCTTTGCGCACCCAGTGCGATGCGGACACCAATCTCTTTCGTGCGTTGTACTACCATGTGAGCGAGGACGCCATAAAACCCAATTGCGGCGAGCAGCAGGGTCAACCCCGCCAGAACTCCCATAAGAGCGGCACGAAACCTCGGATACGCAAGAAATTCGGAATAGCGTTGGCTCATGGTCTTGATGTCGAAGACGGGAACGTTCCAGTCCAGTGCCGACATTTCACGCAGCAGCAGTGGACTTAACGCCAGAGGATTGCTCAAGGCCCTCACCACCATCCCCATCGAAGTATCGGACGTCTGGTCGATCGGCAGATAGACGAGAGCGGGCTCAACGTAGCCCATCTCCTGATAGACTGTGTAGCGCTTTTCGCTACCAACCACCCCAACAACGGTAAGCCACGGCATTTCGCCGCCTGGATTGCCCAGCTTGATTTGTGTCCCCAGCGGGTCTTGTTGTGGGAAATACTTGCGCACGAATTGCTCATTCACGATCGCGACTGGCTGCGATCCAGCACGGTCACGGCTATCAAATCTGCGCCCGCGTAGCCAACGCATGCCCAGAACAGAAAAATAGTCATCGCTGATTTCAACCCTGTTGATTGCTTCTAGGTTCTCGACGGGAGCCTTTCCCTTGATTGTTAGTGGACTGGACGGACCATCGTTGTACGGGCCGAGAGCCGAACACAAAGCTACGTTCTCTACGCCGGGGAGGGCACGAACGGACATCAAAACCTTCGAGTAGAACGTCGTTCGTTTTTCAACGGTCGAGTACGAGGCAGCGGGCAGAGCGATCTGCGCAGCCAATACTTGATCGGGCTGCAGCCCAAGGGGTACAGCATCCAGCTTCACTATGCTTTCGATGATTAAGCCGGCGGCAGTTAACATGATCATCGACAACGCCGCCTGGCCAACCACAAACCCGCGAGCAGTGCGAGCGCTCCCACCGAGGGAAGTTCGAGTCGACTGTTTTAATACTTCGTTGAGGTCAACGCGCAACACGCGCCGGACGGGTACACACCCGCAGAGGAGACCAGAAAGCATCGTGACGATTACAGAAAAGCCCAGCACGTCCAAATTCACTCCGACCTGATTTCCTGGAGGCAGTTCGATTGGACTCGTGGAGTTGAAATACCGCACAGCCATCACTGCCACGAATATCCCGAGCACTGCTCCGGCGAAAGAGATCAATAGGGTCTCAGTCAGAAGGTAACGGATCAGGCGCGACCGGCCTGAACCGAGCGCACTGCGGACCGCCAACTCTCGTCGTCGCTGGTCGCATCGCACCAGCAAGAGGTTGGCGACATTGAGGCAGGCGATCACCAGAAGAAGCACAACTGCCCCACAAAGTATAAGGATCGAAACGTGCAAGTTCCTTCCGGCCATCCACGTAAACTCTTCACGCAGATCGCGGACAATTGGCGTTGTCTGCGCCACCCAGCTTCCGGCCGGAGATTCCTGGACTACGCTTCGATGCAGTCCGACCAGCTCTCGCTCCACCGATGCAATCGTTGCTCCTCGCTCCAGTCGACCGAAAATGCCCACAGCAGAATCGAACGGCTCTTTGGCGTACTGGCTGTCCGGCGTAATGAGTGTCCATAACGAAGTTTCGCGGGGATAAAATTGGAATCGCTTGGGCGTTACGCCTACAACGGTGCACGGTTTGTCACTCAAGATCAGCGCGTTGCCAACAATATCCTGCGGGGCTCCGAGATCTGTTTGCCAAAAAGAATGTTCAAGGACGACTGTGCATCCGTGTTGGAGATCCTGAGGTTCAAACGTTCGTCCAATTTCAGCGGGGATTCCCAACAAGGAGAAGAATTCAGCGCTTGCGGGAATTGCAAGCACTTGGTGGGCCGAACCATGCCAGGTGAGAATCTCTCCCGCACGCGCCCAGGTCAATGCTGCTACGGACTCAAAGCTATGGCTGCGAAACTTGAATTCCTCGAAATCTCGATAGGGCGCGAATATCTTTGCCCCCGGCTGATGGAGCTCGGAACTCCAGACCGCGACCAGGCGTGACGCATCTCGATACGACAGTGGCCGGAGCACAACCGCGTCAAAGATGCTGAACACCGCGGCGCTAGCGCCGATGCCAAGGCCGAGCGTAATTACCGCCACGGCTGTGAACCCCGGGCTCTTGCGCAACTGCCGCAGTGCGTAGCGCAGGTCTTGTGCCAGTCCGCTCATCAAGGTTCGTCTCCGGCACGGTTGTGCCGCAGTCCGTGAGCCGATACCAAGGCGAAACGGATCACGCCCCGGTCAGCTTGGCTCTCCCCAGCAATGCCCTTACCAATATAGCGCAAGGCGTAAACCAGTGATGGCAAAGCACAAGAGAACAGCGCACTCTCGCAGCAAGACGTTCAAAGGTGTCCACCGTCGGTCCTTGATGTCCGGAAGCGAACAGGCAACTCGGTACGCTACAACCGGTCTCATAAACCGAGACTGACCGATGGGCCACCCGGCCCGAAATCGGGCCAGCCTAGTTACGGGGGACAACATGTTCTAAAGGAGGTATCATTCGGTCCGAAGGATCTCATGACGATGCGTACCAGCTCTTACTATCTGCTCGTTATGCTTAGCCTCCTCAACGCCAGCTGCATATACGCGCAGACGGGAACTCCCTCCGCTAGGAGGAGTGCTGCTCAAGCAGCAATGGATCGCGATCTGCTGGAGGTGACAGTCCCCCAACTGGAACAGTTCTACCGCAGCCAAAAATACACCGTTACGCAGGTAGTACGGTGGTGCATGGCGCGCATTGAAAAGTACAACGGGATTTATCGCGCGGTGCAGAATCTGGACGCGCCAGGAGCCCTCGCCACCGCCGCCCGCGAGGACGCGGATGCAAAAGCCGGTGGCGCTGGTTTTGTGCGCGGCCTCCTGTGGGGCGTTCCGATTGTGATCAAGGCAAACACCAGCATCAAGGGACTCATCACTACAGATGGATGGAAAGGCTACATGATCCCTGGCCATGAGTTGTTCGCACCAAAGGATGCAACGATTGTCGCAAAGCTGCGCGCGGCAGGAGCCGTCATCCTCGGACAAACAAACATGCCGGATTTTGCAGCTAGTGATACCAATCGCAGCACTGCCTACGGGCGCACCGGAAACGCCTATGATGTGCGCTTCAGTCCCGGTGGTTCGTCTGGCGGCACGGTCACGGCAATCACCTCAAACTTTGCGTTGCTCGGCAATGGAACCGACACAGGGAACTCGATTCGGATGCCGGCGGCTACTAGCTCCGTTGTCGGTGTCTTCCCTACGCGCGGCCTTGTGAGCATAGCGGGCATAGCGCCGCTCGACTGGTTGCTCGACAACACTGGGCCAATCGCCCGCGACGTGACGGATGCTGCGATTGCGCTTGGCGTCATGGCCGGAGAAGATGCTTTGGATCCCCGCACCACCGGTTCGGCTGCAAAGGCCCAGCCTGGCCCCTATACGCAATACCTGAAGGCGGACGCACTCAAAGGAAAACGCTTCGGCGTCCCTGCTTTCATTCTTGAGGGGGCAGGAATTCCGTTTCAGGGCATGCCCGCGTCTGAGTCGGTGAAAGAGGTCACAGAGGACACTGCTGCCGCTCGCCTGCCGCTACGGCCGGAGACGCGGGAAGCCTTTATGAAAGCGATTGAAGGGCTGCGCGCCGCTGGTGCAACCGTTATCTTCGACGATTCAATCCTCCCCGACAGCTTTGCGGTGACCGTAGCTCGCGTCGGCACCGTGCCTTACGTCCGTGAAGGAACAGAAAAGTTTTTGGCGGGCTATGGTCCGCCGCAATACCACTCGGCCGACGAGTACCAGAGGGCGGTTGAGTCTGCTTTACCGGCCACGATCATCGGAGGCAAGGATGAAACCAGCCGAAAGGATAGGGCGCCATTGACCCAGGCGGTGTTCGAGACTGATCCGCAAGCCGAAGCCAACGTTCTTGCCCCTCGGCAAAGGGCACTCGATGCCTACAACGAGGTACTCGATCGGCTGCACCTCGATGGGTTCGTCTACCCGGCGACACAGATGCCTCCACCCGATGAGACCATGCCGCAGGACGGGAAGATTAGTGAAGGTCCGCACAGCGATACTGGATGGGTAAACATGATCGGTGTTCCCGCGGTAGTCGTTCCAGGCGGGTTTTATCCCGATGGTCTGCCATTCGGCCTAGAGTTTTCAGCCCGGCTATGGAAAGACGGCGACTTACTCGGTTGGGCGTATGCATATGAGCAGGCCACCCGGCACCGCCGTCCGCCGGTGCTCGTGGAAAAGGGCCTGCTACCCAATGCCAAATGATCTGCCAAATCGATTCTGCTTCCGCGAGCCATCTCTTCAATATTGCAGATCGCTGAAACACACCGACCAGTGCCTCCGAGACACGCTCAGCGGTCGGTTGGCTCTACGAAGCGTCGATTGTCGGTAAGGTTAGAGTGCGCCTTTAAATTGCCGGTTACCTTGACGGAGAAATTCCTATGGGCCGGTACCCCGTCCAGTCCGTCCACTGTGAGGCGGATCGTAAACTCCCCTGCGCTGGTGTAGGCATGAGATACCTTGGGGCTATCCGCGCTCGTGCCGTCGCCGAAGTCCCAGTGATAAGCGACTGCGGGCACACCACCGGCTTCAGCCTGCGCCGAGAGCGCCGAAACAGTGATCGTCTCACCGGTGTTTGCCGCTGCGGGTACCTGCGCCGTCACGGTCGGAGCAGCCGCGGCAACGCTAGTGTCGATCAGCTTGATCACCCTCACGGACTGGGGTGGCTGGTTCTCCAGCCGCACTGCGCCACCCACGAGCGCAACCGTCTCATTCTGATTCAGCACATCCGTCATCGCAAACGTGTGGCCGGCGGGCAGGCCGAGGTCCGCCAGTCTCAGCGTGTGCGAGCGCACCGTGTTCGTCCAATTGAAGACCGTCAGTATGGCCTGTCGTTGATCTTCACGGAGGAAGAAAATACTGGGCTGTCCGTCCGCCGGCTCGTAGGTCATCAGGTCTAACGGCGTGGAAGCTTGGCCGACTTTGGCCATATTCAGCAACTCTCGGTTTTCAACCAGCGCCAGCCGATCTTTCTCTGAGCCCAGGACCGGCATGTCATCGCCAATCTCATACATGCCGCCGGATACTGCGGAGAGTGCGATCGACGCCTGGGCCACACCCAGCGAAATCGAAGACTTTTCGTTCGCACGCTCCATGAGATGCGTCGCAGTGACGTTGAAGGCGTCCGGATCATTGACGAAGAAATTACGCTGCATATAGAAGCGGGCAGCGATGCCGGAGGCAGCATTCTTAGTTCTCTCAAAACTGTGGCCCGTATCCGCGGAAACTCGGCCCGTATCTACCAGCCCCACCGGATTGAGCATAGGACTTCCGTCTTTGTCCAAGATCACTTCTTCGCCCACTGTATCGCGGATTACCTGGAGGCCAACGCGTTGGGCTTCCAGGGCTGTGGTGTCGGGGCGGTAACGGTAACCCTCGATCGCGGTGGTATCCATGAAGTCGAGTTTGATGAACCGGACCCCCCATTCGCGGACGAGTGTCCTGTAAGTCTGCCGCATATACTCCTGAGCTCCGGGGTGGGTTGTGTCCAGCGCGTAAAGCGCATCCGTCTTCTGGTCCCAGACTGTGCCAATGGGAACCGGTTCGCCCTTGGCATTGTGCACCAGCCAGTCCTTGTGGTGCTCGTAGATCCATGCTCGGCTGGTCACCTCAAACGGCGCAGTCCACAAGCCGAATGTCAGGCCCTCTCCGGTCAGGTGATGCCCGACAAACCGCAAACCATCCGGAAATTGCGTTGCATTCGGAGTTGTATATTCCCCGCGGGCGTACTGATAACCTTCATCAATTTGGAAATACTTATAGCCTAGCGACTTCAGATGTTCGGCTTGCCAGTCACCATTGGCCAAAACCTCACCTTGGTTGATGGCGCCATAGTAGACGGTCCAACTCCACCAACCAATGGGAGTCTCACTGGAGACGCGCGCATGGTGCAGTCGACGAACCGCATCACCGTAGGCGAGCAGTTGATTGTGGTAATCCAGACCGGCCTCGATCATCAATCGCTCTGAAACCATCTCTTCCCCGGGCTTCACGGGAAGGCTCAATTCGACCTGGTCGTCCGCGGGAGATTCTTTCAGATCGAAATCCTTCTGGATTTCCGTGGTTCCCGTGGATTCAACCGTATAGGACGCTATCCTGGTCTTCTCACCGATACCTTCAGCTTGCAGATGCATCAGGGTCAGAAATCGGTCTGAGGTGAGTCCGCCAAGAAATAAACTCTGCTTACTCTCCCGGTTGTAGATCAGTTGGCTTCCTGCACCACGATGCATCCCGCCGTGCACTCCCCCCAGGTCGTAAAGCACCAGGTCGGGCCAATCTTCGCTGAAACTGTCGGAGAGGACCCGGTCGGAAGATTGATGGCCGCCCAGATTTATGATCGGCTCACCGATCGCCTCCACACTCCGAATGGCCTGCACAGTTACTTCTCTTCCCGCGCTGTTTTGCACCTTTACCTGGACGGTTCCGTAAGGGCGCTGTTTGTAGAGCTGTAGCACGTAAACGAGATCGGGTTTGCCATCCAGTCCGCTGCAAGTGACTGTGACCTCTCGGCCGGGGCCGAGATCATCTTCGAAGCTAGACTCCGACGCCTGGTGCCGCGGGTAATCGCTCGAGCGAAGCCATTGGTGGTCAACCTGTGCGGCCACACGGGATCTGAGCACGGGCTGGCCGTGCATCGACAGTTCGTACGATCCGTCCCGCGCATTCACCGTTAGGGATAGCTCGTCGTTCGTCAGTTGCTGGGCCGGACACGGCAACGCGACAATCAGCGTGCCTGTGGTTATCGCTAGTGCAACTCTGAAAACCATTCCGCGAATTCTTTTCGACACGTTCGCAATCTCCCTCTGCGTGCAGGTTCGTTATCGCAGAGGAACCCATACTCTACCGATGAGGTCGTGGGGTCAAGTTCGCCTCCGAAGCGGCCAAAATGGATCTCGCACGGACCACGCTTCCCCACACCGCAGCGTGCACAGGGGAAACGCGCCGGCCTTCGAAGCCGGGCTGGCCAATTGTTCTCAGCCTTAACTGGTTTTTCATCGTTAGTATACGCTGTATACATGAATGCTAGATCTACCGCTGCAAGAATCACCGTTGCAGGTCGCCGCCTGCTGGACAAGGAGGGAGCAGAGGCAGTGACCATGCGCCGGGTAGCCCAGGCCGTAGGTGTCACGGCCATGGCAATCTATCGCCACTACCCGAACCGAAGTGCTCTCCTCAACGCCCTGGCGGACGAGGGATTCGAGCAGTTAGCCGCCCGGCTGACGCGCAAGCGTTTTTTCGGAACGATCGAAGCGCGTCTCACAAAAATGGCGGAGATCTATCTGGAACATGCTTTCGAGAACCCGCGGCTCTTCGAACTCATGTTCCTCAAGCCGCGAGCGGGCGCTCGCCGCTACCCACGGGACTTCAAGGCAGGCCGTTCGCCCACCGCCAATTTGATGGTTCAGCTAGTAGAGGAAGGCATGAAAAACGGCTATTTCCGTGAGGATGACGCGTGGGAAATCGTGCTCGAAATGGGCGCGCTGTCCCACGGGCTCATCATGCTGTACTTGGGCGGACGCCTGGAATTGTCGCACGCCCGTTTTCGCGCGCTATACCGGAGATCGTTCAGGAGATACATCCATGGCATTCGTAACTGACTACCGGCCGACCGTCACTGCGCTCCTTGCTGTGGCATCCACCGCAGCACTGGTCTGGTTCGGAACCGGTCTTTACCCTCGGTGGCCGCTGCTCTGGTTGGCGCCGCTCCCAGTGCTGCTTTTCGCCTCCCGCAGTTCCTGGTGGAGCACAGCCGTCACTGCGTTCCTCTCCTGGCTGCTCGGCAGTTTCAACTTGTGGAATTACTTCAGCGCGGTACGGCTTCCGCTCGCGATCCGCGCGGAAATTCTGGCCATCCCGGCACTGGTGTTCAC
>Ga0302324_100030390_pt1 | contig 10212 bp, 14 predicted proteins | sample Palsa_T0_1_FD_201949 | JGI IMG/M metagenome (GOLD analysis project Ga0302324, IMG submission 201949) | Peat permafrost microbial communities from Stordalen Mire near Abisko, Sweden - Palsa_T0_1 | ecosystem: Environmental > Terrestrial > Soil > Palsa > Peat permafrost | place: Sweden: Abisko... | reverse complement strand
ACGGAAGTCAGCCCAGCCACCGGCGGGGCCGGATTAAACATGAATGTGACTGAACGCCCCGGCGTTGAGCTATGCTGCAAGAGAACAGGACAGCAGCTAAAGCCCTTTTTTCATTGGTGCGTATGCCCCAAAGTCAGCATGGCTCCGGGAAGGCAATTTTACATTGGCGAGGCTCCTGTAGCTCTCCCCTAGATCAGAATCCGAGTGTGGGCCAACCTGGGCTGTCGTGTTCGGAAGGAGGATAGCAGGATGCCGGAAAATCGCGAAAAGACCAATCCAGCGGACAGGGATATGGAAATCGAGGGGTTGCCCATGGTGCGAGCCAACGTGGCGGGGATCGATCTGGGCAGCCAGAAGCACTGGGTATGCGCCCCCAAGCCAGGTGGACAGGGGCGGGAGATAAAATCATTCGGAGCCACCACGCCAGAGCTAGAAAAGATGGCAGCCTGGCTGAAGGAACGGAACGTAGCATCGGTGGCGATGGAGAGCACGGGAGTGTACTGGATCGCGCCGCACGAAGTACTGGAAGGGCACGGATTGGAAGTGGTGTTGGTGGATACCCGGCAGTTGGCCCGGGTGCCGGGGCGGACGAAGAAGACCGACCCAGTGGACTGTCAGTGGATTCAGCGCTTGCACAGTTGCGGGCTGCTGATGGGCGCGTTCCGGCCGGCCGAACAGGTGTGCATGCTCCGCACCCTGGTGCGCGACAGAGCTGTGCTGGTGGCGGAGACGGGGGACTGGCTGCGGCGGATGCAGAAGAGCCTGGATCAGATGAACGTACGTGTGCACCGTGCGGTGTCGGATATCGACGGCGCGACCGGGATGGCGATCCTGCGCGCCATCGTGGGGGGCGAGCGCGACGCGCGGCAGTTGGCGAAGCTGCGGGATCCCCGCTGCCGTCAAAGTGAAGAGGCCATCGCGGAGCAATTAAGCGGGCATTGGCGCGCGGATCACTTGTTCAGCCTGGAGCAGGCCTTGAAGATGTACGACGGCATCCAGGAGCGGATGGCCGCGTATGAGCGGGAAATCATGCGGATGCTGGCAGAGATGGAACGGGAAGATTGCCGTGGGAAAGAGGCGCCGCAATTGCACAACGCCAATAAGGCAAAGGCGATCAAGAAGCGCGGGGAAGAACCCTTACGCCAGGCGCTCTACCGAGCCAGCGGTGTGGACCCGACCGGGATCGATGCCATTGGCGTGGAAACCGTCCTGTTGGTGCAAAGCGAATACGGCGCCGACTTGAGCATGTTTCCCACCGAGAAGCAGTTCGTCTCGCACCTCACGCTAGCGCCGCACAAGCCCACCAGCGGCGGCAAACCGGTGCAGAAACAGAAGAACAGACGCGGCAGCGCTAGCACCCGTGTGGCGGCGGGGCTGCGCATGGCGGCGCTATCGCTCCGCAACCGCAAGACCGCATTGGGCGCACACTACCGCCACCTGGCGGCGCGCAAGACCGCGGACACCGCGGTGTTTGCCCTCGCCCGAAAGCTGGCCACGCTGATCTATAGGCTGCTCCGCTGGGGCCAGCCTTATGTGGACGAAGGAGCCGCCGCGTACGAACAACGGTATCAGGAAGGCCGTCTCAAACGGTTGACCGCCAGTGCCAAAGATCTCGGCTATCAGCTTACGCCAAAGGCCGCCACGGCTTAAAATCTCCGTGTTGGGTAGGGGAGTCACAGATCAGAATGACGGACTAATCGGCGCCTCGCCCGCGCGCGATCACCTGCGCGGGGTCCAGCAAGTGCCGCGGCTCGTAGATATCGCGCGACCATTTCTGGCCCGCATCGAACCGCACGCCCACGAAATAACCGATTTCATGGTGCGTGCAATGCGCCACCCGTCCGCGGAACTTGCGCCGGCCCAGCATCAGGGACAGCCGCGCGCTCACCGGCACGGGCTGCTCGAACTGTAGACACGCGCCGGACGGGGAGATATCTTCCAGGTTCGCCGTCAGATTGCCGCTCTCCAGCCGCACCTTGATCAGGTCCGAACACCACAGCCGGGGTTCCGCGCGCCGCTCCTTCATTCGCCCACCACCGTGACCAGCACTTGCCGCTCGCGTGCGCGGTTGTCGAAATCGCAGAGCACGATCTGCTGCCACGTGCCAGCGCCGATGCGCCCTTCGACGACCGGAAAGCTGCGCGCCGTGCCCACCAGCGCGCTACGCAAGTGCGCGTATCCGTTGCCATCGCCCCAGCGGGCGTTGTGCGCGTAATCGCCATCGGCCGGCGCGATCTGTTCCAGCGCGCGCCGCAGGTCCGCCACGCATCCCGGCTCGAACTCCAGCGTAGCGATGCCCAGCGTGGAGCCCACGCCGGCGATGCTCACGATGCCCTGCCGGACGCCGCTCTCGGCCACGATACGCGCCACGTGAGGCGTGATATCCAGCACGTCCGGATGGCCGCGCGTCGAGATGCGAAAGCTCTTTTGCAGAACACCCATATGGAACGGGCCTACCGCCCGAACGCGTCTTCGAATCCGGCGACTTTCGCCAGCCTGCGCCGGTGGCGCTCCGCTCCGGAGAACTTCGCGCCCATGTACCGGCGCACGAGCTCCACGGCCAATTCCGAACCGATGATGCGCGCGCCCAGGCACAGCACGTTCACGTCGTCATCCTCCACCGATTGATGCGCCGAAAACGGATCGTGACAGGTGGCGGCGCGCACGCCCTTGAACTTATTGGCAGCCACGCAGGCGCCCGCGCCGCTGCCGCACAGCAGGATGGCCCGGCCGGCGCGCCCGCCGAGGACGGCTTCGGCCGCCGCGCGCGCGTAATCCGGATAGTCCACGGGGTCCGTCGAATCCGTGCCCAGATCCTCGGTTTGGTGTCCTAAGGCGCCCAATTCCTCGATAATCCGCGCCTTCAGGGGATATCCGGCGTGATCGCTAGCCACAGCTACCTTCATGGACTCCCATCTTAGCGAATGATAGCGCTATACTGCCATAGAGACGCCGTGAGAATTTGGGACCGTGGCGGCGTCTATATGCATATGCAAACTGGAAGACTGCTTATCGCGCTTTGCGCGCTCTCGATTTCGGGCTGGGCGCAATCCTCGGCCGGCGTGACCGGACCGGTCACCGGCTTCATCTTCACCCCGCCTGGGGCGATCCGGCCCATGCTGGGGATCCCCGGCGCGGCCTATATAGGCCGGGAGGTGCTGGCGACCGGACTGGACGCCGCCTTCGTGGCGCCCGACGGCTCCGCCGCGCTGGCCCTACAGCAAAACGGCAAGCTGGTGCTCTACAGCGGACTGCGCAAAGGGATACCAACCGTTTTGGGTGTGTCCGGCGCCATCGCCAATGCCGACCATGTCGCGTGGTCGCCAGATAGCAGCGGCGCGGCGGTATATGCATCGGGCGCCGCGCAAGGGCAGATCCTCACCAGCCTCGCGCCGTCGCCGGCGGCGGCCGCGCCTATCGACCTTTCGAGCCTTTCGGGTCAAGTGACTGTGCTGGCTTTTGACGGACAGCGCCTGATCATGGGGGTGGCGGCCGCGGCGGGCGGCGGCATCTATGTGGCCAGTGCTGCGGCGGGCATCCAACGGATTGCTAGCGCCGCCAACCCGTCCGCCATCGCGTTGGCGGGCAACAGCCTGTACTTTGCCGACAGCCAATCGCAGCAGATCATCCAGGTGCAGAGCTATGCCGGGACGCCAGCCGCGGTTGTGTTCGCAAACGATCCCGGCATCGACTCGCCGGTGGGGTTGCAGGTTTCCGCGGACGGGCAGCGGCTCTACGCGGCGAATGCGGGGAACCGGAAGCTGGCGGTTTACGATATCGCCTCGCGCTCGCCGGTGCAGACTGTCGGCCTCAACTTCACGCCCACGCGGCTCGATCTTTTCGGCGATGCGTCGGTGTTTCTGATGAATGGCGGCGGCGCGGGACCGTTTTATGTGGCGCGGGATGGCGGGGCGGGGAAGGCGGGGGTTTACTTTGTACCGGTGCCGGGCAAGTCCGGTCCGCGCAGGCCGCCGGTCCGGCCGATGTGAACCGTGTCATAGATCCTTTGGCGCTAACGCGGTCTTCTTGGCCAGGACCTTCATGGATGCGGTGGGACGCGCCACCCTGACGTTTGATGGACCAGCCGATGCGGAGCAATGCGGCCAGAGGTCGTCGCGCCTTGGTCGAGGGCCAATTTCGGGATTGCTTGTTAGGCGGCAATGCAGGATACGTTCAATGGGCCGGGAACGGCTTCCCCGTGTTCTAACCGGTCCGCGATCAGCCGCAACGCCAGCGCCTGTACAGCCGCCGTCGCCAATTTCCTGCTGCGGCCGTAAGCGGTCACGCCCGGAAGCGCTGCGATGTCCGCCAGCCAGCGCCCATCCTCTTCCCGATAGTACTCGATGGCCAGCGAGAACCCGGTGGGTGTCTTCTGCATACCTATATCATTGCCACACGGTCGGCCAACAACGGCAGTGCGGCCTCAAGGGTGCTTTACCGTTCTGGGGAAACCGCTTCCTTGACGGTCGCGGCTCAGTAACGGCCGCGTCGATTCGCACGGTTTACCGAGCCGCGAGAGCCTTATAGCGCCGCCACCCGCCGCTGCACAAACAAGAAATAACATCCCACGGCGACCAACAGCAACCCATTCACCGCCAGCACGTGCGGCGCGGAGAAGATCCGCATCAGCCAGCCGGTGGCCAGGCTGCCGAGCGGCATGCCGCCCCGGAAAGCCAGGTTATACACGCTCATTACCCGCCCGCGCATTTCGTTGGGGGTGATGAGCTGCACCAGCGAACTGACCATCGAGAACACGCCCATCATGGCGGCGCCCGAAAGGACCAGCAGCGCGCCGCTCAACACAATCGACTTGGACAGGGCGAATCCGGCAATGGCGCTGCCCAGCAGCAGCAACATGAGCAGCGCGATGCGCCCTTTGTTCTCGACGTTGCCCAGCGCCGCCACGATCAATGCGCCCGCTACCGACCCGATGCCCGAGCACGAAAGCAAGATGGTGAAGGCCGTCGGCCCGCGGTGGAATACGTCCTTGGCGACGACCGGCAGGAAGGTGAGCGTCGGTATAGCCAGCGCCGTCATGCAAAATGCCAACGCGATCAGCCCTGCCATGGCGCCTTGCCCGCGCACGAACCCGATGCCCTGCTTCACGCCGGTCAATATCGATTCGTTGGTCTTGGGCGGCGCGAACTTCACGGTCAGCAGCAGCAGCGAAACAATCACGGCCAGGAAGGAGAGGCCGTTCAGCCCGAAGCACCAGGCGGCACCGGGACCGGCCAACGCCAGCCCGCCCAACACCGGACCGATCACGCGCGCCAGGTTGAACTGGATGGAATTGAGCGCGATGGCGTTGGGCAGGTCTTCCTTTTCCACCAGCATGGGCACCAGCGCAGAATACGCCGGGCCTCCAAAAGCCTGCGCGCAACCCACCACGAAAGACAGAGCCAGGATGTACGGGACCTTGACCACGTTCAACACGATCAGGGCGGTCAACAGGAATGCCGAGGTCATCTGCACGTATTGCGACCCCAGCAGCACGCGGCGGCGGTCGATGCGGTCCGCGATGACGCCGCCGATCAGCGAAAACAGCACGATCGGGATTTGCCCCAGGAAGCCGTCCAGGCCCAGCATAAACGCGGACTTGGACATGGCGAAGACCAGCCAGCTCTGCGCCACGCTCTGCATCCAGGTGCCGATCGACGACGTGCAGGCGCCGAACCACATCAGGCGGAATTCGCGGTAATGGAAAGCCTTGAAGACCCGGCGCAGCACAAGTTTACGGCAGCGGCCTTTCCCTGTGTATCAGATGCAGGATATTGCCGTCGTGATCCGCAAAAAACAAAAGGCGGTTTCCTTGTTTGTTCATGGGCTCGCCCAGGAAGCGCACGCCGGCGGCCTTCAGGCGCTCGTGCGCGGCGTCGAAATCGTCCACGTCGATGGCCAGGTGGCGGATGCCGGGGTCGTCGAATTGCGGCGCCGTCAGCGGGCCTTTACCGGGGATGATTTCGAGCATGGTGCCATTCGCGGCGCGCACGAAGTAGTTACCCGCGTACTCGTAATTGATGACGAAATCGAGATGCGCGGCATACCACTCGGCCAACGCGCGCGGGTCGGGGGAGGCGATGGCGGTGTGCTCCAATCCTCTGAACATAGGGCGATTGTATCAGGATTGGACGTTAGCTCTTGCTTTTGGTCTTCTTCAAATCGTTCTGCAACTGGCGAACTTGATCGGGCATATCGCCGGCATTCTTCACATGGTTCAGTTCCCGCTTGCAGGTGGCGTTATCGCCGGCGAGGAATGCGATCTTAGCCAGGAAGTAACACTTGTAACTGTTTCCGTTGGGCAAATCGTGCGCGGTCTTGGCCTGGTCCAGCGCGCCGGTGAGGTTACCGAGCTGAAGTTGTGCGTAGGCCGCGAGAATGCGCAGCGACGAGTTGTTGGGGTTGGAATATGTGAGGGTGGAGAGGCGCGCGAGCGCGCCCGCATTTTCGCCTTCGCGGATCAGTTGAACCGACTGATCGACGACCTTGCGGTCGGCGTCGCTCAGCAGCGTCAAGGCACTCGCCAGACGATCGTACTGCAGGTCCATGGTGGGCGCGGGCGGCGGCGCCGCGAGGCCCAGGGAGGTGGCGCAGATCAGGACCAGGGCGAGAGTGCGGATGGGGCGCATATACTTCAATTCTACGCGAACCCATGGCGGCGCATGGCGCCACCCTACTGGCCGAATGCGGCGGCCGCGCGCTGCTGGGTTTCCTCCGGCGTCAGGTCTTCCAGGTGCGTGGCGATGCCCCATACGAAGCCGGAGGGATCGCGCAGTTGGCCGTAGCGGTCGCCCCAGAACTGATCCTGTATGGGGAACACTACCTGGCATCCGTTGGCCAGCGCCTGCGCCCAGACGGCATCGGCGTCCGGGACATACAAGTTGAGGCGTAGCGGCCAGTCGCCCTGGGCGATGGGCGGCGAGCCCATTTCCGGAAAGTGGTCGTTGAGCATCATGATGGTGTCGCCGATCTTCACATTGGCGTGCATCAGCTTGCCGCCCGGTCCGGGCGAGCGGCTGATCTCGACCGCGTTGAATGCGCGTTTCAGGAAGTCGATGTATTCCGCGCAGCCTGGCACGGTCACGTGGACCGTGAGGGTGGTGAAGCCGGGGGGAACCGGGTTGGTAGCTTTGGCCATTTACTCTTTATACACGATCCCAGACTTCATGACAAAGCGCACCTTCTGTAGAGTGCGCACGTCGCTGAGCGGATCGCCGTCGACGGCGATTACATCCGCCCATTTGCCCGGTTCCAGGGCGCCGGTGCGGTCGGACCAGCCCATTAGCTCGGCGGCGTTGATGGTGCCAGTTTGCAGCGCGGCCAGCGGCGTCATGCCCAGCCTGGTCACGTAGACTTCCACTTCGTGCGCGTTCAAACCGTGCGGATAGACGGCGGCGTCCGTGCCCAGCGCGACCTTCACACCGGCGGCGACGGCCTTCTGTTGGTTCTGCAGGACGGCGGCGCTCACGTCCAGCATCTTCTTCTGGAACATCGCGGGCAGGTGCCCGTTCTCCCGCATCCAATCGATCAGGTACAGCGTGGGGACCAGCCAGGTGCCGTGCTGCTTCATGGCGGCGATATCGTCGGCATCGATGTAGGTGCCGTGCTCGATGGAATCGACGCCCGCCTGGGTGGCGAAAAGGATGCCTTCCGCGCCATGCGCGTGCGCGGCGACTTTGCGGCCGAGGCGGTGCGCATCGGCGACCAGCGCCTTCAATTCATCGAGGCTGTATTGGCTGGCCTGCGGATCGTCGCCCTTCGACAGCACGCCGCCGGTGGCGCACACCTTGATCAGATCGGCGCCGTACTTGATATTCTGGCGGACGTGTTGTTGTACGGCGGCGATGCCGTCGGCGACTCCCTCGTTGGTGGCATGGTATTGCGCGGGCAGGAAGTTGTTGTCGCAGTGGCCGCCCGTGATGCTGAGCGGAGGTCCGCTCACTTGCATATGCGGACCGGGGATGTAGCCCGAGTTGATGTAGTCGCGGAGGGCCACGTCCGAATAGCCGGATGCGCCGACATTGCGGACGCTGGTGAATCCGGCTTCCAGCGTGATTTTGGCGAAGCGCACGCCGTTGAGCGCCTCGCGCACGGAGTCGGTCGAGAGGCGCGCGTAGGGATCGAAGTCGTTGGCGAAGGTGAGGTGCGTATGCACGTCGATCAGGCCCGGCAGGACGGTCATGGAGCGCAGGTCGATTTCACGGTCGCCGGGTGCGGCGGGCGTGGACGCGGTGGGGGTGATCACGGCGATTTTATCGCCCTCGACGACGATGGTTTGATCGGCCGGTTCCTGGCCGGTGCGCACGTCGACGAAGTGGCCGGCGCGGATCAGGATTCTCTGGGCGGAGGCGGTGGTGGCGAGCAGGACCGTGAGGGCGAGCAAGCGGGAAAGCGGCATCACGGGAGTATAACACTTATGGGGCTAGGCGGTCTCCTAAAGTTCAACGCCGACTGACAGACTGGGCCTCGAAACTGCTCAAATCGCTCCAGCCGTACGCAACCTCCACGTGGGACTCGCCGCCACGCTCGATCTCTTGCTGGACAATCAGCCTCCCTCCGAGAGCTTCGTAGAACCTTCTCGATGGATTGCGGGCTAAAACCCAAACAGCCATCGAATTAAAGCCTGTTGACCGAAGCTCCCGCACAAATTGGCGCACCAACAACGTTCCTAAACCTTGCCGTTGCGCGCCTGCAAGCAAGTACATCGCTTGCAGCTCGCCGTCACAACCGAGCTGGCCCGTCCTCTCGACGCCTCCGCAAGCGAACCCTACAACTGTTCCGGCGTCATCGCACGCCACGAGCGTTACGGACCGGATAGGCGGCTCTGTGAGGGTCTCGTTCCAAAAGCGTGTGCGATCCAAAACGGACAACTGGTCGAGCAGGCCCTCGGGGAAGATGCCTTTGTACGTCGTCCTCCAACTCTCGACATGAACTCGGGCGATGGCAGGGGCATCTTCAACCACTGCCGGGCGGATGGTCATGCCGGACAACATGACCTAATCTTAACCAAGTTCAAGCAGGTTCCCCGAATCCCCGCTTCGCCGGCATTGTTTCCTCCCGCACAGTGGCGACTGTCTTGCCCGAAGAAGGGCGTCCTATGTCTCCACCGCCCGCGGACCTGGTGTCGGAGATCGAAACCCGCGTCCGTTCCGCCAGCCTGATCTCGCTCTTCCTCGACTTCGATGGAACCCTGGTGCCGATCGTTGGGGACCCAACTGTCTCCCGCCTGGACCCTGGCGCCGCGGCCACGCTGAAAATTCTCTCGAGCCAGGACCGCATGGTGACGACGATCATCAGCGGACGGGCCGCCTCGGCGCGCCGCGAATGGCTGGAGCGCCTTTGCGAGGATCTCGCGCTGGAGCCTGAGCCGCTCCCCGGCACCTTCGTCGAGTGGAAGGGATTGACCGCCAGCGTACACTACCGGCTAGCGGCGGTAGAGGACCGGGCGCGAATTCAGCAAGCGGTTTACGCGGCAACGGCGCGCTTTTTCGCGTCAACCCCGGCCGGAAGGTATTCGATATCATGCCGCGCACCAACTGGCACAAGGGCGCGGCCGTCGAATGGATCATGATCTACGGCCATCTGGGCGGGGAGGATGTCTTAATCGTCGAAGTGGGCGCAGCGACGGCGACTTACGGGCGCTACCAACTCGCCGGCCCTGCCGCGGTCCACCAATTCCTGTTTTGGCTGGCGCAAAGAGTGAGGAATAATTAAGATGCCGGACACCGTGGACCCCTTCGCGTTCTACACCGAGAGGAGGCTGGTAGTTTTGACCGGCCGCAAAGCCTCCAACCTGGAAGAGTTACACTGCCATCTTACTCAGGTGTCCGGCTCCTGTATCTTCTATCACACCCACTATCTGTATCTTATTCACCATTTTGAAAAGCCGCGGTTCTACAACGAATTCGCCAACTGGGTCTCGCAGGAATTGCAGGAAGAGCGGCTGGCGGAGCGGTTGGCTGCCATCGATCTGCCGGCCATGACCTCGATACGCGAGTTGCAGGAAGCCGTCGCGGCCACCATCCTGAAGCATCTGGAAGGGAACCCGAAGGCGTAGCGCGAGTGCCCGCCGGGCGGCGAATTTCACTTCTGCGAAGCCAAGAGCTTTATCATGCCGACCGGCCAGGTAGCACACAGCGTGCCGGAGTTCTTCGAAGCGATCGCGCAGGTGACCAACGCCTGCCTGCACTTCCATTTCTTCGAGGCGCGCCTGCG
>Ga0302324_100030389_pt1 | contig 10212 bp, 8 predicted proteins | sample Palsa_T0_1_FD_201949 | JGI IMG/M metagenome (GOLD analysis project Ga0302324, IMG submission 201949) | Peat permafrost microbial communities from Stordalen Mire near Abisko, Sweden - Palsa_T0_1 | ecosystem: Environmental > Terrestrial > Soil > Palsa > Peat permafrost | place: Sweden: Abisko... | reverse complement strand
TGCTCGATGCAGCGCCGGCACCAGAAGGTGATCGAGGAGGCGCCGGCGCCGGGCATCACCGCCAGGCAGCGCCGGCTGATGGGCGAGCGCTGCGTCGAGGCGTGCCGCGCAGTCGGCTATCGCAGCGCCGGTACGCTCGAGTTCCTCTACCAGGACGGCGAGTTCTACTTTATAGAGATGAATACCCGCATCCAGGTCGAGCACCCGGTCACCGAGCTGGTCACCGACATCGACCTGGTCAAGGCGCAGCTGACCATCGCCGCCGGCGAGCCGCTGCAATACGCCCAGGCGGACGTGCAGATCCGCGGCCACGCGATCGAATGTCGCATCAACGCCGAAGACGCCCGCACCTTCATGCCCTCTCCCGGCCCGATCCGCCTGTGGCATCCGCCCGGCGGTCCGGGCATCCGCGTCGACAGCCACGTGTACTCGGGCTACAACGTGCCGCCGCACTACGACTCGCTGATCGGCAAGCTGATCGCCCATGGCGATAAGCGCGAGACCGCGATCGCGCGCATGCGTAACGCGCTGTCGGAACTGGTGGTCGAAGGCATCAAGACCAACACCGCGCTGCACCAGGAAATCCTCGCGCATGCGGCGTTTCAGGCCGGTGGCCTGGACATTCATTACCTGGAGCGGCGACTGGGCCTGAAGTGAGCTGAACTGAAGTGAGTGGCGGGGTCCTCAATAGCCTTTCGTCCCCATGTCCTGGCTGGCGCTGAGCTTCGAGCTCGGCGAGCTCGACCCCGCGCGCGCCGAAGCCGCGTGCCTTGCGGCCGGCGCGCTGTGCGTCACCTTCAGCGATGCCCACGACCAGCCGGTGCTCGAACCGGCTCCGGGCGAGCTTCGTCTGTGGCGGCAAACCCGGCTACAGGCCCTGTATGACGCACGACGCGCCGACGCGGTACTGATCGCCGAGCTCGCCGCCGCACTCGGCCTGCCAGCGTCGCGGCTGGCGGCGCACGCGGTCGCCGACCGGATCTGGGAGCGCGAGTGGCTGCGCGACTTTCATGCGATGCGCTTCGGACAGCGGCTGTGGATCTGTCCGCGGCACGAATCGGTTGCCGATCCGCAGGCCATCGTCGTGCGGCTCGATCCCGGTCTCGCGTTCGGAACCGGCACCCACGCCTCCACCGCGCTGTGCCTGCAATGGCTCGACGGCGTGACGCTGGCCGGGCGCGAGGTGCTGGACTATGGCTGCGGCGCCGGCGTGCTCGCGATCGCCGCCCTCAAGCTCGGCGCCCGGCGCGCGGTGGCGTTCGACATCGACCCGCAGGCGTTGCTCGCCACCAGCGAGAATGCGATCGATAACGGCGTGGCCGGCCAGCTGCAGCTGTGCGAGCGCGCCGCGGATATCGCACCGGGATGCGACCTGCTGCTCGCCAACATCGTCGCCGATGTGCTGATATCTCTGCGGCCGCAGTTCGCGACGTTGCTGCGGCCGGGCGCCGACCTGCTGCTGGCCGGAATCCTGGCCGACCAGGAAGCAGAAGTGGCAGGCGCGTTCCTGAAGTGGTTTGATATCCGCCGCTACGCCAGTCGCGATGGCTGGGTGGCGCTCGCCGGCAAACGGCGCTACCTGTAAGCCATAACATTCCCTACCGGTTCGATGTTTACCGTCTGCCCCAAGTGCACCCTGACTCTGGCCGTCACCGCCGCCGACCTGCGGACCGGTCAAGGCTACGTGCGCTGCGGCCGCTGCCTGAATGTCTTCAACGCATTGCTGGGGCTGAGCGAAGAGCCGGCCGAGGGCGGCGCACCGGCGCCGGTGTATTCGCAGGCTGATCCGGCATCCGCGCTGCAGATCAGCGCCGCGCTCGCGTCCTCGGCCAATGATGCTGCGAATTTCGACGACGCAGCCGAGGCATCAGCGGCGTCGGCGGCATCGGCGGCATCGGAGCCGCACGGGCATGCGCCCGCCGACAGCGCGCCGCGCAGCTACCTGGTCACCGAACGCTCCAACGACGGCGCCATCGAGAATGAATCGAGCCTGGCCGAGGGCACCGGCAGCTTTGAAACCATCGTGCTGGAGGGCGATGCGATCAGCCAGACCGAGGAATTCGTGCCGGAAGAGTCGGTCGATCATGAAATCGCGGCCCTGACGCAGCGCCTGAGCGAGGCGCAGCTCGAGCGCGACGAATCGGCCGCCGGCGCCGGGCGCTCGGCGATCCGGCAGGCCGCGCTGGCGTCCGCGGCATTCGACGCCGAGGAGATCGACGTCGCCCCGCCACCGCGGCGCGCCGGCTGGATCGCAGGCTGCATCGTCCTTGTGCTGCTGCTGGCGGCGCAGGCCATCAATCATTGGCGCGACGCGCTGGCGTCCTCGCCGCTGGTCAGTGCGCCGATCGCCAGCGTCTACGCGCGCATCGGCGTCGCTCTCGATCCGCAGTGGAACCTGGGCGCGTACGACGTTCGCCAGCAGGGCGCCGCCGCCGATCCGGGCGACAGCCACGTGATCCACGTGCGCCTGAGTGTGGCCAACCACGAGCAGCGGCCGCAGCCGGCGCCGCTGCTGCGCCTGACGCTGCTCGACCGCTACGGCAAGCCGATCGCCGCGCGCGATCTGGTACCGGCGGAGTATTGGCCCGCCGGCCACACGGCGCGCAGCGTGCTCGCGCACGATGAGCGCATCGACAGCGAGGTCGCGCTGCGCGACCCCGCCGCCGACAGCGCCAGCTTCGAACTCGACGTATGCCTGAAGAGCGCTCGCGGCGTCGTGCGCTGCGCCAGCGACACGACCGCGGCACCTGCCCCGATCCCATGACGCTGCGCATCGGCCACTACCCGCTCGTCGGCCGAGCGCTGCTGGCGCCGATGGCCGGCGTCACCGACCGGCCCTTCAGGCAGCTGTGCCGTCGATTCGGCGCCGCCCTTGCACCGGCGGAAATGCTCAGCGCCGACCAGCGCTTGTGGAGTACCGGCAAGTCGCAGCGGCGCATGGACCATGCAGGCGAACCCGAGCCGCGCGTGGTGCAGCTGGCGGGCAGCGAACCGCAGGAGCTGGCGGCTGCCGCGCGCGTCAACGTCGATCTGGGCGCACATATCATCGACATCAACATGGGCTGTCCGGCCAAGAAGGTCTGCAACCGCCAGTGCGGCTCGGCGCTGCTGGCCGACGAGGCGCTGGTGGAACGCATCCTGATCGCGGTGCGGCGCGCCGTATCGGTTCCGGTGACGCTGAAGATCCGTACCGGCACCGATCCGCTGCGACGCAATGCCGCGCGCATCGCCGCCCTGGCGCAATCGTGCGGCGTAGCGGCAATCGCCATCCACGGCCGCACACGCACCGATCATTTTCGCGGCAGCGCGGAATACGACACGATGCGACAGGCGCGCGCTGTCATGTCAATGCCTCTGATCGCCAACGGCGACATCGATTCTGCCGCGCGCGCGCGCGCGGTACTTGATTTCACCGGCGCACAAGGAGTAATGATCGGCCGCGCGGCGCAAGGCGCACCATGGATTTTTCGCGATGTCAATGCGTACCTTGCAACCAATCAATTCGCCGCGCCACTCTTGCGCACGTCGAAGACTGAGATCATTCTTCAGCACCTCGTATCCCTGTATCAGTTCTATGGCGAGCGCACAGGGGTGCGAATGGCACGCAAGCATCTTGGCTGGTACTGCCGGCAACATTCCGAAGCGAGCGACCTGCGGCGACGATTGATGGCGGCAGAGGATTCGGCTTCGCAGTTCCTGGCGGCCACACAGGGCTTCGGGCATTGGGCAGAAATGCAGGCGGCCTGAACGGGCAGGTTCGGACTGGGCAAAGGGAAGCGCGAGCATGTTGAAGAAAAAAACTCGCAGGTCGGTGAAAGAGCCGTTGATCAGGACTAACGGCATGCGGCTCAACGGCGCAGTACGGCTCAACGGCAAGGAAATGCCGCTGCGCAGCCATACCGAACATGCCCTCAACGATTACTTTTCCAGTCTCAACGGCCACCGGCCGGCGCGCGTGTACGACATGGTGCTGCGCGAGGTCGAGGAGCCGCTGTTTCGCGCGGTGCTCGATTACGCCGCCGGCAACCAGAGCCGGGCGGCGGTGATACTGGGCATCAACCGCGGCACGCTGCGCAAGAAGCTGCGAGAACTGGGCCTGTCCGAGTGATCGCGGGCACCTGATGTCGGCGGCCATCCGGCGGGCGCTGCTGTCGGTCTCGGACAAGCTTGGACTGGCGCAGTTCGCGGCCGGACTGCACCGCCACGGCGTGCAGCTGCTGGCCACCGGCGGCAGCGCGCGGCTGCTGATCGACGCCGGCTTGCCGGTGCAGGACATATCCGCCTACACCGGCTTCCCCGAGTTGATGGGCGGGCGGCTCAAGACGCTGCATCCGCGCGTGCATGGCGGCCTGCTCGGGCGGCGCGACATCGACGCGGCCGACATGAGCGCGCACGGCATCGAGCCGATCGACCTGCTGGTGGTCAACCTGTATCCATTTGCCGCGACCATCGCGCGACCGGACTGCAGTTACCAGCAGGCGATCGAAAACATCGACGTCGGTGGCCCGGCAATGCTGCGCGCCGCGGCCAAGAACCATGCCGATGTCACCGCGCTGGTGGATCCGGCGGACTATGCCGCGGTGCTGGCCGAGATCGACGCGTTCGGCACCACCTCGATCGATACCCGCTCGCGCCTCGCAGCCAAGGCGTTCGCACACACCGCGCGCTACGACACCGTGGTGGCGAGCTACCTGCAGGGGCGCCTGGGGTACGAGGACGACGGCTTCGAGCAGCAACTGGCGCTGTACTTCGACAAGCAGCAGGACCTGCGCTACGGCGAGAATCCGCATCAGCGCGCAGCTCACTACCGCAACCCAAATGCCCGCGGCGGCTCGGTCACCACCGCGCGCATGCTGCAGGGCAAGGATCTGTCGTACAACAACATCGCCGATGCCGATACCGCCATCGAGTGCGTGCGCCAGTTCGCCGGCGCCGCCTGCGTCATCGTCAAGCACGCCAATCCGTGCGGCGTGGCGCTCGCCGCCGACGCCCTGGCCGCCTACATCAGCGCCTACCGCACCGATCCGACCTCCGCCTTCGGCGGCGTCATCGCCTTCAATCGTGAACTCGACGTCGCCACGGCGAAGGCGATCCTGGAGCGCCAGTTCGCCGAGCTCATCGCCGCCCCGAGCGTGACCGACGCGGCGCGCAGCGCGCTGGCCGCCAAGCCGAAGCTGCGCCTGCTCGCCACCGGCACACTGCAGGACGACAGCGGCGATGAACTTGAATTCCGCACCGTCACCGGCGGCCTGCTGCTGCAGCAGCGCGACGCCGGCCGCATCGACGCTACCGACCTTAAGATCGTGAGCCGCCGTCGGCCTGACGAGCGCGAGCTTGCGGACCTGCTGTTTGCCTGGCAGGTGGCCAAATTCGTGAAGTCCAACGCGATCGTATTCGCACGCGACCGCGCCACCATCGGCGTCGGCGCCGGCCAGATGAGCCGGGTCTATTCGACGCGGCTCGCGGCGCTGAAGGCGGCCGATGAGAAACTATCGCTGCCGGGCGCGGTGATGGCTTCCGATGCGTTCTTTCCGTTTCGCGACGGCATCGATGTGGCCGCCGGCTACGGCATTGCGGCGGTGATCCAGCCGGGCGGCTCGCTGCGCGACCAGGAAGTGATCGCGGCCGCCGACCAGCACGCCATGGCGATGGTATTCACCGGCATACGCCACTTCCGGCATTAGTTCGGATGAAGGTGCTGATCGTCGGCGGCGGTGGCCGCGAACATGCGCTGGCGTGGAAGTGCGCGCAGTCCCCGCGCGTCACCCAGGTGCTGGTGGCGCCCGGCAACGCCGGCACCGATGCCGAGCCCGGCGTGCGCAACCTCGACATCGCCGCCACCGATATTGCGCGGCTGCTCGAGTTCGCGCGCACCGAGGCGGTGGCGCTGACGATCATCGGCCCGGAGGCGCCACTGGTGGCCGGTATCGTCGACGCCTTCCGTGACGCCGGCCTGCGCTGCTTCGGTCCCGGCCGGCTGGCCGCGCAACTCGAGGGCTCCAAGGCCTTCAGCAAGCAGTTCCTGCAGCGCCACCGCATCCCGACCGCCCCCTGGCGCGCGTTCACGCGCGCAAGCTTCGACCCCGCCTGGCTGCGCGCGCAGCGTGCGCCGATCGTGGTCAAGGCCAGCGGCCTGGCGGCCGGCAAGGGTGTCGTCATCGCGCGCAGCGTGGATGAGGCCGAGGCGGCGGCAGCCGATATGTTCAGCGGGCGCTTCGGCGACGCCGGCGCCGAGATTGTGATCGAGCAGTTTCTGCCGGGGGAGGAAGCCAGCTTCATCGTCATGGCCGACGGCCGGCACGTGCTGCCGCTCGCCAGCTCGCAGGACCACAAGCGGCTGCGCGACGGCGATGCTGGCCCCAATACCGGCGGCATGGGCGCCTATTCGCCGGCGCCGGTCGTGACACCGGCGGTGCATGCGCGCGTGCTGCGCGAGATCATCGAGCCGACCATCCGCGGCCTTGCCGCCGATGGCATGCCGTACACCGGGTTTCTCTATGCCGGGCTGATGATCGGCGCCGATGGCACGCCGACGGTGCTGGAATTCAACTGCCGCTTCGGCGACCCTGAGACACAGCCGATCCTCGCGCGCCTGGACAGCGACCTGACGACGCTGTGCGAGGCGGCGCTCGACGGCACGCTCGATGCAGTCGAAGCACGCTGGGATGAGCGCGCAGCGCTTGGCGTGGTGCTGGCCGCCGCCGGCTACCCCGATGAGGTGCGCAGCGGCGATCGCATCGACGGGCTGAACGACGCGGCGCGCCTGCCCGGCAAGGTGTTTCACGCCGGCACCCAGCGACTGGCCGGCCACATCGCCACCAGTGGCGGGCGGGTGCTGTGCGCGGTCGGGCTGGGCGACGAGGTCAGCGCTGCGCAGCGCGCTGCCTACGCCCTGGTGGCCTGCATCCACTACCCCGGCATGCAGTACCGGCACGACATCGGCCACCAGGCCATCGCGCGCGAGCGCGCCGGCAGCGGCAGCTGAACGCCCCGACCGCCACCCACGTGTCCTTCGGCGCGCTGCAGCATCGCGGCTTTCGCTTCTTTTTCGTCGGCAATGCGGCCGCGATGCTGGCCGACAACTGCGAGCACGTCATCAGCTACTGGGTGATGTTCCAGAAATTTCACTCGGCCGAGCTCGGCGGCTTCGCGGTGATCTCGCACTGGGTGCCGTTCCTGCTGCTGTCGGGCTACGCCGGCGCGCTCGCCAGCCGCGTCGACACCCGCCGCATGATCCAGCTGGGCATGCTGCTGTTCATGGCGGTGTCGATCTGCTGGGGCGTGCTGATCGCCACCGGCGCACTGCAGGTGTGGGAGGCGATGCTGCTGCTCACCGTGCACGGGCTGGCCGGCGTGCTGTGGAACCCGCCCGCGCAGCTGCTGATCCACGATATCGTCGAGGACAACCACCTCGCCAGCGCCGTGCGGCTGGGCGCTACCTCGCGCTACCTCGGCACGCTGCTCGGGCCGGCGGTGGGCAACGGTCTGATGCTGCTGTTCGGACCGGCGCTTGGCATCTTTTTCAATGCGCTGATCTACCTGCCGATGTTGCTGTGGCTGTGGAAGGCGCCGTACGGCCGGCGCTTTCGCAAGATCATCGCCGAGCACGAGCCGCCGGTGCGCGGCCTGGGCGATGCCCTCGCGACGCTGCGCAGCATGCGCAAAAATCACGTCATCCTGACGATGACCATGCTGGCCGGCGCGGCTTCATTCTTCATCGGCACCGCCTACCAGGCGCAGATGCCGAACTTTGCCACCGACCTGGGCCATGGCAATGCCGGACTGTCGTACGCGGCGCTGGCCGCGGCCGACGCCGCCGGTGGGGTGTGCGCCGCGGTGATTCTCGAGAGTCGCGGTCTGCTGCTGCCGCGCGTACCCACGGCGCTGCTGCTATGCATGCTGTGGTGCGTGGCGCTGGCGGCATTCGCGCAGACGCACTCCTACGCGCTGTCGCTGACGGCGTTGTTCTGCGCCGGATTCCTCGAGCTGTCGTTCAGCGCCATGGCCCAGGCGCTGGTGCAGCTCAATGCGCCGGTGGCGCTGCGCGGACACGTGATCGGCGTGTACGTGATGGCGGCGCTGGGGCTGCGCTTCGTCAGCGGCTTTACCGTCGGCATCCTGGGCGCCGTGGTCGGCGTGCATGCGTCGCTGGCGCTGTCGGCGGCGGCGCTGTTCGTGCTGGTCGGGCTGCTGTACGCCTGGCAGGCGGCGCGCCCGCGCACGCCGCGGCCGAACAGCGCGCTGGCAGCGGGCTAGAAGCTCATCCGGGCGAACAGTTCCGGACCGCCGATGCTGAATTTCAGCACTCCGGAAGGATCCTGGCCGCGCACGTCGACCTCCACCTGGCGGCGCTCATAGCCCAGGCCGAAGGCGAGGTTGCGCTTCCAGCGATACTGCAGGTCGGCGTGATACAGCCCCATCATGCCGCTGCTGGTGCCGATCGTGACCTTGAGGTAATTGGCGCGCGCGTTCAGCGACCACTGCCTGCTGATGCGCCAGCTGCCATCGAGCGCCAGCGTCGCGAATGGGCCGGCGCCGTTGAAATCCGCGTATTGCGGCGTCTTCGGTATGTCGGCACTGGCCTCGGCCTCGAGCAGGTGCAGGCCGAGGCCGGCGCCCAGCTCGTAGCGCTCGGTGCGCAGGAAGGAATAGGTATAGGTGATGTCCATCTGCCGCCAGTCGAATTCCGAGTGCACCGGATTGTCGACCAGGAACGTCACATCGCCGTACTGGATCGTGCGGTCGATGCTGCGATCAGCCGCGCGGCGCAGATCAATGAATTCCACCCGCACCTTATTGCGCTCCTCGAGCCGGAACATGATCTCGATGAACGGCTGGCGCGCCTGGTCGGTGAGTCCGAGGTCATGCTCGGCGGTAAACGGCGTGCCCTCAACGCCGGCGGCGGAATCAAAGCGCCCGAAGGTGCTGACCTGGCCCCAGAAGAAGCCCGCGGTCAGCGCAAAATGATCGCTGATCGGGCTGGCGATCGGCAGCGGCGGCGGCGGTGAATAATCATCGGAGTCTTGTTTGACATGCGGATCGGCATGCGCCGCGACGCCCAGCGCGAGCATGACCGGAGCGAGCCACCAGCAACGCATGTCGTCAGCCGGTCAATCAACGGCGCGGGCAATTGCGCTGGGCACTTGCGGCTGCCGGCGCGCTCAACGTTTCATGGCCTCGAAGAATTCCGAGTTCGCCTTGGTGTCCTTCATCTTGTCGAGCAGGAACTCGATCGCCGCCAGCTCATCCATCGGATGCAGCAGCTTGCGCAGGATCCACATCTTGGCGAGCTCACTCGGATCGGTGATCAGCTCTTCCTTGCGGGTGCCGGAGCGGTTGATATTGACCGCGGGGAATACGCGCTTCTCGGAGATGCGCCGATCCAGGTGGATCTCGCTGTTGCCGGTGCCCTTGAATTCCTCGTAGATGACGTCGTCCATCTTCGAGCCGGTATCGATCAGCGCGGTCGCCAGGATGGTCAGGCTGCCGCCCTCCTCGATGTTGCGCGCCGCGCCGAAGAAACGCTTCGGCCGCTGCAGCGCGTTGGCGTCGACGCCGCCGGTGAGCACCTTGCCCGATGAGGGCACCACGGTGTTGTAGGCACGTGCCAGGCGGGTGATGGAGTCGAGCAGGATCACCACGTCCTTCTTGTGTTCGACCAGGCGCTTGGCCTTCTCGATCACCATCTCGGCGACCTGCACGTGGCGCGCCGCCGGTTCATCGAAGGTGCTGGAGACCACCTCGCCATTCACCGTGCGCTGCATCTCGGTGACCTCCTCGGGCCGCTCGTCGATCAGCAGCACGATCAGGTACACCTCCGGGTGATTGGCGGTGATCGAGGTCGCGATGTTCTGCAGCAGCATGGTCTTGCCGGCCTTGGGGGGCGAGACAATCAGGCCGCGCTGGCCGCGACCGATCGGCGCCACCAGGTCGATGGTGCGCGCGGTCAGGTCCTCGGTGCTGCCATTGCCGCGCTCAAGCTTCAGGCGCCGGGTCGGATGAAATGGCGTCAGGTTCTCGAACAGCACCTTGTTGCGTGAGCTGTCCGGGGAGTCGAAATTGATCTCGCCGACCTTGAGCAGCGCGAAGTAGCGCTCGCCATCCTTGGGCGGCCGGATCAGGCCGGAGACGGTGTCGCCGGTGCGCAGGTTGAAGCGGCGGATCTGGCTCGGGCTGATGTAGATGTCGTCCGGTCCGGCCAGGTAGGAGCCG
>Ga0302324_100030388_pt1 | contig 10212 bp, 6 predicted proteins | sample Palsa_T0_1_FD_201949 | JGI IMG/M metagenome (GOLD analysis project Ga0302324, IMG submission 201949) | Peat permafrost microbial communities from Stordalen Mire near Abisko, Sweden - Palsa_T0_1 | ecosystem: Environmental > Terrestrial > Soil > Palsa > Peat permafrost | place: Sweden: Abisko... | reverse complement strand
GTACAAGGTTACCGGCCGATGTGGACGGTTGCGGTGAGAGGCGTTTCCGCGGAGGAGGGGCCGGCGAGGATGGTGTAGTCGCCGGGGGTGAGTTCGAAGGAGTTCTTGCTTACGTCGTAAATGGAGACGTAGAGGGGATCGAGCTTGAGGGTGACGGTTTTCGATTCGCCCGCGGCGAGAGAGACGCGATTCCATGCCACGAGGCGCTTGAAGGTGGATTCCCCGGTGGAGGCTGGGAGTGTCGCGTAGACCTGGGCTACTTCGGTTCCGGCGCGACTGCCAGCGTTGCGGACGGTGAAGGTAACGCTGAGGGGTTCCACGGAGAGGTTGGAATATTCGTACGTGGTGTAGGAGAGTCCATAGCCGAAGGGGAAGAGGGGTTCTTTCTTCTCGGATTCGAACCATTTGTAACCGACACGGACACCTTCTGTGGCGGGAGCGTCGAAGAGCGGGAGTTCGCCGGGATGGTGGTGGCCGGAGCCGGGGTTCTTGACGAGCTCGATGCCGGGGACCTGCGGGTGGGGGAGCTGATCGTCATTCTTCGCAAAGGAGATGGCGAGGCGGCCGGAGGGGTTGACGTCGCCGAAGAGGATGCTGGCGAGCGATTGAGCGCCGCCGATGCCGGGATACCAGGCTTCGATGATGCCGTGCACGCGATCGGCCCATGGCATGGATACGGGACCGCCATTTTCAATGACGACGATGGTGTGTGGATTGGCGGCGGCTACCGCGTCGACGAGAGCGTCCTGATTGTTGGGCAGGGAGATGGTGGCGGAGTCTTTGCCTTCGCTCATGGGCTGGTTCACGAAGACAATGGCGAGCTGGGAGCTACCGGCGAGTTTCGCGGCGGCTGCGGGATCGGTGCCAGGATCGAATTCAACTTTGGCGCTGGGAGCGCGTTTGCCAATTTCCTTCAGCGGCGAGGATGGGAAGTAGACGGTTTCCATCCAGAACGCGCCGCCGGGGTGAGAGGCGATGGCGTTGCCGCCGGGTGAGTCGACCTGGGCGGAGCCGCCACCGGAGAGGACGCCAACGTCGGCATGGGAGCCGATGATGGCGATGGACTGGACCGATGCTGCGTCGAGCGGCAGGATGTGGTCGGCGTTCTTCAGGAGGACGATGCTTTCGTCGGCGATGTGCTCGGCATCGTCACGGCCACGGAAGGGATCGGGGACCTGGGTGACGGGTGGATTGTCGATGACGCCGTTGACGAACATGCTGCGCAGGACGCGATGGACGGCGTCATCGAGGCGCGACATGGGGACCTGGTTTTTCTGGACCGCGTCTTTGAGCGGGTCGCCGAAGTATTGGAAGCCGGGCTGTTCCTGATCGAGGCCCGAGAGCGCGGCGTGAACGGTGGAGTGGGTTCCACCCCAGTCGGAAACGACGAAGCCTTTGAAGTCGAAGTCTTTTTTGAGGACCTGGTTGAGGAGGTAGTCGTTCTCGCAGGACCAGTCGGTGCCACCGGGCGGAGTGATGGTGTCGCGGTTATAGGAGCACATGACGCCGGCGGGATGGGCGAGGCCGATGGCGATCTGGAAGGCGAGGAGATCGCTTTCACGGGCGGCGCGCTGATCGATGAGGACATTGACGGTGGTGCGGCCGGTTTCCTGGTCGTTGAAGGCGTAGTGCTTGATGTCGCCCATGACCTGGTTATCCTGCACGCCGCGGGCTAATTCGCCGACCATGGTTCCGGCGAGGACGGGATCTTCACCGGCGTACTCAAAGTTGCGGCCGTTGCGGGGATCGCGGGCGAGGTCGACACCGCCCCCGATGGACATGTTGTAGCCCATGTTGCGCAGCTCGCGGCCGATGACGGAGCCAAAGAGACGAAGCGCGTCCTTGTCCCAACTGCACGCGGCGCCGAGGACGGAGGGAAGCAAAGTGGCGTAGTGACTACCTTGCGAGGCGAGGCGAATGCCGACGGCCGAGTCGGCCATGTTGATGCCGGGAATGCCGAGGCGTTCCACACCGACGACGTATCCGGCGCCGCCGAGGGAGCCTTTGGGAATTTCCGCGCCGGCGCGGAGGCCGTTCCAGCCGGTGCCGTGGACGAAGTTCATTTTTTCGTCGAGGGTCATTTCTTTCATGACGAGGTCGGCGCGCTCGTCGGGGGAGAGAGACTTATTCATCCACGCGCGGGTGTCGGGTTTGGGCTGGGGGGCGTTTTGCGCGATGGCGGGGAGGGAAGCGACGAAGATCAGGGCAGAGACACAGCGCAGGAAGCGCGACGCGGGAAACCGAACAAACTGCATATTCACCTCAAACGGCAAAATGCTAATGGTGCGGGGAGACAATCGTCAAGGTAAAACGTTTAAGTGAAGGGAAGAGCAGCCTGGAGCTGTGAGGGGGTAGCGAGGAGGCAGGAGGAGGTCATCATTGACAGGCCGAATATGATTGGGGGATGAGTCGTTTGCGCAGGTTCTTGCGCTGGCGACTTATCGCCGTTCTTATAGCATTGCGATTACCCAGTCGCCCAAAAGTAGTCATTACCGGATTCGGTATTCCGTTCCCGCCGGAAAAACACGCCTCTACTTCTTTTCGTAGACAAGCGTACCCTTTTCAGCTGGCCGATCTGGACTCCACCACGATTCGGTGATGACTCTGCCATCGTTGCTCAGCTTCAGAGAGCCCTGGGTGAACACTTTGCCATGGACCTTCGTAACGACAAGAAACTCGCGATTTCCAGCGGGCCGCACCGCACGGGTGGTCTCCTCAGGAGCATGGGGCCCTCGTACCGCCGCTTCGACTCCATCGAGCGGCGCGTCGATCTGCTGGCCCGCGCTCGGATAGTCGATATGCAAAGCTTGATTCTCGAGTCTCAAGGTCATGTCAGCATGCCGCTGAAGGTCGTTTGCATCCCGCCACTGGCCTGCAAAATCGTTGGCCCCCGACAATCGCGAAAAGACGATCTGGGATGTAATAACCGGCCCATTCGGTCGAAACTCCGTCACCGTCGTCGTGAAAACCTTCCCGTCAGTCGAAAGCTCATCATGAGTAGCCCTCGTCTTTACCCCATTTTCCTTTATGGTAACGTCTAGCGCCGTGGCACCGCTTTTTTCACAGAATAGCGTGCGATTGTTCCCTATTGGTCGATCCTTCCCATCGCAGCGAAGAGTGTGACTCGATTTTTCATCAAAGCGATACTCGCCGTCAGCCGAAATCGAAATAGTCAAAACCTGGCCGTGATAGCCGCTCTTGGCAGGGTTCAACTTCCACGTGCCATTCCAGTCTGGCGACGGAGCCCGGCAACCCTGCGTAGCGGATAATGCGCAGAAAACAACCCAACCGCGCCATGCGTTCCTCATCGTCAGTGTCGCCGCGATCACAGGTTCAGGCGCCGGGTGGAGGCGTGAGCTTCTCCGCTAAGTAGACGTAGGTTTCGGCCCAGCTGCGGGCGGTTTGTTTTAGGTCGGCGCCGGCGCCGTGGCCTCCTTCGGTGATTTCGTCGTAGAGGAAGGGTTCGTGGTACTCCTCCATTTTGGCGGCGAACTTGCGGGCGTGTTGTGGGCCGACACGGTCGTCGCGGGTGGTGGTGAAGATGAGGGGTTCAGGATATTTCACATCGGGCTTGAGCTGGTTGTAGGGCGAGATGCCGGCGAGGAAGGCGCGCTCTTCGGGCACGGTGACGGAGCCGTATTCGCCGACCCAGCTGGCGCCTGCAGCGATCTGTTCGAAGCGAAGCATATCAAGGAGCGGAACCTGGATGACGATGGCGTTCCAGAGGTCGGGGTGCTGCGTCATTTCGACTCCCATGAGCAGGCCGCCGTTGGAGCCCCCGATGATGCCGAGGTGCGCGGGCGATGTGATTTTGCGGGCGATGAGATCCTGGGCGACGGCGGCGAAGTCGTCATAGATGACCTGGCGATGGGTTTTGAGGCCGGCTTCATGCCATGCGGGGCCAAACTCACCGCCGCCGCGAATGTTGGCGAGGACGAAGACGCCGCCTTTTTCGAGCCAGAGCTTGCCGCGAATGGCGGAGTAGGTGGGCGTCTCGGAGACTTCGAAGCCACCGTAGGCGTTGAGCAGGGTTGGGTTCTGGCCGTTCAGCTGCATGTCTTTGCGATGGACGACAAAGTAGGGGACTTTGGTTCCGTCCTTTGAAGTGGCGTCGAGTTGTTCGACGGTGTCCTGGGAGGCGTCAAAGAGGGGCGGCTGCGAGCGGGAGAGTTTCAGGTGTGCGGTGGCGGCATCGCCCTGGAGGAGCGAGGGCGGAGTGAGAAATCCCTGCGTGCTGAGGAAGAAGGTTTCGTTGGCGTCGCTGGCGGTGACGATGTTGATCGTGCTGTTGTCGGGGACATCGAGGGTCTTGATGGACCAGCCGTCTTTGCCGGTGGGCGTGTAGACGTAGGCGCGGCCGAGGACGTGCTTGAGGGTGGCGATGAGAAGGCGGGAGTGCGTGGTGGCGAATCCGTCGAGGAACTCGTCGGCGGTGGGAGTGAAGACGACAGTCGGACTGAGGTGGGCGGGATCGCGGAGCAGATCGGCGAGCCGCACGGAGAGCAGCGAGCCCTGGATAAATTTGGGGCCGTCGGGGTTGGGGGTCCAGTCCTCATGGGTGAGGATGAGGAGGCGGCCGGAGAGCAGGCCGACGGGGTCCGCTTTGCGCGGGATATTCAGTTCCTTCAGGCCGGCAGGGGTTTGGATCCACCAGCGCGATTCGAAGAAAGTGACGGCGCGTACAAAGAGGGTGAGGTGGTCCCCCTGGGCATCGTGCATGACCGCGGAACCGGCACGGATATCCGAGGGCTCGCCGCGGAAGATTTCCTTTGCGCTGTCGAGGGGGGCGCCGCGCTTCCATTCTTTGACGATGTAGGGATAGCCGGACTTGGTCATGGAGTCGGCGCCCCAGTCACGACCGATGAGGAGAGTGTCTTTGTCTACCCAGGAGATGTCCTGCTTGCTGTGGGGCGCGATGAAGCCGGTGTCAACGAATTTGTTTTGTTTCAGGTTGAATTCGCGCGCTGTGGAGGCGTCCTCGCCGCCGATGGAGAGGCCGAACATGCAGTATTCATCGCCGGGATAGAGGCAGTTAGCGCCGTGGAAGACCCAGCTCTTGCCTTCCTGTTTGTCGAGGGCGTCGATGTCGAGGACGGTTTGCCAGTGTGGAGTGGTGCTGGAGTAGTCGGAGAGAGTGGTTTTGCGGAGGAGACCGCGAACGTTTTTCTCGTCGTTCCAGAAGTTGAAGACATCGTCGCCGCGGAGGCCGGGGATGGGCAGACGGCTGGGATCTTCGCTGACTTTGAGGGCTTCGTCGTCGAAGGTGGCAAAGCGCGGGTCGGCTTCGAGGACTTTGGCGGTGCGGGAGTTTTCGGATTTCACCCAGTCCATGGCACGGGGGCTGTTCACCTCTTCGAGCCAGATGTATTTGTCTTCGGGATCGGAAGACTGGGAGTGTGCGTAAAAGCTGACGGCGCCAAGGGAGAGGCAGACGAGGACAAGGCAGGGAACGACAGCGGTACGGACCTTCGACATCCTGGAAGCTCCTGAAAGGGCAGTGCCTGCAAATTTACATCAGCGGCGCTGGAAACACGAAGACGCTCCCGTTTCGAGTGACGAACGGGGTCTGCTGTGGGATGGAGACAAGGGCTATTGCTGGACGAAGAATTCAGTCATGGAAGGCGCGGTGGAGGCTGCGGCGGGCGGGTTGGGGAGATTGAGGGCTTCCATGATGGTGCGGAGCATGCTTTCGTGCTGATAGAGAGTGGAAGAGGTTTGGGTGTAGGCGGGTTTGACGTTCGGGCCCCAAAGGACGGGGGAGACGTGGCCGCCGCCGTTGGTGGTGTCGGAGTCGAGGGCTTCGTCGAAGTCGACGATGAGGAGGCCCTCGCCGCCGGTCTGGAACGCGGAGAGCGTGGAGAGCGGGGCGACGATGTTGGTTTGGAGCCAGGTGTCGGCTTGTTGGGGAGTGCCGTCGTGGGCGTCGTCGTCGACGTCGGGAACGATGCAGGAGAAGTCGGGGAGGGCGTTGTTGGCGAGGTCGATGGCGAACTGGTTGAAGGGCCAGATGACTTCGTTGGCCACCTGCTGGTCGTCGGCAACGTCGGAGAGCATGGCGAAGGGATTGTGACGGATGAGGTAGAGGCCGGTGTTGCCGCCGGTGTAGCCCTGCGTGATTCCTTCGGCGTAGATGCGGAAGGTGACGCCGGTGGAGAGCATGCGGCGGGCGATGTTATCGACGTTGAAGACCTGGGTGGAGTTGTCGTCGGTGGTGAGGAGCTGGCCGGTAGTGAGCATGAAGTAGTTGCCGATCGACGGGTGTGAGTCGGCGTAATAATTGGTGGGGAGCGCGCCGTGAGCGATGAGGGTGTTGAGATTGGGCCAGACAGTGGTGGCTCCGACGACGGTGGAGTAGCTTTGGTTCTCTTCCATGACGAGGACGACGTGGTGGCTCGCCGGGACTTGCGGTGGTGGAGGCGCGCTGGCCTGAACGGTGATGGCGGCGGTACCGGTTTTGGTGGAGTCCTGCGAACTGGTAGCCGTGACGGTGACCGTTGCGGCGGATGGGGGTGCGGTGTAGAGGCCTGCGGCGGTGATGGCGCCGCCGCCCGAGGCGGACCAGGCGACGGCAGTGCTGAAATTGTCGGTGCCTTGTACGCTGGCGTTGCATTGCGAGGTTGCGCCAGCGGCGACAGTCGCAGGGGCGCAGGAGGCTGAGACGGAGGAAATGGTGGGGGAGGTGGTCTGCGGCGGCGTGGTGCTGGATTGGTTGCCGCAGGATGTGAGGGCCGAGAGAACCAAGGAGGCAAGCGGGACGGAGATCGAAGAGGTCTTCAAAGGAGCTTCTACGGCTGGTGTTTAGAGCAGATCGAGGGCGGGAATAGTTGCCTGAGCTGGAGCGGCATAAGGGTAAACAAGGCAACTGTCGTAACTCGGGAGCCCTTTGAGCGCTAAAAGTAGATAATCTCGAAGGGAAATCTAAGGACGGGTACGAACGGATGAGCACGGTCTTGGTGACGGGGGGCTCCGGATTTATCGGGAGTCATTGCATTGTGCAGTTGCTGGCGGCGGGGCACCAGGTGCGGACCACGGTGCGGTCGCTGGAACGGGAGCCCGAGGTCAGGGCGATGGTGAAGACTGACGGAGTTGATGCGGATGGGCGGCTGAAATTCTTCGCAGCGGATCTGATGAACGATGCAGGATGGGCGGCGGCGGCGGCGGGATGTGACTACGTGCTGCATGTGGCTTCGCCGTTTCCGGCGAGCGTGCCGAAGGATGAGGAGGAACTCGTCAAACCCGCGGTGGAGGGGACGACGCGGGTGATGCGGGCTGCGCGCGATGCGGGGGTGAAGCGGGTGGTGCTGACGTCTTCGTTTGCGGCGATTGGGTACGGGCAACGGCCGCAGAAGGAACCATTCAGCGAGAAGAACTGGACGAATCTGAAAGGCAATGGCGTGCTGCCTTACGTGAAGTCGAAGACGGTGGCCGAGCATGAGGCGTGGAATTTTATGGGCCGGGAGCGCGGCGGACTCGAACTGACGGTTATCAATCCGGTAGGCGTGTTCGGGCCGGTGCTGGGGCCGGATTACTCGACGTCAATCATGCTGGTGCAGCGGCTGATGGATGGCGCGGTGCCGGGGTGTCCGAAGCTGTGGTTCGGGGTGGTGGATGTGCGGGACGTGGCGGACCTGCACATTCGGGCGATGACGCATCCGGCGGCGAAGGGCGATCGATTTTTGGCGGTGGCCGGGGATTTTCTGTCGATGCGGGAAATGGCGCAGGTGTTGAAGGCTCGGATGGGCGTGTGGGCGAAGCGGGTGCCTACGATGCAGTTGCCGAACTGGGTGGTGCGGCTGGTGGCGATGCGGGATGCGGGGGCGAAACAGATTGTGCCGGAACTGGGGAAGAGGAAGAACGCGACGAGCGAGCATGCGCGGAAGGTGCTGGGGTGGGAACCGCGGTCGAGTGAAGAGGCGATTGTGGCGACTGCGGAGAGTCTGGTGAAGTTGGGACTGCTGAAGGACAGCACGAAAGCGCAGGCTCAACATTGAAGGTCATCATCACGGGTACGACGGGGATGGTGGGCGAGGGTGTGATGCTGGAGTGCATCGAGCATCCGGACGTGGACGAGGTGTTGTCGGTGAGCCGGCGGCCTTATGGGGTTTCGCTTCCGAAGTTGAAGGAATGCATCGTGCCGGATTTTATGAAGGCAGAGGATGTGGCGCAGCAGCTAACCGGATACGACGCGTGCTTCTTTTGCGCGGGCGTGAGTAGTGTGGGGAAGAATGAGGCGGAGTACACGCGGATCACGTATGACACGACGCTGCATTTTGCAGAGACGGTTTCGCGGCTGAATCCTGGAATGGTTTTTACGTATGTGTCGGGCATGGGGACGGACTCGACGGAGAAGGGCCGGACGATGTGGGCGCGGGTAAAGGGGCGGACGGAAAACGCGCTGACGCGGGTGGGATTTCGGGCGGCTTACTATTTTCGGCCAGGATTTATGCGGGCTATGCCGGGGCAGCGGCATCTTCCGGGGCCGTACAAGGCGGTGGGGTGGCTTTACCCAGTGCTGCGCGCGGCGGTGCCAGGTTATGTGAGCACGCTCGAGGATGTGGGGCGAGCGATGATCCGGTGCGTGACGCAGGGATATCCGAAACCGATTTTGGAGGTCAAGGATATTAACGCGCTGGGGAGGAATTGAACACTTCCCCACCCTGTCGCGCGGAAAAGCTTCGCGCAACAGAATAGGGCACCCGGATCAGGGCTGGACGCAGGCGAAACTGGCGGCATCGTTGGGGTCGCCGGAGCCGTTGTACTTCGCTACTTTGGGCCAGGGGCAGAGGGGCCTGGTCATAACCGGCTTCGAGCCGGTTTCCGGAGATGAATATTTCGTTGCGACGATGTCGGGCGGGGGAGAATCCTTCTCCACCCAATTTTCGAGCGCGTCGAAGAGGCCGAACTTCGAACCTTTGGAAGTTGGGATGCCGAGTTGTCCGAAGGCGCTGGGGCCGGGACCGCCGACGCAGTGCTCAACGCCGGGCGCCATATAGAGGCGGGTGAAGGAGGCGGCTTTCTCGCTGCTCATCTTTTGCTGGACGCTGTTGAAATACGCCACGGTGTTCCAGGGGGAGATGGCGGGGTCGTTCCAGCCGTGATAGACGATGAGCTTGCCCCCGTGAGCGGCGAAGCGGGTGAGGTCGGTTTCAGTGGAGTCGAGGTCGGCGGCGGTCTTCTGCGTTGACTGCTGGACGGAAGCGTCGAGATCCGCGGTGAGGACGTTCCATTTGGGATCGCCGGTGACGATGTAACGGAAATCGTTCAGAGCGTATTGCGTGGCAGCCGAGGCTCCGGGACCTTCGCCGACAACCCAAGTGCCCCAGCCAGACTCGTCGCCCATGGTAAGTCCGGGAAATAACGTGGCACCGTTGTGATCTTTGGCTCCCGCGTAGAGGTTCTTGAGGGCATCGATCTGCGGCTGGGTGAGGCAGTCGGAAGATTCATCGCCTTTGCAGAGAAGGATGCTGGGATCGAAGTGGCACCTGGATGGATCGGCGATGATGCCATCCTTCACGCCGTCGAGGGCGTCGCAGGCGGCGAGCGAGGCTTTTTGAATGGCGGGGAGTTTAAGGTCGGAGATGTAGGATCGGGGATCGGCTGTGAGACTTTGTGTGGCAGCGACGGCGGCGCCCAACAGGTGCGACCAGTTATTGGCTGGCGCGCCGGCGAGAATGCCATCGTAGTCTTCCGGGAAACGCTGGGCTTCCATCAGCGCTTCGCGGCCACCATCGGAACAGCCGTCGAAATAGGCTTTGGATTGCGGCTTGCCGTAGTAGACCTGGATGAGTTGTTTTGCGGTTTCGGCGGTGAGATGGACCGCGCGCCAGCCGAAGTCTTTCACCTTTTCGGGATGACCGAAGGCCCAGCTGGCGTCGCCAGCTTCAGCGTGATGGCCGGCGTCTGAACCGCTGACAGCAAAGCCGCGCATGAGGTAGCCGCCCATCTGGCGTGAATAAATCGAACCGGCAAAGCCGCCGTTGCCCGTGCCGAGGAGGCGGCCGTTCCAATCCTGAGCGGGCAGCCAGACTTCAAAGTGGATGACGGAATCGTTGGTGGGACGGAGGACGCCGGCAACGCGGCAGAATGCGGGCAGCCCCTTGAGAGCCCCGGCATCGGGGACGGTGAGAGTGCCCGATGTTACGGGCTCGGCGAGGGTGATCGTGGTGTCGGGCAGCGGGAGCTGTTTGAGCGCGGCACAGTCCGCGGCGTGCA
>Ga0302324_100030386_pt1 | contig 10213 bp, 11 predicted proteins | sample Palsa_T0_1_FD_201949 | JGI IMG/M metagenome (GOLD analysis project Ga0302324, IMG submission 201949) | Peat permafrost microbial communities from Stordalen Mire near Abisko, Sweden - Palsa_T0_1 | ecosystem: Environmental > Terrestrial > Soil > Palsa > Peat permafrost | place: Sweden: Abisko... | reverse complement strand
TCGCGTGCAAAGAAACGCAACGGCGCGCGCTCGAAAGGCGCTGCGATCATGGTGACATAGGCGCGCATGAGTGCCACGAGGCCCGCCCCCATCAGGGTCAGCCATGTCAGCAGCGGTGCCAGGGGTGCATGCACGAACGCGGCCGCCAGCACGGTGACGCCGAGGAGCGCGGCGGCAAGATGCGGCGCTCGCCCAAGCAGATTGGCCAGCACCGCCGTCTCGGCGGCCTCGTCCCGCAGCTCCGCCAGTCGCGCGATATGCGCCCGGGGCCCGCTGTCCCTGTCTCGCTGAGAGGCGCTCTCTGGCGCGCTCTTGCGGAGAGCCGTGTCGGTGCCGATCGCCGTCCGCTCCATCGCTGCCATGAAAATCCCTTAGGGCGCCGTTTTGCCTGCCTACGCTCGGCTTTCGCCGTTAAGAATGCCTTAAAGGCATCTCAGTCGGCTCTCTAAACAGCGTGGCGTCGCGATTCGTTCCAGATCTACGATTTGGGGGAATATGTAAAGTTGTGGAGAATTATTCTTAACGAATTGGTCGCCTCTTTTGCCTTCCGACGACACCGAAGTTCTCGTCCTGTTCTTGCGAGAGTGAACCTGCCGCGCTGGCGGTTTCCCCTGCACGGATGCGAACACACCTTGGACGGATGACGGGGCTGCTCTTGGGGTCAGCGCCCGCGCATCCCGCTGCCGGCAGGGTTATGACCGCAGCGATGAAGGCAGGCTGGACGCGTCCGCCAGCGCCGGGCCATCACCGGCCGTGAGGGAACCGGCTTCTCCATGATGACGGCGCCAGGTGCGCATGTGGCGGCGCTTGGTGGGGTGCCGTTGAGAGAGCACGGGATCAGCAGACGTCTGCTGCGCCACTTCGAATACGCCCGTTGCAGTGACATCGGACATCACGCTGTCACTTCCGCTCTGGAATGGAGGAGCGGGCTGGGCGATGTGTGCCTGCGCTCCGGCAAGCGGCACGAGCAGGGCAGCAGCCGCCGCGCAGCCCAGGAGATATGTGCCAAAGCGTTCGGAAAATCGAGACATGGGTGGCCCCTCTGACAGATCAAAGCGGGGCACAGGCTAGACAGCATCCGTTGATGCTTCGTATTCCGATTGCCCGGTATTGTCTTTATCCCGATCGTCTTCGCAACGGCCGTGTGGCGCACGGATTGTTATGATATCTCCATCGCGTGCGGACATGCCGCTTCTGCTTGAGTGCCGGCATGCGTCATCCATCCTTCCCGGGAAAGTCATTCGAAAATTCGCCCCATGGTAGTGGTCTATGATCTGGAATTTACGGCCTGGGACGGCTCGATGGCAGAGCGCTGGCTGAGACCGGGACAGTTTCGCGAGGTGGTCCAGATCGGCGCCGTGAAGCTCGACGCGGGCACGCTCGAGGAGATCGCGGAATTCGAAATTCTGGTGAAGCCGCGACTCAACCCCGTGCTGTCGCCCTATTTTGAGACGCTGACCGGCATTGCGAATGTGGAGGTCGCCCGACGCGGCGTAGATTTTGCCGATGCGTATAAACGGTTCGTGGCATTTGCCGGGACTGCGCAAACCAGCGCGTTCGGGCGCGACGACCTTGTCTTTGCGGAGAGCTTCCAACTCTACGGAATCAGCAATCCCCCGCCCCCGCCGGCCTATATGAACATCGCGCCGTGGCTGAGGGCCAACGGCCTTCATCCCCGCCATGCCGGCGATGTTGCGGAAACAGCCGGAGCATCTCTCGCCGGACATAAGCACGACGCGCTGTTCGATGCGCGCTCCGTCGCACTCGGCATACGCGTGCTGGTGGCGCGAGGCGCGGCCAATCCGTTCGTGCCGGCGCGATGAGCAAGGCCGAACAGATCATCCGTACTCTGAGGCTCGAGCCGCATCCGGAAGGTGGCCATTATCGCGAGACGTTTCGCGATCGCTCCGGCGCGGACGGACGCGCCCATTCCACCGCGATCTACTTTCTTCTGAAGGGGGGCGAGACGTCCCGCTGGCATCGCATCGATGCAGCGGAGATCTGGCACTTCCATGCCGGCGCCGCGCTCGAGCTGCGCCTGCGCGCAGACGACGGAGACACCGTGAGTCATGTGCTCGGAAACACGCTCGCAAAACAGCAGCGGCCGCAGATCATTGTACCTGCCGGCGTCTGGCAGACGGCCCGTTCGCTGGGCGCCTATACGCTCGTCGGCTGCACGGTCGCGCCGGGCTTCCTGTTCGAGCGATTCGAGATGATGCCCGACGACCGCCCCGCCTAATTCACCGTCACCGACACAGGCGCGGACGGGATGCCGTTGGCGACGACCACCAGCGCGCTCGCGCCCGTTTCCATTCCGGTCGGCACATCGAAATTCGTGGACACGGTCTGCGATCCGGTCGCCACACCCATCGTGCTGTGATCATGGGTGCGCGCGTAGAACACATGCCCCGTCGAATTGTTGGTGATGCGCACGAGCGGATAATTCGTCTGCGTCTCGTTCTCGTCGCCGAATGCGTTTGCCTGCGAAAGCCCGTTGAACTGCGTTCCCGAGATGGGATAGGTCGAGCCACGCGTCACCGACGACGGAAAGGTTGTGATCGTGGGCTGCCAGGCGGCCTGGTAGGTGCCTGTGGACTGGTAGACTTCGGAGCCGCCGACCAGAATCTGGCCCGTGGGAAGCACCATGAGCGACGTGTAGGCGCCGCCGAGATTGAACGGCGTCTGGTTCAGCTTCGTGCCGTCGAATTCGTAGAGCGTGCCGTCATTGCTGCCTTCAACGAGCACGTTCCCGTCCGGCAGCAGCGAGGCGAAGGTGTCGAACGCCTGATCGCCATTGGGAAAGTCCGGACCCGGGGTCCACGTGCCTTGCTGATTGCCCTGGCCGGGCGTGTACACCGACGTGTGGGCGGTGCTTTGTCCCTGCGGAGTCGAGCCCGTGGCAAAGACCGTGCCGTCGGGGCGCAGGATTGCAGGACCCACCTCGCCCGGCGGGTCATAGCATTTGTCCTTGCCGTAGTTGATGCAGCGCCCGCAGCAGTTCTGCGGCCCCCTCAGGATCGCGACCGTGCTGCCTTCGCTGACCCATCCGCCCTGGCTCGGAATGTAACGTTCGGACTGCGGAAAGTCCTTGACGTCATAGGTCAGGACCGAGCCGTCGGGCATGAGCGTATAGCCTTCTTCGGCGTTTTCGTCGTTCTTGTGCTTGGATCCGACTACCGTCCATTTCAGCGTTTCCGGATCGAGCGTGGCCAGGTTCTTGTGCATCTTCTCGCCGAGAAGCCACTTGCCGTTGGGAAGCACGATCGAGGGCGAATCGCCGATGAAGCCCCATCCCTTGGGATGGCCGAGCGAGGCCCATTTGTTGGCCACCGGATCGTAGATGGCGCCCAGGTTGGTAAACGCGAACTGATTGAAATTATACTCGCCTCCCGAGATCACCAGCCGCCCGTCCGCGAGCACGGCGGACGCGAAGTAGAGCGGTGAATACCCCGACGGCAGGCTTGCCACCTGCTTCCACGTGCCGTTGACGTAGCTGCCGGTGTTGTCGGGGGTCAGCACCCACCAGTCGGTCTCGCCGCCTCCCTGAACGAGCACGGTGCCGTCGGTCAGCTGGAACGTGATATTCGCTCCGTCGGGCGGCTGATGCGCCAGCTGCGTCATGGTCTGTGCCATGGCATGAGCCGGCACAAGCGCGAAAACCACGGCAAGCAACACAGCGAACCGACGAAACATCAGGAATTCCCCCTGTTTTATTGGACACGCATCCCGCGCTCGCGCGGTGCGGCCGGCACGTTAGTATGGACGATCAACGGGCACAATCCGGCTGTCAGCGGAAATCGGCCTGTTCACGATTGTGTTGACAGTAGCCGGAGACAGCGGCCCGCGCGAGGCAGGGCGGCGATAGGCTGAAAAAGGCACAACAGGAGTATCGGCGGCCGCGAGCTTCAGCGGGCCATCCGCACCGAGCTGAGCTGACCGCGCCTGGCCGTTCCCGCGCCGCGCGCATGCGTGCGGAACAATCGCATCAGGGTCGCGTTCCCGTTTGTAGCGAGCCCGTCTCGCCAGCCTTCGAAAAACTACGCCGGTACAGCGCTCGCCGCCGCAGATGCGGTGTGCGGCATCACACGGGTCAGACACATGATGACGTTGGACATGCAGACATCGCTCCTGCTTGCCGGCATTGCGGCCGTGGTCGTAATCGCGATTGCGGCCTTGCTCTTCTATCACCGGAACCGGTCACAGACTCTGCAGCGCCGCTTCGGCCCGGAATATGACAGGACCGTCGGAACGCTCGGAAGCCGCGCCAAGGCGGAAGCCGAGCTCGAGGCGCGCAAGAAGCGAGTCGAGAAGTTCAACATCGTGCCGTTGGCGCCTGCCGAAGCCGAAAGGCTTCGCCAGGCATGGATCGCCTTGCAGGCTCGCTTCGTCGACGATCCCAAGGGTGTGGTCATCCAGGCAAATCAACTCGTGCGGGAGCTGATGCTGAAGCGCGGCTTTCCGATGGGAGATTTCGATCGCCAGGCGGCCGACATCTCCGTCGACCATCCGCTGGTCGTGGAGAATTACCGCGCGGCGCAGGCCATCGCGGAGCGCGATGCGCGCGGCGAGGCCGATACCGAAGCGCTGCGAAATGCGGTGGTGCATTACCGTGCTCTCTTCGACGAGCTGCTCGAAGCGGGAGAAGTCCCGCAAGAAGCCGTTTCACCGAAGCTTCGCGCGGTCTCTTCCTGAATCGTGGAACTGCCCTGGCGCGAGAGACTGGACAAGCTCGTCCATGCCTTCCCGCTCCGTCGCGCCTGCACAACTGCAGCACGTTGTCGATTGAGTCGGGTACTGTTCCGCAAAATTAAGCCTGCCGAATCATGCAAGGGAACGCAATTTTGCCGCGTGCATTCAAAATGCAGGGCAGGGAGGCAGGCCCGGATGGGGATGATGCTTTCGACACTGGTTTCGCTCGCAGCGATTGCTGCCGTGCCGATGCAGCCCGTGCCCGCTCGCCCAACGCCGTCTCACGTCGCCTTCTCCGAGCCGCGCGCCGACCGGACCCTCGACCTCTCTGCAGCCGCCGGCGAACGCAGCCTCTCAGACTCGAAATTCGACGACCCTCCGCCGGTATTCAAACGGACAGGCGAACAGTGGCAGCAATCGGGGGAAGAGCCTGGCGTCTGGCTCGGACCTGTAAAGGCGCAGCTGGGAGGGATCCCCGGCGACCGCGGGCTGCATTTCGCCAGTTTCAGGCTCAATCAATCGCCCGTTTTCGGCGCAAACCTCGCAGCGAGCGTTGACAAACATGCCGCGAGAATTCTGCTAAACTGGCCTACTGGTAACTAGCGGACCTGCCGTCAGCCCACCGTGGAACGCACGTCTGATGCAGGCGTTGCTCCATCAGGAGCGAGCCATAGGCAAACTCCGGAGGAAGAATGCGTATGCGTAATCTGGTCGTGGTGACATTCGCATTGTGCGCCGGCGGATGTGCGAGCGTGAATGTGGAGAATGTGGGCCAGGGAGCATACACGCTGACCGTGCCCACCGACACGTTTTCATCCCGTCACGCCATGGAGATCGATGCAGCGGAAGAGGCTGGGGATGTCTGTCCGCAGGGCTGGGTAAAGGTGGCCGTGAAAGACCTGCCTTCCGACGTCTCGTGGACAATTCAGTGCACGCGGGCTGTCCTCGTGCCGGAAGCGGCGCTGTCCTCGCAGCCTGAGGTACCGGCCCCCGACACCGTTGCACCGCTCGCGAATGTGCACCCGTCCTCGCCCGCCATCGTTACGGAGGAATCGACGGAAACCACGACCATTGAGCAGCCGGCGCCTCGGCCCGGCGCCGCCAGCGCCCCGCCGGAAAACCTGACGCCCTCCCCGTCTCCGGCCCCCAAACCCGACGACGACGCCGTGCCGCCGGAGAAATTGTAAAGCCGTCGAGCGCGGGCGCCCCCTGTTGGGCGCGTCCCCACGCTGCGGATATTTTGCGCTTTCCCCACCGCGCCAGGCAGCCGCGAGGCAAGATCGTCCCTGCCATGCGCGCAGGCAAGGCGAACCTTGCGGATGTTGCATGCCGCGACGCTAGCGACGGCGGCGGATAACGATGCTCGCCCAAGGAGTATCCGCCATGCGCTTCGCCGAGATCGTTGCGATCGTGCTTCTGGCATGCGTTGTGCCGTGTTTCGCGCAGCAGCCGTCCGTTCAGGTGATGGTCGTCGGCACGTACCACATGAGCAATCCCGGCCGTGACATGCATGATGTGAAGGCCGACAATGTTCTGGTCTCGAAGCGTCAGGCGGAGATCGTCGACGTCGTCGGCGCGATTGCGCGTTTCAATCCGACGGTCGTGGATGTCGAATGGGACGCGGCCGCGACCACGACGCGCTATCAGGCATATCTCGCGGGCACCATGCCGCCTTCGCGCAACGAGGTTGTGCAATTGGGATTCCGTCTTGCGAAACTGGCGCATCTTTCGTCGGTCAACGGCATCGATGTGGAGGGAGAATTTCCCTACGACGCCGTCGACACTTTCGCCAGGGCGCACGGACAGGCGCCGCTGCTGGCGGCTGCGGACGCGAGCGTCGCGGCGGAGATTGCCAGGATTGACGACATACTGGCGCACGGCACGATCGGCGACGCGCTCCGGTTCATGAACGATCCGGCCCGCATCTCCGGCGGCAATGCCTTCTATCGCACGACGTTGAAAATCGGCGAAGGCGCCAACCAGCCGGGCGCCGAGCTGCTCACGGCATGGTACAAACGCAATTTCTATATCTGCGCGAATCTGATCCAGCACGCGCATGCCGGCGACCGCGTCGTGGTTTTCTACGGCTCGGGCCACGCGTTGCTCTTGCGTCAATGCGTGCTCGAAACGCCGGGCTTCACGCTTGTCGAGCCCAATGCCTGGCTGAGGATGTAGGATCATCCGGGCGACACCGATCGCTTTTTTTCCGGGCCGTGCCGTCCAGGCGTGCCGTGGCGACAATGCATACGGATTGTGTATCCTGTTCTTCGGAAACACGCGCATCGAGCCCGCCATCACCGATGCGCCGCATAGCGGGAGGGATCGCGGTGAGCAGGATTGAGATCATCGGGCCGGCGTTTTCGAGCTATGTCTGGGTCGTTCGCATGGCCTGCGAAGAGAAGGGTGTCGCGTATGATCTTGTGCCCGCGGCGCTGCAGAGCCCTGAGCTCCGCGCGATCCACCCCTTCGGAAAGGCTCCGGTGATGCGTCATGGCGATGTATCGCTGTGCGAATCCAAGGCCATCACGACCTATATCGACAAGGCCTTCCCCGGCCCGAAGCTGATCCCGGACGATCCGCTTGGCGCCGCCGAAGTCGAGCAATGGGTCTCTCTCGTCAACACCGCTTTTGATCCCTGCCTGATACGCGCCTATGTCGTATCCTATCTGCGTGCGCGACTGAGTGGCGGCGAGCCCGACCGCGCCGCGATCGACGCCTTGCTGCCGGCAGTGCAGACGCATATCGATGTGCTGGACAAGGCCGTCGCGGCAACCGGCCATCTCGCGGGCGACCGCTTCACGCTCGCCGACATCACCCTGCTGCCTGTGCTGCATTACGTGCAGCTTTGCCCGGAAGGCGCAAACATGGTGCCGTCGGCCCGCAATCTCGCTGCGTATATCGCGCGACACGCGCAGCGGCCGAGCTACAAGGCCTCATTTCCACCGCCATTGCCCACGGGGCCTTCACGACCGTAAATTCCCGGACTGATTTGGCGCCCTGCGGTCACGCATTGCTGGCGCATGCCCGCGCGGGCTAAACAGGCGCGAAACTATACGCCGGGGAGATGCTCATGAAATTTCGCACGTTTGGGGCCATCGCGGGATTGATCCTCGCCGGCGCGGCCTCCGCGCCCGCATTCGCCGTCCCACCAGGTGTCGCCGGGCAACCGGGAAGCTATGCCGACGGCGCGCTCGCGACGGCCGTGCGGAGCCCGCAGCGCTCGCCGAAAAACGTCGCGCGCGATCAGTATCGCCATCCACGCGAGAGTCTCTCGTTCTGGGGGTTGAGGCCGGGAATGACCGTGCTCGAAATATGGCCGGGCGGCGGGTACTGGACCGAGATCCTTGCGCCTTACGCCAAAGCCACCGGCGGGACATACATCGCGGCCCTTCCCGCGGCATCGCCTCCACTGCCCGCGCGCTTCTCGGACAAGGCGGTGTACGGAGCCATCGCAACAACCGTGTTCAACGATAAATCCGGCCCGCTCGCCGCACCCGGCACGGCGGACTGGGTTCTCACCTCACGCAACATTCACGACTGGATGGACACGCCCGGCATGCCTGAGAAGGCATTTGCCGACTTCTATGCCGCGCTGAAGCCTGGCGGAATTCTCGCCGTGGAACAGCATCGCGCCGATCCGCGCCCGATGGCAAAGAGCGCGAGCGACGGCTACATGTCGACCGCCTATGTCGTGAAGCTCGCGCAGGATGCCGGTTTCAAGCTCGAAGACCAATCCGAGATCAACGCGAATCCGAAAGACACCAAAGACCACCCGTTCGGCGTATGGACCCTGCCGCCGACGCGCCAGAGCGCGCCCCAGGGCCAGCCGCCCAATCCGGCCTTCGATCACGCCAAATACGATGCGATCGGCGAAAGCGACCGGATGACATTGCGCTTCCGCAAGCCGGCGTAGACGCGACAGCCGCGCAAGCCGGCCCGCCATCCTGGTAACTGCGCCGAAGGGCGCGGGGCCCTGCTCCGGGAGGCCGGCCGCGGCCAGGGCAAAGGCTGCACCATGCCGGGCTCAAAAAAATGGTCGGAAATTCGTGAAAGCCCGATCAAACGGCGCACCTGTTGTTGTGCAAAACAGACAACACGCCGGAAAGAAGAAATGAAGTATTAATATGCGGTCGATAGCCTCGTTTGCTTGGGCTATGGGGTATGAAGGATGCTTCCGGAATCCGCGCGGGCGTCGCGCCTGGGCTCCCTCACCGAAAAGAGAAAGCAAAAGCGCACGTCACTGGCGCTTGAGGGGAGGCTTTTTGTTCCCGAGCAGAGCCTCGAAGGGGACTGTCGGGTCATCGACTTCTCGCCTGACGGAGCGGGCGTCAAGAGCTCAATCTCTGCTCCGGTCGGTACAAGGCTCGTGCTTTATGTCGACCGCTTCGGCCGCTTCGAAGGCACCGTCGTCATGCGCGACCGGACTCGTCTTGGCGTGCAGTTCAATTCCGGCAGTGCAAAGCGCGCGCGCACCGCTGAACAGCTCTTACAGTTTGTGCTCGACGGAACGATAACCCGGGCACCACTGGGGTCCACGTTGCGCAACGGGGACGTTTCGCCTCTGCACGACTTCGTGCTCGCCGACGGGCGCCGTGCCTCCTGCAAGGTCATCGACATCGCTCTCGGCGGCGCGTCGCTCAGGACGGAAGCCAGACCGGAGATAGGAGAGGTATTGAGCTTCGGCAGCGCCTCCGCTCGCGTCGTCCGTCATATGGACCAGGGGATCGCGGTCCAATTCGTCGGAAGACATGCAGGCGCGGCCTCTCTCTAAATCGCGGATTCTGCGGCCGGTGCGTCAGTTCGGCGGCTTGCGGCAGGAAAAGTTTTTCGCCTCGTCGATGTCGCCGTGTCCGGAATAGACAGGCTGCTTGGGCCACGGGCACAGCGGCCGGCTCATGTTCACGTTCCCCTTCTTGTCGAGGCGATACGCGATGATTGAATCGGGAGCGACGCCATTTTCGACCCAGTTCACCATCGCGGCAAATGGATCCCAGTCGTCCGGGCCTGGACCCTGTCCACAATGCCCTACGCCAGGCTCCATCAATAAGCGCGTGAAGCTGTTGGCGGTCTTTTTGTACCTCGCGAGAATGGTCTCGTAGTAAGCGATCGTATTCTGCGGCACGACGATCGCGTCGGACTCGCCTTGCGTGATGAGCAGCTTGCCGCCTCCCGCCCTGAACTGGTCCAGATCGGCTGACGACGCGTTCTCCGTCCGGCCCAGCTTGATCGCGGCGCGCGCGGGATCGACATCGACGTTGAACGTCGTGAAATCCCAATCCGGATTCGAATACACTTCATTCTGATACCAGGAATCGGCGAACGGAAAATTGAAGGCGTCATGGAGCACCGAGCAGAACCACTCGTATTCGCTGCCATAGGGCAGCCCGCCATAGATGATGGTACCGTCTGTACGCGTCAGCGGCTGATAGAGCGCGCGCACGGCAGCGACCTGCACGTCGCTCAAGCAGTTCAATGCGGATTTCTGGTTCGGGCAGGCAAGCACTCCTGGATCGAAGTGACATTT
>Ga0302324_100030384_pt1 | contig 10213 bp, 6 predicted proteins | sample Palsa_T0_1_FD_201949 | JGI IMG/M metagenome (GOLD analysis project Ga0302324, IMG submission 201949) | Peat permafrost microbial communities from Stordalen Mire near Abisko, Sweden - Palsa_T0_1 | ecosystem: Environmental > Terrestrial > Soil > Palsa > Peat permafrost | place: Sweden: Abisko... | reverse complement strand
GAATGGTCCGCCACACGCCGATCTCCTGTCCATCCGCGGCGTGCGGTGGCCCAATCAGGCTCAGATCTCCCGGACCAACCTCGTAGTCGGCGCCCGCGGAGTAGACGAACACCGGCGTCGGGTCGATGACCGTGTTGTTCGCGGTGTTGAGGTCACGCGTGTTCTGCGAGGGGGGCACTCCCAGGCTGTTGGCGCCGATTTGCAGCGACAGGGTGTAGGGGCCGCTCGACAAGGTCTGGGTGATGGTCGCGGTCAGCATCTCTTCGTCGGACATCAGGCCGGCCAGGCTGACGGTACTGCCGCCGATCTGGGTCGTGATCCCGTTGGCCGAGGTGAGCGACATCGTCCAGGGAATGTTGGTGGCCGGTTGCAGACCCAGGTTCTGGAAGGTGACCGGAACCGAGAAGGTCGTCGGGGTCGGGATCGCAAACGGCGCCGCGCCGATGCTGGCAGTCATGTCCTGCCCGTTCTCCACGCGCTGGATCCCGAGGATAGTGTTGTTGACCAGATTCAGGTCGGTGGGGCTGCCCGGGCCGATCACGAGCTGCAGTTGGTACTCGCCGGCGTCGAGGCTCGACGGGATCGGAACGTCCTGATTCACGAGCGTGTTGCTGAGACCGGCGATGGCGGGCACTGTGCCGGTGGCGGCCTGGATGATGTCGCCCGCGCCGTCGATGAAGTTCAGCGTATAGGACGCGCTGTCGGCCGTTTCGAGCCCGAGGTTCGAGAACTCGAGCGGCACGATGAAGTCGGTCGGGTCGGTGGGCGAGAACGTGGTCACCTCGACCTTGCCGGTCAGGTCCTGCCCGAACGGCAGACAGTTGGTCGAAGTTCCGATCTCGAGCAGCGGCGCCGTGGCGTTGACCGTCGTGTTGGCGGGGTCGATCACCGACGCGATGCAATAGTACCCGCTCGGCGGCAGCGGATTGGGCAGCGGGAAGCCGGTGGGGGTGGTGTAGACCGCCTGTCCGCCGGCCTTGATGGCGTCGCCGAAGGTTGCCTGGCCCAAGCACATCGGGGGGTCGCAGGTGGTCGGCAAGCCGAAGGGGGGCTCGGCCTGCGAGACCAGGAAGAAATCCACGGGGAATCCCGCCGGCTGACTCGACTTCCCATTGTTGTTCACGGTGAGCGCAACGGTGATGAGCACTCCGTTGGGAGTGGCCTCGGGAACCGTCGCGGGCGCGGAGGTGAGGAAAGGGGCCTCGAGCTCGCCCATGTAGGCCGAGCTCAGCAGCGGCGCGTCCTCATAGGCATAGCAGAACTCGGAGTAGTCCGAGTACTCCTCCCAGGCCGTGACCATGCAACCGGCATTGCCGTTGGTTCCCGAGGGACCGAACATGGTCCCAGCGTCCGTCCAGGCCAGGCCGGCGTCGAAGGTCGCCGGAGCCCAGACTCCGACGATGGCCGGGTTGGAGTCCTCGGTTTCACCCCCGCCTGAGGTGATGATGATTCCGTCCATGGTCCCGTATGTGAAGACGATGGCGCCACTCTCGAAGAGCTGGACCTGGAAGTTCTTGGGAACCAGTTGGTCGGAGCAGGTTTCGTAGCACGGCGGCTGCCCGGTATAGACGCAGCTCCCCTCCAGGTAGGGCCCCACATCCGAGTAGTCCACGATCAGGTACTGCGATCCGGACGCACCGCCTTGTAGGGTGCTGATGGTTCCGCTCGGGGTTGGCGTCGGGCCACTGCCGCAGTAGACGGACTCGGGCTGGCCATAGTTCTCATACCAGGGCGCGATCAGACCGGGCGTGAAGGGAGGCTCGAAGGTCAGCGTGTAGCCGCAAGGGTTGTACAAGGGCGGGGCGCAGACGTAGCTGGACGGCCCGGCGGCGGGAGGGGTGCTCGGGCAGTCGGGGCAGCTGCTGTCGGAGGTCACCATGCTTGCGTCGCATCCGCAGACGGCGCTTCCGTTTCCCACCGCCAGGTAGCCGTCGGCGGAGACCGTGATCTCGCTGAAGTTCTGGCCGGCGAACGGAAATGACCAGCCAGTGAGCGAAACCACGGCCACGCCATTGGCCACCCCTGAAACGCCGCTCAGCGGCGCGCCGTATGCGCCCAGCGAGATGTAGGGGTAGGTGACATCCAGCTCGCCGAAGTCGGCGCGCGCCGTGGAGGCGGCACCCAGCGCAAGAACGGCGAGGGAAAACCTCGCGAACGCCCCGGTTGCACATCGATTGGCCATCACAAGAGCCTCCATTTCGCAGATCTTACCACGCTGCCCCGCCATCGCCGCCCCCGAGCACGGAGCAAGTGGACCACGCTCGCGTCTCGGCCGCAATCCCACCGGTCACCTGCTTGAGACAAATTGAAGGAACAGCGCGATGGTGAAGGTGCCGATGGTTCCGTTGATCACCTCGATCACAAGCAGCGGAAAGGGATAGGTGGTCTGAATCCACATGTTCCAGAACCGGGGATAGACCCGGATGGCCGCGAACACGCCCCCCAGGAGAAGCGCCCCCGGGTAGCCAGGCACACCAATTCCGGGGCGCAGCCAGAAGAACGCCGCCGTCAGGATGTAGACCTCGACCTGGGTTCCCAGGAACTGCGTCGCAAAGTACCTGGGCTTCGAGGGCCAGCGCTTCATGGCGGGACTGCCCTCGAACGCCCGATCGATGCGATCGACGATGGGGTTCCCGTAGAGGACGGCGATGACCGCAAAATGAACGACGCCTGCCAGAGCGCCCCAGCCCAAGACTGTCATCATGGGTTGGGCACTCTAGCCCAACCGCGGCGGACCGTCCTTACCGCCGCGCATGGCGGCGAGCACTCTAAGGACAGGTTCCCAGAAACACCATCACGCGCGGCGTTTCGCCGTCGCCGGGGAAGAGCGAGTACTCGGCGCTGACGGCGAGGATATCGGGAATGCCGTCGCCGTTGAGGTCCGCGATCTGCAGAAATGAAGCCGGAAAGTTCGTGGGCCTGGCTTGCAGGCGCGCCGCCGTGAGCCGGCCCCCGTCTTCCCCGAAGCCGGTCCAGAGGTCGAGCGAGAAGCCGCCGTCGGGAACGTAGACGGCGCTGTAGAAACCGAACTCCCGGGAGCCTCGGCCCTCGGCGGCAAGGATGTCGGCGTGGCCATCGAGGTCCAGGTCTCCGACGGTGAGCTCGGCGAATCCGGTGTCCAACCCTACCAGGAGCGCATTGGCCGCCCCGCTGCCCGGATTGGGCACGACGACGACGCTGCTTCCCTCGCCGTAGACGAGCGCGTCGTGACCGCTGCCAGTGACGTCGCCGGCCGCGAAGGATGCCGGCAATCCCCCGGCATCGTCGAGCGGATCCGGATAGTCGGCCTCGAGCGCCAGGCTGCCCGCGTCTTCATTCGCGAAGCAGTAGAGCGGTCCAGCATCTGAATCGAAGGCGTAACCGGCGACGCCGGGCCGCCCGTTGCCATTGAAGTTGCCACCGGTGAGCGCATACAGCTCCAGGCCCTTCGCGAACGACGCTGGGGGGCTGAACGCGCCGCGGCCGTCGCCGTATGCGATGAGGGGCCCAGCCGCCGGCGATTCGTACATCCCTCCGAAGATCAGATCGGGCGTGCCATCCTGGTTCACGTCCCTGACCAGCAGGTCGACGTTGAAGTCGAGCGGCGTGTTGTTGCGCCGCGGAAAGTTGCCATGGCCATCGTTCAGCAGGATGGCGCCGGCGGCCGCGACGTCGAGCGCGCAGTCGCCATTGAAATCGCCGACCCGCAGCGGACCACTGCACAGGCTGACGGGCCGCGGAGCGCTTCCGAACCCGCCCTGCCCGTCGTTCGAGATCAGGAGCGCCGAGCTCGAGAGGGTCGTGCCGCTTCGACCGGCGAAGCGAGTGTCGAGGTCGAGCAGGACGTCAGGATGGCCGTCGCCGTCGAAGTCCCCGAGCGCGAGGCCGACCAGGATCACTCCATCCCCGGCGTCGAACCTCGGAATCTGGATGGGGTAGTCCTGCTCGTCGCCGATGCGATAGCTCGGACAGCTCCCGCAGCGGCCTCCCGAGCACCCGCTGCCCGACGCGCAGGCCTGTCCGCAGGCGCCGCAATTGCGAGGGTCGCTGAGGCTGTCGACGAGTTCCCATCCGGCATCCCCTCGGCACGCTCGGCTTTCGGGGGCGCAGGCCGCGCCGCCGCCCAGGTCGGGCAGGTTGTCGAACGGCCCGCAGATCGACGGCTGGCAGGACGTTCCGTCGCAGAAGCCGCCCCCGTCGCAGTCGCCGTCGGTGCGACAACCCACGACGGCAGAGACCCCTTGGCCAGCGAGGGACAGCTCGAGGACCGGGTCGCTCGAGGAGGAGGTGTTGATGATCAGGAGCGCGTCGAAGGTGCCGATCGCCGTGGGTGCGAAGCGAACCGAGCTGGCGCCCCCTCCCAGGAAGGAGGCCTCTCCGGCGTCTTGCAAGACGAGCGTGAAGGCCAGACTTCCACTCAAGGAGACGGCTTCGAGCTCAACCGCGCCGCAGTAGTCCTGGGCCAGCTGGAATGCGTCGGTCGCGCTCTGCCCGACGACGACCGCTCCGAAGTCGAGGCTGGTCGGCTCGACCCTGATGGAGCTCTTGTCGCAGCTCGGGGACTGCCGATAGACCTGGCAGGCCACCAGAGCCAGAAACGGAATCGGCCTGCAGGCGGCCAGCATGGGTCGAGCATAGTCGAGCGGCGTTGCGCGGTCGCCACCGACGCCGTCCTGTGCTTTCATCGATGGCCCGATGGGACGGCGAGCGACGCTTCGAAGGATCCTGCACCAGGCGCTGATCGGCTGCCCCCTGGCCTGCGCGCTGCTCGGGGGAATCTCCTGCGGCGGTGGACCCTGCGGGTCGCACGTCGTCCTCCTCAACACGGTCCCGGGTGACGGGGGGCTCGACTGCTCGGTGTGCGGCTACCCGGTCATCAGCTGCAATCTCGTGACCGTCAACACGGGCGACCAGAACGCCACCGCGGTGTCCTGCAACATCGCGAACGAGTGTCCCTGATGCGGGCCGGCCGGCACGACGGGCCGACGCTGCCAAAGCCGGCTTCAGGGGAGCGCTACCAAAGGCGGGAGGGCGTTGGCGCAGGTGGCGTTGGGTATCTTCGCGAGCTCCATGCCACAGGCGATGCGCGCTTGGGTGTAGGCGTAGTAGCTCGTGTCGGCCTGCGGGTCGGCCTCGGTGTACCACTGGCACTTGACCGAGCTGCTGAGAGCTTGCTGACACGCCAGCTCGCTGTTGAGGAGCTTCAAGTCCCCTCCGTCGCACGATCGGAGGGCGACCTCGCAGCCCTGCAAGCCCGCGTCCAGGTCTACCGCTCCCGCGTCACCCGCGTCCGGAACACAGCTGTTGTATTTGCTGGAATGGGCTTCCAGGAAAGTGACGTCCTGCTGGCAGACGTCAGGCGACGAGCCTCCGCCGTCAGACGACGATCCTCCGCCGCAAGCCAGAAACGCCACCGTCAGGAGAAGTCCGGAGTTTCTCACGCGGCCCAAAATAGCAGTTGTTCCTCTGACCGGGAATGAGAGCGCGATGGACGGTCTGCGCTCAGGCGCGGTATGACGGGGGCATGAGAGCTCAACGGCTCGCGGTCGCCGCACTGCTCGGATCGCTCGTGGTGGCAGGCCGCGCGTCGGCCCAGGTCAGCGTGCTGACCTACCACAACGACAACGCCCGCACCGGCCAGAATCTGAGCGAGACCATCCTGACGCCCGCCAACGTCAACAGCACGACCTTCGGGCTCAGCTTCACGCAGCCGGTCGACGGCTACGTCTACGCCCAGCCGCTCTACGTCTCGGGTCTGGGACTGCCCGCCGGCGGCAAGCACAACGTGGTTTTCGTGGCCACCGAGCACGACAGCGTCTACGCCTTCGACGCCGACAATGCCAACGGCCGCAACGCCTACCCGCTGTGGCAGGTGAGCTTGATTCCGCCGGGAGGCAGCACGGTCCCGAACTGGGACACCGGGAGTGGCGACATCGTCGCCGAGATTGGCATCACCGGCACGCCGGTCATCGACCCCCAATCTGGCGTCCTCTACGTGGTGGCCAAGACCAAGGAGAACAACGGCTACGTCCAGCGGCTGCACGCGCTCGACATCCGGACCGGACGGGAGCGCTTCGGCGGACCGGTGCTCATCGAGGCCCAGGTGCGTGGCTACGGCGACGGCAGCGTCAACGGCATCGTCAGCTTCCTGCCGCTCCGCCAGATGAACCGCTCGGGACTCCTGCTCCTCAACGGCGTCGTCTACCTGCCTTTCGGCTCGCACGGCGACAACACGCCTTACCACGGCTGGCTGCTTGGCTATGACGCGCACAGCCTGCAGAAGGTGGCGGTCTTCAACACCACGCCCAATGGGCTGACCGACCCCAGCGGCTATCCCATCGGCGGCGGCGCCATCTGGGGTGGCGGTGCAGGCCCGGCCGCCGATTCGAGCGGCAACATCTACTTCGAGACCGGCAATGGCACCTTCGACGCGGCCTTCGGAGGAGTGGACTACGGCGATTCCTTCGTCAGGCTCTCGACTGCGCACGGCCTGGCCGAATCCGACTACTTCACGCCCTACGACCAGTACCAGCTCGACTCGTCCGACGCCGACCTCGGTGCGGGCGGGCTCATCCTGCTTCCGGACGCGGTGGGGAGCTCGACCCACCAACATCTGCTGGTCGGCTGCGGCAAGGAGGGGACCGTCTACTTGGTCGACCGTGACGCCATGGGCGAATTCAACGCCAACCAGGACTCCGTCGTGCAGTCCCTCTACCGCTCCATCGGTGGCACCTGGAGCTCGCCGGCCTACTTCAACTCCGCGATTTACTACTGGGGGGTCGGCGACGTCCTGCGCCTGTACCCCATCGGGTCGGCCAGCATGGCGACCAGCCCGAGCTCCTACTCAGCGGCCTACGTCGGCTTCCCCAGCTCGACCCCCAGCATCTCGGCCAACGGCAACCAGGCTGGCGTCGTGTGGGCGGTGGAGAGCGACGCCTACTACTACACCGGCCCCGCGATCCTCCACGCCTTCGACGCCACCGACCTTTCGACCGAGCTCTACAACAGCGGCATGGTCGCCGGGGACCAGGCGGGCCCGGCCGTCAAGTTCGCCGTCCCGACCGTCGCCAACGGCAAGGTCTACGTGGGCGGCGAATTCGTGCTGAGCATCTACGGCTTGCGCCCCCAGTAGTAGCTCCGGCCGTGTGCCGGCGGAAGAGTTTCCGTCTACCGCCGGCCGTCCCTGCCGGAGTCGGGCCGAAGGCCCGTGGCGAACGCCGGATCGAAGCCTCACTAACTACGGGCAGCTGTTGATCAGGATCTGTAGCGTCGAGTCATCCAGCCCGACCACGGCGAGATCGATCAACTGGTCGCCGTTCAGATCGCCTGCCCCCAGCGCAAACGCCGAGAACGGGGCGCCGACCATCGTGTAGAACGGCGCCGCCAGATTGCCTTTGCCCTGGTTGAGCAAGACGCCGGCCCGGCCGCCATTGTAGTCGGCGATCGCCACGTCGGGTTGGCCGTCGTTGTTGAAGTCCGCGATGGCGAGCGAGTAGGTCTCCACGCCCAGGCCGATCACCGTCTGGGGCGGGAAGGTGCCGTTCCCGTTGTTCAAGAGCACTCCCAGGTTGTCGTCGAACGCGTTCGCGACGACCAGGTCGGGTCGTCCGTCCCCATTGAGATCCACCGCCGCCAGCGCCGCGGGATGGGTTCCCACGGTGTAGGGGACCGCCGCGGCAAACGTGGCCTTGCCGGTGCTGAGCAGCACGTCCACCGTGCCGTCGCTGGCATTGGCCACCGCGAGGTCGATCAGGGAATCGCCGTTGAGATCCACCGCGACGATGGCCTGGGGGAGGTTGCCCACCACCAGCGGCACCAGCGCGGCTTCGAAGGCCCCACTCCCGGCGCCCAGGAGGATGGCCACCGTTCCCTGGTCGAGGTTCGTGACGGCGAGGTCCGGCAGGCCGTCGCCGTTCAGGTCGGCGACCGCCACCGCCGAGGGATTCCCGAGCGTTCCATAGGCCGTTTGCGCGTCGAAGCCCAGGTTCGGCCCGGCATTGAGCAGGACGCTCACGCTCTGGTCGTCGGCGTTGGCCACCACGAGATCGGGCAGCTTGTCTCCATTGAGGTCGGCTGCCACGATGGCGACCGGCGAGCCCCCCACGGCCAGCACCAGCGGACCGATGAACCCGCCGTCGCTCGCCGAGAAGTACACCGTCACCGTGCCGTCGGAGCGATTGACGGTCGCGAGATCGGCGCGGCCGTCACCGTTGAAATCGGCGACCGCCACGGCCATGGGGCCGGCGCCAGTGGGGAGGGGGCTCGGGGCGATGAAGGCGTTGGTCCAGTCGTCGACGGTGCTGGCCGGGCTGCAGCAGAGGCCGTTGTCGCTGGGGCTTCGCTCGCCGGGAGGCTTGAAGGTGTTGTCGATGAAGCAACCGCCAGCGCAGGCTCCGGTGGCACACACTTGACCTGCGTCACATCCAGATTGCGGCAGCCCGGTCAAGGGGCTGAACGCCTGGAGGGCCACGTCGGGCTGGCAGCTCTGGCAGGCGTTGATGGGATCGATCTGCATGGGCACGTAATAGGCGCCGGCAACCAGGCACCCGGCCTGGCAGCTCCCGCCCATGCAGAGCTGGTCGCCGTCGCACGCCGTCCCGTCGGTCAGGGCCGACCAGTTCGTGCGATCGGCGGAGGGATTGCACGCCAGGCAAGGATTGAGCGGATTGACCGCCGCCGGTGCGAGAACCACTCCCGCGATCTGGCAGCCGGCCTGGCACGCTCCGCTGAGGCAGATGTCTCCCGCGTCGCAGCCGCTGCCGGCGGCGCTGGTCAACGGGCTCCAGTCCGTGGAGCTCGCCTTGGGCTGGCAGCTCTGGCAAGCCGCCTGAGGCTTCAACGCGTCGGTTGGATAGAAGACGCCATCGATGGCGCAGCCCGCCAGGCACGATCCCGATACGCAGACAGCACCCGGGTTCCCGCACGAGGTCCCGAAGGGAAGACTCGACCAGTCGGTCGTGGTGGCCAGAGGTTGGCAGCTCTGGCAGGGGTTGAGTGGGTTGGCCGTGCTGGCCGGGTAGATCACGCCCGCGACGGTGCACTGCGTTGGCGGACCGGAATCCTGGGTGGGGGCCAGCTTGGGCGACGAATTGCACGCCGCGACCAGCAACCAGAGGACACCTGACCAGCGGGGGCTCGCGCGTAGGAAAGACAACGGTCTACCTTCTCTCAAGTCGGCGCCGGGAACAAGCCATCTTAACGCGAGGTGCTCGGCCTCGACCACAGAGCCCGCAGACCGAAGGCGCCAAGGCTTCCGCCCGCGAAGGCCGCCAGTACATCCAGGATGGCGAGCGCCTTGGGCTGTGGAGCCGGCACGCTCAGGAAGATCGCGCTCCAGGTGGTCGGCTTGAGCTTGGTCTTGAAACGGCGCAGCCCTTCGAAGTCGTAGAGGCCGCGCCCGAGGAATCGCGCCGCGCGCAGCAGGGCTCCGACGGGACCCGAGAGCGGCACCAATCCCAGGGTCACGTAGCTGCAACCCTCCTGGCCCACCGCGCGCATGGCGCTGGCAATCAGCAGCTCGGTGGTCCCGTTCGGCGTTCGAGCGTCGCGCAGCAGGTTCTCGAAGAGCCAGCCCTGGCGCTGGTAGACCGGTACGGTCACCAGCAGGCCGACCGGCTGGCCCTCGCGCTCGGCCACCCAGCAGCGCTTGTCATCGAGAAACGTGAACGGGTCGAGCTGGACCAGGAAGCGCATGGGGGGCAGGGGACGTGCGTCGAGCCAGCGTTGCATGAGCGCCTCGAGCTGCAGGCGGGTGAGGTTGCCGCTCGCGCCCAGCTCTCCCGGGAGAAGCTCGCGCACCAGCACCCCTTTGGCCTGGGCTCGGCGGAGCTGCTCGCGCAGGTCGGCGCTGGAGCGGAGCACATCCTCCCAGCGCTGCGGGTTCCAGACTGGTTGTTCGCCGATGTGAAGCGCGCCGAATGGCACCACCGCCGTGAAGCGCTCCTCGGTGCCGAAGAAGGAGGCCCGTCGGCGCTGGGCGCGGGCGGCTTCGACGAAGCGTGGGGCCACCGCCGCGATCCGGTCGGGCCGGGCGATGGGCGCGCCGGCCGCCACCCAGGCCTTTCCGGTGTCAACGTAGCCGACGCAGGCGTCTTCCCCGTCGAACCAGTACGAAAAGTCCGACGCCAGCGTCTGGAACGAGCTGGCGTTCCAGCCGTGGAGCTTGAGCAGCGCGTGAACCCGGGCGCGCTCGGAAGCGGGGTCAGGAGACATCAGCCTGATTGGGCAGTCGGGG
>Ga0302324_100030380_pt1 | contig 10213 bp, 9 predicted proteins | sample Palsa_T0_1_FD_201949 | JGI IMG/M metagenome (GOLD analysis project Ga0302324, IMG submission 201949) | Peat permafrost microbial communities from Stordalen Mire near Abisko, Sweden - Palsa_T0_1 | ecosystem: Environmental > Terrestrial > Soil > Palsa > Peat permafrost | place: Sweden: Abisko... | reverse complement strand
GGAAATGGGAAAAAGGATCGCCGAGAGCCGAGGCGAAGTGGAACTGAGCGCTTCCATCATGCAGTACTTCGCCGATAATGCCGAAGTCTTCCTCGCACCGAAGAAACTCAACTCTGCTATGGGTGACACTCGCCTCGAATATTCACCCTTCGGCGTCCTTCTCAGCATTCAGCCCTGGAACTATCCTTACTATCAGCTAGCTCGCTTTGCCGGTCCCCATCTGATGTCCGGCAACGTCATTCTTCTCAAGCACGCCCCTGGCGTCCCCCAGTGCGCATTGGCTTTTGAACAGGTACTTCGGCAGGCCGGCGTGCCCGAAGGTGTCTACACCAATCTATTCCTCAGCAATGATCAAGCTGGGGCTCTGATCGACGACCCACGGGTGAAGGGTATCGCTCTCACCGGATCCGAGCGCGCAGGCGAGGCACTGGCGTCAAGAGCAGGGAAAAACCTCAAGAAATCGACGATGGAACTGGGAGGCAGCGACGCATTCATCGTCCTGGACGATGCTGAGCTCGACCATACCGTAGCCATGGCGATCCTAGGTCGGTTTGGCAACAACGGGCAGACGTGCATCGGCGCAAAGAGATTCATCGTAGTCAAATCAATGCTGGATAAATTCCTCCCCCAATTCATCGCCGCAGCCAAGAAGCTGAAGCTAGGGGACCCGCTCGACGAAACGGTAACTCTGGGACCACTCTCTTCCGAGGGAGCGCTCGAGCTTATTCTGCGTCAGATTCAGGAGGCCACGAGTCACGGTGCGCAAATAGCCCTTGGCGGTGGCCGATCCGGCAAGGTTGGCGCGTCCCTGCAGCCGACGATTTTGACGAACGTGACCGCCGACAACCCCGCCTACAAGCAGGAGTTCTTTGGGCCTGTCGCGCTTGTTTTTCCGGCGAAGGACGAAGATGAGGCTATTGCGATCGCCAATGATTCACCGTTTGGCCTTGGGGGATCCGTGTACACGTCAGACATCAACAGAGGCAAGCGGGTGGCGAGTCGTATGGAAACGGGCATGGTCTTCATCAATTATCCCGATGTCAGCGCTCCGGATCTGCCTTTCGGTGGAGTCAAGCGGTCCGGTTATGGCAAGGAGCTTTCAAACCTCGGCCTGGAAGAATTTGTGAACAGGAAACTGATTTTGGTTCCAAACGGGCACTCATAAGCTCGCCGAAAAGCGAACCGGGGCCGTTTCCTGGCACATCAAGCCCCATGCACTCGGGCGCGCTTGTGGAAGGCGCCAGTACCACGACAAGTCGAAACTGATGGAGGTTCAACGATGTCGGCGTCTGAAGGAAAGCATCGACCGGCGATCTCCACAGGCTTCTCGGTAGGAGGGTAACGCGAATGCCGTTGTACACCGCTATCAGCGAAGATGGATTTGTTTCCGACGAGAGGAAGGCGAAGATCGCGAAGGAAATCACACGGATACACACCACGGTGATGAAAGTCGCCGACAATTTCGTTCGGGTGGTCTTCCTCTCATATCCCAAGGGTTCGGGATACACGGCGGGCGCAGAGGCTCCCACCGCAGCATTGAACTGTGTCCTGCGGCGTGGCCACACTGACGCTGAAAAGACGGAGATGCTGAAGCAACTTTGGTCGATGTTCCAGGACCTCACTGGTATTCCGACCGATCAGCTGGCCATATCGCTCCAGGAGGTTCCATCGAGCAATGCGATGGAGATGGGGCAGATCATGCCAGAGGTGGGTCACAAATAGGCGGTCCCCGGGAGGGACGCCTTTCCCTCAAGTTCATAACGAGTCTTCAGCACGTGCTTTTTTTCGCCAAATACAGACGCTCTTACTCCCCTCCGTTCTCATGCCACCCCCGATTCGTGCGCCTGATCAACTATCCGACGGCACGCCAGCCGCCTTGCGTGACGATCTGATCGCCCTGCTCGCCCTCCTGCAGTGCTGCTGCCCAAACTTAAGGTGAAACAGAAGGCCCGGTCGGCCACGCTGCACCCGACGTGCTCGATGAATACCCTCGCTGTCGCCACCACACTCAGAAGATTGCCGCGGAACCGACAGAGAAGCCCTTTTATCCGTTGACCAGTACCTGCTGTGCGTTTGCGGGTGATCGCGGCTTACTGCACGAAGAACTCACCCGTTCCGCAACCCGAGAGGAAGCCGGAGAAGTGGCGGGTAAGAATCTGGATCTATATCTCTGCGCGAACCGGACCTGTGAAGTCGGCATGGAGCACGCAACCCACGCCCCCTATGAGTCATTCTTGTATGCGCTCGAAGAGTTGACGCGGGCCTAACCCGCTCCTCATGCACAGTGACACGGGATTCTGATCGGTGCATTCATGAGCGAATACGATCGCAAAGGGAGTGCGCTCGAATGGATCATCTGCGTCAAGCACTGCTTGTCAGGCTCGTACATCGTGACGCCCATGAGTACCGGCGACTCCCTTGAGCCCCGGCAAATGTGAATTAAATTAATTGAGCAGATCCTCGTGGACGTTTTCAAACAGCATATGATTGTCTCGGTAATCCACCCGAACTCCAATCAAAACCGGACCTGGCGCTTCGAATGCTTTGCGCAGCACAGGGCCGATTTCTTCCGGGGAATTGATCATGCAGCCACTCGCCCCAAAGGCTTCTGCGTACTTGACGACATCGACCGGGCCGAAGTCCACGCCGGATGTGCGCCTGTATTTGGCCCGTTCCTGAACCCCGACCATGTCGTAGGTTCCATCGATCCAGACCATATGCACGAGGTTGAGCTTCAGCCTGACGACCGTCTCGAGTTCCATGGCGGAGAACAAGAATCCGCCGTCACCGGAGATCGACAGGGTCTTTTCATGGGGCCTTACGAGGCAAGATGCGATGCCCCAGGGAAGAGCTACACCTAATGTCTGCTGTCCATTGCTAATGAGAATTTGACGTGCTCGAAAGCTGAACAGGAAATGCGCGAGCCAGAGGTGAAGCGATCCCATATCCAGGCAGAGCGTCACGTCATCTCGGAGCCATTTCTGCAACTCGGCGACAATCCTTAAAGGATGGATCGGATTCTCGCTGTGGTTATGCGCCCCCTTCACCCTCAGCGCTCTCTTGGATGCGAGGTTGGCAAAGAATCTCTCGACGTCAGTAGCGAGGACGACAGTGCTGAGGAGTGGCCCAAGCGCCAATAGAGTTAGGGCGATGTCGCCTAAGATCTCCACGGCCGGAGAGTAAAAGTTGTCGACATCGGCTCGAACCGAGTCAATGTGGATGATCTTTGCTGCACGCCGATGATTCCAGATCGATGGGTCGTATTCAACCGGATCATAACCAATCGTGATAATGACGTCCGCGGACGCAAGAAGCTCATCTCCTAGCGAGTTGCCCAGCTGGCCCACTCGTCCGGCAAAACGATCGAAAAGGTCACTGGACACCGCACCTGCGGCTTGAAATGTCCCAACCACCGGGGTGTGGGTTTTCCGCAACAGGGTTCGAGCCGCTTCCGCATTTTCTGGCCGGCTTGCCGACAGGCCGAGAAGAATGACCGGACGCTGCGCAGCGTTGATAATCTGGGCGGCAAGATCCAGTGAGTCGCGGTTACCTGGCCCGAACCTCGGCCGCGCCGGGACCTCCACCACTTCGCAGTTTGCATTGCCTTCCATGATGTCTTTCGGAAGATTCACAAATGCGGCGCCAGGTCGGTCAGACTCGGCCGCCCGAAAGGCATTCGCCATTACCTCTGCGATCGATTCGGGAGAACTCGCTTCTGCACTGAACTTCGTCACCGGCCTCAAGACTGAAACCGCCTGCAGTGTCTGATGAATCTGCTTCAGGCTTTGGGAGGTTGCGACGGAACCACCCAGAGCCACCATCGGGTCACCTTCACTGTTTGCGGTCGCCAACCCAGTCGTGAGGTTACTCACACCGGGCCCGGAAGTGGCGATGGCTACGCCGGCCTTACCGGTTAGCCTTCCCATTCCCCCAGCGATGAATGCGGCGTTTTGTTCATGACGGCACACGATGGTTTTTATTGACGAATCGACGAGCGTATCGAACACCTTGTCGATCTTCGCGCCGGGGATTCCGAAGACGTACTGAACTCCGTGCTTTTCCAGCGACTCCACCACCACTTGAGCGCCGGTCTTTGCAGCCTTTGAGCCCATCTTCCCCTCTTTAGCGGTGTTTCTTCAAGTTCGGGCCGACTCGGCCGATTTCTCCGTTTGCCACCGCGAAGCGACCGAATCCGAATCGAGCCCTAGGATGACTTCTTAGTTTCAGGCTTCCGCAACGACCGAGTTCACTAACTGCCCGAGGCCTTCCACCTCGGTGACGATCGTCTCACCGGGACGCAGCCAGCGATGAGGAGTGCGTCCAAGTCCAACGCCCGCGGGCGTTCCCGTACTGATGATGTCGCCAGACTCAAGAGACGTAATCGCCGAGAGGTATGCGATGATGTCGGGTACTCGAAAGATCAACTCGCGCGTATTCGAATGTTGTAAAACTTCACCGCCGATCGTGAGTTTAATATCCAGTGCATGTGGGTCCGGCACTTCATCCTTCGTGACGATCGCCGGCCCAAGGGGCGCGAACGTATCGAAACTCTTTCCCAGAGACCACTGACTCGTAGCCATTTGCACGTCTCGCGCACTTACATCGTTCATGATCGTGTAGCCGAAGATGTGCTCCTCCCAAGCGTCAGCGGAAATGTTCTTACCGCCCGTCCCGATGACGAAGGCGAATTCGGCTTCGTAATCGGGCTGCTGCGTTCGCTTCGGCAGGACGACAGCGGACCGTGGTCCGTTGAGAGCTGACGTTAGTTTCAGGAAGATCGTCGGCACTTTGGGGATCTCCTGATGTGTTTCAATCGCGTGATCGCGATAAGCCAATCCAAGACAGAAGATGCGCGGGGGATTTTGGAGCGGAGCCCGTAATTCCACCTCAGCAAGCGGAATACGATGCGTCTTGCCTTGCAGAGAGTTCCGTAGCCTGGCGAGCGCATCTGGTCCGCCTTCGATCAAGCTTTTGACACTGTCAACTTGGCCTGAGATATCGACAATCTCCTCGCCCAGCAATACTCCGGGTTTTGTACTTCGATCTTGTTCTCTATAGGTAACTAGTCTCACGTTTTTCCTCGTCGTTTTCTGTTGACTGTGTCTTCGTGGTTCATGACTCGTGATCCTGCTCGGCCTTCATGAGATCGGCTTGGGGATCACGCGTTAAGTCTGCTTTCAGAAATTCTTCCGTTTCGGGCAGTGAGACATGCATCTCGTTCATCGCGCAACCTGCGACTGCGACACCTAAGGCCTGGCATTCAAGAACGTGACCACCCTTCTTTCGATCGCTCGAGAGAAAGTGAAAGTGGTACCCGGGAACACTGAATGAGCCGGCGAAGCCGGGCGACCAGAGGCCAACGAGGGTCCCTTCCACTCCTTTGAAAAGAAATTCTTTTTGCCCCGAAGCCGCCGTTTTAAGGCCCGTGCCTTCAGGGACCGCTTTCATCACTCTCGTCTTCACGAACGAGAACCGACCCTCAACCCGGAACGCGTAAAAAACGTTGTCCGAGTCACGCAGCTCATCGCAGACAGAAACCAGTCTGCTGTAGCTATCGAGTGGGTCGATTTGCTTAGAAAACTCGGCATTGAATCGGGTAACCACGGCATATGGGATCAATCGGTCCCCTTCAACCGTTGCAACCGCGCCTGTCGAGGAAACCTGGTAGCAGACACCATCCAGGACAACCATTTCTCCCTCAAGGTCGATGAACGTCCCGAGCCCAAAGTCTCCATGGCCCAGCAGGCGAGAGACCTGCACAGCACCCTGATACAAACCTTCGACTAACGCCGCCGAGGTGGAAACCTGGAACAGGGTGTGGATGGGCTTTCGTAGATACTGAGACAGAGCCATGGACACCACGTGGTCGCAGTTTGCGTTGTCGGTCTTCATCCGCTCACGCAGAGCTTTATAGAGCGAGTCGGGGAGATTGCAGGTGACAGACTTCACGCTTTACTCCCTTCGTGTGCATATCCGAATGGTGATCAGCTGAGACCATTCAACGTGTCCACGGATGAAACGAAAATTAAGGACACAGCGAGATGAGGTACGCTGCCTCCCCGGTTTACCTTCTCAAGTCCTTTAGCGTTTTTAGATCATCGACGACGTATGCCAGGGATGCTCGCGTGCCCGTGCCACAGCGGAGAGGCGCCAAATCCGAGAGTTCTTCGCCTCTGCAGACGGGCAATGTCAGAGATCCTACTCCAATCCATGCTTGCTCAATCTTCACGTCGCGGGGAACATTCTCGACAAGTTCGTGAATCGCCGGCTGATCCTGCTTATCAGCGGCGAGTCGCGGAGTGTGAAGAAGATTGACGATTGGCCTCTGCGCCAACCGCGAGGGATCCGTTACCGCTTCCTTCAGCGTAACGACAGCCTCGGCAAGTCTTTGTCCGCTGGATGTCATCGTCCCGGCAAATTTCGATCCCGGTGCAAGCGCAGGGCCCGCCTTTCCTGTCGCGGCGTGATACCTGGTCTGATGGACCTGCGCAAGGCGCTTCGGATAGCCCTGCGTCCAACCGCGAGCGAGCGCCGCGTCGTTGTCTACGAAAATATAGGGACAATACGAGACCGGTCTGCCTTGGAATAACGCATCTACGAGTATGAAGAACTCGCGGTACTGATAACGGGCCGGCTCAAGATACTCTTCGTCGCCCCCGCTAAACTGCCAGTCGTAGAAAAGAGCGTTGGCGTGACCATTGGCGGAGCGATCGGGATCGAGCCCGGGAGGTAACAAAGCCCCCACGGCAGAAGGCTCCGACCAAAATTCAATGTTGAGGAAGTCTGAAGAGTAGTACCAGGGCGGAGGTGGATTCAGCGTCGATTTACCTTTTGGTGTAAGCGGATAATTAAAGCCTTTAAGCATTTGTATCTCCTTCTTAAATGTTTTGCTTAGCGTTCTAGTTGGCAAAAACTCGAGCAAATCGTCTGCACATCCCTGACTTTGCATTCACCCGGCACGCTGACCAGCGTCGGGAGCGGGCGAGAGGAGGACGGTCAGAGTCTTCGCGGCCTGAGCCGGATGGACGACGATCCCACCGATATCTCCCGAGCCTGAAGGGCCAGTCATCAGAAGGCTGTAGGGTCTCAGTTTGAAATACGGGTGTTGGTATGCATCATGGATATTCGAGACGATCTGCTTCGGGTCGAGCCGTACAACGAGATCATGCGCAAGGAACGCGATGGTGTTTACTTGCAATTCGATGTCGGAGAGCAGTATGGAACCGGTTTCGGCCACACCCATCGGCGACCGCAGTATGCAAACATCGATCCTGCTCGCCTCCGACCAATGGTTGAGGCTTGAAGGCTTGATGGTACCGCCATACTCCGGGATTGCCGAACAGGTGACCTTCGCATCCGGAAACTTGGCGCGCAGGAACGAATCCAGATTAGGCACATCTTCGCTGACAACGACTCCGGCCATGCGAGCAATGGACGCGCAAAACGTGGCCACAAGGTCGGTGGTCTTGTTCGAGTGGAAGTGAGGAATCGAGGGCATCGGCTGCGTGGCCGGCTGGTTCGCCCGAACTGAATCCAGTATGGTGTTCCTCGACAACGCCTGAGTCGAATTCATAATCGAGTTACCTCGTCCGTCTTGGGGCGATGATTTCTATACCATTCGTGAAATGTTTCCCTGGCGGCCTCCGGGACGTCCCTGTGCTTGCCCCATGCATTCAGGCGGTTGTAAACGGCGAAGTGTGGCAGGACTTCCAGTGCGGCTGACAGTGTGGCGGTCGCGATTTGGTAGAGCGCAGGATGGCTGAGCACTTTGTCGGCGACCCGCATGGCCTCCTTTTTTACGACTTGGATTTGGCCGTTCTCCGCCATGACTTCCCGCCACCCGTAGATCTGCTCATGTATGTCGATCTTGACCGGACACACATTCGTGCAGCTGCCATTCAGGGTCGAGGCGAAGGGCAGCTCGCTGTACTTTCGAATCTCAAAGGTCGGCATCATGATGATGCCGATTGGCCCCATATAGGTGGAGCCGTAACTCAGCCCACCGCTTCTGCGGTACACCGGACAAGTGTTCATGCATGCTGCACAGCGAATGCATTTGAGGGAATGCCAGAACCGCTTCATTCCGAGACGCGCCGATCTTCCGTTATCGACCAGGATGACGTGCATGGCCGCTCCTTTGCGCGGTCCGCGGAACGTCGAGGTGTACTGTGTGATCGTGTCGCCCGTGGCGCTTCGGGTGAGCAGCCGAACGAAGACCGCCAGGCTTTCTGTGGTAGGAATGATCTTTTCGATCCCGACCGAACATATGTGCAGCAGCGGCGTGTGCGCGGAGAGATCGGCATTCCCCTCGTTGGTTGCCACCACAATCGCTCCCGTTTCCGCAACCACGAAGTTCGCACCCGTCATGCCGGCGCGTGCCCTAAGGATGTCCGGCCGCGTGTTCTCCCGCATCACCCCTGCAAGGTAAGCAGCATCTTCATTGTTTGGATCTGACCCATACTTTTGCGAAAACAGTACGGCCACGTCCTTGGTCGTCTTGTGGATCGATGGGCCGATGATGTGCCCTGGAGGCTGATCGTCGAGTTGCTGGATACGTTCACCGAGGTCCGTCTCTGTGACGCGAATACCTCGCCTCTCGAGGAATGGACGCAATTCACATTCCTCCGTCAGCATAGACTTGGACTTGACCAACGCCTCGATTCCCTGTTCGGCGAGAATTTCATAGACGATTTGGTTGTGCTCGTGAGCATCCCTGGCCCAATGCACGATCATGCCGTTGGCTGCGGCCCTGGCCTCAAACTGAAGCAGGTACTGTAAGAGGTTCGACAGGGTGTGCTCTTTGATTTCGGACGCTAGTGTCCGGAGTTCCTCCCACTCAGGAACCTGCCGTGCCGCGGCATCGCGCCTCATTCTCATCGCCCAAAGCAGCTTATCGAGCCGTTCCTCATGGACAGTGTCAGCCAGAAACTTTTCGGCATTCTTTGCTTGGTCAACTGGACTACTCATAGAGACACCCCATTCAGTATCTCTGCGAGGTGATAGAACGGAATGTCTTGCTTTTGCCTGCGCGCACAACCTTGAAGGTGCATCAGGCAGGACATGTCCGAGGAGACAATGCAGTCGGGCGATGCCTTCTGCATGAACACCAGCTTGTCGTATCCCATCCTTGCGGAGACTGCCTCCTCGGTCGCCGCAAAGGTGCCACCAAAGCCGCAGCATTCGTCCACGCGCTCGAACTCAATGAACTCAATGCCAGGAACCCCGCTGAGAAGAGCTTTTGGCTTCGAGAGGACCGCGTCATGCACACGTTCGGACATCGATGCCATGTTTAACCCACGAATCGCAGAGCAACTGGTGTGCAGCGCAACCTTATGTTCGAATGTCGCCCAGGGGAATTCTCGGATCTTCAGAACGTCGTGGAGGAACTCAACCAGGTCGCAGGTATTTCGGACCAGGTTTTGCTTTTCCGGTGAGTCTGCCCCGGCTGTGAACTTGTTCCGGATATGATGAGTGCAACTGCCGGACGGAGTGACCACGCAATCAAACGAGCCGAAGACTCTGAAGCAGTGCTCTTCGGTTGCTCGCGCCTCTTCATAGCAGCCACTGTTGGCCATGGGCTGGCCACAGCACGTCTGTTCCTTCGGGTATACGACGTCGACTCCCAATCTTTCGAGCAACTCGAGAGCGGCGATGCCTACGTGTGGATAGAACATGTCAATGTAACAGGGGACCATGAGCGCGACTTGCATCGTCATCTCACCTTATAAGCCTGGGAGTGTTTGAGCCGGGCCGGAAGTTTGCGGGCGTTCCAGCGTGCCACCCCTGAGATAAGCAAACTCACTGCCATCGCGAAGCACTGGTACCGGAGCCGTCGCGCGGTATGAAATTGCAGATTGAAGCTCGGATTTACGCGGCAATCGTCTGGGGGCAGGCCTGAGCAATTAAGTATTGTCGGGAAATGGACAGTGTCAAGACTGTGACAGGAAAGCCAACGTCAATAGATTGACGGTGCGGTCCCGGGTTCGGCTCCTCCGGCTCTAGCCACCCGATACCGAATCGCGCTCCTCTGCCTGCGGCTCCGTTCCGCCGTTGCCGGCTGCCGCCTGCGAGGTTTTTGGGGGGGTTGAATCAAATCTCACCAGACCCGTGGCTGGAGATACAAAAACCAGCGAATTCGAAAAAGTAGCCACGTGACCGGTGTATCTCCCCTTCTCTACATCGAATTCTCTCAACTGAAATTGCAGCAGGCCCA
>Ga0302324_100030379_pt1 | contig 10213 bp, 12 predicted proteins | sample Palsa_T0_1_FD_201949 | JGI IMG/M metagenome (GOLD analysis project Ga0302324, IMG submission 201949) | Peat permafrost microbial communities from Stordalen Mire near Abisko, Sweden - Palsa_T0_1 | ecosystem: Environmental > Terrestrial > Soil > Palsa > Peat permafrost | place: Sweden: Abisko... | reverse complement strand
GTCGACCCTATATTTCCGCCAGTGCGCCATGCACAAGATGGATCGAGATCGCACCCTCGCCAACGGCTGACGCAACCCGCTTCACGTTTCCGGAGCGGATGTCTCCAACTGCAAGGACAAATGCAGCACTGTCGACCTGCTGATCCACCAGCACTGTCACGGGAGCATAAACGACTGGAATTTCGGCTTGCCGACAGTCAGTCGATTCATTTCGTCTCGTTCCTCTTCCTGTGACGTGGAAGCTTGCACACAGTCGGCAGAAACGTTAGCACTTCCCAAAAGTCCGTTTGTCTGCGGAATTCATTTCTGTATCCAAACTTTGCTTCCGGCATCGAATCAGTTGCAGCGATATCATCACAACACGGAGTGATAAGCATGAATTCCCACCAAGTGGTTCTCATCACCGGCTCCAGCACTGGCTTCGGCAGACTGTTCACGGAAACCCTGGCGCGTAAAGGGCATACTGTTTTCGCTACCATGCGTGATCCCGGGGGGCGGAATGCCAAGAATGCCGCCGAAATACGCACTCTTGCGCAAAAGGAGTCACTGCCAATCCACGTCCTTGAATTAGACGTGACCGATGATACTTCGGTGGGGCGGGCCGTGGACGCCGCCGTCGCCAAAACTGGACGCATCGATGTGGCTATCAACAACGCTGGCTATTACCTGGGTGGGCTGGCCGAAGCGGTCACCACCGAACAAGCGCGGCGCCAAATGGACACGAATTTTCTCGGGCCGGTGCGCGTAAATCGCGCGGTGCTTCCGTACATGCGGCGCCAACGCAGCGGCCTGCTCATGCACATCAGCAGCGGAGCCGGCCGCGTGGTTCTTCCTTCCGCGGGTTTCTATTGCGCCAGTAAATTTGCGCTCGAGGCGCTGGCCGAGTCGTACAGTTACGAACTTGCCGCGCAGGGAATTGAATCCGTGATTGTCGAGCCCGGGGCTTATGAGACTGCTGTCTTCGGCAACAGCGTAACGGCTGCCGATTTGGCTCGCACCGATACGTATGGCGCTGCCAAGGAGTTTCCGGCGAAGTTGAACGGGGCACTCTTATCCGCGGCAGGCAACCCTCAAGAAGTCGCGGATGCCGTTCTGCGCATTCTTGAAACGCCCGCGGGAGAAAAGCATCTCCGGTATCGGATTAGCGCCGCAAGCCTCGGCGTTGACGAGATCAATGCTCTCTCGAGGAAAGTGCAAGCCAGCTTGCTGGAAGCCTTCGGTATCGCTGCTGACACTAAATTCCTCGAAGGTAAAGCCGTCGCCTCCGTCTAGCTCTGTCTCGCACGAACAGCGCCTTGAAGGGGAAGGCATTCCGAGAGACAGTAAGCATCTGGGAATCTGGGAAGTCATCTCAGAAGTCTGCCAACGACTGACCGACAGTTAGTCAGTTGAGCCAAGCGGTGGCGAGAAGGAAGCGTTTCCTGGCGACGGTCTCGGCGCTCTCTGTGTCTCAATTGTTTACCGATTCCAATGTAAAATTCAGATGTTCACAAGAGCGTTGCGTGCCTATGGAGACGGGGATGTCCCATCTGTGGAGAATACTCCTGACCCTGCTGTTCATCTTTCCTTTTTCGACAGCACAAGAAACACACAGCCACGGCGCGCCTCAGAAACTGGGAAAAGTATCGTTTCCGATTTCTTGCGCACCGTCCGTTCAGGGAGAGTTCGACCGAGGCGTGGCTCTGCTTCACTCCTTCGCTTACACCGCCGCCGAAAATGCATTTCAGGCCATAGCCGAACTGGACCCGCGGTGTGCGATGGCGCATTGGGGAATGGCCATGTCGTACTTCCACCAGCTTTGGGAGCCGCCTATTCTGCCCGCAACAATTTCGATTGCCCAAAAGGAAGTCCAGCGGGCGCAGCAGATCGGGGCGGGCTCCGAACGCGAGCGCCAGTTCATCCAAGCGCTGGCCTTGATCTATCAGGACGCTGCCACCGTGCCATACCACACGCGGGCGGCGAACTACGAGCGCGCGATGGGCGATCTCTTTTCAGAAAACAGCAAAGATGTCGAAGCGCAGGTATTTTACGCGCTCGCACTTCTGGCGAACGCATCTCCTGCCGACAAGACGCATGCCAAGCAGAAACAGGCGGCCGATCTGCTAGAGCCGCTGGATCGTGCCTATCCACAGCACCCGGGAATCCCGCACTATCTCATCCACGCTTACGACAATGCGGAACTGGCGCCGAGAGGCCTTCCGGCGGCAAAAGCATACGTACAGATTGCACCGTCAGCGCCGCACGCGTTGCATATGCCATCGCATATATTCACGCGACTCAGCCTATGGGAAGACTCGATCGCGTCCAACCTTGCGGCCAGGGAAGCGGCGCATCAGCAGGGCGATACGGGAGAAGAACTGCACGCCATGGACTATCTCGTATATGCCTATCTGCAGAGTGGACGCGACAAAGACGCGGCTAAAGTCATTCAGCAACTCAAGAGCATGCCGAAGCTGAATGGAGGAGGCGATTTCAAGATAGCCTACGCCTCCACAGCAATGCCGGTGCGCTACGCGGTTGAGCGGGGTCAATGGGCCGACGCTGCTGGCATCGTTGCTCCCACAGAAGCCCCGCCTCATGTTGTGGCAATTGCGGTTTGGGCTCGGGGCCTCGGACTCGCTCGGAGTGGACACGCCGCCGAGGCGCGCACTGAAATTGATAGATTGCTGCGGATCGAAGAGCAGCTTCGCACGTCAGACAACAACTACTGGGCCACTCAGGTGGGGATTCTGACGCGCGAGGTTATGGCGTGGTCAGCCCAGGCGGATGGGAAACCGGATGGAGCCGCCGCGTTGATGCGCACGTCAGCCGATGAAGAGGACGCAATCGAGAAGCTTCCGGTTACACCCGGACCTATTATTCCTGCCCGCGAGCAGCTCGCCTACTTGCTCCTGGAGCAGAATCGCCCGGGTCTAGCGCTGAAAGAATTTGAGACCGCCCTCGCAAATGCCCCCGGGCGGCGTGGAGCGCTACTGGGCGCCGCGCATGCAGCTGAATTCTCCGCCCAGAAGTAGGTTAACTCAAACATGATGTTTGTCGACGCGCAGCGCGCGTCTGGATTTCGCAGTTGCGTTCATGCCACGGCGCAACGTGACAACTCCTGGATTGTCGGCAATCGGGAAGTAACCAAAAAGGCTCCCCGGAAATCGCTCCGATGGTTCCGCTTATGCCTGACACGTTCTGCCTCTTCCAGTGTCGCCCGGCCAGAAAATTGCCGGCCAAAGATGGCTGGTTGGATCATTGAACGTTTGCCTGCTAGTCAGGAGCTAGAGCGATTCTTGATCATGTAGAAAGTCCGAAACTCGGATCGATTCGTTGACGCGTCCTTGACTGCAAACTAGGATGGCATACGATCCCACGGGAGGCAATGCAATGCGACGACGAGTCGGAATGCTTTTCGCGACAGCGATATTGATCTCTGTTGTGCTGGGTGCTTGCGAGACACGCGCAGCATCAGAAGAGGACGAAAAGAAGGCAGCCATAAATGCAGTTCTCGCGCACGAGCAAGCATGCCAGACGTATGATTTCGACAAGTTGGATTCTCTCCACACGCCGGATTCGCGCGGGATCGAGGAATCCTATCCGGGCCCGACGGAACCAGGCTTGCGCCACTTTTATCAATCTATGAAGGATGCGGGCGTGCGCATTGACTACCATCCGCAAGACGCGGTCGCCGAGGTACGGGGCAATGTCGCATGGGTGACAGTGACGTTGCACAGCGTCTGGACAGACGATAATCCGGCGGGTAGGGCCATGATTGGAGGGGAGTGGCATGTGACCTTCGTGGAGAGTTTCATCCTAGTGAAAACGCCAGACGGTTGGAAAATCGCATTGGGTCATACCTCCCAACTTCCCGCCGATTTTGGTGTCGATCCCGATTACCGGGCGGAGCGCGGAGGTATGAAGCTAGTCAAAGTGCCCGATGGTGGTCCCGCGGGCAAGGCAGGATTGAAATCTGGCGATGTGTTGATCGAATACGGCGGCAGGAAGATCGACAACTACATCGACTACGCCAGACTCACACATACCTACTCGGAAGGTGAGAAGGTGACGGTCACGGTGATGCGGGGACACGACAAAATCAACACGGAAGTGACCCTGGAGGCAATGAAGTGAGCAGGGCGCGGTTGGGTGTGAGCCGGGGAATGACGGCCTTTCGCTCAGCTCATGTTTGGACGGAATGCCCACATCAGTGGGCAGCGCCTGCGCAAGTTTTGGTTTTCACGAGAGGTAATAGTCGGACGGGACACGTTCCTCGCCGGTCGACCTGGGGACAATGTTCCATGTTTTGGGTCGGTAGGCTTGCCCGAAACCAAAACCGATATGGGCCAGCCATTGCGATGAGTGCGGGGTACTGCTGGGCTTCAGGAATTCTCGTCTTGCACTATGGCGGTAAATGGGGACTGCTAAGAGCAGACGGTAACGACTACGTCCTGTTTACGGTTCTCATGTTGATCGCGGTGCTCGTGATCGCTGCTCTTATTCGCTTTGCCGGTATAGTCCCTCCAAAGAATTGATAATTGCGCACTGTCGTCAACAGTCCGATCTCTCGTTTTGCTCGCTCGTCGCTGAATGCATGGGGAGCGGCGGTGGTGCGAACCTGTTCCCCGGTCGGGCGGGATTTTCACCCGCTGAAATCCACAGATTTCCCCGCACCCTACCGCCAACAGTCCCGGTTCTTTACCTTGCACCAACCCGCGACCGTGCGATTTCCCATCTGCACCCCTTGATAGCCGTCGAAATGCCACGCAGAGCTTTGCATCGTTGTAGTCAGAAAATTTGAACCGGAAGGACTGGATTCGTTTCCCGTCTGATGTGAGCACGACGAGATGATCGTCCTGCATGTCCAAATTCTCGATGAACAAGGGCTTTTCATGAGGCCAGAGTATCGACCTCCGCTTATCGACGCGCACCGTGAATGTATACGGGTTGTACTCGCCGCCCGGTGAGAATCTGGTTGGTCGCTCCGGCGAATTGGGAAGAACGCAAATGCTACCGAGATTACTGCTTGTCTCCGGCGAGGCTGCTTGGGCAACGGAATGAGTTGGAAGAGACAACGCACCACAGACGAGAACCCCGACCGGCCGCATCGCATCAAGGCGACCATCGGCGGAATCACCGTGAACGGCCAGCTTCACGCGAAGGACGGCTCATACTCGCCCACGATCCCCAAGCATCTCAATAGACCAGGAACAAGCGAAGAACTTCAGCGGCTCGGACGCGCTGATACAATCAGCATACTAAGTAAAATTCCCACCAATCCAATTCTTAATCCACATCGCTGACCGTGGAGCACGAACGGTACTCGGAACTTGGCGCGCGCATTAGCCGGTTGCGCGCGGGCTATCTCGCTTTGGTCGCGATGGAAGGATACAAGGTTGTTCTCGACCCCGCGATGGCTGGCCTTGCCCAGATCGCGGGTGCTTTTGAAACACTCGCGAATCAACAAGTCTTAGCTCTCGGACGGCTGGGCTGGTCGCTGCGGCGCATCCAGCAAGCGACCCATGTCCGTCGTGAAACCGCAGGCGCGTACCTGAAAGCGGCGGGGATTGCGGTGCGTCCGCCCAGTGGCTGGGGGCGGTGCGAGCCAAAACCGGCCAACGAGGACGAAGTGATCACCGACTCCGGGGCGGCAAAACCGGCCATTCCGGTGATTCCCGATCCCCTCGACCCCAACTTCAACTGCAACCCCAACCCCAACCCCAACCCCAACCCCAACCCCAACCCCAACCCCAACCCCAACCCCAACCCCAAAAACCTTTCCACTAAGGGAAAAGCAACAGCAAGTTCAAAACCGGCCAACGGGAACGAGGTGATTACCGACTCTGCCGTGGTCCCCAGCCCCAGCGCCTGTGAGCCGGATCGGGAAGCCATCGACTTGGGGATCAGCCGCGGGAATCAATGTCCGGAACGCCACTCTCGTTGGCCGGTTTTCAGGTGATAATCAGTGGCGGCTTTTGGGTGATCGCTGAAGGCATGAACACACCGCGATGGACGATGAGAAAATCAACACGGAAGTGGACCGCTACATAGCGTGGCCGGCGCAGGCGCTTTCGTACAAAATGGGACAGATGAAAATTCTCGACTTGCGTGCGCGAGCGCAGCGGCAATTGGGCGCGAAATTCGATCTGCGGGCATTCCACGACGCGTTGCTCGATCAGGGCCCGCTGCCGCTCGACCTGCTGGAAGCCAAAATTAACGCATGGATTGGGGCCCAGACCGCAAGCTTCAAGTGATTAGTATTGTGGGGAATGTGCGGTGATTTCGCGATCTGCCGCGGAGATCTTCTTGGCAGGCAGTTGCAGGTCTGTCAGTTGTCGCCAAACCGGAGGCTGACTTCCGCAATCGTTCGTGATCTGCCAGCGGCGTACACCCATTTCTTGACGGCGGATGCTGCTGACTCTCCTAGAATCGGATTGCCGCCCAGCAACTCGACTTGCTCCACGTTCCCCTTTGCCGAAATGGATAGACGCAAGCGTACGGTTCCGCCAATCCTAAGGTCCTTGAGCGTGTCAGGATATCCTGGCTCGATCCGCGTGAGCAGCCTTCTTTCGACATTGTTATTGACCACCCCGATGGCGAGTGTCTTGACTCCTTCGGTGCCGGTTGCGTTGCTCACATATCCAATGGCGCCTCGGGTGCGGGCGACGTAGGCCACCACCTCGGCATCCGATCCCAGAATCTTCGGCATGGAGCCTCGGCCGGTAAACACCAGCGCCCGGTAATACTCTTGCAGATCGTCATCGCTTCTGGCGAGGTACTCTTGCAGGAAGGCTTCGTGCACCGGGCCGTCTTTCTCGAGAACGGGTCCGACGTGCGAACCGTCAATCGAACTCTTCTCTTCCAGAAACACTGCTCTCAGGTCGACCGGGGAGATGATGTCCACATTTACGCTTGCATTGGCAATCATCTTGACGTCGCCCGCCAGGGAATGGGTCGCGCCGAAGATCATCGATCCGGCGACGAGGACTGGGAGGATTTTTCGATATTTCATGGCATTCTCCATGGTCTATCCCCGCGCTTAAAAATTGAATCCAGTCTTGACCACCAGGGCGTTCGTGTTGGGCTGGAATCCCTGAGGATTTTCCTGGGTGTAGAATCCGTTGGGGTACGGGGCGCTGCCATAACCATTCATGAAGTGGCCCTCAATTTTCAGGTTCCAGAACCGGTTCAAGTTAACTCGTCCGGTGATGACCTTGTCGTAATCGTGATTGGCGGGTAGATTAGTGTCGGTTGCGGGAGTGGAGATGGCTGCAAGCAAGCCGGATGTGGTGTTGGTGACGGTGTAGCGGGAGTAATAAGATCCAAATTGCAGCCATTTGCAAACCCGATAAGTTCCGGATACGTACCAGCCGCGCACGTCGGTAAAGTTTCCGGAAGTGTTGTTGAAGACTTCCTGGGCGCGCCAGTAACGGCGGTACTCGGAGTCGATGCGCAGTCTGCCATGAGTGTATTCGCCGTAAAACTGATTGGCCCAGTCGGCCTTGGAAGACTCAAAGTAGGGACCGATGCCGGCCTGGGGGTTAAAGGGACTCACTCCAGAGCCCTTAGCGGTGATGTCTTCGTTCAGGCGGGAGACTCCTATCAGAAGGCCCTTGAGCGGAGTGTTCCAGCGAAGGTCGGCGCCGTACTGCAGCCCCCCGAAGCTCCTAATATGGATTCCGAACTGGCTTAAGAAATACGGATAACCGCTGTAAATACTGTCGCTGCGGTGACCGACGAAAGCGGTATAGGCAATACCCCCGAGACCGCGCCGGAGTGGCACACTGCCGTAAATATCGCCACCCAGGTGGGCGATAGTGGAGTCGCGCAGATCGGTGGGATACACGCTTTGCGGGAGCAACGCAAAAACGCGAAGGAAATCCAGGTCCTGGGTATCGGTGAACAAACCGAGAGTGGTTTTGACCTTGCCGCCACGAAAGCCCAACCAACTCTTGAAGCGGTAGTCCACCATGGCCCAGTCCAAGGAGGGATGGTACTGTCCCAGTTTCCCGAGGTTGCGGTCGTAGACTTGCGCTCCCACCCGGAGCTTATCAGTGAGGCTGCTGGATGCATTCAACCCGAAATCAGTGAATGCGCCGCTGCCCTGGTTGCTGTTCATGGTCAGCCAATTGTTGGTGTCGGTGTAGACAAAGCCTTGCGACGCGAACCCGTGTACTTGCACGTCGCGATCGAAGATCTTGAAGTCCTGCGCCGGCAACGAAGGCTGGCCGATGCAAAGGCAGGCCAGTACCAATCCCGCAGTTCGTCGATCCACAAGGTCCTCCCCGATGTTCTATCAAGAATTACATCGGCCAAGGCGAGAGGAACTTGAGAGTTGCAAGCGGAGTTCCGGAGGGTGTTTGGAGGCTGGAGTTTCCAGTACGAGACTGCGGAAAAAGCCGTTGCTCCCGCAGCCCTAAGGGGGCAATTGATTCAGGAGGGGGTGTGGTAGCGCTCAAGCGATACCCTGATACGAAACTGGAGTCCCTGCGCACTACATCACGTCGTTGCGTTTGCGCAGAAAAGCGGGCACGTCGAGATCTCGGTTTGATAGGTGGGTGTATTGGGCCCCATCGCCTCGAGCAAAATGGCGCCGACATTGCAAATTAGAATGAGGAGCGGGGACACGCGCTCATCCTGTGATCAGGCTAGCCTCTCCAGCGAGACTATCCCCAACCTCCACCACCGAACAGGAACAGCACCAACCCGGTCGCTGTACAGCGCGCAGAACACCCCTTTGCGCTCGATCACTTCCTTGAGTCCCGCCATCACCGTCAGCGTCGATTCCTCCTCCACCAACTGCGCGTAATAAATCTCGCTGGTGGCGTCGTCCAGAATCACGATCAGGTCGTACCATACGCTCGTCCCGCAATCACTGGTGCCGGCTGCCATTTCAGGTAGTTCCTGCGAAAGATCTCAAGGAAGCTCGCCAGGCCCTGCGTGAGTTTCGGCCTGTCGCTGTTGTTTTGGATGTCTTGCTGCAAGGGGAGCATTCTTGGGAACTTCTTCAGGAACTTAAGCAAGACCCCTCCACTGCCGCAATCCCCGTATTCGTCGTTACGGTAGTGGGCCTATACGAAGGGCACGGTACGGTTGACCCGGTTCTGATTGGATTGCGGCCGGGCAGTTATGTCCCGGTCTTCCGATGGCTTGATGCCCAGCCAGCAAAGCATCGCGAAGAGATTGGCGCAGCTCCGCTACCGGGCCGTATATGCGTTGCCGTGTTGCCGTTCGTGAACATGAGTCCGGAGCCGGAGCAGGACTATTTTTGCGACGGGATCAGTGAAGAGATCACGAACTCGCTTACGCGGGTATCCGGTTTGAACGTGATTGCGCGGACATCGGCCTTTCATTTCAAGGGTGCCAACATCGATATCCGGGAAGTAGGGCAGCGCCTCGGCGCGAATCTTGTCATCGAAGGAAGCGCCAGGAAGGCCGGCGAACAGCTGAGGATCACTGCCCAGGCGATTCAGACCGAATCGGGTCATCACGTTTGGTCGGAGACGTTCCGTCGCGAGCTACAGGACGTGTTTGCAATCCAGGATGAGATCGCACAATCTGTTGCGGACTTACTCCGGCTTCACATGCCGGAAGTACAAGGGCCAGTGCGGCCCTCCCCTCCTGATCTTGAGGCATATACAAGGTACCTGCGAGCTCGATTTCTGATTCACCAACAGTCGCCTGAAACGCTGCACGCCGCCCTGGGGCAGCTACGAAGGCTCACAGAGACTTATCCCGATTACGCTCTTGCTCACAGTGGCATGGCTGCGGCGGGCGGCCTTCTTGCCCAGTTCGGGATGGTCTCCGGCCGTGATGTGTATCCAGAAGTGAAAGCAAACGCGGAGCGCGGTTATGCGCTCGATCCTGAATCCGGTGTCACATGCACGGTGCTGGGCGCACTTCGTGCCTGGTTCGAGCATCGTTGGGATGAAGCGGACAGGATGTTTGACCGCGCGCTAAAACTACAACCCAGTCACGCGCCGACTCACATGTTTCGTGCTATGGCTTTGTTGTGCCAGGGGGACATCAACGGGGCAGAGTCCGGACTTCGCCGCTCGACTGAGCTGGACCCGCTCTCGGCCAGCGACTGCGCGCGGATGGCTTATCTTCACTGCGTAAAAGGAGACTATTCATCAGCCGCAGAGCACCTCCGACAGTCTTTCGAACTGGATCGAGACTATCCTGAAGCGCGATTGTATGAAGGACTCTTGCACTTCCAGCAGCAGCGTTA
>Ga0302324_100030378_pt1 | contig 10213 bp, 9 predicted proteins | sample Palsa_T0_1_FD_201949 | JGI IMG/M metagenome (GOLD analysis project Ga0302324, IMG submission 201949) | Peat permafrost microbial communities from Stordalen Mire near Abisko, Sweden - Palsa_T0_1 | ecosystem: Environmental > Terrestrial > Soil > Palsa > Peat permafrost | place: Sweden: Abisko... | reverse complement strand
AGGCTCCGGACCGGTGCCACCACCACCGTGAGCGGCCCGTTCGGCTCGCCGGGGTCAGCCGGATGAGCGAGCCGCCGCAGCACGGCGATCCGCTGGCCGACCGTGTCGGATCGCGGCGATAGCCGCTCATGCGGCAGCGTCTCCCAGCCGGGAAAGCACGCTACGGTGCCGGGCGGCAGGAACGAGCCGAGCCCGGCGACCAGATCGTCCGCCTCGCGGGCCGTGGCCGTCACCGCGAGCACGAACCCGCGAGGCCCCTGCGTCCGGCGGGTCAGCGCCGCGGCCAGGACCGGGCGCAGCGACGGCGGCGCCACCAGGTCTTCTCCGGCCAGCCTGGCTCCGGCCAGCCTGGCTCCGGCCAGCCCGGCTCCGGCCAGCCTGGCTCCGGCCAGCCCGGCTCCGGCCAGCCCGGCTCCGGAGGCGGAGTCCGCGACCGCCGGAGAACCGCGCTCCGGGACGGCGTCGTGATCGACCCGTGCGACGACGTCATGGAGTTGAGGGTCGGCATCGAGAATGGTGAGCAATCCTGCGAGGCTCATGTTGTCCCTGTGATAGCTGTTTGTCCCTTGTCCTGACCGCCTCGCGCCTGCGGCGGGACTCCACCTTCGAAGTCCCCGACCTGGTCCCGGGCAGCACGAATCCGCCGGGCTTTGGCCAACCCGGCCCTTTACGGAACCCTCTCAGTTTACGCGTTGCCCAGGAGCCGCGCCGCGCACAGTGCCCGCCAGCACAGTGCCCGCCAGCACAGTGCCCGCCAGCACAGTGCCCGCCAGCACAGTGCCCGCCAGCACGGCGCCCGCCCGCACAGTGCCCGCCCCGCACAGTGCCCGCCCGCACGGGGCCCGGCCAGGCGCGGGAGCGCCTCAGGGAAAACCGGTAGTCAATCAACTACGCTGCGAATTTATGAATCCAGGCCGCGATAACGCCGAGGCGCAGCGTGCGGTGCTGCGGGCGCGGCATACCGCCAGCCAGGCGCGGATGACCGCGGCGACCAAGGCCTACCGCAAGACGCTGGTGCGGGAGATGTTCGCGCAGCCGGTCCGCGATCACGCCTACCGCTGCATCGGCCGTCCGGTCAGCCTGCTGCGGGCCGGGTACCTGGCCTCGCTCGACGAACTGGGCCTTGACCAGCTGCGCGACAACGGCTTTGAGGTCACGGTGCTGACCGTCGACGAAGACGGCCCGCGGTTCGCCGGGCGAGCGGGCACCGACAGCCGCGCGGCTGAAGGCAAGACCATCCTCGGCGACCTGCGCACCGTCCCGATGCCGCCGCGCTCGTTCGATATCGTGCACTGCGCGCTGCTCCTGGATCGCATCTCGCACGTCGAGCTGGTCCTGGACCGCTTCATCGCGGCGCTCCGGCCCGGCGGCCTGCTGCTGCTGCACATCCGGGACCGGGACTGCGCCGCGGGGTTCCTCGACCGGATCGCGCCGCAGTGGGTCCGGCGCGCGCTATGGTCCAGGCTGAACCCCGGACAGCCAGGACCGTTCCGTGCCGTCTACGAGCCAGCCGGGTCCGATCGTGGTATTCGGGCGTATACGCAGCTGCGGGGTCTGGTCATCGCGCGCCGCGAGACCGCGAGGACCGCGGCCGCCGGGTCCGGACGGGCCGGCCAGGCTGTTTCCGCCGTTCGCGGCCTCATCCCGCGGCTGACCCGCGGCCGCCTGACCGATGCGCACGACGAGGTGCTTTACGTGATAAGAAAGCCGGAGGACCACTTCGCGCGAGTGGTGTAGCGTCCTGTCAGGACTTGTCCCCCTTCCCGCTCAGGACACGACGGCAGTTTCGTATCGTTATACGGCACGGACAGGCCGCTGTTAGGGCGCGCCTTACGGTGCGTCGGCTTACCCGTGCCAGAAGCGACGTTCGGAGGCAACAGCTGACTGCTCAATCACCGCCTGGACTACCCGCGGAGCTATCGGCCTGGCCGAGGTACACGCTCGGCGAGGCACAGCTGGGCGATCTCGAGTTGCTCACGTCGGGGGTGTTCGCGCCGCTGCGCGGCTTCATGGACGCCGCCGATGTGGCCACGGTCGACGTCCGCGGGACGCTGGCCGACGGTACCCCCTGGCCCATTCCGGTGATCCTGGACGTACCCGCCGACGTGATCCCGCCCGATGCGGATCACCTGGTGCTCCAGGATCAGGAGGGCTCGCCGCTGGCCGTGCTCGCGATCACTGAACGGCTCGCGCGGCCAGCTCCGGACGATCCGGCGGCTGGGTCTTCGGCGGCTGGGCCTGAGGTCGTGCGCGTGGCGGGTCCGGTAACGGCGCTGCGGGAGCCCGAGCACGGCCCCTTCCGGTCGCTGCGGCGGCGGCCCGCGGAGGTACGCGCCGAGCTGTCCGCCGCCGCCGGACCGGCCGGCACCACCGGGGGTAACGTCCTGGCCTACGCCACCCGGCGGCCGCTGAACAAACGTCATATCGGCCAGCTGCGCCACTTCGCCAGCCAGCTGAACGCACGCCTGCTCGTGCTGCCCCTGATCACCGGGCCCGCTGACATCGTGACCCGCCCCGAGGCGCTGGTCCGCGCGATTCTCGCGGCCAAGCAGCACCTTCCCCTCGGCACGCTCGTCATCCCCGTGCCGCTGGCCGCCCGTGACGCCGAACCGGACCAGAAAACCGCGGACCTGCGTGCGGCCGCGGCCGTGGCCGCGGCCTACGGCGCGACTCACCTGCTGGCGGATTCGCCCAGTGTGACGGGTTCGCCGGGCGGGACGAAAAACGGTCCCCTGGAGCTGCCCGGGGTGCCGATTGGAGTCATCAGCGCCGGCGAGTGGGCCTACGACCCGCGTTCGGAGGTGTGGCGGCCGCTCGCCCTGATCGAGCCGGGAGCCGAACAGGGCGAGCTGACCGACTCCGAGCTGGGCGCGCTCCTTGATTCCGGCGCCGAGATTCCCGCCTGGTTCGCTCCGCCGAGCGTGGCCCGCGAGCTGCGGCGGGCCCGGCCGCCACGGGCCGAGCGCGGCCTGGCCATCTTCTTCACCGGCCTTTCCGGCTCAGGCAAGTCCACCGTCGCGCGGGGGCTGGCCGAGGCGCTCGTCGAACGGGGGGATAGGACCGTCTCGCTGCTTGACGGCGACCAGGTCCGGCACCTGCTCTCGGCCGGGCTGACCTTCTCCCGCGCCGATCGGGACCTCAACATCGCTCGCATCGGCTACGTCGCGGCCGAGGTGGCGCGGCACGGCGGCATCGCGATCTGCGCGCCGATCGCCCCGTACGCGCAGGCCCGCGCGACCGCTCGCGAGATGGTCACCGAGGTCGGCGACTTCCTGCTTATCTGGATCTCGACCCCGGTCGATGTGTGCGCCGCCCGCGACCGCAAGGGCCTCTACGCCAAGGCGCGCGCCGGGCTGATCAAGGGCTTCACCGGGGTGTCAGATCCCTACGAGGAACCACGCGACGCGGACCTGGTACTCGACACCTCGGCGATGACCCGCCAGCAAGCCGTCGACGCCGTCCTGAAGCTACTGACGACCGGCGGCTGGCTGGCCGACGCCTCTGACGAGCCCGCGGACCCGAACGGAACCGCGGGCACGAGGACATCCGGCTCAATGCTCAGGCTCGGCCCCGCGGTCCGGCGGCTCTAGCCGCACCGGTCCCTGGCCCGCTTCCGGCGGCGCGGCCCAGTCCCCGTCGGGCTCAGTCCAGCCGGGCTCAGTCCAGTCGGGCTCAGTCCCTGTCGGGCTCAGTCCTCGTCCTCGGCGCGCGCGCCTTCCTCGAGCCTGGCGCGGAACCCCGACGCCCGCTGGCGCCCGTTCCTGAGCCGCCCGATCAGGGCTCCCGACATGCGGTCCCGCTGCCGGGAGAGCAGGACGTAGCTGGCGATCCCGCTCACCACGAGCGCGAGCGCGAGCAGCAGCAGGCTGCGCGCACCGGCCAGGTAGAGCAGGACCACGGAGACGACGAACAGCAGGATCCGCGCGGTCGTATAAGCGAGTGTGGCACGCATAACGAGTCCAGCATAGAAGCTGCGCCGCCCGCCCGCGCCGGTGGCCGGCCCGGTCCGTCAATCGGTGGCGAGGATCTCCGCCAGCAGCTTCGGGTCGATGTTGCCGCCGGAAAGGACGGCCACCGGCGTCGTGGCCCTGGGCAGCTCGGCGGAGCGGAAAAGCCACGCCGCCACGGCCGCCGCTCCGCCGGGCTCGGCGACCAGCCGGGCCTGGCTCGCGAGCCGTCTGATCGCGATGCGCATCTCCTCCTCGGTCACCGTGATGATGTCGGTCACCAGCTCGCGGATGTGCGCGAACGGGAGCGCGCCGACCTTCTCCACCCGCAGCGCGTCCGCGAACGTCCGCTGCACGTCAGCCGGAGGCCACGCCACCCGCACGCCGCGGTAAAAGGAGTCCCGCGCGTCCGCGGCGAGTTCAGGTTCGACGCCGACCACGGCCGCGCCGGGACACGACGCGCGCACCGCCGCCGCGATCCCCGAGATTAGTCCGCCCCCGCTGACCGGCACGATGACCAGATCAACCTGCGGGCAGTCGGCCGTGATCTCCAGGCCGATGGTGCCCTGACCGGCGATGACCTTCCGGTCATCGAACGGCGGGATCAGCACGTATCCGTGCCGGGTCACGAGTTCCCCGGTCGCCGCGAGCCGCGCCGACAGGGTCGGGGCCACGGTTACCAGCTCAGCGCCGTAGGACTCGATCGCGCTGGTCTTGACCCTCGGCGCCGTACTGGGCACCACCACGACCGCGTGCACGCCAAGCAGGGCCGCGGCGTAGGCCACCGCGTGACCATGGTTACCGCTGGAATGAGCGATGACGCCACGCTGCCTGGCCGCGGGCTCGTTCGCCTTGATCGCGGTGTAGGCGCCCCGCAGCTTGAACGATCCGGTGGGCTGGAGCGACTCGGGCTTGACGGCAAGACGAGGAGCCATCATCCCGGCCACAGGAATCAGCGGCGTTCGGACCACCACAGGCGCGAGCAGCCGGGCCGCTTCGCGAATCTCGGCCAGGCTGACCAGTGCGGGTTCGCCGTCGTTCATTCCGCCGCCGTCGTTCATTCCGCCGCCTTCGGGGACCCATTTCTCCCGCCTAACTTGCGCCACTCGCAGCAATATTCTCACCTGGTTCATGGCGAGTGAGCGCACCCTGGGACGCCAGTGCCGAGCGAAAAACCTGCAAACTCGTGCGATTATCGCAAAGAGTTACGCGCCGGCTACTTATCGTCGTTCAATTACCCGCGAAACGCCAGGTCAATTTCCAGAAATCTAGGTAGAAAGTACTCGTTTAGCGCCAAACTAGAGGCGTATCTGAACCAGACGTCAAGGGAGACAGTCGGAGGGGACTGAAGTGGACGGCAACAACGAGCGCCTACTCACGCCGGGAGAGGTGGCCGCACTGTTCCGGGTGGATCCGAAGACCGTCACCCGGTGGGCGGCCTCCGGGCGAATCACCAGTATTCGCACCCCCGGCGGACACCGCAGGTTTCGTGAGTCTGAAGTACGCGCCTTGCTGCGCGGCGACAGCGAACCATCACCGCAAGGCCACCCGGCCGCCTGACCGCCGCCCAGCCGGATGAGGTCGCGTGCGGTCTGTCCGGGGTTTGGGGGGTCTTTAGGGGTTTACCCGGTTCTGGGGTCATCCGGGTTCTGCGAGGTTAGATGGGGGGCTCCAGCGAATGTTTGTCCGGCACCTTCGGGTCCCCGGCTCTGGCGAGCGTGTCCTCGGGCGGACCTGGCCGGGGCCTGCTCAGGGGCGGTGTTTACCGGGCGGGGGCCCGCCCCCGGTACGACCCTGAGCCGGAACGGCCCGGGTTCACGGCGTCCGGTCAGGGCTCTTCGCCGTCAGCGCTGTCGGGCCAGCCGGATTCGCCGTTCAGCCTGGCGAACTCGAGAAACTCCTGGCGCAGCGCCTCGTCATCCTGCCGCCACCGGTCGCGCCGCTGCTGGACCTCTTCCGGGGTCAGCGCCTGGGCGGCCAGCCGGGCGTAATCGGCGTCCTGGGGCCCGATCTCGACATACACATCGCCGAGAATGCGCCCATCGTGAGCGGTGGCGGTCTGCGGGACCCTGAGGTTACCGTTCGGCAGTCGTATGACAAACATCGTTCATCACCCTAGATGCCATAGCGCCGGTTGAAGTACAACATGACCCTTAGCGCAGTGCGCGTGTCGCCGCTCAGCATGTCCACCAGCGCCGGCCGCTGTCTGGATGCGATCGCGGCAAATGCGTCCGCGAAGAACTCCTTGCGTCCGAGGCCACCGGGCTGGCGATGGAAATCGCTGGCGAGATGGAGCTGGCATTGATCGTAAAGCATGCGGAACTCCGCAGAGTCAGATTGCCATTTACCTGCCGGGCTGTCGAGATCATCGAGCGCGTGGCCGACCTCGTGGCACATGACGTCCGGGGTCGGGGACGGCTGGGAACCGACCACGATCTTCCGCTCGCCGTAGGCGCCCGCACACGCATCCCAGGTGGCCCGGCCGGCCGGAAGCGGGACCCCTCGCAGCGCGGTCATGTCATCGAGTTCCGGGACCCCGCCTGGTCCGATAAAGATCGCGTCGAGGCCGTCGGCCAGCCGTTCCTTGATCGCCTCGGGAAGTTCGGCCAGCCGGTCGACCGCCTCGATCACCTCTGCGGGCGGCGGCGCCGCCGTGTCCCACTGGCGCCACAGGATCTGCTCGATCGAGCCGCAGTTCCTGCGGCCGTCCGCGGTGAGCGGCCGCTCCGGCGAATGCGGAGCCGCGAACGGCAACCTGCGCAGGGCAGCACCGGCGGCCCGCAGCGCCCGCCCGCCGCCGTGCTGGCGCGGTACCCCGGCCGCGACGCGGGCGACGTCCGCCGCCCGCGTATCTGCCTGGCCAGCCCTGGCCGCATGCGACGGGCCGGGCCGGGTCGCCTCTTGCCAGTGCGGGCGGGGTGCGTAGGGCCGGCCCGGGGCCGGCCTCGCCACCTCGTCCACGCCGACCGGGGCCGCATCCGCAGGCGCCTCGCGGATCCGCGCCCTGGCCGCGGCCCCGCCTACCGCCGGGGAACCGGAAATCCGGCTGGCCCGGCTGGATCCGGCATCCGGTGCGGTTCGGCTCCAGTGGCCGGGTACCGCCGGGGGACCAGGTGCGGGCGATGCTCCCGGCGGAGGAAAGCCATCTGGCCCGGCGAAGGAACCTGATCCGGCGAAGGAGGAGCCGTCTGGTCCAGCCGGGGAGGGGCCACCCGGCGCCGACCGCAGCGGCGGTGCCGACGTCGCCGGAGGCGCGGACGACGTGGGCCATTCTGCCGTCACGGGCGTCCCGCGCCGCGACCGGGCCACGGACGACGGGGCCCGGTCGGGGCGCCGCCCCCGGCGATGTCTGCCCTGAGCGCCGCCGGGAAACTCGGAATCCGGTGGCGCCGCCGGCCGGCGGCGATGACTGAGCCTACGGATGCGGTCGAACAGCCCTAGCCGCATGTACCGTTCTCCTGCCCTGTCGCCTTCCCGGCCAGCGTATGCCGAGATGGGCCGCCGCGTCACGCGATGGACATAACGGCCGGGGGTGGCAGCAGCCGCACAAACTTGACCAATTCCGGTACGCGGCATACATCGCTAAGGTTAGGCTTCCGCCATGCTGCTGTCTGGTGCCGTATTTGCCCTGTTCATGACGGGCTTCTGGCTTTACTGCCTGACAGACGCGATCCTGACGCCCGCCGCGGAATGCCGGGGCCTGCCCAAGGTCGCCTGGGTCGTCATCATCACCCTCACGTTCATCGGCGGCGCGATCGCCTGGCTCATCGTGCGGCAGCCGGTGCGCGGCTCATCCTCGCTGCCGCTCACCCCGGCGTCGCCCTGGGACCGGGAGAGCCCCGATGACGAGAGCTCCTTTCGAATCGAGCGATGGACGGACGAGGACGATGCCGTAGCGCGCCATCCGGCCGGGCGGGCCCGGGTTTCCGACGCCGCCCTCGCTGCGCCCAAGGGCCCCGACGACGATCTCGACTTCCTGCGTGCCCTCGACCGCGTCATCCGCGGCAACTTCCAGGCCGGCGAAGAAGTCTGACCTAGTCGCGGAACACTTCCTGCTGGAACCATTTCCAGGTTCGCGGCACTCCGGCTTCACGGCTGACCGTCGGGAAATAGCCGAGCATCTTGCTGGCCAGGTCGAATGAGGCGAAGTTCCGGCCCACCTCGCCAGTGCGCTTGGGCCGGTATTCGATCGGATGATCGGGCACGCCCGCGGCGGTACGGCACAGGTCCGCCATTTCGGTGACGGTCGTCTCGACACCCGACGCGGCGTGCAGGACCGTGCCGCCTGGTACGTCCTTGGCCAGGGCCAGTTGCAGGGCGCCGGCTATGTCATCCACGTGCACATAATCACGTGACGCCGTTCCGTCGCCGTAGATGACCATCGGCACGCCGGAGTGGATCGACTTGAAAAAGACGTTGAGCACGCCATTCTTCCGCTCGCTCCAGGGCCCGTACACGTTGCCGAACCGGATCGCGACCGTACGGATCCCGTAGGTCCCGGCGAAGGCGTGCGCGTATCCTTCCCCGGCGAGCTTGCTGGCCCCGTAGGGGGAGATGGGCTTCGGCAGCGATCGCTCGTCAACCGGCGGCGTGGCGTCCCCGATCAGCGCTCCGCCGGTGGACGCTTGGACGACGCGTTCAATCCCGGCCCGGCGCGCGGCGTCGAGCACGCGGAACGTGCCCAGCACGTTGACGTCGAAGTTGGCCGCCGGATCTTCCACCGAACCGATCACCGAGCCCGCGGCGGCGAGGTGGACGATCGACCGCAGGCCGACGAGCGCCGCGTCAAGGTCCGCGGGGTCGCGGATGTCCCCCTTGACGAGCTCGGCGTCCACCTCGGCCAGATGGGCGGCATCGCCAGTGGTGAGATTGTCCAGAACGCGGACCCGGTAGCCGCTGGCGACCAGACGGCGGACCAGCGTAGCCCCCACGAACCCGGCGCCGCCGGTGACCAGAACTCCGTCAGAAACCCTCACGGGAAGGGGAGTCTACCGGAGAGTATCCGGCCTTAGCCCTCGGCCGTGAGCATCCGCGCCGCGCTCCGGCCCACGTACAGCCTGACTACTTCGGCGCGATGGCGGGCGCCGGCCACCGACGCCCATCCCAGGAATTGCCCAAAATATAATAAATACTGCTAAAAAGGGTAACACTGTCCCATAATCGAACCGGCCCTATGTTCCAACGGGCCGGTCCGGGGCGGCCCTATGTTCCATCGGTGCGGTGGCGGCGCGGCGCGGCTGTCCTCATGCGCACCAGAAGTCTCTTCGGCACCAGGTTCCGGGCCAGCAGGGACCGCGCTCCGCCAGGGTCAGCTCACGCCGAGGGACCGCTCCGCCAGGGTCAGCTCACGCCGGCGTAGGAGTGCAGGCCGGTGACGAATACCTGAACTACCAGGATGTTGAACATCAGGCTGGTGAAGCCGAGCAGCTGAATGTAGTGCGCCCGCCGGCCGCGCCAGCCCGCGGTGGCCCTCGCGTGCAGGAACGCGGCGTAGAGCACCCAGGTGATGAAGGCCCAGGTTTCCACCGGGTCCCAGCCCCAGTAGCGGCCCCAGGCCTGGTCGGCCCAGATCGCGCCCGCGATGACGCCGAACGTCCAGACCGGGAAACCGAACACGATGGTCCGGTAGGTCAGCCGGTCGAGCTGCTCGATCGTGGGCAGCCTGCGGACGATCCCGTTGCCCGGTTCGGCCCGGCCGGCCGCCACCCGCCTGGCGTACCTGTCGACGATCAGGTAGACGGTTCCGAGCACCGCCGCGACGAAGAAAATGCCGGTCGCCAGCGTCATCGCGGTGACGTGAATGTCCAGCCAGTACGACTGCAGGGCCGGGACGAGCTGGCCGGCCGCGGTGTAGATGAGCGTTTCCGCCAGGCCCAGCGCCACTACCACCGCGCCCATGACGAAAACGCCAAGGCTCCAGGCCCGGTAGCGGATCATGACGAAGAGGAAGAAGATCGCGGCGACACAGGTCAGGGCGGTGACGAACTCGTACATGTTGCCCCAGGGCGCCCGGTGCACCGCCAGCCCGCGGGTGATGACGGCCACGGTGTGCGCCACCACGCCGACGCTGCTGAGCGCGACTCCGGCCCGCACCCACGGGCCCGCCTCGCGGATCGCGCGCAGCGCGGGGACCGCCAGCTCGGGCATCGAGTCGGCGCGGCCAGGACCACCTCCGGCACCCGGTTCGTCCAGACCGCCGACCGCGCCGACCGCGCCGACCGTGGCCAGGGCCGCGGCCCGCTCCTGCGGGACGCGGCCGGCCGCGG
>Ga0302324_100030375_pt1 | contig 10214 bp, 10 predicted proteins | sample Palsa_T0_1_FD_201949 | JGI IMG/M metagenome (GOLD analysis project Ga0302324, IMG submission 201949) | Peat permafrost microbial communities from Stordalen Mire near Abisko, Sweden - Palsa_T0_1 | ecosystem: Environmental > Terrestrial > Soil > Palsa > Peat permafrost | place: Sweden: Abisko... | reverse complement strand
TTGGTCTCAATCGGATCGTGGGCACCCTCCATCGCGACAAGATCGCCGAGAGCGCCGGAGCCACGCTGGCCGCACTGTGCGTGACCGCGGGAGGATCGCACACGGAGACGGCCTCTACGAGATTGGCTACTACGATGGCCTTCGCTGGACCGAGCGCCCGGAACAGTACGTTCGGCGAGCGGTGGGGCGCGCGCTCTTCGAAGAGGGCCCTTTTCGTCGCGCGATGACGGACACGGCCCCGACGCTGTCGGTCGAGGTCATCGACTTCGAGGAGGTCAAGGCGCCTGCGACGCACGCGGCGCGATTGGCCCTTCGGGTCGTCCTCTCGACCGACCGCGTTCTCCTCGAGCGGACCGTGATGGTCTCGAAGTCCGTGGCCGACTACCGATTCGACAGCTTCGTCGCCTCGATGGCGGAGGCGCTCACCGAGGCGGCGGACGAGATCGCCCGGGACGCCGACGACACCTGCTGCTCGGGAGCCGTCGACGCGTGTCGCTCGCGATCGTCACCATAGCCGCTGCGACCTCTCAGCGCTTCTACGTAGGCCGTTGCGATCAGACTCCCACGAGAGGTCTCATCTGGACGGTGCCCGCTTTCAGGCCGCGAACGACGGCAAGAGCGGCCTCCCTCGTCGGATACATGTTCGAGGGCGTGTGCAGCTTGATCGCGGTCATCCGACCCGCCATACGTTGCAAAAGGTCCCCGTTGTAGCGAACGATCGTAATCGCACACTCGGTTACGATGCGATTGACCTGCTCGGCATAGAACTCGATCTCGTTCAACTCGGCCGTCAGATTCTTGTAGTCCACAAGGATGTACACCTTGTGCCCGCCGCAGTTCCGACGCCAAAATCGAACTCCGTGGTCGAAATAAATCTCGATCTCCTCGCGGGTCGACAACACGACGGGCTCGGGATGGCTCGTAAACAGAATTCTCTCGGTGGCGTCGTACAAACAGGTCGCAACGCCGCCCACCTTTCTTGAAATCCCCGAAATACTGTAAGTCCACCCCTAGGGCGAGTCAACGGTGCGGGCAATTCCCTTGCCGCTACGGGCGAATACGAGCATCTCGTCGGCGGTCGCTCCGAACAGCGCGAAGGTTTCGTCGACCAGCAGCACCAGCTCTCGAGAGAGCTCCGCCTCGAGACTCAGGCCCTGGATAAGCTCGCGCGCGTCGTCCTTCTCCAGCGTATGGTTCGCCTCCGTCTCGAAGTGGTGCGCGCCGAAGTAGACGAGTTTTTCGCCGCTGAGCCGCGCGATCTCGCTTCCGACGAGACTGACACAGCGCAAAGTCACGGTGCCCGTGGCTTCGATGCAGTGGACGAGGACGAGTTTATGCGTGGAACTCGCCCCGAAACCGAGGCGACATAGGCGATACGAAAGCAGACGCTGCTTTTGGGTCTCCTCGCTCCAGGCGTAGCGAATGGCGTCGCTGTAGGCCATCTGCGGATCTTGCCCGAGCTTTCGGAGGTCGGCGAGAAACCACTGCCAGTGTCCGCCGTCCTCGTAGGTGTGCGCATTCACGATCTCCTGCACCCTGTCGCCGGCTGGTTCCTGTCGAAACACGAACCGATACAAGTCTGCGAACGTCATCACGAAGTGCGCGAGAGCCGGGGCGAAGGAGAGCCTCCTTCGGGGGTCGACGCCCGTGTCGCGCAGATATTCGAAGAACGGGTGCCCCGCGAATTCCTTCGTCTTCTCGTCCAGCCGTGTCAGGACCCGTTGCATCGTGGAGCCTCCTGACGGGTTAGCCTCGTCATCCGAGCCCGAGGCATTCTCTGGTGGAAGCGGCGGTATACGCCTCGGGGGCAAGGTAGACGGTGAGCCGTTGGCCCTCGACCCGAAGCGACACGTACGTCTGCATGCCGCCCCGCTCCGCGAGCGGCCGCCGCGCGAACGCCTTCAGGGCGCGCCCGTACGTCGATGCGCCGCCTCGATGAATGTAGGCGAGCACGCGCTCCTCGACGACGCGATCGTCATGCACGTAGCTACGCACCGGAAAGTGCACGGTCGCAGACGAGGGCGTCGCGCTCCCCTCGACAAAGGACTGGCAGGTGAGCACTGGACGGCGGGTAAAAGGGCCATCGAACCCCGCCATCTGCGTGCAGAAGTCCGACGCACGGCCGGCTGCGTACCCTCGAGCCTGCGAGATCGCCTCCTCGACTTGCGCGGAGCTCGCGTCGTGATGGGCAAAATACACTTTGATGCGCGCCTGCGCTCGGGCGGACAAGTCGAGCGAGAAGTAGCAGGGCTCGGTTTTCTCGTCGGCGAGCGGCAAGTGCGAAAGCGCCGCGCGGAAACCGAGGCGGGTCATCGCGTCGGCTACGACGCTCCAGGCTTCGGCTTTCCCGCGTGCCTGCGGGTTGAGATAGATCTTGAAGTGGGGGGCGCTGCCGGGCCGGACGCAGACGGCGTGCCACATGCCAAAGCGCGGGCATCGTGCCGTGGGCTCGAAGAGGCTTTCAATCGCGGAAAGGCGTTCGATGTCGGCGCCGAACTCCTCCGCGAGGTGAAAGGTCATGCTGCGCGCGGCTTCCCAATTGGCGTCCATCGACGGGACCACGCCCTGCACCTCGATCAAGAATCGAACCTCTGACGCCGCGCCGTCGATGGCGACTGAAAACTCGAACGGCGTGTGGTCGTCGGTGACGTCCGACGGCCACCGTGGCGGCTCATCCGTCGACCCTGCACCCCACGTCCCCGCGAGTCTTCGAAAGACCCCGGTGGCCGCCCGTGTCTGCACGGAGTCGAAGTCGAGCGCCCGACAGAGCGCCGTGAGCCGCCCCGTCCCGAGGTCGAGCAGCGTTGGCGAACCGATGGCCACGGTCTGGTTCATGGCAAGGCTCACGAGCGTTTGGCGGCCGCGAACATCCCCACCGTGAACACGCCCGCCGCGCGCGCGGCATCGAGCGCGACTTTGCCGTTGCGAAACATCTCGCCGGCGGGACCCTGGTATTCGAGCCACTGGGCTCTTTGCGTGGTCGGCGTGCTCCCCCAGCACTTCGTATTCGCGAACATGTCCGCAGCGGACTCGACGCGAAAGCCAGCGCCCTCGATCATGCCGCGGTAACCTTCGACAGTGCCCAGACCGGGCAGGCAAATGAAGGCGTTCACGGGCTCGATCAGCGTCATGATCTGCTCCTCCGTGCGAAAGTCGCCGAAGGGCCTCTGCAGCCAGTCGGTGCCGACCAGGCGCCCGCCGGGCTTGAGGACCCGGAAGGCCGCGCGGAAGAACGCTGCCTTGTCCGGGAGGTGGCAGACGGACTCGTAGAACGTGACGGCGTCGAAGCTCGCATCCGCGAAGGCGAGGAGGTTCTTGTAGTCGGTGTCCCCCATCGAAAGGAAGCAGACCCTGTCGGACAGGCCGGCTTCGACGGCTTTCTCGCGCGCTCGCTGATTGAGAGCCTCGTTGTTCGTCACGCCCACGAACGACGCCCCGGAAACCTTGGCCATGTGGAGCGTGGGGCCCCCAATTCCGGATCCGAAGTCGAGCGCCCGCCCGCCTGGCTCGAGGCGCGCGATCGAGACCACCCGTTCTTCGAGGCGTTCACAAGCTTCTACAACGGAGAGGCCGCTAGCTTCTGCCTCGGGGTCGCCGTGGTGCCAGCGATCGCCCATGATCGCTTGATAACAGTGGAGCGCGTTGTCGTAGAAAACGCGGACATCGTTTTCGCCGACTATCGAGCGCTCCACCACGCACACAGTACTCATTCTCAATCAACGAGGAGCGGTAGCGCTGGCCTTTGGTCGCAGCAAACCGCACTTCGGCCACCAGACCGCGCGCATGCACGTGTTTGCGCATGAGGTCGAGCGTCGACGATTGCGCCATTGCGCGATAAACGAGGCGCCTTTTCGAGTTCGAACGTGGATGGGCCCGGCACATTCATAAAATAGCCGGGCGAAAAGTGCCCTCGGCCGTTCGGGGTGACTACAATGTACGGTGCGGATGGACTGGGACTTAGGGACATTCGGCACGTTCACGCGCCCGACGTGCGCCGATTGTGCTGCCGAAGCGCCCGAGATCGACTCCTACTACGCGCTTATCGGCCGACCATTCAGTTGGCGCATGACTCGTCACGCGAACGGGGACGCGAGCATCCTCGTCAAGTGGCGGTGCGCGCCCTGTTGGCGTACGTACAAGGTCGCGGCCGAGGGACGCTGAGGGCCCGCGTAGCCCGTCGAGACCCTGCCATCGAGCGCCATGCACGTTCGGTCCCAGCGTCGCGGAACGCCTCGCCCGATGTCGCCGAGGTGTGGAGAAGAGCGGTTCGAGGGTCCGCCCGGGCTTCGCCATTTCTTCTCGATCTGCTCGAAGGAAAGCCCGGTCAGCACATCCTTTCGTGTTCATGGCACACGGGTTGCCACTGACGGCTCGTGCGCAACGGGCAGCCCTACCGCATCGGCGGTCGCCTTCTCGGACGCGAAGGAAGGACATCGACCATGACGAATACTTCAATGACAGATGCCACATTAGTGGGGATCCTCGTGGCGCTCGCCGCCGCGGCGGTTCTGATCGGCGCGGCCATCGCGACCCGCCGCCGCACGCGCCTGCGCCATGCCGAGCTACGGCAGCGCTTCGGTCCGGAATACGACCAAGCTGTCGCCCAATACGGAAGCGCCGCCCGTGCCGACCGCGCCCTCGCGGCACGCGAGCGCCGCGTAGGGCACCTCAAGCTGTCGGAGCTGAGTGACGCCGAACGCGCGCGCTTTGCATCGCACTGGACGACCATCCAGGGCAGGTTCGTGGACGATCCGCTCGGCGCGGTCGCTGCGGCCAACTCGCTCATCAACGAGGTCATGCGAGCGCGTGGCTACCCGACCGAGGACTTCGATCAGCGGCTCGCCGACCTCTCGGTGGACCATGCCGGGGTCGTGCAACACTACCGCGCGGCACGCGCCCTTTCGACGTCGGTGGCCAACGATCCGGCCAACACCGAGGAGCTGCGCCAGGCCGTGGTCCATTACCGCGCCCTGTTCGCCGACCTGCTCGAAGAGCCGGTGACCCCCTCCCACCGGCATCGCGAAGCCCACGCCTAAGAGCAACCGTGGCCTCGCGCGCCATTCGGCGAGAGACTTCCCAGGATGCGCGAGGGTCCCATCGACAGCGCCGAGACGGTCCGCTCGCGGATCGAGGGTGGACTCCACGATCCATCGTCGTTTCGCGCGGCCCTGCTGAGCATCCGGCCCGCGGAGCGTGAGGCATGGCTGGATCGGGTGCTCGGCCTCGGCGAGCTTCCTGACGATGGTCCGGAGCTTCCAAGAGGCTGCGTCCCATATCTACCTTGTTCGATCGATGCCCTGCTTCGGGTGGTGGAGGCAGGGCACGTATGCGCCGCGGACGTATTCGTCGACGTAGGCTCGGGAGCAGGACGAACCGCGGCGCTGGTGCACCTGCTCACCGGGGCGGACGTCATTGGCATCGAGATTCAGCCCGGGCTCGTGCTCGCCGCACGCGATCTCGTGACGCGACTGCTCCTCTCACGCGTGACGTGCATCGAAGGCGATGCGACAAAGCTCACCGGATCCCTGAACGCCGGCTCGGTCTTCTTTTTGTACTGTCCGTTCAGCGGAGATCGCCTGGCGAAGGTGGTTTCGGACCTCGAACCCATCGCGCGCACCAGGATGATTCGCCTCTGCTGCGTCGGTCTGGGTCCGTTGGCGTGCCCCTGGCTGACGCTCGAGGCGGCGCCCTCGGGCGACGTCGCGATCTATCGAAGCACGTTGCACGATGAGGCGATCGGTTAGTACAACCTCGAACGCGTGAGGCCGGTCGCATCCGTCGAGGGCGGAACGCTCGAGGGCGTTCGAATCGGGGACCTGCTGCATTTTCGGGGCATCCCCTACGCCGAGGCGCGACGGTTCGGTGAGCCGGGACCGCCGACGCCGTGGTCGGGCACGCGCGACGCGAGCCGTCACGGGCCGATTTGCCCGCAGTCACCGTCGCGACTCTCGGCCGTCATGGGCGATTCCGCGCCGTCTGCGCAAGCCGAGTCGTGCCTGACGCTGAGCGTGACCACCAAGGGCACGAGCGAGCGACCGAAGCCCGTCATGGTGTGGTTTCACGGGGGCGCTTACATCATCGGGTCCGGCTCCAACGAATGGTACCGGGCCGACGCGCTCGTCACCGAGGGCGACGTCGTCGTCGTCAACGTCAACTACCGGCTCGGCGTCTTCGGCTACCTGCGGATCCCGGGGATCGCGTCGGGGCACCTCGGCCTGATGGATCAGATCGCGGCGCTTCGCTGGGTCCAGCGCAACATCGCGGACTTCGGCGGCGATCCGGATCAGGTGACGATCTTCGGCGAGTCCGCGGGAGGCCATTCGGTGGCGGCGTGCATGGCGACCGAAGCGACCCGGGGGCTCTTTCGTCGCGCCATCGTGCAGAGCGGACACCTTGGCCTCGGGTTCTTGACCGAGGCCCACGCCGACCGCGTCGCCCGGACGATCCGCGGCTTGCTCGGCGGGGAAGATCCGGAGAAGGCATCGGTCGAACGACTCCTCTCGGTGCAGCAAGCGGCCATCGTGAAGCTCGCCGGTCCCGGGGGACTCAACTCGGCTCCCATCTTCGGCCCCGTCGCCGGCATCGCTCCCCTGCCCGCCCCGGCGCAAGCCGATGTCGCCAACGCCATCGTGCACCGAGGCGCGGACCTGCTCATCGGCACCACGCGCGACGAGATGCGCGCCTTCTTCGACCTGAACCCGCGCGTCGTCCGGCTCCGACGCACGGCGGTCATCGGCCAGGCGCTCGTGGGTGCCGTCACGTCCGCGGTCACGCACCGGGTCTTCACGACGCCCGCGCATCGTCTTGCCGACAAGCAGGCGGCGGCGGGCGCCTCGGTCTACGTGTACGCGTTCGAGTGGGCGCCGGAGCGAGAGGCTTTCGGCGCCTGCCACACGATCGACCTCCCCTTCGTGTTCGGCAACGAGGCGGCGTGGCGCGATGCTCCCATGCTCGGCCAGACGCCATGGGATCGCGTCGACCTCCTCGGTCGCCAGGTACGTCGCGCCTGGACGCGCTTTGCCCGCTTCGGCGATCCCAACGTGGAGGGCGATCCGGGATGGGCCAGGCACGCGCCAAGCGCCGCTCCCGGTCGGACGTTTCAGTAGCGCGGCGACGCCACTAAGACGAGAAGCGACGCCGCACGCGAACCCTCATACCTAGCGAAGGCCGCAGCGTGAGCGCCGCATCGACCGTCGGCCGTTCTCCCGGCTCGAGCTCGATGTCGAAGTGCCGGATGAGCGTCCCCAAGATGAGCTTTGCTTCGAGCAGCGCGAACTGCGCGCCGATGCAGTTGCGCGGGCCGCCGCTGAAGGGAAAGTACGCAAACTTGGGCATCTTGCGCGCGCGCTCGGTGTCCCAACGCTCGGGAACGAACGCGTCCGGATCGTCGTAGTGGCGGCGCGAGCGGTGCACGGCCCACTGGCACATGATGACATTGGCCCCGCGACGCACCGTGGTGTCGCCGACCTTGCACGTCTCGGTGGCGACGCGGCCGATGTTGTACGCGCTCGGGTAAAGCCGCATGACCTCCTTCACGACCTGGTCGAGGTACGGCAGCCGCGGCAGGTCCTCGACGGCCGGATCGCGGTCCGAGAGGACGGCGGCCATCTCGCTCCGCAGCTTGGCCGTCACGCGTGGACTGGATACGAGCTCGTAGAGGCCCCATGACATGGCGACGGCCGACGTCTCGTGGCCGGCGAGGAACATCGTGACGAGCTCGTCGCGGACCGCACGGCTCGACATCGTCTGGCCCTCGGCGTCCGCCGCGTCGAGCAGGAGCGACATCATGTCGTTGCCGCGCTCTCCGCTCGCGCGGCGGGCGTCGATCAGCTTGTAGATGACGCGGTCCACTTCGCGCACGGCGCGCCGCAGCTGCAGCTGCGCGGGAAAGGGAAGCCACGGGATCACCGGCATGTAGTGCCGGCGCCAGCGGAGGAAGAAATCTTGAACACCGCGCGCGGCCCCAAGCACCGCGGCTCGCCCCTCGCCGATGTCGGATCCGGAGAAGAGCGTGCGAGAGACGATGTCGAGGGTGACGTTGCTCAGGTCCTCGTACGCGTCTTGCGACTCGGCTAGGGACCACTGCTCCATCAGCGCCGCCGTGCTGCGGACGACGACGTCGGCGTACCGATCGATGCACTGCTTGTGAAAGAACGGCTGGATGAGGGCCCGCTGCTTGCGCCAGAAGCTCCCCTCCGACGTGAGGAGCCCATCGCCGAACATCGGCTTTACCGCCTTGAAGGCCGTCGGTTTCACGAATTTCGAGGGATCCGCGAAAAGGACAGCCTGGATGAGCGCCGGGTCGTTCACCAGATAGAAGGGGACCGCATAGAGGCGCAGAGGAACGACGGGCCCGAAGTCACGCTCGCACATCGAGAAGAAGCCGAGCAGGTCCCGCTTCATGTCCGGGAGATGCCCGAAAAACCAGTGTCCGGGCGGCGCGTCCAAGGCAGCGCGCAGGGCCAGGCTGCTCGTCTCCGCGCCCCTCGCTTGCTGTTCGACGACTGACATCGCTTGGCCCTCGGGCTGTCGACCCATTCGCTCCTTACGATGGGGCCCGCGGATGCGTCAATACTCAGTGGGACGGCGACGTGCCGGGCGAACGCGCCCGTGCGTCGTCGAGAAATATTCATGAAACGGGCGGGTGAACCGATCAGGCCACGCGTCGAATGGCGTCGACCACCTCGAGCCGCGCGGCGCGCCAGGCCGGGAGCAGGGCCGCGATCCCGCCGAGGGTCGCCGCGAGAACCAGGCCCAGCACGACGTTGGCCGGAACGACTCGGAAGTCCCGGAAGAAGGTCCCGAGGTTGTCTTCGACGAAGCGGCGGACGACCAGATTGATAAAAGGCACCGTCAGCGCTGCGCCGAGCGCGCCGCCCGCCGCGCCGAGGGCGACGCCCTCGCCCACGATCCACAGCACCACGTGCACCGGCCGAAAGCCGATCGCCCGCAGCACGCCATACTCGTTGGTGCGCGCGCGGACGCCCATCGCGATCGTGTTGCCCAGGATGAGCGCCATGATGACCAGAATGGCCACCGAGACGACGTCGGTGACGCCGAGGATCCCCGAGAAGAGCGCCAGGAACGACGCGTTGAACCCGCGCTCGTCTTGCGATCGCGTCGGCGTGTCACGGTCCTCGAAGCGCTGGTCGATCGCGAGGGCCACCTCCGCCGATCGCGCAGGATCATCCACGCGACTAACGACGACGCCGACGCCGTCGCGCTGCGCGGCGGGCTGCTGGTCGTTGAAGTAGCTCCAGTGAAAGACGAGGGCCGAGTGGTCGACCGATCGCGTGGGCGTCGTGTAGAGGCCGTCGATCGTCAATGGCCACGTGCCGCGATACAGGGTGCTCTCGAGGGTGAGAGTGTCGCCGACCTTCCAGCCGAGTCGTCTCGCGAGCACGTCGCCTACGATGGCGCCCCCGCGATCCCGCTTCCAGGCGGCGAGTTGCTCGGGCGGGACGATCACCTCGCTGTAGATGTTGAAGTACGACTCCGGGTCCACCGCGAACGTCGCGAAGAACTCCCGCGGGTGCCGCGGGTCTCTTCCGCCGGCCCAGGTCGCCCACGTCGCCGCCCTCACGTGGGGCACCGTGCGTACCTCGTCGACGTAGCGCTTGGGGAGCATGAAGCTGAAGGTGACCCTGTGGCGGGTGACGACGCGATCGCGGACGGCGAACTCGGTGCCGGTTTCCCACGCCCACATCACGGTTCGAAGCAGGAGAAATGTGCCAATCGACGTGGCCACGCCGAGCAAAGTGAGGGCGGATCGGACGCGGTCGCGGGATAGGTTGCGGAGCGCAAGGCTGGCGAGGTTCATCGGTCTCGGCCGGGACTATATCGGTCCTGCTCGACGGCGATGACGGCGGGCCCTCCGCCGAGGCCGCCAGCGGTGGCTCCGCGGTGCGGATCGTCATTCCGGCATGCTTCCGGCATGGCGGCGGTGCGCTCGTGGTGAAAATGTCCGGCCAATGGGCGCGCGTACCACCAACCGCCGGGTGCTTGCCAACCGACTGCCCACGAGACGACCAAAAACCGCGGTGCTCTTCGGATCTACAGTGCCCGCGCGCTAGCGAGCGGCCGCGTCGGCCCCCCCGCGCCCTAGGGATCCGGCCATGAAGACGTTTCGACTCAGGTGTTTCTTCGCGCTGGGCTCCCTCGCCCTGCCGCTCGTCGCGTGTGGCAATGGCGGCAATTCGAGCGCGCCAGGGGAC
>Ga0302324_100030374_pt1 | contig 10214 bp, 6 predicted proteins | sample Palsa_T0_1_FD_201949 | JGI IMG/M metagenome (GOLD analysis project Ga0302324, IMG submission 201949) | Peat permafrost microbial communities from Stordalen Mire near Abisko, Sweden - Palsa_T0_1 | ecosystem: Environmental > Terrestrial > Soil > Palsa > Peat permafrost | place: Sweden: Abisko... | reverse complement strand
GGTTTTACCGATCTCCTCCGCCATTGCAAAGCCGGCGCGCCCGTCCGCGGCGATGACGATTTCGGCGCCGTAGGCCTTGGCTTGGGCAACGCGAAACGGATTGGCCGTCGCAAGCATGACGACTTTAGCGGAAATCCCGAGGCGCTGCGCCGCGCACGCGACCGCGATCGCGTGATTGCCGGCGCTTACCGCAGTCACGCCACGTTCGCGCTCGGCAGCGCTGAGCGCGAGCACATTCAATAATGCCGCGCGCAGTTTGAAAGTCCCGGTGCGCTGGAATAGCTCAAGCTTCAACACAAGGCTTGCCTGTTCCCCGAGCAGCAGCTCAAGTTCGCGCACCGCCCAGGGCTGGACCGCGGTCGTGAGGATATGCGGCGCAAGCCTCGCCGCGGTGGCGCGCATCTGCTCTACGGAGGGCACATCGACGCCAGTCATATTCTGTGAAAACGGTGCAGGATCCAAAGTGCCCCGAGAAGCGCGGTGAAATCGGCGATGAGCGCCAGTACAAACGCCGATGCGGAGACGACGCCGAACTGCCGCAGTGGCGGCAGATCGGAAAAGGTGAGCGCAAGAAAGCCGCCCGCGTTGATGAGCGTCGCGAATGCGATCGGGCGGCCCGCTACCAGCAGTGCGTGGCGCAATGCGCCTGCTGTCGAGCCGCTCGAGCGGCCTTCCTGGAAATGGTAGAAAAAATGGATCTGGTCATTCTCGGTTGCGCCCAGAACGGTGGATCCAATGAGAATGGTCGCAATGTTCAAAATGATGCCGGTGCTGCGCATCAGGAGGAAAGCCACGAGAATCGCGAACAATGAGGGGATCATTGCCATCAAGCGAGCCGCGGGGCTGCGAAATACCAGCAGGAACGCAAAAAATATGACCGTCGCGGTCAGCGCAAAACTTTGCACGAGGCTCGGAACCAGGCGCAGTGTGATCTGATCGGCGAGCACGCCCTGGCCTGCCACCTGCCCACGTACCTCGCGCAGTGCGGGTTGTTGCAACTGCTCGGCATGCCAGGCGCTCTCGACAAACGCGCGCATCGCTCCGGGGCCGCCGAACGATGCGCCGCGCCCGCGAACACTGATGCGCGCATTGGCGAGACTTGCCACGTCGACAAACCCGCGTGCGGCCGGTTGCGTGAGCAAAATCTGTTCAAGATCCGCAGCAAGCTTGGGCCACGCGGCAGCATCGAGCGGCAGCCGATCCGATCCTGATTCGATGTAATGCGCCCAGCGCAGCGCCGAGGTTGGTCCATCAACCGCCGTCACGCGCGGATCGGCCTCGAGACGGCGCGTCAGCAGTTCAACTGCGCGCAGGAATTCGGGCTGTAGCGCCTCCCCGGGGCGGGTGCGCAACCACAGCTCCGCGACGGTGAGGCCGTTCGTGCGCTCAAATTCGCGCGTGTCTCGAGCGACCGCGACGTTTGGATTGACGTAGGCAAGCGAGTCGGTCTGCAGAGCGAGCGGTGCGAGTTCGCCCGGTACGCCGAAGAGCGCAGCGGCGCCGCACAACATCAGAAAGACTGCGCAGCCGACGAGCAGCCAGCGGTAACGGTCGGTGAAGGGCACCCAGATGTCGATGAACTTCGCGAACCATGGGGCGACGGGCGCGCGCTCGGCGCGGGTCGGCGTGCGCAGCAGTGATTGCAGGGCCGGAAAGAGCGTGAAGCTTGCGACCCAGGCGACGCTGAGCCCGCTCGCCGTCCACAGGCCCATCTCGCGGATCGGTCGGATATCGGAGACCGACAACGCCGCAAACCCGACCGCGGTCGCAAACATCGAGGCGGTGCTCGGCAGGAATTTATTGGCGAGCGCGTAGGCATGATGTTCGAGAAGAGGTCGCGAGTCCTGCCGGTCAATGTAGCGCGTATGGATGTAAACGAGCGTTGCGGTCGTCGTCACGAGGACGGTCAGCGGCACGAGCGCGGAGACGATCGTGTTGGGCCAGTTGAACAGGTCAGCAATTCCGACCGCGATGGCGACGACCGCGGCGAGCGTGAGGATGATGGCGCCCAAGGTGCGCCACGAGCGGTATACCGCCAGGATGAGTGCCATCAGGAATACGCCGAACAGCGGCATGACCTGCTTCGAGGCCGAGGAGGCTTTCGTCTCGAGCCAGGCGGTAAGCCACGGTGATCCCACACGGCGAATCGCCGTGATGGCGCCGCCTGGAACTTCGAACGGCTTTACGACCGCCTCGATGGCTGATAAAGCCTGGTCGCGCTCGGCCGGGGAATGCTCACGCAACTCAAGCGCGATGCCCAGATAATGATCACCGAGAAGTCCGGCACGGCGAAACAGCACCGTTCCGGATGCAAATCTGCGCAGGCGCGCTGCCTCCTCGGGTGTGATCGCGGCAGAGGAGTTCGTGCGACGGTAGAACGTCAAGACACTGTGCGCCTTCACCTGCGGCAGCTGCGAGAGCTTGCGCTCGAGCTCATCCGCCGCCTGCAGTACGGCTGGGGCAAGCGGATCGGGCGCCTCGAGCATGAGCAAGGCCTGGTCGCCTTCCGGGAACAGGCGGTCAAACTCGCGCGCCGCGCGTGAGTCCGGGTCATCGGCAACGATGAGACGGTCGATGGCCGGATCGTTGCGCACCTGGGTCGCGCCATAAAGCCCCGCGGCGGCGAACAGGATAAAAGCGCCCACAATCCAGCCCCGCGCGTGCAATACGCGGCGGAAGAATTCAACGACTGCGGGCGAGGCGGGCACATTCATGCGTGATGCTCGACTCTGATGAGACGCGCGGGCAGCGCGCGCCGGACAATGATAGCCTAAGATTTATGAGCACATTATTGGCAGGCGCCGTCGTATCGCTGGTGTTCTGCGCGCCCGGTTATCCCGGCGGCGCCGGCGATGCTCAAGCGTACCTTGATGCTTTTGCCACCGCCGCGGCCGCCGCCGCCCAGTGGCCCGCCGGCAGCCTCAGCGCGACCTACGATCCGACCGAGGCGGGTGGTCTGGAGAAGCTTGCAAAACCCGAGGCGGCGCTCGCCTTCGTGCCGTTTCCATTCTTTGTCGAGCACGCCGCGCAGCTGCATCTCGTGCCGCTCTTGCAGGCGAATGTGACCGACGTCGGCGCGCAGCAGCGCTGGACGCTCGTCGCGAAGAAGGACCGTATTCGCAGTCCCGCCTCCCTGTCCGGCGCAACGGTTCTCAGCATTGCGGGCTATGCGCCGCACTTCGTGCGCCAATTTGCGCTCGCAGGCTGGGGCTTGCCTCAAGATGTGAAGATCGAGCAGTCGGCACAGGTGCTTTCGGCGTTGCGCCGAGTTGCGGCGGGCGAGCCGGTCGCCGTGCTTCTTGATCAGACACAGATGAGCGCACTTGCGAGCCTGCCGTTTGCCGCGGACCTGCAAAATGTCACGCAGTCCGCGCCCCTGCCGACGGCGATTTTAGCGATCGTCGATGCGCGCCTGCCCAAGGCACGCGCCGATTCACTGCGCGCGGCACTTCTGGCGATTTCGCCGCGCGGGCCGCAGGCGGATGCGCTCGCAAATCTTCGTTTACAGGGCTTCGTCGCGCCGCAATTGCCCGCCGGCGCAGCGACGCCGTGATCCCGCGCGCGGCCTGGGCGCTCGCGCTCTTGCCGCTTGCGGCGTGCACGACGCCGTTGCAACACGCCACCGTGTCACGGCCACAGGTGGCGCCGACCTCGAGCGCCGCGCACGCCGCAGCGATCGCTGCCGATGCGAAAAAAAGCGATCACGAGGCGGACTCACGCGTGCGCACGGAGCTTGCGGAGGCTGCGCGCCTCGAGGCTGATGCATGCATGGCCCAGGAACCGCAGGCGGCCGCTTGTCTCTATGGACGCGCCGTGGCACTCGGCCTTGAGGCGAAGGCGCATCCGACGCGCGCCCCCGGGATCTTGGGCAACATGCTCGAGACACTCTCGCAGGCCGAGGCGGCCGACCCGAGCTACGATGAGGCGGGCCCCGCGCGCGTGCAGGCGCTGGTGTTGATTCGCGCGCCCGGGTGGCCGATCGGGCCGGGAGATCCGGAACGCGGGCTCGCGGCTGCGCAGCGCGCGCTGACCCTGCGCCCTGACTACCCACCGAACCTGCTCGCGCTCGCCGAGGCGCAGGCCAAACTGGGAACGGCGGAGGCGGCGCGCGCAAGCTACCTGCGGGCCCGGGATACGATCCTCAAACTGCCCGATACCGCCGAGCGGGCAGACTGGCTGCATGACGTGGAGCAGGGATTGAGCCGCAACCCATGAGCGCTGACCGCAACCCGCACGCCCAACAGATGGCGGATGAGTCGATGGTTCGCACGCTTGCCGCGCAGGCAAGTGCCATCTGGCCACAGGAAGAGCGGCTGTTGGCGCGCTACGAGCTTGCGCCGAGCAGCCGCATCGCCGACATCGGCTGTGGCAGCGGGGAGATCACATCGCGCCTTGCGATGCTCTACCCGCGCGCGAGCGTTATTGGCATCGATATTCTGCCGGGGCCCATCGCCTACGCGAGCCGCCGCTACGCCTCGCTTGCCCCGCGCCTGCAGTTTGCTCAGGGTGATGCTTTCGAGCTGCGCCTCGCCGCGCGCGAATTTGATCTCGTCGTGTGCCGACACGTCACGCAGTCAATTCCGGAGCCGCAGAAGATGCTGGCGGAGCTGCTGCGGATCTGTAAACCCGGTGGCTGGCTGCATGTGCTGAGCGAAGACTACGGGATGCTGCACATGATGGCAGGCGCGCTTGATCCGGATCGGCTCTGGCATGAGGGCGCGGTCGCGTTCGGCCGCAATACCGGAGTCGATGCGCGCATCGGACGGCGCACCTGGACGCTCCTGCATGCTCTTGGCGTTGAGGAGCTGCACGTCGACTATGTGACCGTGGATACCGTGCGCGTGCCGCGCGATACTTTTGCCACGATGATGGAAGCCTGGCGGGACGGGTACGTGAGCGCAATCAGCGCGCACACGCAATTGACGGCCGATGAAACCCGCGCCATTTTCAATTACATCATCGCCAGCATTCGCAACCCCAACGACTACGCGGTCTGGCAGGTTCCGATAGTGAGCGGCAGAAAACCGCGCTGACTAACTGAGCACGATGAGCAGATCCTTGGCGTCGACCTGCTGACCGGGCTTGACGAGCACCTCGGCGACTTTTCCATCGCTCTCAGCGCGGACCGCGGTCTCCATCTTCATCGCTTCGAGGGTTGCAAGGATGTCACCGCGCGTGACTTTGCGGCCGACGCGCGCGCTGATCGTCGCAATCGTTCCCGGCATCGGCGCGCCGAGCTGCAGAACATTGCCCGGCTCCGCTTTGCGCAGTGGCGCGCGTTTGGCGACCTGACTGCGATCCGGGACGCGTACCGAGCGCGGCTGACCATTTAATTCGAAGAACACCGTGCGGGTGCCGTCCTCGTGGGCATCGCTCGTGGTGATGTAGAGCACGATGAGCGTTTTGCCGCGCTCCAGGTTGACGCTGATTTCCTGGCCGGGCTGCATCCCATAGAAGAATACCCCGGTCGGCAGGATGCCGACGTCGCCGTATTGCACGCGCTCGGCCGCATACTCAAGCCACACGCGCGGATACATGAGGTAGGACGCGAGATCATCATCGGTAATCGGCCGCGGCAGCTTCAGTCTGATTTTCGCGCGCTCCGCTTCGAAATCCACCGCCGGCAGCAATGCCCCGGGACGCTGTGTAATTGCAGGCGCGCCTTTGAGTATTTTACGCTGCAGCGCTACGGGGAAGCCGCCCGGAGGCTGGCCGAGATCGCCGCGGAACAGCTGCACCACCGATTCGGGGAACGCGATCTGGGTTTGCGGGTCGAGAACCTGTGCGGGCGTAAGGCCGCTCGTGATCATGAGCAGCGCCAGATCGCCGACCGTCTTCGAGGTTGGCGTGACTTTGATGACGTCGCCGAACATGGCATTCACACTTGCATAGGCTTGCGCCACTTCCGGCCAGCGTGCGTCTTCGATGCCGAGCGCTCGCGCCTGCTCGCGCAGGTTCGTGTACTGCCCGCCAGGCATGCCGTGCACGTAAACCTCCGAGGCGCCGGCGCGAATGTCACTTTCGAACGCCGCATACAATTTGCGCACCTGTTCCCAGTAGGAAGAGATCATGCGCAGTTTCGTCGGATCGATGCCGCTGCCGCGCGGGCCGTGGCGCAGGGCCTCGATCAGCGAACCCAGATTCGGCTGCGAAGTGAGTCCGCTCATGGCATCGATCGCGCCGTCCACGGCGTCGACACCCGCATCGATCGCCGCGAGCACGCTTGCTGCTGCGATGCCGCTCGTGTCATGCGTGTGAAAATGAATGGGCAGGCCGATCTCCTCCTTCAGCGCCCGGACCAAGATGTAGGCAGCGCGCGGCTGGCACAGTCCTGCCATGTCTTTGATGCCGAGAATGTGCGTGCCGGCCGCTTTGAGGCCGCGGGCGATGCCGAGGTAATAATCGAGTGTGTACTTCTTTTCGTGCGGATCGCTCAGGTTCCCCGTGTAGCAGATGGAAGCTTCACACAGCTTGCCCGACTCAAGGACCGCATCGATCGCGACGCGCATGTTCTCAACCCAGTTGAGCGAATCGAAGATCCGGAATAGGTCGATGCCGCGGGCGGCGGCCCGTGCCACAAAGAAACGCACCACGTTGTCCGGATAGTTGGTATAGCCGACGGCGTTGGCCGAGCGCAGCAGCATCTGCAGCAGCAGGTTCGGCATCTGCTCGCGCAGTGCGACCAGTCGCAGCCATGGATCTTCGCGCAAAAAACGCAGCGCGACATCGAACGTCGCGCCTCCCCAACATTCCACTGAAAACAGTTCCGGCAACAGGGCCGAGTAGTACGGCGCGATCGCGGTGAGGTCGATGGTGCGCATGCGCGTCGCGAGGAGCGACTGGTGGGCATCGCGCATCGTTGTGTCGGTAATGAGAACGCGCGACTCATTGAGCATCCAGGTCGCAAACTTTTCCGGGCCAAGTTCATCGAGCTTCTGCTTCGTACCTGGCACGGGCGCCGACAGCGCAATCTGCGGCAGCCGCGGCGTCGCAAGCTTCAGGGGGCGTACGCGGTTCTTGGTTTCGCGCGCCCCATTGACGATGGTCTCGCCGATATAAGCAAGGATCCGTGTGGCTCGATCGCGCTTGCGCGGCCAGCGGAAAAGCTCCGGGGTTTCTTCGATGAAGCGCGTCGTGTAGTCGCCGCGCACGAAGCGAGGATGGGTGATGAGTTGATCGAGAAAGCGCAGGTTCGTGACCACGCCGCGGATTCGAAACTCCCACAACGCGCGGTGCATGCGGGCAATCGTTTCCTCGGGGGTCGGCGACCAGGCGGTGACCTTGACGAGCAGTGAGTCATAGGAACGCGTGATGATTGCGCCCGAGTAGGCGGTGCCCGCATCCAGGCGCACGCCAAAACCGGCTGGGCTGCGATACGCGGTGATGGTTCCATAGTCGGGGATGAAATTGTTTTCCGGGTCCTCGGTCGTAATGCGGCATTGCAACGCGTGAGCCGAGATGCGGATCTGCGCCTGCGGCGGCACACCGCTTTCGGGCGTGCCGATGAGCGCGCCGCCGGCAATGCGGATCTGCGCTTTGACGAGATCGATTCCGGTGGCGCACTCGGTGACCGTGTGTTCCACCTGAATACGCGGATTGACCTCGATGAAGTAGAACTTGCCGGTGTCTGCGTCCTGCAGAAACTCGACGGTTCCGGCGTTGACGTAGCCGACCGCATGGCCGATAGCAAGCGCAGCCCCGCACAACGCCGCGCGCCCGATTTCGTCCAGAAACACCGCTGGGGCGCGTTCAACCACTTTCTGGTTGCGCCGCTGCACGGTGCAGTCGCGCTCGAAGAGGTGCACAAGCGCGCCACTGGCGTCACCTAAAATTTGCACTTCGATGTGGCGCGCGCGCGTTACGAGTTTCTCGAGATACACCTCGTCGTTGCCAAATGCGGCGAGCGCCTCGCGCCGTGAAATAGGCAGGAACTCCTTGAGCTGCGCCTCGCTTTCGACGATGCGCATGCCCCGTCCGCCACCGCCCCAGCTCGCTTTGAGCATGAGCGGATAGCCGATATCGCGCGCGCTGCGCGCGCATTCCTCGAAGACCGCGGCGAGCGGCGGCGTCGCCGGCATGACCGGGACGCCTACCGACATCGCAAGATTGCGGGCGGTAACCTTGTTGCCCAGACTGCGCATGGTCGCAGGCGTCGGACCCACAAAGATGATGCCCGCATCCGCACAGGCCTGCGCAAACTGCGGGTTTTCGGCCAGAAAGCCGTAGCCAGGATGAATTGCATCGACGTGGCCCTCACGTGCGATGCGCAACACGTCCTCGATGTCGAGATACGCCTCGACAGGGCCTTTGTCGCGACCGACAAGGTAGGCCTCGTCGGCCTTGGTACGATGCAGGGAGAAGCGATCTTCCTGGGAATAAATCGCTACCGTGCGCAGCCCGAGCTCGCTTGCAGCGCGCATGACGCGTATCGCGATTTCACCGCGATTGGCGACCAGCAGACTGCGGATGCGTAGCATGCCGGGATTCTACGCATAGTCTGCGGATGAGCCACAACGGCGACTGCCCCGCGTTGGTGCGCGGCGACTACGGCGCGGGCTTTTTCAGGGCTTCCTTGTAGGCGTTCGCAAAGGCTTCGACGAACGTGTGCGGCAGATGATCGGCCGGCATCTCGATCAGACTGCGGTAGAACTCGGCATACAGATCCCAATAACCCGCGCGGCCGCTGCCCTTGCCGCGCCGCCCCGCGCGCTCGAAGCGCGCCTCGAGCTCCGCCGGATCAAGCCGGTCGACGAATTCGACGAAAGCCGCCCGCAGCGCCTGCGCGGTCGCGGTTTCATGGGCCTTGGCCGAGTCCACCGCTTCGCGCAGCCACTGCACAGCGTCGGTTTGACGCGTCTCGTGCTGGTTCAGAAGATTGATCAGGAGCTCCTCGATCGTCGATCCGGCGAGCGACGGCCTCGGGTCCTCGGCATCGGCTGCGATTTCGATTCGAAAGCGGTTACGGATTTCACCACGGGAGCGCTCGAGGTCCTTCAGGCCCACGAGCGACTCGCGCAGGAGCTGTCCGGCAAGGTGCATCAGGCGCGTCTGAGCGTCCGCCGGCAGGCGTTCGCTGTCGATACCCGCCCCGCGGCAGAAGGCGACGACACCGCTTTGGATGTCGAAGAGCGCGGGCAGACTCGCACGATTTTTCGGATTGCGCTGCGCGGCCTTCGCAAGCCTTGCGATGCGTCGCTCAATCGCCGCCTCATCAAGGGAGGGGGAAGTATCTGCAGAATACTGTGCTGAGCCTGGCACAGGCTGTCCGAATGCATCCACCGGCTGAAAGCTTGCGTCTGCGGCTGGATCCGGCACCAGGAGCTCATCGAGGTTAAGCGCGGCGCCGAGATCGGGTTGGCGCGTGCCGTCTACCGCATGCAGCGCGCCGATGCCGCTCGGCCCGGACGATGCCGCTTCCTGGGGTTCCGCCGGCGCCGTGACGATGACCTGCGGTTCGACCGCGACGACGAGTTCGTACTCGCCCACACGCAGGACGTCGCCGCTATGCAGCTGGTGCGGTGTATCTCTGCCAAGGGGATGGTCGTCCTCGTTGACAAAGACGCCATTGGTACTTAGGTCTTCAAGGTAATACAGGCCGTCGCGGCAGGCGATGCGCGCATGGCGCGCGGAGACATATCGCTGCGGATCGGGGAGCACCCAGTCGTTTCGGGCCGAACGACCGATGGTCGCACCGGCGACGCCGAGTACGAAGCTACTGCGGTCTCCCAGCAACCGCCGCTGATCACTGACAACGCTTAGGCGTAGCGCCATGGTTGCCCCAGAGGCCGTCAAAATCGTTCCTCGCTCGGTTGTGTCGCGCGCAACCGCTTCCCCGGCGCGTCCGGACATATAATGCGTATGCCAACATAGCAGGCGTCGAGATCGGACCCATGGCAACCAGTCACATTTTCAAGATCATGTTCGTGAATCAGGGCAAGGTTTACGAGGTTTATGCCCGCAAAGTCAGCCATGGGAGCCTCTTTGGCTTCCTCGAGGTCGAAGACATGGTCTTTGGCGAACGCTCCTCCGTTGTGGTCGATCCGGGCGAGGAGCGGATCAAGGACGAATTCGACGGGGTCAAGCGAACTTACCTGCCTTTGCATTCCGTGCTGCGGGTCGATGAGGTCAAAAAACAGGGCGTCAGCAAGATCTCGACCTTTGATGGTGCGAACGTTACGCAGTTTCCCGGGGCGCTGTACTCCGCACCGCCGCGA
>Ga0302324_100030373_pt1 | contig 10214 bp, 8 predicted proteins | sample Palsa_T0_1_FD_201949 | JGI IMG/M metagenome (GOLD analysis project Ga0302324, IMG submission 201949) | Peat permafrost microbial communities from Stordalen Mire near Abisko, Sweden - Palsa_T0_1 | ecosystem: Environmental > Terrestrial > Soil > Palsa > Peat permafrost | place: Sweden: Abisko... | reverse complement strand
GGAAAATCTGGAGCTGCAATTTCGCACCTATCCCCGGCTGGGCGAAGGCGAAGAAGAAGCTTTCGAAGCCGCGCTGCAAGACAAAGTCGATGGCATCATTATTTTTTCCAGCCATCCCGAAAATCTCGGCACCCGAATGCGGCGTGCCAGTGGCAGTCGCATCCCTGTCATGTGTGTGACCACCGACGCCCCCAACACTGGCCGTTTGGCGGTCGTTTCGATTGACACATTCGCCAGCGGCGCGCTGGCCGCTGACTTGATGGGACGTTTCCTGCAGGGCAAGGGCGAAATCGCCGTCACCCTGAGCGACCGGCGGATCACGGAACACGCGGAAAAATTTTCCGGCTTCGAAAAGACCGTGAGATCGTTCTATCCGCAGATGCGCCTGCTGGAGCCCCTCGAAGATCATGACATTGAACCGGAAGCGTATGAGAAATGCCGAAAGCTGTTGGAATTGCATCCTCAACTGACGGGAATTTACGTCACCACCGAAGCCTCCATTCCCGTTATCAATGCCGCCCGGGACGCCGGCCGGTTGCCTCAACTCACCATCATCGCCACGGATCTTTTTCCCGCGCTGGTGCCGCACATCCGCTCCGGCGAAGTCAGCGCGACCATCTATCAACGTCCCCGCACCCAGGGCCGGATGGCGTTCCGCGTATTGCACGAATTTCTCGCTGAGGGCGAACGCCCGTCGTCCCAGGTCAGTCTGGCGCCGCATCTGGTTATGCGCGGCAATCTCGATTTCTTCCTCGCGCGCCAATCCGGCGAAAGCAACGGCGGCAGTTCGGCAGAGGCGTCTTCCTCGGATGCGCCGGGAGAAGACGTTCTCCTCTCACGCTGAGATCATGTAGAAAAAAATATCTGGGAAGAAGATTTTCTGCGGGTAACAGGGTTTCATGCGGGAGCAGCCGCCCTCGGCCGTGCTCGAGCGCAGATCGAACTTCTTCTACCGGTCGAAACGAAAACTGTATTCAGCCAGACCCTTGGTTGTAATCGTTTACGACAGCGCGTAAGATGCTCGACGGGCTAACCCATTTCATCCTGCTTCTGTCGCGATCTTCATGAAAAAAACTTCCCGCTCGATTTTTCTGTTTCTCGTCACGCTCGTCCTGATCCCCTTCGCCGCCGCGCAGTGGCAGCCGCACAATCCCGTCACCGGTATGCAACAGCAGCCCGACGGACTTCTGATCACCCAGCAAACCGGCACGCTGAAAATTCAGGTCTGCTCCGACTCCATCATCCACGTTCTGTACTCCGCGACCTCATCATTCCAGGAAGCGCCTGACTACGTGATCGTGAAGAAAAACTGGCCCGGCGCGAAATTCGACGTTCAGTCGTCCGACAAAGAGATCGTGCTCTCAACCGCCGCGCTCAAAGTAATCGTCGGCACGCCCGACGGCTCCATCTTCTACCGCGCCGCCGATGGTTCCGGGCTTCTGCAGGAGGCTACTCGCAAGCTCACCGCGGTTGAAGTGAATGGCGAGCACACCTATCATGCCGAATCGTTCTTCAGCATCTACGGTTCGCACGAAGCCTTGTACGGATTAGGCCAGCACCAGGCCGGAGTGTGGAATTACCGCGGCGAGTCGGTCGACATTACCCAGGACAACAGCAACATTTCGATTCCGTTTCTAGTGTCGAGCAAGGGTTATGGCGTTTACTGGAACAATGATTCGCGCAGCCGCTTCAATAATAAGTTCGCGAATTATTTGTACGTCAGTTCTGAAGTCGCCGACGTGATCGATTACTACTTTTTTTACGGGCCCGATCTCGACAAGGTGGTCGCCGATTATCGCGAAATCACGGGCCAAGCGCCTATGTTTGGGCGCTGGGCCTACGGTTTCTGGCAGTGCAAGAATCGCTACAAGTCGCAGGATGAAATCCTCGGCGTGGCCAGGAAATATCGCGACCTGCACATTCCCGTCGACGACATTGTGCAGGACTGGTTCTGGTGGAATCGCAAAGGCGAGTTTATTTTTAATAAAAACTATCCCGACCCCAAGGGCATGGTCGACGAACTTCACAAAGATCATTTTCACTTGATGCTTTCCATCTGGCCGTTTTTCGAGCCAGGATCGGCGAATTACGACTACGCGGAAAAGCAGGGCTGGTTCGTGGATAAATTCAAGTACGCCAAACCACCGTATCACACCGACGCCATGGCGGTGTACGACGCGACTAATGCGGATGCGCGCAAGTTTTACTGGAGCGAGATCGACAAGGCGCTTTTCAAAATCGGCATCGACGCCTGGTGGATGGATACGACCGAGCCTGAGACTGAAGGCCAAGAGGACAACATTCTGATCGGCCACAAAATCGCGGCGGGCAGCGGAAATCGCTACGTCAATATTTATCCGCTCATGGATACGGGCGCGGTTTACGACGGCCAGCGCAGCGCGAGCGATAAGAAGCGCGTCTATATTTTGTCGCGCTCGGCCTTTTCCGGCGAGCAGCGCAATTCGGTGACCGCGTGGTCGGGCGACATCAATTCCGACTTCTTCAGCTACCGCCGCCAGATTCCCGCAGGATTAAATTTTGCTCTCTCCGGCATGCCGTACTGGACTACGGACATCGGCGGATTTGTTTTCGGCAATCCGGACGATCCGGCGTTCCGTGAATTATTCGTGCGTTGGTTTCAGTTCGGTACATTCAGTCCGATTCTTCGCGTGCACGGCACGCGCAATCCCGACGCGAACGAGTTGTGGTCTTACGGGCCCGACGCGCAGAAAATTCTGGTTAAGTTCGACACGCTGCGCTACCGCATGTTGCCGTACATTTATTCGCTGGCGTGGAAAACGACTAGCGCAGGCTACACGCCGATGCGCCCGCTGGTCATGGACTTCCGCGCCGACGAGCGCGCCCAGAATATTGGCGACCAGTTCATGTTTGGTCCGGCGTTTCTGGTGAGCCCGGTGACCGAGCCCGCCGCGACCACGCGCCAACTTTATCTGCCTGACGCGAAATGGTACGACTTCTGGTCGGGAGCTGCAGTCGCCGGAAATCGCATGATGGAAGCTGCTGCGCCGATTGATCGGCTCCCGCTCTACGTTCGCGCTGGGTCGATTCTGCCGCTGGGGCCGGAGATGGAGTGGTCCACGGAAAAGCCGGCCGACCCGATCGAACTGCGGATTTACCCCGGCGCCGACGGCGACTTCACGCTCTACGAAGACGAAAACGACAACTACGATTACGAGAAAGGCGTGCACGCGATCATCCCCATGCATTGGGATAGCGAGAAGAGCACGCTCACTATTGGCGACCGCAAAGGCGATTTCCCCGGCATGCTGAAGCAGCGAACCTTTCGCGTCATCTTCGTGCATCAGGACCATGGCGTGGGCGTTGGCGCCAGCGACGAACCCGACAAGATCGTGCAGTACTCGGGAACGAAATTGGAAGTCAGACCATAAAGCCTTGTCTTCCTGAGCGAAGTTGACGTTCGCGAATGCGAACGTCAACGCAGTCGAAGGATCCCTATACTCTTGGGACGGAATTGAAGGCGCTGAAGATTTTCGAAGCAAGGTTTCGAAGTTAGAGATGCTACGGCGAAACCGTAGCAAGGAAACCGTAGCAACCGAGTATAGGGATCCTTCGACTGCGCGTGATCTGCGCTTCGCGCCGATCATGCTTCACTCAGGATGACAAAAGAAACTGAGGACACACCATTAAACTCTTGGGCATTGACGTTGGCACCGGCGGCACGCGCGCGCTCATCATCGACGAACAAGGCCGCGTACTCGCGTCCGCGACAGAAGAACACGCGCCCTTCGCTTCGCCGCAGATTGGCTGGGCGGAACAGCATCCCGAAGACTGGTGGCGGGCCTGCGCCATGGCTATTCGCAAATCTCTCATCAACGCCAACCTTAGTGCGAGCGATATCTCCTGCGTGGGCCTATCCGGCCAGATGCATGGCGCAGTCATGCTCGACGAACATGACTGCGTGGTTCGTCCGGCGGTGATCTGGTGCGATGTGCGGACCGACGAGCAATGCAAAGAGCTCACCGAAAAAATCGGCGCCGATCGCCTGATTCAACTCACCTGCAATCCCGCGCTACCTAACTTCACGCTGACAAAATTTCTCTGGGTACGCGAGCACGAACCGGAAAACTGGAAGCGCGTGCGCTCGGTGATGTTGCCGAAAGATTATGTTCGTTTCCGTATGACAGGGGAGCGCGCGATTGATGTTGCCGACGCCTCAGGCACTCTGTTGCTCGATGTTGCACATCGGCGGTGGTCCGGCGAAATGCTGGCGGCGACAGGGATTGACGAACGCATTCTGCCCAAGGTTTACGAATCGCAAGAAGTTTGCGGGCAAATTTCTGCCGCGGGTGCAGTTGCCACGGGACTGAAGCAGGGCACGCCGGTTGTGGCCGGAGCAGGCGATCAAGCCGCGGGCGCTACTGGAATGGGCATCGTTGTACCGGGATCGGTTAGCGCGACGATCGGAACTTCGGGCGTGGTGTTTGCTGCGACCGATCGGCCTGCGCTCGATCCCAAGGGAAGATTGCACACGTTCTGTCACGCCATCCCCGGCCGCTGGCATGTGATGGGAGTGACCCAGGCCGCGGGCCTGTCGTTGCGCTGGTTCCGCGACAATCTGGCTTCCCGAACTTCCTACGACCAACTGACGGCCGAAGCGGAAAAAATTAATCCTGGTTCTGATGGCTTGCTCTGGACGCCTTATCTAATGGGCGAACGCACGCCGCATCTGGATGGCCACGCGCGGGCGGCGCTGGTGGGGCTCACCGCGTCGCATACTCGCGGACACATCGTGCGCGCGATTCTTGAAGGCGTAGCATTCAGCCTGCGCGATTCGTTCACCATCTTCGCGGAGATGAACGTGCCCGTGCGCCGCATTCGCCTGGGCGGAGGCGGCGCGCGCTCCGCGCTCTGGCGGCAGATTCAGGCTGACATCTTTGGCCGCGAAGTCGAGATCGTCGAAGCCGAAGAGGGAGCGGCCTACGGTGCGGCGATCCTGGCCGGAGTGGGGGCCGCACACTGGCCTTCGGTCGACGCGGCCTGCGACGCAGTCATTCGCGTGACGCAACGTGTGCCCTCGCAGCTGGATGTAGTCGCAAAGTTGAATGAGTCCTATGCCGCCTACCGGCGGGTGTACCCGGCAACCCACTCGATCTTTTGAGAGCTAGGAAGGTTGTCCGTATGCTGTTGTACGGATAACTGACGCTTGCAGCAATATACGTATCAATGTGTACAACGTACAAGCGCTAGCGGTGCGCGAGTTCGCGCAGGCGCTCGGCGGCGATTTCGGCAGTGATATCACGTTGCGGTGTTCCCAGCATCTCGAAGCCGACCATGAACTTGCGGATCGTCGCCGAACGCAGCAGCGGCGGATAGAAGTGCGCGTGGAAGTGGCATTCGGGATGTTGAGTGCCGTCGGTCGGGCTCTGATGAAATCCCATGGAGTAGGGGAAGGGAACGCCGAACACTTTGTCGTAGGTGGATGTAACACGTTGCAGAATGTCGGCCAGCGCCTGAATATCCCGCGGCGTAAAGGCGTTCATGCTTTCGATGTGGCGGCGGCTGCAAATCAAAAGCTCGAATGGCCAGATCGCCCAGAAGGGAACGAGCGCGATGAAGCCGTCATTTTCGTAAACCATGCGCACATTCTGGGTTTGTTCGAGTGCCATGTAGTCGCAGAGAAGACACCTCTGGTGCGACCTGAGATAGGCTGCTTGCGCGCTTAATTCTTTCGCGGGGGCTTCGGGAATCGAGGCCGTTGCCCAAATCTGGCAGTGCGGATGAGGATTGCTGGCACCCATCATGGCGCCGCGATTTTCGAAAATTTGCACGTGGCTGATGAAGTCCAAACCGCCTAGTTCTCGGTATTGTCCTACCCAGGTTTCGACCACCCGTTCGATTTGATCCACCGCCATAGTCGCGAGCGTGAGGTCGTGGCGCGGCGAGAAACAAATTACGCGGCACAACCCGGGCTCGGCTTCGGCCACGAGCAGGCCCATGGCCTGGATGTCGATACGTTCCCGCGGAGACCCTTGCGCAAGCGGCGGCTTCAGGGCAGCGAAGTCGTTTTCGAAGACGAAGGTTGAAGTGTAGGCGGGATTGCGTATGCCGCCGGCACGAGTGTTACCGGGGCACAAATAGCAGGTGGGATCGTAGCGCGGTTCGGAGCTGGACTGCGGCTTCGCAATCTCGCCTTGCCAGGGGCGCGTGGCGCGATGGGGGGAGACCAGTATCCACTCGTTGGTCAGGGCGTTGAGTCGGCGATGAGGGTCTTCGGTGAGTTTCAATTCTCGGCCTTGGGACATTTTACAAGAGCAGGGGCTGGGAGCAGCGACTAGGGACTAGCGACTAGCGACTAGGGACTAAGGCAAGGCTTCCTGGATATTTTTCGGTTGAGAGACAAGCGCTCACAAGGCTAACCCCGAATCCCTCAGCACTAGCCCCTAATTCGAGTTGGTCATCATCAGGGCGAAGAGCAGGGGGAGATAGATTACTGTCGCTTGCAGGACGTGTCTGGCGCGCATTTTAGAGGGGGCGCTGCCTAACGGCATTTTCAGGAATGCGAGACGGATTCCGAAGTAGAGAAGCGCGAAACCCAGAATCGCGGCGCCAACCAAATAAATCTTTCCGGCCATGCCCATGAAACTGGGAAGCAGACTGATGGGAATGAGGGCGACGGAGTAGATCAGGATGCGGCGGGCGGTGGAACGGCCGTCTTGTTCGACAACGGGCAACATTTTCACGCCGCCGCTGGCGTAGTCTTCGCGGTAGAGCCACGCGATGGAGAAGAAGTGCGGGAACTGCCACACGAACAAGATGGCGAAAAGAACCAGCGTGCCCCACTCCAGTTTGCCCCGAACCGCGGTCCAGCCCAGAACTCCGGGCATGGCTCCGGGAAATGCGCCCACGAAGGTGCAGATGGGGGATACGCGCTTCAGCGGGGTGTAAGCGGCAAGATAGACGACCGACGTTAGCAGAGTGAGCAAGCCGGTGAGCGGGTTGGTGAAGATTGCCAGATAAATCGATCCGCCCAATGCTGCGATGAGGCCAACCGCGGTCGCGTGGAAAAGGCTCATCCGTCCCGCGGGAAGGGGACGCAGGGCGGTGCGGCGCATGTAAGCGTCGACATCGTGCTCCATGACTTCGTTCAGCGCGGCGGTGCCGCTGGAAACCAGGCCGATTCCGAATAAAGCATGGAATAGCCCCCAGCTAATCCAGGAAACGCCGGCCTGATGAGCGCCGAAGAAGTAGCCGCACCATGCCGTCATGACGATTAGCGAGGTGACGCGAAGCTTGGTCAGTTCGGCATAGTCGCGGAGGAGGGAAGTCGCCCGGGTGCGAAAAGCGGCGAGAGGCAATGTCATTGTGCTTATGAACGTGCTCATGAATCAGGCCCTGTCCAACCTACCAGAGTTTTGCGGCTTAGGGTAGAGGCGGTTGCTCATACTCAAGAATTGCATAGGTACTCTGAACACTTTTGAAAGTCAAGACAAAATGAAGTTCTCGGTTCTCAGTTCTCAGTGAAATCGCGGAGGCCGAAGGGTTTTAACTGAGCATTGAGAACTGAGAACTGAGAACTGAGAACTTTATCAGTGGCCGGGCGTAGCTCCGGCGGTGGCGTCGAAGATTTCCGGAGGATCGAAAAAGCATTTGTGCCAGAGGGCGGAATCGGACAGCGTACCGGCGCGCCACTGTTGCAGCGTGGGGAGCGTGGCCGCGATCATGCCGCCGTCGGCGGAATCGAAGATCACAACAATGCCGGCTGACTCCTGCGGATTCTTCGCCAGTTGCGGGTAATTCTGGTCGAGCAGGAACTTGACGTATTCCAGACGTTCCCTGGCACTGGGCTCTTTGGCATTCGGATCTTTTGCATTCTCGTCGACCTGCTGTACCGACAAAATTCTCACGGTCTTGCCGCGGAGCGGCTCCCAGTCTCCAGGAAAGGGCGCGGTCTCTTCGCGACTCACGCGAAACATGTCGGCAGCCGTCGCCTGGGGTGGGGCCGAAGAGGTCTGGGTTTCGGGAATGCCCTCGGGCATTTCCACGCTGTTGCGCCAGATCCAGCCGCGCGACAATCCGGAGATACGGACGTGGACCCAGTCCTGATTGAAATCGAGCATCTCAAATTCATCGTGCAGGCTGGCCAGGAATTGCGGTTTCGCACTCAGGCTGGGAGCGGAAACTACGGGCGTGCCCGATTTCTTGACTGCCACGAGATTTTTCGGATGAGCGAGATTCTTGACCGCTTCTTCAAGGCTGTCAGCCTCGGCGCGCAGGGCGCTATTGGCCTTGTTCATATCTGGAGACGAGTCTGCGATGTGGGCGCTGGCACGCTCCTCGGCCTCGAGGCTGCGGCTGGTCGTGGTGGGGAAGGGATGGGCCGGTGGAGTGCTTTCCGCAGGGACTCTGGCTTCGGTTGCAGCGGGAGCGGCTGGCTTGGATGTCGGCACCGGGTTCGAAGCTGCGGGCGGGTTCAAAGCCGTGGCTGGTTTCGCAATTGGGACCGAAGTGTTTTTCTTATTGCTCTCGGGCGTCTCGAGCTTTTCGCTCGAAGCACGGGCCAGTTGTTCTGCCAGTTGATCGAGCAAGTCGGATTCGAGCCGGCCGTTCGAGGGCAAAAGCTGATAGCCGGAGTGAATGCCCGCGGGATCGTCGTACCAAGCCGTCACTTTGGTACTGACGCGCACCAGCGATCCGCCGGAAGGAGTTGAACTGACCTGCACGTTTGCCTGATAGTAAGCGCGCTGGTAGCGGTCGAGGGCGCGATCCGCAGGCTGCGCGAAGCCTTCCAGAGCGGGAAGATGTCCGGCCAGGTTCGACTGCATGGCTTTCAACGCTTTCTCTACCGCGGCTCTGGATTGCGTGAAGGCGCGTTCGTAAGTGCCGGCATCGGGACTGGTTTGAGCCGCGAGATTCGGCGCGTCGAGCGATGAAGAAACCACCGCCAGTAGCACGATCGCCGACAACACAACCTGTCCCATAGAAGGGAATCGGTGATTCACTGATTCGCGATTCCCGAATGCTCGGTTCACTTCGACTGCTCCAGTTGGTCGCGCAGGATCCAGCCATGTTGTCCGTCGCGAGTTTCCACTCCCAGCCAGTAGGTCGTCGAAATCACAATCAGAACTTCGGTGCCGGAGGGCAGGGTTTGCAAAGTGCTGGCAGTGTGGAAGGGCGCGGACTTGAGCGGCGCGCCGGGCGACTTGACTAGACGCTCGACCTGCTGCCTGAGATCGCGGACGTGTTCTTCAAGAGTTTGAATGGCAGGGGTTTGAAGTGCGGGCGCATTGCCATTTGCGGCGACAGCGGAATTGGCGGCATTGGCGCCGGAGTCCGGCGGCACAGGCTGCGCGGGCGGAGCGGCTTGGGGCTGAATCGGATTCGATAAGACTTCCGTCGACGCAGGTTGAGCTGGCGCAACCGGACTCGATGCCTCTTGATTCGAAGTAACTCGATTCGAGGAATCCGAATCGGATGAACCCGAGCTTGATGAGATCGGCACGTTGTAACCTGCCAGGTTCTGCTTTCGTGCTAACTGCTCCTGCTTTTCCTTCTCGGCCTCGATGGTCTGCAGACGCATCGATTCAATAGCGTCGAGCCGGTCGTGAATGTCTTTATACTCGGCGCTCTCGACGGAGCCGTTGGAGGGATGGGAAGTTTTGCGGAAATCTTCGACGAAACGCGCATCGATCCGCAGCACGCTATGATTCGCGCCCTGCGGTTGCACGATGTAGCGAACGGCAAGAGTGCCCACGTCGCCGCCGTCTTTGAAGTTGCGCGGGTCAATGGCCTTCAGGCGAACTTTGTAAAAAACCTGGCCTGCGTCGTTGCGTTCGGGAAACACATGAGTGGAAGTAGCCGGAGTCGCGCCGCTCACGTATTCGTCTTTGTTGTACTCCTTGGTTCCTCGGATCAGGCCGTTCTGAACGACGTCCTGAACCACCTGCGCCACTTCATTTTCGGGAAACGGGAGGTTCACAATCAAGCCAGCGCCGTATTGCAGCACGTTCTTTTCGCGGGCGGGTAGTGGTAGAGCGGCCAGCGAAAAGACCAGGATCAGGGCCGATTTCCACAGAAACGGCGGCAGCGCGGTCCGATGAAGTGGGGCAGGAAGGCGCTCCGAATAAGGATTTGAGTTCACGGCGGAAAGATTTCCTTTGCAGGCAAAGAGTCTCAACTCTGCTCGGCGCTGTCAACTGGGCGCGCGTTTTTGGCATTCACAGGGCCAAACGACC